>Ga0209386_1000141_pt1 | contig 37139 bp, 36 predicted proteins | sample NGEPertwo_FD_184510 | JGI IMG/M metagenome (GOLD analysis project Ga0209386, IMG submission 184510) | Arctic peat soil microbial communities from the Barrow Environmental Observatory site, Barrow, Alaska, USA - NGEE Permafrost154B-two... | ecosystem: Environmental > Terrestrial > Soil > Wetlands...
CGAAGCCTTCTACAAATTCGGCATTACTTCATATCTCTCAAAGTGACAATAACGTAAGCATTAAAAGCAACCCTATCAGGCTTCATTTATCTGACAGCTTTGAATTTAAAGCCTCATCAAGTACTATGAATTTGTCCTATACCGCCACGGCAAATTATGTAAGTAATGGCAATTTAAATATGAAAGTTCAAATGTTTGAGGATTCTCCCAGTGATGCATCTTTTCAGCAGTTTGGAAGAGGAATGGAAAACATTATTGATGCTCTCCCTAAAGAAGTAAGGCCTTTTTCTGATTTTAAAAATTTGGAAATTGATTTCGACATGAATAATATAAATGAAGGATTTTCAGGTACAGGTATTCAAAACATCGAAAATTTTAACACCAGCTTTATGCCACCACAATTAGAACTCCATGTTTTGGAATGGCCAAAACTTATTATAAAATACATTGGCGGTCCTATTTATATTCCTAAAAGTGCCGACCCAGACTACGTTCCGCCCATAGAGATAAATCAAGTTTTTGATGGCAAATCAAATTTCGACGTGAAGGCTTAAGGAGATGATGAATATGGAAATTAATACAAGAGACTTCGGCACTGTTCAGGTGGAAAGTGATGCAATCTATGACTTCCCTTCCGGCTTGTATGGTTTTGAAGAGGATACAAAATTTGCAGTTTTCGCACAAACCTGTGAGGACATTTCTTTTTTACACCTTCAGGCAACTGAAAATCTTCATCCCTGCTTTCTTGTTTTTGAACCTTGGGACCTTTATACTAATTTCACCCCTGTCCTTACTACCGATGACTTAGCTGCTCTTGAAGTAAAAACTGTTGAGGATTTGATGTTCTTAGTAATTGCGAATGTACCAATGTCCATCGAAGAACTTTCAATAAATGTAAAAAGTCCTATAGCCTTAAATCCCAAAACAAAAAAAGCCCGACAAGTTATATTGCAGAATCCTGATTATCCCATCCGATATAAACCATTTCTTCAGGATGGAAAGGATGGCTCCTCATGTTAGTTTTAAGCCGTAAAGTCGGCGAGTCTCTATTGATATCTGACAATATCAAAATTAATATTGTCAGCATATTAGGTGATAAGGTTACCATTGCTATAGATGCACCAAAAGAAATTAAAATCATGCGTGAAGAATTGCTGGAAACGATTGAAGCGAACAAAGACTCGAATGTGAAATTAGACCAATCTAATTTTCATCATATAGCGGAATTGCTTAAAAACAAAAAAACTTTATAAAAGGCCTAAAGTATTACCAGTAAACACCGATATTATATTCAAGGCAATAAAGCTTTAAATAAATGATTCTCTTAGCGTACGGAGGCGAATCAGAAAATCTAAGTACAGTCAGGAAGGATCTTGACTAAAAAGTTTCAAGGAGGAACGAAAAATGAGAATTAACCACAATATCGCAGCCTTAAACACTTTAAACAAACTTTCAACAAACCAGGTAAACACGGAAAAATCATTAGAAAAACTTTCATCCGGTCTTAGAATAAATAGAGCTGGTGATGATGCTGCCGGCCTGGCTATCTCAGAAAAAATGAGAGGCCAGATTAGAGGTCTTGACCAGGCTTCAAACAATGCAAGTGATGGTATTTCACTTATAAAAACTGCTGAAGGCGCATTAAATGAAACTCACAGCATTCTTCAGAGAATGAGAGAATTATCTGTGCAGACGGCCAATGATACAAACACAGATGATGATCGTAAAGAAATGCAAAAAGAAATGGATCAGTTAACTGCTGAAATCTCTAGAATATCAAACGATACAGAATTCAATACCAAAAAGCTTTTAAATGGAGATATGGCTTCTAAGGTAACATCAGCTACACCTGCTGTAATTTCGAGTGTTCTTGTAAATGGCGACATTAAAGCCGGCATTTATACTGCTACGGTTGATGTAAAAGATGCTACCGGAACTTTTGGCACAGATGTTAGCACAGGAATAACAGGGATAGGAACAACTGGTACCGCTGGAATAATGGATGTTTCAGCAACTACATTAGCGGCTGGTTCATATACACTTACTGTTTCAGACTGGACTGCAACTACCTCTACTCTTAATATTACAGATTCATCCGGCAAAAACGTAGGTACAGTGTCTGGCAGTCCCGCTACAGCTTTGTCAATTGCAGGCATTAACCTAGCCGCTGCTTCTATTACTGCCGCCGGAACAGCTACATTCACTATTGACTCTGCTATGACAAAAACTGCAACTGCAACTGCAGTAGGAGATCCATTAAACACCGTAGTATCCGGTTTTGAATTTGACGTAAATGTAGATGCATTAAACGGAGACACAAGTATTATTACGGTTGATAACTCAGAGGTATCTAAGTTCCAAATAGGAGCGAACAGCGATCAAAATACTTCCTTGGCCATCAATGACATGAGTGCCCTTGCACTTGGCGTTAGTGAGGTTAACATCACAACTCAAGCCGGTGCAAACACCGCTATAAGTACTGTTAGTAGTGCAATCACTCGTGTATCTTCAGAAAGAGCTAAACTTGGTGGTATGCAGAACAGACTAGAACATACCATTAACAATCTGAGTGTTACTTCTGAAAACTTAGCTTCTTCTGAATCTCGTATCAGAGACGTAGACATGGCTAAGGAAATGATGGAATTCACAAAGAACAACATTCTTTCACAGGCTGCTACAGCAATGCTTGCGCAGGCAAACCAACAACCACAAAGTGTACTTCAGTTATTACAATAACTTTAATGTACAAACCACACAAGCAAAAAACCACCTTCGGGTGGTTTTTTGCTTGTGTGGTTTGTTTTAATTCTTCATATTTTTCATATTTTTCGAGGAACTTTTTTCCTCAGAAAGAAACGCCCTTCTCCTCCGCAATCTCCAAAAGAGAGATATATATATTTACTACAATCTGATAAAGTTCAGGTGGTATTTCCTGCCCTATATCAAGCTTTGCTAAAAGCGTTGCTGCACTGTCATCATGATAAATTGCGATGCCATTCTCAATAGCCACCTGAAGTATCTTCTGCGCTATATAGCCACTCCCTGCGGCTACAACTGACGGTGCAGAATCTTTTTTGGTATCATACTTTAAGGCTGCAACATTTAAGGCCGCTATGTTTCCTATATCAGGTTTTTTTCCATTAGATTTTAACATCTACTCCCACCTTTCTAAGTGCAAGTTTGGGGAATCTCTCTAAAGTAGTATGATTATCTCTATAAACACCCACCTGATAATTACTTAACCGATATCCCTGATCTTCAATAATATTTTTCATTCTTGCTTTGAAGTCTTTTATATTATTCAGCAATATATCTGGGCATCTCACATCTAATTCTATGAATTTATCTTTTTCTAAAAGATCCACTTCAAAATTGCCATACTTGTCTGACTGAATCGTAAAGAAAATATTTTTCGCGTTTTCAGCCTCTCCCTTTCTTTCCCTGCAATCCTTGTCAATAAAAAATTCCCCAAATGTGTTTTCACCCAAGAAAGTAAGCGGTATCGTATAATGCATGAAAGGGAGAACTGGACTTTCGCTTTGCAGCATAAATAGGAGTAAATTCTGTGCCGCACCAGATATTTTGGCAGGAGCAGAGCCGTCCAGAGCCTTTCCTATTAACGATGAAACATCACTTTCCTGCTTTCCGAATTTCATTGTTTCTGATGGTTTTTCTTCCTGATTCATTTCAGCCAGAGTACCTAAAGCCTTATCAGCATGCTCAAATGCAAGTTTTTTCATCCCGACAATATCATCGTTTGATATGCTTGTTAAGCGACTAAGTTCTTCCCCAAATTTCAATATTGAATCCTCAAGAAACGTTTGGTCTGCTTTGTCATATCTCATAACATTATGAATGACGGACATCACATTATTATAAATTTTTTCATTACCTTTGTTGTTTTTCACAAATGTAATTAAATGAGGAACAAATTTATTTTTAATATATGCTCTTATCTGTGTGTGATTTTCTTTATTTACATCAATGTTCCGAACAAGCTTTTGAATCGCCTCATTTAAATTTTTAGCTTCAGACTTTGTTAATTTCCCTGCCAGTTCGTTACTTTGAATAACAATTGCTTTCAAGGAATTTTCTTGTTTTACATAAAAGTCAAAGCTTTTCAATATTAATACGATGGCTTCTTTTAGTTTGGGTTGATCTGGTATCTTTGCCAGAGCCCTTAGACTGTCAAATAAATCACCTTTGAATATGGTTTCGTTTTTATCCTTTGTTAAAAGTTCTGAAAGCAATTGCTCTGGCTTTAAAAAAAGTTTGTCTATAAAATCTTGACTTATTATACCAGAGGATGTCTCGAATAGCTTAATCATCAGTACAAGCTTCCTCAGTTGATCGGCCTGAGCTTTTGTGCTGTTTAAAAGCGGCTCATATATTTCTTTATTTAGGTTTTTCAGGAGAAATTGTTTTGTTGTGTCTTCCGCCGCATTTTTATTTGTTTCAACCTTTTTTTCAGCTGAAGCCGGATTCATGATATCAAAAGCAACATCCTTCGGAAGTTGCTTTGATATATTTTCTATTTTATTTTTTGCAGTAATCGGGGAAGTGATTTTCAACATATCAACCAAGTCTTATTCTCCTTATCTTGTTTTTAATTCTTCAAGAAATTTTTTTATTATAACGATATCCGTATATCTGGACTTTATGCTTACGTTTAAAAGTTCTTTTATTTCAGGCCTGTTCCTAAGGATTTCAGTCAATTTTTTCGTTTCTTCGTCTTCTTCAACCTTTAAAAAACTCTTGTCTTCAAAAATCATTTCATATAACGGTACCTTTAAAACTTCACACATCTGGTTCAATCTACTAAGATCAATCGCGTTTTTCCCGATTTCCCATGCGGATACAGAACTATGAGTAACACCCAATGCTTCAGCAAATTCTTTCTGAGACATTTTGTTCATTTTCCTATATTTTTTAATGTTTTCTCTTGCAACATCATTTATTAGCATTATTTTTCTCACCTTTCAATTATTCTCATTTTCCATTATACCTATATTAGTAGTTTATATCAATTGTTTTTCGTTAAATTAAGATATTTTCCCGAATATTCCTAATTATTATCCAGGTTTTGCCGATAAATATATAGTGAAGAATTATTCGATATAATTAATATAGAAAAGAGGTAAGTAACTATGGCATCAATCAGTTCAAGTACGAGCACTCCATCTTCAATTACAGCAAAAACTGGCATTGGAGGACTAGTTTCCGGGATGGATATAGATGCATTGGTGGAAAGTTTATCTGCTACCAGTCGACAGAAAGTTTTAAAACAGCAGCAAAACGTTCAAAAATTTGAATGGAAACAATTGGCTTATCGATCAACTTCTTCAATTTTGAAAGATTTTCAGAGTAAATATTTAGATGTACTTTCAACATCCAGTTTGCGAAGTGCGAATTTTTTCAAAACAGTCACAAGCACCTCCTCTTCCGCCGCTCTATCTGTTTCACCGACAGCTTCAGCCTCTACAGGGATTATGACTATTGATAATATTTCACAGCTTGCTACAAATCAGAAGATAAGTTCTATTCTAACAGCTTCGAAACCTTTATCTGGAAAGATGGTTTCTTCGGTTGCCGGCACTATGGATGATACGGATATCAGCAATTTACTGACTAACCTAACCGGCAAATCTATTCTCTTAACTCTTGACGGGAAATCTAAAACTATCACTTTTGATGAAGCCTTCAAAACAGACGTGAACACTTTTATTGCACCGGAAACATTAAGCAGTTCTCTGCAAAGCTCTCTTCAAACTTTGGTTGATAATGCTTTTGGGGGGATTGATGCCGGCAGGGTAATCTCAGTAAATATAACAAATGACCAGCTTTCATTTTCCGCACCTGGTTCCACGCTGACCATTAATTCTATTGATTCAGATATTTCGACCTTGGAAAACCTGGGTCTTGTCAGTGGCCAGTCCAATAAAATCAATCTGAATGAAAGCCTTGAAAATACAAGTTTTTCAACTAGCTTGGATTTAACAAATAATGAATTCACGTTTAAAATAAATGCTGTTGATTTCACTTTTAATAATAGTGACTCTGTTGCTTTGATAATGAATAAGATAAATTCAAGCAATGCGGGTGTTAATTTAGCCTATTCTTCCATTACAGATAAATTCAGCATTACCGCAAATGAAAGCGGTGCTGGGGACAATATTGTCATCTCTGAATCCAGTGGTAATTTAATAACTACTCTTGGGCTTGCAGTATCTGCCGACCCGTTAGTAAGTCCAGAAGTAACAGATGGCTTGAATGCCCTTCTTTCTGTAAATGGTCAAAATATCATCAGAAGTTCGAACAACATCGAAATTGATGGGTTGAAAATAACTTTAATAGAGAAATCAGCGACTGCTGTTACTATAAATTCTATTAGAGATTCCTCGGCCTTAGTTGCTCCAATCACAAAATTTGTTGAGGATTATAATACCATGATTGAGGCGATGAACAAGTCGATTAAAGAAGAAGTTTACCGGGATTTTCCTCCCCTTTCCGATAAACAAAAGGCTGATATGTCAGAAACCGAAATTAAAAATTGGGATGAAAAAGCCAAGTCAGGACTGTTAAGAGGAGATACTATTATTAGAGGGATTACTTCGAAACTCCAGTCCGCTATGTCAGGGCATTCTGTAAATGGCATCTACTTGTTCAACCTGGGGATAACCTCCGTAGGGTATACTGAAAACGGGAAATTGAAAATTGATGAGACAAAACTAATATCAGCATTAAATGTAAATACAGTAGAAACCAAAGAGCTTTTTACATCTGAAAACGGTCTTGGCAATCTGCTTAACAACATCATTACCGATGCAGTAAAAACCAGTGGTCCTCAAGGCAGCAGAGGTAGTCTGGTGGAAGCAGCTGGTATTATTTCAACATTATCAGAATCTCAGAATTATTTAACTGATTCAATGACCAGAACGAATAAAATAATAAAAACTTTAGAGACCAGACTCAAAGATGAGGAAAGCAGGCTTTGGAAAAAGTTTACTGCGATGGAACAGGCTCTACAGCGGTTAAACAGTCAAAGCAGTTATATTTCACAATTCTCAGTCGGCTAAAAAAATAGAAAGGATAAATAATATGCAACAGGCAAATATATATCAGCAGTATAAATCCCAATCCTTAGAAACTCTCACCAATGGTGAAATAGTCGTAAAGCTTTTCGAAGAAGCTTCCAAACAGATAAGCATGGGGATGTTTTTAATTAACAGTGACAATTCATATAAAGCCTACAATTCCATTTCAAAAGCACATAAGGTGATATCCACCTTAAACTCCTCCCTTGATATGGCTTATGCTATTTCCCTTGAGTTAAGGGAAATGTATTTGTTTATTGAACAAAAACTGATTCAGGCAAACGGTGCAAGGGATATTGCTTTGCTCAAAGAAATATTATCTCTTGTAGATGAATTAAAGACTACTTTTAGACAGGCTGAGAAGCTGGCCAGGTCCCAACGATAGATAAAATATTTCATTTGAAAGGTAGAATTAATATGGATATTGCCAATTACGAAGAATACTTTAATATAAAGAAAAAATTTCTTGATTCGCTCTTGAAGGTAAGTGAAGATCTTCTGAGTAACTCAAATGATTATGATTTATTTATTGTCATGCTAAATAACAGGGAGGATTTAATTCAAGAAATATCAGAATTTGAAAATCGATTTAAGCATCATTTCAATGATTCCCTTGCTTGTCTTCAAACCAATGAGTTAAATGCAATAGCCAGGCTAATTTTAGGCCTTGATGCCCAAACCTACAAGTGTGTAGTTAAAGGAAAAAACAAAATTTCAACTTTGATCAAAATAAATGTTAATGAGCAGAAATTCGTGAAGTATAATTCCGTTTCAAACAGGCAGGATGGCGGCTTGCTTGATTATAAAGAATAGACCATTAATATAAAATTGGCAGAAAAAGGGGCATTAAGATATGAGATTTGTTCCAACGCATTGTCTGCGAGAGGGTATGATTTTAGGAGACAACCTTTATAACAACTATGGAGAACTTCTACTTTCAACAGGCCTTACATTAAATAAAGATTATTTAAAATCCATCATACAAAGACTGCAATATAATGGCGTATACATTGATGATGATATATCTAAGGATATTCCAATAATCAATCTGATCGGCGATAGCGTTAAAGCACAGACAATAAAGGGGATCAGAAATATTTTTATTCATTCAGGAAAAAATAAAGCAGCAGAAAAAAAAGATATGAAAGCCGCAAAATTTCAAATAGAGCAGATTGTAGAACAAATATTTTCCAACAAAAACATCATGGTTAATATGATTGATATGAAAGTTTTTGATGATTATACCTATTATCACTCAGTTAATGTTGCAGTATTATCAATTGTTATCGGGGTAGCCTTAGAAATGGATAAAGAGGAGCTATGCAATTTGGGATTTGCGGCCTTGCTCCATGATATTGGGAAAGTTTTCATTGACAAGGATGTTTTGAATAAACCAGGCCAGTTGAACGCCGATGAATTCAACGAAATTAAGAAGCATCCATTATTAGGATATGAACATATTAAAAATGGATATTATATGAGCAATAAATCCTATATGGGAATTTTAGACCATCATAAGAAATACGGAGGCGGGGGATACCCAAATAATATTAAAGGGAAAAGAATTTCACTTTATGGAAGAATTATTGCTGTAGCTGATGTTTATGATGCGTTAACTTCTGACAGACCCTATAGAAAAGCTCTGCTCCCAGCCGAGGCAATGGAATATGTTATGGGTTCAACAATGACATTGTTTGATCCAGTTATTGTGGCGGTATTTGCCAAGAAAATTGCGCCCTATCCAATTGGCCACTGCATCAAATTAATTAGGGGCTACTGAATAATAGCAAAACCATTAAGTTATGACACCACTATAATTACAAAATATTAGCAGCACAATTAAATATTTATAAGAACTTCTTCTAAACATCTTTTACAATACAATCCTTGAAAGATATTCCTCTTTCGCCTAACAACCTTCCAATTTCAAAGATTGCTGCAAAATCAACATTTTTGACAGGGCATATTATTTTATTTTTAATAACATCATTAGTTCTAAATCGCATGTAGTTCTTACCATCACAATAAACATGTTTATATACTTCACTTATATCAGAGTAAATTTCAGGCTTCAATTCTCCGCCCTGAACAATACCCATTGTTATTGAATGATTTCCTCCATGAACCCAAGCAATTCCCATAGGAAGCCAGACATCCACAATATGATTTGTATAATCTTGCTTCCATTCTCCCCACAATCTACCATTGCCAATATTTTTTATTGTGCTTAATAGTCTTTCTCTATGCCAAGGCCATGGTAAAATCAAATCTTTTGAAAGTTCTAGTTTTTTGTTACATTGAATTTCTTTAATTAGTTTATAGAAGTCTATTGATTCACCATTTACCCCAACAATTTTCATATTGTCTTCAAAACCAATTGTATCCCAACATAAATCCGGTACTTCATATTCTCCACCTTTGCAATCATAATAAATAACATATTTCAAATAATCACTTTGTAGACCTCTTCCAAGTATACGAATAAAATCAAATATTGGATGTTCTTTTCCTTCATATGTTTTTTCCATTAAGATTTCATTGGCAAATTTTAGAATATTGTTAAACCTTTCAACATCAGATAACTCTTTAGCTTTTAATTTATCTTCTAAATTTCTCTTTTTTTTGAAATTGGCAAATATATTTTGCATTATAAAATCATCCTTTTTATTATAAAAATATGTTCATTAGTTTAAGATTAATTGACGTTGCATCTCCATATTCGGACCACAAGAAAATTTCATATGGGTTCATATAATATACAGGTTGATATTTGATACCGTTTATGCTCTTATACGGATCCGGCGCGAGGATTAATCTCAAAATCATTAATAATTCAAAAAACTTCCAAACTCTTTTCTATGGGGCAGTTCAATATAATTTTATTTTCTATTCAATACATTAGTTGGCATAGGATCCACATTTTATTTCAATAGCGTCAATTTTTGTTTTAAAATATTTCAATATGTCAATGCTAGTTCTTAGGATTTCTTCAATATCACTTTCCTGGATTCCCAGTTCTGCAAAAGTAACAGCATCAAGTTTCACTGCTTTTTTACCTTTAATATTGTACATCCCTTCCCCTACTACACAAAGCAATTGCGTCTGTTATCGCTTATACTATTCTATCCATTTCTCAAAATTGGTATATCCATTATCTGCTACCCAATCATATACTTTATAATATTTTGAAAGTTTGTATGCCTTCCCACAGTCAGCCTGGTTAATATCAGACACTGCCCATCCGTCTAGATTATCATACGCAACCCAATTCCCATTTTTATATTCCTTTAAAAATATTTTTTTGCCATCCGCGCTATATTCTATCGCTAGATGTTCAAATGGGTTTAATCCTAAACTTTTGGTCATAGAGTCATTTCCTTTTATTGAGTTGATATGAATTCCTAATATTTTATTACCTACAAAAATACTCCTAAAAATCTCATATCTTACCCAAGGTCGTGAATAAGTATCTGAACCTATTAACACAGCAGTAACAGATGTGTTTTGTATTCCTCCATTGATTAATCGTTTAAGAGCCATGGATCCTTCTTTTTTTGACGCTTCCCAGATAGAAGCATCAAAATAACCAGCTCCTTCGTGTTTTGTCGTTTTATGATTTCTAACAACATTTGCCCTAAAATCAGTTACGTCCTGATAATGAAAACTAAAAAATACTCTTTTTGCCATCAATCCTTCCTCCTAATATTTTGAATTATTTCTATTACCGTTGATACTATAACCTCAACATCTAGAGACTCACCTAAAATTTCAAAAAGAGATCTAATCTCATCAGCTCCTGGGTAAAATGTCTGAAAATTATCCATAAGTTCGTTGTATATCAATTTTGTTTGATATCCAGTGATACCGATCGGTATAATTTTCAATCCTAACGAATGCGCAATTTCAAATTCCCTTCTTACGCCTCTTGCATCTATTATGGTATCATTCTCTGTGTTTCTTTTATTTCCAAACGCAAACACCGCAATACCAGCATCTTGAATCATGTTTTCGCGATATTCTTCCCATAAAATTTCTAATGTTTTACCTCCGCTAGACTTTTGTGGAAATGGACGCAAAACAATACTATCTTCATATTTTTTCTTGTGCTCAAATTGAAGTTGTTCTATAGCTCCATTTATTACGAAGCTACCAACCCCAACTCCAAATCCAGAAATTATTCTATAGTCATTCTTAATAAGTCGACCACTTAATTCATGCAATATTTCCCCTGCTTGATCTTCTGTGAAATCGCCATATTCTTCAGCGCTCCCGGAAACAAAGACTGTACTCTTTTTAAATCTATGTTCAATTTTGCAAAGAATCTCAGTGATATCTGAATACTCATCAACTAAAATTGCATTAATTGAAAATCTCTTCAAATCATTAACCTGAAGTTCCTGTTTAGCTTTCGCATAAGCATAATCATCGTCGGTCTCACTAACCTTCTTCAGGAAACAATAATGTGGTCTCTGATTGCCTTCGAGCCTTAGCCTTATTCTACTTAAAATATAATTAAGATTGGGGTCATTAAAGCTAAACCCAATAAAAAGAAATGTCTTTGAAACAAGATCACCCTGTAATGCGGTGGTAAAAAGAGAATGTGTTTTTTCGTATCGTTCATAATCATCTCGATTAATTACTGCATTATGAACTTGGTTTACATCACCATGCATCTTATAGACAACAGCATCTCTGTCATTTAAAGTCAAAGCCAGATTTTCTGGAGCCGCCTTAACATCCGGATTCTTTCCGGTTTCACGTAACGCAGTTTCTATCAATGTATCATAATTTGTAGTCCAGTAAGTGGATATGGGCAATTTAGCTAATATTCGATGATTACCTGTAATCGCAGCCCGGTGTTGAAATTCATCCATAATAATCTGATTCAACCCCCCACTCCCCATATGTTTATTACAGTAATATTGGGCTAATCCAATTAGATCATGCTGTTCTTTTTCAACATTTAGCCCTAATTCATCAGCAGCGCTACTCAGTAGCTGCTTCCAATTAACAAAGCCTGCATTACTTGATAGCCCTGCCCCTGCAAATATTGCAGCATTGTCTTCTTTAATTGCTTTTGAATAGTTGTCAATAAAATGCTCTAGGTTCAAACTTAGCCACCTCCTTTAAATCAATTTACAAAGATTTTATAACTCCATTTTGTTTAATAAATCCTTCAGTTTCTTTAGCTCATCAGCTGTCAACGTCATTCCTTTGCCCATTTTTTCATGGGCTTGGTCCCACTCTCTAAGATCGTACTTTGGTTCTTTATCATTCCAGCTAACAAGGTTACGTTCTTTTGACCAGCCTTTCGATGATTCTGATAGTATACCTATGTTCTCTTTGATTTCGAATTTAATATCTGCCATGATTTTACCTCCTCCTTATTGATTAGTAAAAGCATACTGCCATCCATACAGCCTTCTATTCCTCAATATATCGATCCATAATGAAACTATTCAACTCATCTTTGACAACCCGCCAGTTTGGTAAAAACTTATCCATATAACTCACGAAAACAGTTGTATGGTTTTTTTCAAGCAAATGCACAAGCTCATGAACAATTATATATTCAAGACATTGAACTGGTTTTTTTGCAAGTTGAAGGTTTACCCATATCCTCTTAGCGTCTGCATTGCATGTACCCCAACGTGTAAGCATTTTCTTTACGCCTACTTGACTTGTTCTTACCCCTATTATACTTTCCCATTTATCAATAAGCTGAGGAAGTTTCTTCTTAATTTCAGCCCGATACCACTCATTCATTACATTTTCACGTTGTTGCTGTGTGCTGTTTACGCGGACTGATAAAATCAACTTATTTACTTTTATTTCCACTTTATTGGCGGTTTTAATATGTTTTATTTCCATGCGATATCTTTGCCCCCAAATATAGTGGCTTTCGCCTGAAACATACTCACGTTCTGATTGCCTTGGTTGATTTTCAAACTTCTCGATCTGTTTTTTTACCCAACCAATCTTTGTGATTGCAAACAACTTTATTGTTTCATCACTGGCTTTAAGAGGAGCAGAAATACGCACATTACCCATTGGTGGCAGAACAGAAAGATGCATATTTTTTATGTTCTTTTTTATTACCTCTATTTCAACACCAGAAACTATCATTTTATCACCAATACTCCCTTTGCTCTTTTACAATTTCAAAAATAGCATCAACTTCATTATCATCATTGAATAAAGAATGTATTCCCCTTAGTATTACTTTCTGTTTCACCTTATCACCACGCCACTTATCGGGCTTGACGGCTATTATTTTATTATGTAAGGCTATAACCAAATCCTCATCTTTTGATACGTTATCATATAAAGCTCTAAGTGCTGCTGATTTTTTAATTTCATCCGGATAGCCCGCATAATTCTCTGGTTTTTCAACCTTTTTCGTAAGTTCTACAATCATTTGCAAATATGCTTTATAATCTTCCTTTTGAATTTTACGCTGCTCTATAATCTTTATCAAAAGCTCAGACATTTTCTCATAGTAAAGTGGATTTGTGCCGCTTTTCTCAATAATCTTTCTACGAATATTATTTTCAATAACCTCAGCAGCCGCTTCATGATTATTCTTTATGCCCTCTGGCAAGCTATCTACAAAATCTACGCCACGTTCAAATATTAACTCAATTAATGACATATCATCAAATGCCGATAGTTTTTCACTCTCGTCAGCACTGATATAATTATCAATTAAATGTCGCATATCAGCTTCATATCTTTTGAGATCAATATAGTCACCACTTGCTAGTTTTATTTCATCTCTAACTTTCTCGTAATAAACTACCTCAGCCTTTATATCTTCTATCTGCTTAGGTGTAAAACTAATTTCTTCGAGATTTCCAACAACATCGGCAAAAGTACGAAGCAATGAAGCTGTAAGTCTATATAATGATAATCTCTTTGGCTGGTTTTCCTCCAACTCGTCCAAATCCCCATCATTTTCAAAGCAGAAATATCTTATAAATTCAAGCGTGGTGCATGGTAATGCTACAGGTTCACACAAAGCCCTTAAGCTTTCAAGTAATTCCTCAAGATGTTTCTTCGCTTCATATACTCGATTTTTGAGAAGTCCTGATACATCTTCTTTTTCAAAGTTATCAAAAGCTTCAGATGTGTAATCTGCAACCGCTTTTTCAAGGCTCTGGAATAAGTCCATATAATCAATAATATATCCATATTCCTTGTCGTCACCGTCGAGACGATTCACCCTACATATAGCCTGAAATAATCCATGATCACGCATTGATTTATCAATATAAAGATAAGTTGCACTTGGTGCATCAAAACCAGTCAGTAGCTTATCAACAACTATTAAAAGCCTCATCTGCCCAGGCTCTTTTATAAACTTTTCTTTTGTTTCTTTTTCAAAGGTCTCTATATCTTTACCGTTTAGCATTTTTTGATATATTGCATATTTATAGCGATTTTCTGTGTCCCTTGATTCACCAGTAGCTTCGCCCTTGATTTCAGATATATCAGCAGAATAAGACGTCACAATTGCACACTTTTTAAAGCCATTATCAGTAAAAAGCTTGTAATATTTGCACGCCTCGTAAATACTCGCTGCAACTAAAATAGCATTACCTCTACCATTATTAAGCCTATCTTTTATTTCCATATCAAAAATAATATCCGATACTATTTTTGAAAGTCTTGCTTCAGAGCTGTAAACTTCTTTTAATGTTCCCCAGCGTTTTTTAAGCTGAGCCTTTGCAAGCTCGGTGAGTCCTCTTGTTTTAGTTTCAAACCATAAATCTATCTTATCCTGTGATACAACCCCCTGCGGAATATCTCTTGCTTCATATCTCAGGTCTAAAACGACCTTATCTGCTACAGCTTCAGTATATTTGTAGGTGTGAATATATGTACCAAAAATCTCAATGCTACTAACAATGCCACGTTTTAACATTTCCTTGCTACTTAAAAGTGGTGTACCTGTAAACCCAATAAAAACTGCATCGGGCAATATGGTTGTCATGGCTTTGTGCATTTTACCAGACTGTGTTCTATGGCACTCATCAACAAAGATGAAAAACTCACCTTTGGCTTTGAAGTTAGGTGGCAGGCTTGCTTTCAGCTGTTCAATATAGCTATCATATGCCTTATCTTCGTCACCATTGCTTCTACCAAACTTGTGGACAAGCGAGCATATAACTCTTGGTGTTGTTTCATTTAACTTATTAATTAAATCCTCGCAACTTTTTGTACGGTATATTTCATCTCCAACACCATCAGCACCAAACACTTTATTTTCAATCTGGTCATCAAGCTCATCTCTATCCGTTACAATTAGCACTCTTGCTTCTGGATTATTTTCTTTAATCCACCTTGATAGCCATACCATTGTTAAGCTTTTACCGCTTCCTTGCGTGTGCCAAATAATGCCGCCCTCTTTAGCCTTAATTCTTTGTCTTGCTGCAAGCACGCCAAAATACTGATTATGGCGGCAAAACTTTTTAGTACCACTATCAAACACAATAAAATTATATAAAATATCAAGCAAACGTTCTTTTTGGCATAGGCTGATCAAATGACGGTCAATTTTATAACCCTCGTTTTCGCTTTGAACACTAATAAACAATGATAATGGGTCAGTTGCTTTTTCGTCCTCTTTCCATTCAATATACTGCTTTTCGGGAGTATCAATAACACCAATACGAAGCCCCTCAGTATCATTACCTGCAAAACACAATTGAATAGTTGAAAAGAATGGTCTTATAAAATCGTTTGTTTGGTTGTCTAAATTTTGCCTAATTCCCTCTGAAACAGAAACAACGCTTCTCTTCAGTTCAATAATACAAACAGCAATACCATTGATATACAGCACAACGTCAGGGCGTTTTATATGTTCGCCCTTAACAGTTACTTCCTCAGCGATGTAAAAATCATTTTTATTCGGTTCTTCCCAGTTAATAAATTTGATAGGTTCGTTTTTTGATGAAACATTTTCTTTTTCTGAAGCACCATAACGAAGTAAGGAATAGACATCTTTATTTGCATAATAAAGATCAGGCTTTTTTGAGGCATCTACAAGAGTATTGACCGCTCTACGAATAAGTTCATCTGAATATCCTTGTTTTTGAAGATACTTTTTAAGCCTTTTTTCATCAATATTAGAATTGTCTTGGTCATGCAAATTGCCAATATAGGTATAACCAAGCTTAGATTTAATAAGCTCTATAATACGATTTTGCGTTACTCGTTCTCTCTCACCAACTCCGCTCATTGCATAACCCCCATTCATAATCTATTAATTTTCAAAAAGTCGATTGCTCCATTCAATAGCACGTTTGATATTATCATCTGAAAAAATGGCTCTATTAAGCTTTGCTTTCCATTCAGGACTATTTTGTATAATGGATTTTACTCCCGGTACATTAACCATCTTATTTTCCTGTCTTAAATCAACCATAGCCATATCAACAGTAGCGAGAAGCTCTATCTCCTCTTTTTTAACAAACTGGAATTGGTCAAGCCATTCTAAAACTTCTCTACCATACCATTCATTAAAATAATCAATAGCTTGCTGACATTTTTCAGCCACTACAAAGCCTTTTATATTTTCTCTTGAATACTCTTTGACATATTTATTACTTTGAGCAATCTTTTCAGCACCGCCATATTTTGTATGTGAATTATAGGGTCCAGCTGCAAACTTACCATACCCCTCTGCTTTATTCTCGTGGTAGCGATGAAGCAAATATGCAAACTTCTGTCTTTTGAACGCGCCCATAGGGAATTGTTCAGTAGCAAAACGCGAAACAATAGCAGAAACAACAATCGCCTCATCAAATTCTTTTGTATGTCCATTTGATTTAGGCTTATCTATTATCGCTTCTTTAATAATTATATGACTTTGAATAGCAGTTTCAACCAATCTAATTCTGCCCGTTAGTAACTCCTGCATCATGCCTTGTTTTATGCCTTTATATTTATTTAATTTTTGTTCAAGTGATTCTATTTCACTATCCATATCTGATAGAACGTTGGCTATGGTAATTTGCTCTTCAAGGGATGGGGGTAGTTTTACAATAAATCCCTTGAAAGTTGGTAATCTCAATGAATCAACTGTTGCCTTTACGGTGTTTTTAAGAGCGTATTCGCCAAAATATTTTGCTATATAAAAATAAATGTATTTAGCATGGATTTCTTTAGAGAAATCACTTATCTTATATACTCTTTGATGAAAGTCAAACTTTCCATTTATATAATGAAATATCTCGCCAATATTTCCTTCGCCCGGCACAATGATTGCTTCACCATCAAATGAATATGTGCCAATTTTTTCTATTTGCTTTGAGCGAACAAAAAAAGGATACATACCACTATCTACTTTATCTTCATTATTTTTTTTGCCCGTATTTATTTTTGTAATGCTTCCAAGTACAGTTTCCACCCAATCACCACTAAACCCATCCAGCCTTTTTTTGCCTGTGAGTAGTTGCTGCATTGCACCTTGCTTAATGTTTCTCTTTTTATTAATTAACTTTGTAATTGAGCTAATTAGCCCATCAATATCGGATAGGGCGGCGGCTATTGCTTGTTGCTTTGGTAGAGAGGGAATGGGTAACATCATCTTTACAATATTGCCCTTACTCACCCCGCACACTTTAGTACCGGCAGAATAAAACTTGAATTGTCTTTTAACACATTCACTTTGAAAACAAAATTCTCTATATCTATTATCCAATAATAATGTTTTGGATTTAGAAACTATCGTGTGCAATCCTGAAATAAAAGGAATGCCTTTTTCATTTCTTATAACTATGTGTTTGCTGGCTCCTTCGTCATCTTCTGAAGCATCAACAAAAACCACATCCCCATCATTTAATAGTGCGTTGTTTGATACTCTTTGAATAGCTATATTAAGTTTTGGTAAATTTGAATATTCATCAGTAACATCAATATAAGTTTTAATCGATTTATGAATATCCCCATAATGTAAATAACAAAGCCCTTTCATTGATAGTTGATCTCTTGAAGCAGATAATCCGCCATTAAAAGTAAATAAGTCTCCAAAACTTATTACATCCCACTCTTGTGGAATAACGCCAACCTCTGTTTTTTTATATCCCTCTCTTATTTCCATAAAAAGCCCATCCTTTCAAGATGACTTTTCACCTTTGTTTCATATTCTACTACTTCATCGTCAACATGCGGTAGTGTTTCCTCATACCTCTCTACAAGCTGCCCAATTCTGTTTGTGAGCCGGTGAGATATGGCGGAATAGATAGCATCTACTGCATCAAAAATAGTGTCACACCATTTTTTCTCTAGAACAAGTTCTTTTATTTCATCTATGCTAAGCTCATCATATTTATCAAATACAACCTTGTCCAGTGCGGCAACTGCATTTTTTATAGTTGTGTTATAGATAGCTTCGTTAGCCATTAACTTTTCATATTTTTGCAAAATATCAAGCTCATCCGCAAGCTTTTTATCGTTCTTAATCTCTTTAATACGTTTTAGTAAATCGCCTTTAGTGATGTTGCCCTTATCATTTATCACATCACAAAGTAAAGCCTCATCGCCTCCATACTCTTCTCTTAGTTCGTCCATAAGGCGAATGACCTCGTCACGCTCATTTTCAAAGCGAATAATTGCTCTTTGCTCCTCTGGAAAGTATTTATCAATAATAAGCTTTTTAGGTGTAATTCTACCTTCAAAGGATTTCATCTTTCCAGTGGTTGTTCCATCTTTTTTCTTTACCATTTCACGTTCTATATCATTTCCAGCTTCCCAACCGTCAAAAGCAATAGTATAAACATCATCCTGCATAGTTTCTTCCCAGTAAGACATTAGGCATTGATACACATCGTATTTATCTATAAGGGAAATATCGCTAAACTGTGAAAGTAAAGCACTTGATATTTCCACAATAAAAGCTTTCGGATTGTCACCTATTTTGATATTGCTAAGCTTTGTCCACTGGCTATTCTTCCACGCCTTAAAAGCCCCATCAATTTTCTTTGCATATTCAACAAACTCACTATTACCATAAATAGACTTGCGAATATCATCTTTTGCAACCTTTAGTTTTACATAGCTATCTCTACCGAAACCGTCAAATAACTCAGCTTGCAAGGTGGGGAACACATTCCAATAAGATGACAACTCGTCAATATCATGTTGTGGCAAGCCACCCAATAAATGAGCCGCTATGTCCTGCAAATCTTCCAATTCACTGCCGTCAATATATCGTGGAATATTAAGGTTATAGTCATTAGCTTCAATTTCGCTATAAGGTATCATTCTTGAATATTTAGGGATTTCAATAAAATTATTAAAGCTATCCACAATTTTGTGAATATTCTGCTCCTGAAGCCTATTTTTATTTCCGTCTTTAATAAAACCACGGCTTGCATCTATCATAAATAAGCCTTTTCTTGCCGCTGCGTTTTCTTTATCAATTACAATAATGCAAGCAGGAATACCTGTTCCAAAAAACAAGTTAGAAGGCAAACCGATAATACCTTTTATAATTTTTCTATTAATTATTTCTTTTCTAATCGTAGCTTCTGAGTTCCCACGAAATAGCACGCCATGAGGCAGAATAATTGCTCCCTTACCTTTTTGTGGTTTCAAAGAGTGAATAAAGTGCATAAGCCAAGCATAGTCACCGTTTTTATCAGGTGGCACAGCATTATAGCCAGTAAAACGTTCATCACTACTGGTGTCAACACCATTGCTCCATGATTTATATGAAAATGGGGGATTGGCAACAGCGAAGTCAAATCTTTCAACACTATCACCATTTTTATATTTTGGAGTTGAAAGGGTATTTGCATTTGCTATTTTCCCAGTCGACTTGTTATGTAAAACCAAGTTCATTTTTGCAAGACCTGCAGTTGCCTTGTCATACTCCTGTCCATATATGGTTACTCCATTAGGGGCTTCATCAGCAGCTCGTATAAGCAATGAGCCTGAGCCGCACGCAGGGTCATATATAGTCTGAGATGCTACGGTAGCACCGTTAATCCCTATAACTTTAGCCATTATTCTTGAAACCTCAGCAGGAGTATAAAACTGTCCTTTGCTCTTTCCACTCTCGGTTGCAAAGTTTTTCATTAAATATTCATAAGCATCACCAATGATATCATCGCCGCCGGCTTTGTTTTTACGAAAATCTAATTTTTCATCTTGAAATATTGAAATAAGATTTGTTAGCTTATCAACCTTGTCCTTACCACTACCAAGTTTTCCATCATCATCAAAGTCTGCGACATCAATAATCCCACCAAGACCATTTGCATCAGCGAGTTTACTGATTATTTTATTCATTTTATCGCCAATGTCGTTCTTTCCTTTTACAGCTATCATATCATGAAAGCTACCGCCGGCTGGTATTTCTATCTCTGCATAACGGTCACCCATAAACCTATCTGTAACATATTTTACGAATAGTAATGTTAACACATAATCCTTATATAAAGAGGCATCCATTCCCCCTCGAAGTTCATTACAGCTGTTCCATAAGGAACTATATAGTTCACTCTTTTTTACTGCCATTTTAGTAAGCTCCTCTTTATTAATTATTCAAAGTCTTGTAAGCTATCAATTAAAGATTTGCTCACATTTTGTTTTTTGCAATATTCTATAATGGTCACCTTAGCAAGACGATTAGGCTTTACTCTGTCATTTTCCCATCGGTTAACTGTAGAGAAGCTGACATGCACAGCATGAGCAAACTCCGTTTGAGAAATGTTCAGTTCTTTTCTTATATTTTTGATTACTTCATATATTTCCATAAATCATCACACTCCTACACATGCATTATAGCATAAGCTATATAGCATTATCTATATATAAAGGTAAAAAATTTTACCTTTGAAATATTAATAATTTATGAGGATATATTGCCGCTATTATCTTTTACAAATAAGGCAATATATCCCCAAATAATATAAATCGTTTATTATCAAGCCTTCTAACTGTGTTTTCTATTGAGGCAAACTATTGTCTCGACGTGCCTTGTAGCTGTGATAATGATGCCGTTTGAAACTGGTAACTCCTTGGCGGCGGACTATTTTTCTTAAAAACATTGCAAACCACCATTTTTGAATTCTTGCCTACTTTCATTGAATCCGATATACAAGAAAGCCTTCAGATATTTATAATTCGGATATTCTGTCAGAAAATATTCTCGGAAATCCAATTAATACTTCCAGTAAATTTTCTTTTCTTTTTTTCGCAACTCTTTGAAATTGCCTCTTGGTTTTTATAGGAATTCCCGCCAGTTCAGCCGCAAGCTTTAAAGATACAACCCTGTCGGCAAATCCTGATTCATAAATAATGATGCTCTTTTTTGTCGGAAGACCATATCGCATCTGCTTGCTCAACTCAACCAGCAACTTACAGGCATCTTCGCTTTCCTCATAATTGAACCGTAACAGTTCGTAAATAGCATTGATAATAAGTGTTGAAGCATATCCAAACCCATCGTCACAAATATCAATGATTTCGCCAAGCTGGATTTCTGCTTCTTTTTTTCTACGGATGATCATAACGTTGTTTTCAGTCGCATATTCAAGAATCTGCTTGTATGGCAGCCCGTTGATCCACATGTTGGCAATGCTGGGGATTTCGATTTCGGTTGTGACTGCCTTAAGGCACTTATTTTCACTGTGTTTTACTAATTTGGAAATAATCATTTGCAGGATTTCAGATGATGTCTTACAGTTCATCAGCTCGTCGGAATTTTCAATAACCCACCTTTCCAATTCAAGCAACTGTTTTGTTCCAAGAAGTGTACGGCTAAAGACTGCTCTCTTGTTTGCCTGATTAACCGTACTTAGCAGATGGTCTCTAACTGTCGAGAATATCGCTTTCATTCGTTCCTTTTCTTCTTCATTGGCTAGAAAATAGCCAAATGTACTTGAAACAAGCAAATCAAGATCGTGATCATCATCCTCAGTAAGGAATGATAAAAGATAGCTTTCAATTGCATCCAGACTACGATTAACTCGGTCAATGGCTGATGTAAAGGCAAATAGCTTTGAGGGATACTTTTTCTCGAAAGTCTCCACTAATTTCGCTACGCCTTCTTCATAGTTTTCTGCATGGTTATAGCGGGCCAAAGCCATTTTATAAAAGTCATATGTTACAGTAGTGTCGTATGATATCTCAAAGGGCTCAGGTCGCACGAGCAATAGAAACTGGCTGAGGCAGGATTCGGAGTTACTGGAATCCAGCATTTCCAACGCCATTTATATTCGGATGCACTTTTTCTGGAATATACAAATGTTTCCGATAATAAAATAGTCCCTTCCGTATATAGCCCCCGCTCTTCCAGCCCGGCCAATGAGATTATGAAAATCCCGGACTTTTATTCTTTCTTGAGCTTGATAAAGGCTGGAAATTATCAGGTATCTGATAGGCAGATTAACACCTTGTGCCAGCGTTGAAGTACAGACGATACATCCACTTGAATTTTCAAGAGATTCTGGGCCAGTATCAGATTTAAACTGATGGTTTCATTTGAAAGCTCAGACACATTATTCAAGTATCGTTTTGAAAGATTACAAATTATTGTTGGAGCACTACTCTTGGCAATGCTTTCAATCACCGACAAACTGCATTTCACCTTTGATCCCATAATTCATCCTCTAATCCTTTTTATCTTCGACAATTTCAACTACGTCACCAATCTCACAATTAAGCACCTTGCAAATACGTACTAAAACTTCGAGTGAAACGGATTCATTTTTTCCTAGTTTAGCCAATGTTGCTGTACTTAGTTCAGCTTTTTCTTTAAGATCTTTTTTAATCATGTGGTTGTCTATCAATAGCTTCCATAATCTGTTATAACTGATCGCCATAAAGCAACACCTCTCCTGTAAAATTTTCCATATCACACTATTTAGATTTTAACACACCCTCATTATTACTACAATCCAAGATTTATGTTTGCAAAGCATTTAAGATTAGGTAGTATTTTTTTATACAACCTTGATTGATGTATTTCTAATTTATCTCCTAATTAATCACCCCTTGTCTTTGTAAACGAACTTATTATACTCAAACTAAACTATTATTTCTTTCTCTGCTGTTAGATTAATTCTTAAAGTGATTCCTTCTGGACAGTCCATCATGAACCCAGGCTCAGTCCACGAAAAAGACATAACTTCCCCTTGGCGTAGATTATGCCTTTTTCGTACACCGGCTCGATAACTTATTTTTTCAAAAAGTATCGATTCGAGCTTTTACTTCCATTCTGTCTATAGCGATATTCCTTGCAGAGTATGCCACAGCGAATTAAGTCTGCGAGTGCTCTTTTTACTGTGCTGATGGACATTGAAGTATCTCTAGCCATGGTTTTTATGGCTGGCCAACATTCGCCTTCAGCATTGCTTCGGTCTTTCAAATACATATATACGGTTTTTGCTCGAGATGAGACTTCCTCTCGATAAATGTTACCAAAGAAACTCACGACCACACCCCCTATGTTCTTATAATAGATTTTCGTTTTGAGCCCATTTCTTCAGCTTGTTCAATCGTAGGTGAATGAAGTGTACCACCGCGCTTGCGATCTACGACATTATCTTCTGCATCATCTTCTTCCTCCATATCTAACGCCATCGTATGCCTTACAATGTTTTCTTCGAGTTCTTCTTTGTCAGCATAATAAACCTTACGATGAGACTTCTCTTCAGTTTCGTAGGTCTTATCAAAAGTAATTCCCCAATCCAAGAAAAGCTTCAATTTCGTCTTCATAGGATGTACGCCAGTTTTCATGACAACAAAATCACCTTTTGGTAATGATTTCAGCTCATCCGCAGTCATAAGCGGTCTCTCTATCATCTGCAAACTCTGAGATGGATCATTTTTTCCTCTGCTGATGCTACCACTCATCACAGTCCTCGTGCCTAATGCTTTAGAGAGAACATGGGCAGTCTCAGAGTTGGGTGCAAAACCACCGAAGATAGTCAACTGACAGTTGTCGGTTATAATTTCACTGCCTTCTTTTCCATAGTTTTTACCAAGCTGAGCAAAGGACTGAATAATTGGTATAACTGATATTCTTCTGGATCTTCCTGCGGTGAGCATCATTTCAAAAGATTCAATTTTAGGGATTGTTCCAATCTCATCCGCATAAATCATCACGCGATTCGGTAACTTGCCACCGTTTTCATCAGCTACTGTCAGCATCTCACGATAGAACTGCTGTAGAAATAGAGATACCATAAAATACTTAGTGACATCTTCCTCTGGGAGAATGAGAAAGACAGCTGATTTTTCGTAGCAGAAACGTTCTGCATCAATTGCCGTATCGAAACATAGGATTTGCTCCATCTCTGAATCAAGAAATGCATTGAGTCTTGATAGAACTGTTGATAGTACCGAAGCCATCGCCTGCTCTGCTGAATTGAGTGCAGCTCCTGCAAACCACTTTGCTTTATGAGTTGATGGCAATTTATCCATCAAGAGCTGAAACTGACTTTTCCCTTTAATCTTGCTTGGAGCCATTAAGTCCTGTACCATTTTAAAAACTGAAATGATATGGCGTTTCTCAACCTTTTGATTGTCTTCAATAGTTGGTGGGAGAAATTCTGCAATCAACAGAATCACCGATGTGAGCAGGCCTTCTGCTGCGTCATAAAAGAACGCATTCTGCCCCATAGCAGCATTGTTTCCATCTGTAGAAATGATAGTCTTTGAAATGATTTTTGCATACTTCTCAGCTTTTGCTTTTGCTGAATAATTGGTGTTATCCTCTCGATACAAATCCATGTACTTGTTGACCAGATGAAGCAGATTGTTTCCATCACTCCTTGTGGGATTTCTTAGATCAATGACTGCCACATGGTATCCATAGTTTTCTTTTGCAATCGTTCCGTAGTTCCTTGCAAGGTCCCCCTTGGTATCGGTTGTTATGAATGACATCCCACTGGCGCAAGCATATTCCAAATTGGGATATAGGAAGAATGCTGTTTTCCCAACACCTGCCGCACCTATCATCAGGCAATGTACATCCCCTATATCAACAAGGCCAGTCACAGTGCCATTTGAACCTTTACAGCCTACCACCAGACCCTGTATTGCATTTCCCTTTTCATCGATTGGAAGATTGATGCCTTTCCTCCAATCTTGCACCTTGAAGGGAATGTGATGATAGGTTATTTCAATTTCTTTTTTCGTAGCAAATCTAGCGACTCCATGTTGACCATCACCTACAGTTCTAGATTTAATACCGTTTAGGGTGTAGTAATGAGCAAGTAAGGATAAGCCGCCAATAACAGAAAACATGATTGCAGCAGATGCAATCAACATATAAACTTGTGAGTTCATTTTTCACATCCTTTCTGTGAGCTGAGGCATGGGTATTTGCCCATGCTTCTATTGTTATGCCATCTTTAGTGCCGGAGCCTGCATCTGTTTTTGCTCAGCAATCTCCAACTTTATCATTGATTTTAAAAGCTCAAATGCTACATCCTGATAAACTTTGGCAATGTTCACTTTTTCAGTTTCCGTTATGATTCCACTCATTCTATTGATGCTTGAGAGCACTCTTTTTACATCGGAAAGCGACGGATCCCATCTTCCACGATTTTGGTAAGCTCTGAACTGATCACTCAAATCTAAGACAATTTCTTCTTCGGTCAATTTCATGTCTAATTGCCTATACTCTTTCAGTGCCAGACATAAAAAAACGGCTGATGCCATTTTCATAGCTTCAGCCTGAGATTCGTTTTTTGTCTGCGCTTTTAGGAGTGCTTTATCACCGTCATTATGTTGCAGATTTCTTGATTCTATTTCATTGACGAACAATAGTATTTCTTGGCACAATTCACTTTTCAATTGATGCTGAGGATGTTCCTCAGCAGGAATCGCTGTCAGGCTCTGAGCTGCTTTCAAGTCTTCATTCCAGTCCTTATATACTGATTGCAACTGCTTGTAGCTTATGTCTTTTTCTGATAGCAGGTCGATTATCTTCTCACTCGCTTCCATCCCGGCAGAATCATGATCTAAGCACAGAACTACATGCAATAACTCAGGATTTGATTCGAGGGTTTTCAAAAGTGATTGTTCTGATAATCCGCAAAGTGCAATGTAGCTATGCTTTTTCCAATCTGAGTTTTTGTGAAGCGTGATAAAAGACAACAAATCAATAGGGGCTTCAAATACATAGATTCGGTCACTATTTCCAATGTAATGAAAACTATAACACGGGTTACTGCTATCTATGTTTCCCTTATAACCTTTTCCGTCTGTGTAAAGACCTCTTTTATGAGCATGTCGTGGTATTCCGTTTTCATCATATCCAACAAATACAGCATTATGATATTCCTTTGACTTGTCTGCTGATGGTTCTTTGCTTTCATAAATGAGTTTTTCTTTAGCAAAGAAACTTACTACATCACGATCAATCAGTCGATGCTTGATCAAATAGGCGAATAACCTTCGCATATCATTATTTCTGGGTGGAAGTTCAAATGGTTTTCTTGATTCTTCTCGTTTTTTTGCTTTGGAATATGGAACACCTTGCTCACCGTTAAGGAGCATTGTGACGGCATCTGGGAATGTTTGTCCATAGAAGTTCTGTACGAAATCAATAGCAAGACCACCTTCTTTCGTGGAGTGATCAAACCATTCATTTCCTCTGACTGTTATGCTGTGATTACTTTGAAGGCGCTTTTCTCTGCCTGACGGAATTAGGATTTCACCCTGCATTTTTAGAAACTCAACAAGATCCACGCTATTGGCTCTTTGCTTTTGATCCTCAGTAAAATGAATGTATGTCCCCATGTTGCACCTCCTACTGTTTTCTACTTCCTATACGATGAAACGCCGTCCTTTTTACTGGACGGCGTTTCATGTAGGGTTTGAAATTTTGGTTTTCAGGTTTTCTATAGTATCGATTCATTTTGATGGTTTGTCTTTTCTTCATTGATTTTCTCCTCAGTTAATCTTGATTTTGGGTAAAAAAACTACAACCTTTCGTTTTGAAGGGCTGTAGTTTTTTTATTTTGCTCATCGCTATATTTATTATGGTAATTCAGAATCAATCAATAAGACTAATCAATCTAGTATGCTTACAGCTAACTTTATTTCAACATTTGATCCCATAAAAACCATGATGCTTTTAATTTCTTTCCGCTTTTTTGAGCACCGCTTTACAAAAATCATCGTCTTTTATATCGACACCCGTCTGGAACGTAGCACTCTTCATCCTGATTGCATAGTCAAAATCAATTATCAAATTTTCCTCATTAATTAGTTTTGATTCATCACGAATACCAATAGGCATTAGCAAATACTCTGAGCCTTTATCTAGATAGTTTTTAAATACGTCCCTGTTTTTCGAACCATTATTCTCATCCATCCATTGATATCTACTCAAGGCTGCCAAAAATAATTCTTCACGCTGGATACCAGATTCAATGGCTCTTTGTATTGATTCGTTAACATTGGGCCCTATGTGTACAAAATATCCATTTCCATAATTTCGATCTGGGTCAGTGTATACCCAACAATCCTTTGGGAAAGGTGGTATAACCAGATCAACCTTTAAAAATTTATCAGCATAAGAATCTGAGGCATACTCTTTCCATTCTAGAAAAATGCTCTTTGCAACTGAATAATTTTTATAGAGTATTCCTAACACGGGACAATATCCCGGAGCAAATAAATAAAGCATGCCTTTCCATCCCGCCGAGTTCCATTTATCTAAATCAATTGGTGATGAAAAGAACATTGTTTTTCTCTCTTTTTCCGGCAAAGCCCTTAGCTTCCCAAGAGGTGGCTTGCTTGCCTGAGTTATACCACGCAATCGCCAGTATAATTTTTCATAGCCCTCTCTTGTACCTATATTGTAGTAAGTAAATGGTTTTATTGGTGTTAGAATAAACCGTGAGTCGTCTTCATCAAATAAAACAGGAATAAACTTTGTGCTCTCAGAGTTATTATCATATATATGCTGATAAACAATATTTACTTCCCAAGAAACTCCTTTACCTTTATCAACAGAATAGCACTTATCGTAATATGACTTGCTACTTATAACCAAAACAAAATCTGCAATTCTAATCTGATTTTCCATCCAACGAGGCCAACCCTCAGATGGAGCTTCTTCATATAAATCTATACTTGCATCAATACCTTCAGAACGAAGCTTATTCGCAAAGGTCAAAACCTTATCTTCATATTCTGCATCTTGGTGACTATATGAAATAAAAATTCTTGGGTTATCAGGCATATTAACATCTCCTACTTGTTTATCCTTAAATTATTGCAATAACACACTTTATCATTTTACCATATTTTAATGTTTTGCCATATTCATAATCAGTTTATTTTACAATTCAAAACTTTGTCCGTTTTTCTTATGCCCTTGAGCCGCCTTCTTCTCCTTTAACTTTCTGAGTAATTTGCTGTCAACCTTCATTCCACTTGAATTTATATATGGCAAACAGCTTTCTTCAAAAATTTTACTCATCTGATGAATTAGCCTTGCAATGCAATGCGATACTGATGGACCATTAAACTTATCAATGTTATCAAGAAAGAATTTTGCATATTCATTTCCTTGCTCAGCAGATTGAGTAAGCCATTTCACCGCAAGTTCTTTATCTCTTGATACATCTTTACCAAGCAAATAAGTCTTCCCTAAAATATACTGAGCAAACTGGTTACCCTCTTCAGAAGAATTCTTTAGGTACTTTATCGCCTTCTCAGTGTCTTTAGGAATTTCTTTTCCTTGTAAGAAAAGCTTTCCAAGCTGATAACTCGCCCACTGGTTATTTTCTTCAGCTGACATCGTCAAATATCGAATAGCCTGGCTTATATCTTTAGTCATTACTTTTCCATCAAGAAAAAGTTTCCCCAGTAAATATGTCGCTGAGGATTTTATACTTTTAAACCCACTAGCATCATCACCATCCGCCACCGAACACAGAAACGCGATTGCCTTCTGGAGTTCTTCTGGTTTCGGATTCTCTTCCTTCAGAATTAATTTTGCCAAAGCAAAGCCTGAAAAAATGTTGCCAAGCTTTTCTGACTTTGCATAATACCCTTTGGCTCTTGGTATATCCTGATCTGTACCAATTCCGTTTTGAAGCATCCAGCCTAACCGATATTGGATTTTATCGTCATGACTCGATTTCTCTAATAGCTCAAACCCGTGAAATGCTTTTTTGAAATGTTGTTCAGATTTGATTTTATCTTTTTCCGTACCAACACCATCACGAAACATCTTTGCTACTTCAAAATCTGCATAAGGAAATCCTTGCTTGGCCGATTTCAGATATAGTTCAAAGGCTTTACCCAAGTCTTGTTCTACTCCCTGACCACGATGGTACAAAGAGCCCAGGGAATACTGAGCATATTTGTATTTCTTCTCTGCTGATAGTTCAAACCACTCAGCTGCCTTTTGATAATCTTGTTCGGTTCCAAGTCCTGATGCAATCATTTTGCCTATTCGGTATTCAGTGTATTTCCATGGCTTTTGGGATTCCACTTCTTTAAAACCGGCAAGGGCTTTTACATAGTATTCATGAGCAACCTCCAGATTTTTATCAACACCAAGGCCACTCAAGTAAATTCGCCCTAAGTCATACACTGCAAGGATATTTCCATTTTGCGCTTCTGCTATGAGTCTGATCAATGCTTCACAAAAATCTTGTTGCACCTCTTCTGTTCCAAACAGATACTCACGAGCTATCTTGTATTCGTCTGTCCATTTCACATAGACATTTTCAGCATCTCCATTCCATGCATCACTGTCATCACTATCGATTGATTCAAAGTCAAATTCATCTAATCCTAAAATAGCAATAGAGTCCATGTTTTCTGAAGTATCATCAAGAAACATACCTGCATCCACATCTGTAAGGTCATTGAAATCAACTAACTCAATCGAAAACCGTTCAGCCTCTGCAATAATCATATTCTTGATCGACTTGAATTCCTTTTGCTGTGAAAGTGGAAGCTGCTCTGGAAGTTCATCCATATAACTATGGAGCACTTCTTCTCGCATCGCATACCATAATTCATAGGTCTTCGCCACAATCGGCTCCCTCGAAAGTTCATCTATAAGTTCATCAACAATTGCTTTTAAATTAGGCCCAAGATAGCCATAGATTTTTTTGCCTGTCGTAGACTTAAGTCTTTCTGATAAATGCAAAAAGAGTTCTTCAATCTTTGGATTCTCGACAGCACCAGATTTCATCTCTTGAATGAGCTTCAGCATCACATCTCGACTCTCATTTTTAAGTTGATCTCTTCTTTGTGCCTGCTGCTCATAGATTTCTTGCATCTCATTTTTAAAGATATATTTCACAAGCCCAGACTTCATCTTCTCGATTCCTTTTTTCGTCAGATAGCCTTCCACAGGATTTGTCGAGTAACACACCATATGGACATGAGGATGATGGCTTTCATTATGAAACGCTGCATACCATCTGAAATTCAGAATCGGGATTTTCATTGACTCGGCAATCTCTGGAGCAAAATAAGAAAGCATATTATGCCAAGACTCAGCATTATCAAAACCTGTGCGTATGGCATCCGTTCTTCGTAGTGAGATTATTGGAATCCACACATTGCCTGAATGATTGGCAACTTCGTCTGCAATTCTGCTGAGAACAATTTCATCATCACCTCCGGTGAATAAACCATGAGTGCCCATCCTTTGTACTCTTGGGCGGTTCGCAATATAGTCCACGTAGTTTTTTCGCTGTCCTATCTTATCGAGGTTCTGTTCTAATGCAATTGAAATAAATTCTGATGCATTTTCAACCGTTTTGTTTTCAATGTAATCTTCATACTCGTATAATGTCTTAGCTTCAGGGAATTCTTTTATGATCTGCTGAATCAAATCCTCTTGTTTCAAAGTGCACGGAAGATTAGCCTTTGTCTTCGATAACTTCTCAACGCCATTTCTGGTTGCCATGTAGGTCACAAGATTTGAAAGATGAGAAGATGTCTTTTCACCGCCACCTTTTAGATATGGACATTTCAATATGATTCTTGGCATAGCTCACCTTCCCTTCATCTGTTATTCTTCAACGCCTTGCTGAAACTTTACCGCTTCATCCATACTGATTTTACCTTTAGTCTTTTTTACTTCATTGACACATCGACCACGGAGTTTTCTCAGATCTTCATCACTGATTTCAAGTCCAGCTGCAAGGATATTCATCATCATGGACATTTCAACGGACAGCCTAAATAGATTTCCAGAATGCCTGCTTTCTGTTTCTCTCAGCAGCCCCTGAATTGCTGATACTATTACCTTCGATAAAAATTCCGTTGAGTCTTCTCCAATAAGATATCCCATGTAAAACTGCAAAGCTTTTTCAATAAACTCACTTCGGTTCTTTGCATTACCTTTTTCTAGCATGGTATCCATGCGATCCATCGTCTCAGGATAAAGCCATACAGCAGTTCTGTTTTTGGCTGTATTCTGTAATTGGCTCAAATATATCACCTCCAATTCGCCGTTTTTGCTCCTATCCACCTTCCTGACCACCTAATAAAGCTTGATATTTGGTCATTTCACGATTGCTTGACCACCTATTTGTCGCACTTTTGATTTTCTGACCACCTATCGTAAATCCTTGAACGCTCGGCACTGCCGGGCGATGTGGGTGAGAGGTGGCGCCCTGCGACCACCTCTCTTTATCCTGCACCAAAATCAATTGGGAAGTTCATCACCATTCTCCCTGATTTCGCATTCAACCGCCGACCCATTCCATAGTTTTAAATACTGCCAGATTCGGCTCAATTTTCACCCAAAAGACTGCAGGGGGTAGTGTTGCCTCACTTCATGCTAAAGAATCGCACACAGGGGCAAAGAACGGCTGAAAAGCCCAATTAACTATTGCTCTTCACTAGGCTTAGCAATGGTTCTTGGCCCAACCGTTGTTTTTACGACTTTGTTGGTCTTTTTACGACTTTGTTGGTCTTTTCTGGCTTGATTTCCTCATCATCTCGCTCATCAATGTACTCTCTGACATTGGCTGGCACGTATTTCTCGTAAAGCTTCTGAAGTTGATCCGCCATTTCTGCTTGTAAATCAGCCTCTTTTTTCTCCATGTACTTTTTAATGGCTCTCAGTTTTTCAGCTTCAAGGCTGATCGCAATCGTATCTTTTTTCATATTCGTTATCCTCCATATTCGATTTTTCATGCTGCAAGACCGTAAGTCGGAGATGAGAAATACCTACATCGACATACTCATTCCCTGTGATTCTTCTTCTGACTGTTCTTGATTTTCATCTGTCATACCGGCTGAATCTGTTTGACTAACCTCCGCGGTTTCTTCGTTTTGTTCTCTGGCATTACGTCTTCTGCCTCGTGTTGATGCTACTGGTTGCGATCCAACTTCTTGCTGAAGCTCAGCAGTTGCGACTATCACTTCAGCTTGAATTTCAGTTCCGGAATCATTCCGATCCAGGAATCTTCTTGTAGCGACAGGCACATATTTTTCATAAATACTTTTGATATGACCCTGCAATTCTTTCTCAACGGTGGTGTCCTTTTCGTCCATATAAAATTTAAGAGCCTCCAATTTATCCTTTGGAAAGCTCACCTGAAGTGTTGTTTTTTCTGTTCTTATGCTCATAAAATTGTCCTCCTAATAATTGAAACTCGTTAACGTCATCCTCGGCTGTGCCTCTGGTTCATCACCGGTGAATACGGGTGCATCCTTAAATTCACTAGCGAACGTATCCATTTGCTCATCAGTCAATGAAATAAATTCACCATCATCGCTATCGCCACAAATGAAAAAAGGACCGGCAATAATGTCATTACCAATCCTTCGATTCAGCTCCATTCCATTTAGTTTTCCTTCTTCATTCACAACTGCGATGCAGTTGTTATCAAGATAAACACATTCAAACATGCCCTCTACTTCGGATTGAATACCCTCAAGGTCATTAACCATTTCTTTTTCATAAGGCATTTTACCGGGTTCAATTTTCAGTATCTTAATCGTATTTTCTTTTTTCATCATCGTAGTCCTCCCTACATTCCCATGTTTTGTTCTAGCTCAGATGGATTGATGTTCTTGCAATAATCAAGATAAAGCGTCATATCAAGGCAATCCTCCTCTAAGTTAATTTCCGCCATTTCTTCTCTGCCCTGGAGCTCATTCACAATCAAAGTGCCGATGCCGTTATTTGCTTTTACATTAATACTGTGCTGTTCAGCAATTTCTTCAAAGTACACAATCCAACTGCCATTCGATGTGTTTTCTGCTGCCTCATGTAGAATTTGATCTGCTACTTGGGAGATTTGCTGATCGATGTATGCTTTAATATTTGACATGAAACTGATGTATCTTGCGTAGTCATATCCGCTACTATTAATCAAGATCCCATCACCACTTTCTTCATTCAGCGCAAGCAGACAGTGGGTTTGTCCAGATGGGTCTGTGAACATGTCTTCTTTTTTATCTGAAATAAAGGACCTGTCCCTTAGTAATCCTTTTGAAAGCTCATCATATTCTGTCTGATTCATCAGCTGGATAGCTTCAATCACACATGGCTGAGTCTCTAGTTCACTCACTTTTCTAAAAAATATTGCGTTTGTTTTTAGCATTTTTCGACTTCCTTTCTAGGGTAAATAGTTTCTTGGATTTTGTTTTTCTCCGCCCACTCTGATTTCAAAGTGTAGGTGATTCCCAGTGCTTCTTCCGGTAGAACCAACCTTGGCAATTTCTTGACCCACAGTTACTTTTTCGCCTTCGCTGACTAGAATACTTGAGCAGTGACCATATAAGGTAATGACGCCACCGCCGTGATCAACGATCACATGATAGCCGTAGCCAGTTGTAGAATAACGAACTAGCATAACTGTTCCACTTAGCGCTGAATATATTGGTGTTCCCTTTGGCATTCCTAAATCAATACCACCATGACCTTTTTTCTGTTTCGTGAAGGGATCTGCTCGATACCCAAATTCGCTTGTCACAGCACTCCTCCAATTTGCACCGATGGGAGAACAAAAGCCATCCTCACCAATAAAGGGTTCTGTTGAGACCGCAAGTCCGTTAATAAAATCATCAAATTCACTGCCGTAAGTAGGTGCTGGCTTTCCATACAAAATCCGATAATAGATTTCTGTTGCATTTGCTTTGTTTTCATTTGAGGCTGTAGTTCCCATTGCCTTTGCTATGTTTTCATAGACAATAGGTTGGTTTTTTATTGGAACTGCAACCGTATATGACTCATTATGGGTTGTTCCATCTTCACTACTGACCGCCTTTGTGCGTTCCTCATAAGTTACAAAGCTATCAACAAATGCCTTGCTATTTACCGCAGAGGGCTGATCCGCGCCGAAATACAGAGAATAAAAAATAGCCTTGACCCGTATTGAATCCAGACTATCTCCACCTTCCATATTTGAATTTACCTCATTAATGGCACCATCAAGAACCTCAAAGCTACTACGCATGTTTTCTATGTGCTTGCGATAATCTTCAGGTACATTACCTGCGATGACACCTCCGTGAAAGCACAAATCAAGAGCTGTATTATTATGATTTGCAGTTCCAGAAAGCATCCCACATATGATGGCTACTAGCACAATGATTGGAGAAAGTACCGCGACTATCGTCCACCCAACACCTTTTCTAATTCTTTCATCGCTAAGGGCCATCGCCACAGCTCTAGCCACTAAAACTGGATTCGCCATTTTTCATCACCACCACCCGAGTCCATACATATTTTCTTGTTCGTAATCATCGACTTGCTCTGATGCCATTCGTTCTTTGGTATACTCGACTGCCCTTTCTAGAATTTCCGTATCAAAACCCGCGGCCTGATAGCCTTCTTCAATTGTTTTTAAATATAAATCAGACGGAACGCCAAGCAGATGTCCTTCTGTCATTACATAAACAAAAGCCGACACTGACTCTCCATTAACCTCAAGTTCTACAGATTCTTTGTCATAAAACCTCGGATACCCCTCATAGCGGTCTAGTGCAATTTCATCCTTTGGTTCAACAGACCAAATCATAGCAGGGACAAAGCTGCCTTCTTTTGGTTCGATCGTTGCATAGGCACCCGTTTTAGAGCCTCTGAAAAGAAACTCATAGTCTTTGATTTCAGTTGTTCCTAGCGGTTTTGCTGTTGGGCAACGTTGCTTCATTTGAGGCAAATTCATGTTGCTGCCATAGGCAATATATAGTTTCTCTTTCTGCATTTTCCCTCCTACATTCCCATAGACATAGAAAAAGCAGGCGACTCTTCCTCCTGCTGTGTTTCTTCAATGGCTACATATTCTGTTTGATTTATTACTGATTCACTAGGTTCAATAATCTCTTGCTCTTTTTTCTTTCGAAGCCGTTCCTTCTGTGCAATTGCCTGTTCCGGGGACTTCCATGCAATATTACCTTCGAGGTGATCTAACAGATGCTTTCGTGCTGTTTTGAAGTCATCCCCGATAAGACCAAGGCGAAGAAGCCAAACACGAAACGTATATTTCTCATTGTCTGAAACCGTTTTTATAGGACTTGCTGAGCGTTGATTGTACGCTTGGGCAGTAATTGCCATGCAGAACTGAACATATGCTTTCGCCTTACCTGCATGAAGTGCCCCATTAAACGCTCTGAATTCAATCGTTCCCTTTTGAAAAACAGAATGAAAATTCAGGCAGTGGTACCTACTGTCATGATAATGCTGATAGCTGCCATCGTTCCCCTTGTACCACAGGTTCTGCAGCTGGCTTATGGTTTTGGGCTTCTGGCGGTTCATACTTTCGAGAAACTCTGAATCGATTTTCTTGCAATATCTCCGTTCTCTCTGTGAATCCACCTGTAAAGCTCGGTAGACCATATCCTCTTTTGAAGCAATAATGTTCACCAAATTTCTGAGCTGATAAGCTTCAAAAGGCGCTGCATTAATGTGAATATGAATTCCACAGGATTTGTTACTGAAAGTTCCTGCCTCTCTAAGCACACGGATCATCTCTTGAATCCTTTCAACGTCTTCGTACCTACATATCGGGCTTACCAGTTCGACACTGTAATCTCGGTCGGCAATCTGCTTGCGGTTTCCAACTTTTTTCTGGCACTGAATACTGGCATCACTGACCAGTTTCCACTTCCGATTTTCGTTATCTGACACAGAATAAGTGCCGTATCCACCTCCCTCATAATCAGAAAAGCTGTTCAGATATCCAGTTAATACCTCGGCAGCTCTTTGTCTTGTTATTCCTGTCATTTCGATTTCAATTCCAAATTTCTGCTCTTGTAGGTTCATGGCATCACCGCCTTACCATGTTCGGTGTTCATTGACAGTTCCTTTGATTCCATCAAATTTTAGAAGCTTTCCTACCTCTTCAAACAGACTCGTTAGCTTTTCTCTTCGATAGGCATCAATCAGTTCGTCACGACAACTGGAATTCAGATGATTCAGCTGCTTTACTACCTTCTGTACTGCACCTTCAAGCTCCAACGGCTTAAACACCAGTCCCTTAATTTGATGAATAAAACTGGCTAGAATCTGATCAAATCTTTCAATATCATCTATCGTGTAGCAATAATATGCTTCAAAGGGGTTATCATAGGATTCTCCGTCCATGCACCTTCTAATCTGGTCTAGAAGCCTTGCCCGTTCTTCTTTTTCTGCTTTTAAATACTGCTCCATCAGACAAAGCAAATCACTTTCTTGGTCCGGTGCATAGGTGATGCACGTTTTCATATCAGCGATGATGTCTTCTTTTTTCTTGCTGAGTTCCGATAGCTCAATCTGCTTCTTCATTATCTTCCACCTGCCTTTCCAAACAGTTTTTCTTTATATGCTGGGGCATGTACAGCAAGGTTATATCGTTCATTCCCACACTTATACAGGCAGACACCACGCTGAGGGAATTTAATCAGGTTGTACTCAGACTCTTCTAACTGCAGAGTGTCCATGTAAAACTGCTTATCGATATTGCCTGCATTAAATAAAAACGTATGTGTAGGAATTGAGAACAACGGTTTTGTCAGTTCCCTGATCCCCTCGATATTGAAATCTTCAAGGTTCTGAGAACTTAGAATGACCGATGATTCTTTCTTACGCACACGTTTCATAAAGTTTCG
>Ga0209386_1000142_pt1 | contig 36917 bp, 34 predicted proteins | sample NGEPertwo_FD_184510 | JGI IMG/M metagenome (GOLD analysis project Ga0209386, IMG submission 184510) | Arctic peat soil microbial communities from the Barrow Environmental Observatory site, Barrow, Alaska, USA - NGEE Permafrost154B-two... | ecosystem: Environmental > Terrestrial > Soil > Wetlands...
CTTCTACCGCGACGTTCTCGGCGCCTCGCTCTACCGCGAGTACGGGGGCACCAGCGTGGTTCTCAGCTTCCAGGGGACCTGGCTGCTACTGGTCACCGGGGGCGGTCCCACCGACGACAAGCCGAACGTCAGCTTCGCCCCGCCCGCCGACCCCAACCGAGTCAGTCACGAGCTCACCTTGCGCGTCCCCGACTGGCCACGACGCGTACGAGGCCCTGCGGGCCCGCGGCGCCCAGTTCCTCACGCCTCCCATGACCCGGGGCAGCGAGACCAGAGCCTTTTTCCGCGACCCCGATGGGCATCTGCTCGAAATCAGCTCGATCGCGACGTGAGCGAGACGCCGGGCGCGGCGGGCGGCGGGGAGACGACCCGGCCGGCGCCAGTTTCACTCACGGCGATTTCATGACGCCACGCCGAGATAGGGCCGCCGGCCGGATTTGGGAGGAATACGCGCTTACCGCGAAGCCAGCGGCTGTGCGCGCTTTGCTTCCGCCGCGGCCGCCGCTTCCGCCTCCGCCTCCGCGTGGAACTGCACCCGGGCGAAGTAGACCGCCAGTGGTCGGTAGACCATGTGCGCCCACTTGCCGAAGGGCACCTCGAGCACGAGCATGGGCACCACCCCCATCAAATGCACGACGTAGGTCACGTTCGCGGGCGCGTCCAAACCCACTCGGTGAAGCACGTGCTGGAGCACCCCGGTTCCGGCCACGATCAGGAGCAGCACCAGGAAGATCCAGTCCGACTCGTGAGAGCGGGCGTGCTGGGGGGAATCGCGCCGCAACCGCCCGCGCAGGTTCCAGACCACGGCACCAATCAGGCCGGCCGAAGCCAGGTATCCGAAAACGTGAACGCGCCAATCGATTTCCGGCCCGCTCGCCAACTCACCCAGGAAGAACATGACGAGCACCAGCATGGTGACGTAGCTGAGCATCAGGGCGAGGTGCACGGCCCAAGGACGCTTGCGGTCGCACTGCCGGTACTTGGGCTGCGCGAAGAAGTGGACCGGCAATGCCGATAGGCTCGCCAGATAGGAGCCCGCCGAAGCGCGTACTCCGCTCGCCTTGGTGAAAAAGCGCCACATGCGCGCCACGTTTACGCCCAGCAGGAATACCAGCAATCCCGCCATAGCCCAGTCGAAAACGTGGATCTTCGCGCTGGGCAGAAAGGCGTTGGGACCGTCATAGTTGTTGATGCTGCCCTGAGACATGCCGAACAGAGTGAAGCCGATTCCGGTCGCGATCGCAGCCAGAACGATGATGAACAACTCCCACTTCCAAGAACGGTAGAAAAGCCTCGAGATGCCGGTGAAGTCGTACTTGGACGTCAGCCAGCGCCGCATGCTCATCATGGTCTCGGCCGGTTCCGCTCCCTTGGGGCACTGCTCCGAGCACTCTCCGCAGTAGTAACAGAGCCACGGCTCCAGGGATCCCTGGAGCTTGTCCTCGGCCCCGAGTTGCAGGGCATGCATGGACCGCCGCGGGATTACGACCCGAGCCTCGGAGTGCACGCAAAGCGCCGAGCAGTTGCCGCAGTTGAAGCACTTGCTCACGTCTTCGGCCCCGTAGGCCAGCAGATCGTCGGCGAGTCCGGGGTTCAATCGTGTCGCCATCGTTCTCCTCGATCGTTCAAGCGTTGACAAAGGAAGCCCATGGTCCACTAGATGAACAGGTTCACGTTGGCTTCGTCGGCTTCGCCCAAATAGGCGGCCACCCCGGCGAACTCCACGCCGTCCACCAGTTCTTCCTCGCAGAATCCGAGGATGTCCATGGAGAGAGTGCAGGCGACGAACTTCACGCCCTGTTCCCTGGCGCTCTCGACCAATTCATTGAGGGACATGGCGTTCTGCTGCTTCATCACCTTCTTCATGAGAGGCGCGCCAGCGCCGGCAAAGTTCATTTTGGAAAGGCCCAGACGCCCGGTGCCTTTGGGCATCATCCGCCCGAACATCGACTGCAGGGTGCTCTTCTTGTGGCCGTTGGTCGAAACCTTTCCGTCTTTGCGCAGCACGTTCAGCCCCCAGAAGGTGAAGAACATCGTGACCTGATCACCCATGGCGGCTGCTCCGTTGGCGATGATGAAGGCCGCCATCACTCGGTCGAAGTCGCCACTGAATAGGATGATGGTCTTCTTGCTGGTATCCACTATCGTCCTCCTTCGCCGCCGAGGCTCATCACAGCTCCCGGGGAACGGCCTGGTATTGGAAGTAGCCCTCGTCAGTCGCCTCTTTGATCTCGGCGACGTATCCGTACTTGCGCATGCCCATGATCCAAAAGACCACCTCGTGGGTCGGCCGGCCGATCACCTCGGCGATCTCGGGCACCGTGAGAGGTCCCTCGGCCATCGCCTCGAGAATCCGCGCCCTCATGAAATGCTCGTCCCGGATGATCTCCCGCACCTCGCGGTTGGCCACTGCTGGGGCGGGCTGGTTTGCGTTGGAGCCGGAGCCGAGTGCGGTGCTCATACCCCCACCCCCAGCATGCCGTCGATCATGGAACGGATCTGCGCATCGGTATAGCCTTGGAGGTCGATGGCGCCCACCGGACAGACCGGAACGCACCCCCCACACCCCTTGCAGGCGGTCTTGGCGATCACCGCGACGTCCTTGCCCGCGTGCTGGTCCTGCGAGATGGCGTCGTAGGGGCAGGTGTCTTGACACGCACCGCACCATTCGCAGGCGTCCAGGTCGACCGTAGCGACCAGCGGGTCGAGTTCGGCAAAACCCCGTTTGAGGATGGCAGCGCTCTGCGAAACCGCGGCGAGACCCGACTGCACGCTCTCTGAGGAGTTCCGGGGGGCCTGGCAGCAGCCGGCGATGTAAACGCCGTCCACCACCGTCTCCACCGGGCGCAACTTCGGGTGGATCTCGTTGAAGAACCCGCTCTGGCCCACGGGTAGCTTGAGCGCCTTGGTCAGACCTTCGTTCTCCCTTGGCACCATGCCGGTGACCAGCACGACCAGGTCGGCATCCAACGCGAGTTCCTCGCCCTCGGAGAGGAGGTCGCGGGCCGTCACTGTGAGGCGGCCGCTTTCCGGGTCCTTCTCGATAGTCGGCGGCTCTTCGTCGGGGTATTTCACGTAGGCGGACCCCTTTTCCAGCGACTCGGCGTAGAGCAGCTCGAAGCTGCCGTAGGTGCGCATGTCCCGGTAGAAGTGATACTGGTGCACCCTGCCCGGCAGCGCATCCACCTGCAGCGATGCGTGCGTGCCGGCGTTGCAGCAGTAACGTGAGCAGTAAGTGTTGCTTCCTTCCTCGTACTGCGGTTGCCGGCTGCCCACGCAGTAGACGTAGGCCACGGTCTTCACCAGCCGGCCGTTGTATTCCAGCGGACCGCTGGAGGCCTCCACCAGCTTCTTGAACTCGGCGATGGTGATCACGCCGTCCTGGCCGTAGCCGAACTCGCCGTCCGCCGGCCGATAAGTGTCGAAGCCGGTGGCCACCACGATGGAGCCGACCTCCACCTGGATCGTCTCCAGCCGCTCGCCCTGAATTGCGATGGTTGCCTGATAGTTGCCGAAGCTGCCGCTCTTCGCGATCAGCTCGGCACTCGTGAAAACGGTGATGTCCGGATGCGCGCGGACGGCGTCCTCGAGTTGGGTCACCAACTCCCCGCCGTTACGCCCGTGCGGGTACATCTCCTTGAACCCGGAGACCCACCCCCCCAGCCGGTCTTCCTTCTCCACGAGGAAAACCGAGAGCCCGATCTGGGCCAAGCCGAGGGCCGCCCGCAGTCCGGCGATGCCGCCGCCGACCACCAGGCTCCGCGGGGTGGTCTCGACCACGATCGACTCGAGAGGCTCGGTCAGGCGGGTGCGGTTGATCCCGGCGCGCACCAGCCGCACGGCCTTCTCCGTCGCGCCTTCGTGGTCGTCTGTATGTGTCCAGGAGCACTGTTCCCGTACGTTGACCTGGGTGTACTGGAAGGGGTTCATGCCCGCGCGGCGGGCCACGTCGCGGAAGGTGTAGGTGTGCAGCTTGGGCGAGCAGGAGGCGACGACGAGGCCGTCCAGTCCCTGCTCTCGAGCGTCCGATACGATCTCCTGCTGCGTCGAGTCGGAGCAGGTGAACATCGCCGTCTTGGCGACCGCGACCCCCGGCTCCCTGGACGCCGCCTCCACCACTCGGTCCACATCGACGTAATCGCCGATGTTGCCCCCGCACTGGCAGACATAGACTCCAATCTTGCGGGCGCTCATACCGCAACCTTCGCTTTCGACTCTTCCTTCGCTTTCAGTTTTTCCACGTGAGCCGCAGCCTGGGCCACAGCGGCTCCGGCGTGCAGGATGGAATCGGGGATGTCCTTGACCCCCGAGGCCGCGCCGGCAACGAACACGCCGGGAAGGTTGGTGCGCCCGGGATCGAGGTCCTCGTCGGCCTCACCGACGTAGAAGTACTCGTCCAGGGCCAGGGAACCCGCTTCAAACAGGCCCGCAACCTCGAGATTCGGCTGAACGCCCACCGCCAAGACGACCATGTCGTACTCAGCTTCGACCACTCCGCCGTCCCCCTCTACGTCCTCGTAGCGAACGAGGAGGTTGCCGTCCGCTTTCTCGGTGATCTTGGCGACACGACCTTTGATGAACACGGCACCCATGTCCTTCGCCTGCTGGTAGAACTCGTCGTAGCCCTTGCCCACCGCGCGCACGTCCATGTAGTGCACGTAGTGCACGGTCACGTCCGCGAGCGGCAGGGCACCCATCACGAGCTGATTGTGTTTTACCGAGTACATGCAGCAGATCCGCGAGCACAGCGGGTTATCCACGGTGTTGTCGCGCGATCCGGTGCACATGATGTAGGCGATGTTGTCGGGGATCTTGCCGTCGCCGGGCCGCACCACCGAATTGAACGGCCGCGTGGGAGCGAGCAGGCGGTCCATCTGCATTCCCGTGATCACGTTGTGGTAGCGCCCGTAGCCGTACTCCGGCTTGGCGTCGGCCGGGAACAGCTTGAACCCGGTCGCAAGCACCACGGAGGAGACGTCGACCTCGATCTCCTCGGGCCGCATGTCCAGCTTCACCGCGTCGGCAGGACAGGCGTCCACGCAGGCATGGCACTCGGAGCAGACCCCGCAATCGAGACAGCGGGCGGTGCTATTTCGCGCCTGCTCTTCGGTCATCGTCGCTTCGGTCTCGGCAAAGTCGATGGGAGCAGCGCTCATCATCTCGCTGGATTCGAGCGGCTCTCGGCGATCGTAAACGTCCTGGCGGCGGAGCACCTCGAGCTTGTCCACCCGGGGCAAGACCTCGTCGAAGGCGGCGGGGTCCAGTTCGGCTCCCTCGAGGTACCGGTCGATCATGAAGGCGGCGCGGCGCCCCTGTCCGACGGCCTGAGTGATCATGGTGGGGCCGGTGACCACGTCACCGGCGGCGAAGATCTGAGGAAGGGCGGTTTGCAGCGTGCCGGGATCGGCCTTCAGTGTGCGGTTCGGGTTGGTCTCGAGGCCAAAAGCCTCGGTATCCGCGCCCATCCCCGCGGCCACGATGACCACGTCGCACTCCAACTGCTGCCGCATCTTCTCATCGTATTCGGGGGCAAAGCAGCCGTCGGCGTCGAAGACACAGGTGCAACGCTTGAGCTCCGCTCCCCGAACGCGCTCCCCGCCGGTCAGTTCGGCGACACCCCAGCCGTCATGCAGCGTGATGCCTTCGGCCTTGGCTTCCTCGACCTCGAAGTCGTGGGCGGGCATCTCGTCGCAGCTTTCCAGACTGGCCTGATGTACGGAACGGGCACCCAGACGCCTTGCCGTGCGGGCTGCGTCGATGGCTACGTTGCCCCCGCCGACCACCAGCACCTGCTTGCCTTCGAGATCCACGTCCTCTCCGAGCTTGACCGCCCGCAGGAACTCAAGGGCGGTGGTGACGCCTTCCTTGTCCTCCCCGGGCACGCGCAGACGCACCGACCGATGAGTGCCCGCTGCCACCAGCACGGCGTCGTAACCGTCTTTCAACAGGCCGTGAACGTCTTCCACCCTGGTCTGCGTAGCGATCTCGACCCCGAGCGACGTCACGTTGGCTATATCCGCGTCGATGACCTCATTGGGCAGACGGTAGGCCGGTATGCCCAACCGCAGCATGCCGCCGGCCTGGGGGGCCGACTCGAAGATCTTGACACCGTAGCCTTTGCGGGCGAGTTGCCAAGCCGCGGTCAGTCCCGCAGGCCCCGAGCCCACCACCGCGATCTTCTTGCCCTTGGATTCGGGAGCCGTCAGGCCCGGCCTGTTCTCCTTACTGTAGCGCCGGTCGGCGATGAAGCGCTTGAGCCGACGGATGGGCAGAGCCCCTTCCAAATCGCCCCGCGTGCACTGTTCCTCGCAGGGCGCATAACAGGCGCGCCCCAGGCTGCCCACCAGCGGAGTGGACTCCAGCACCAGATCGAAGGCTTCGTCATATTGGCCGCTGCGCACCCGTGCCACGTATCCGTGGGCCTTGATGCCGGCGGGACAGTCATAGGAGCACGGCGAGACGCCGGCGCGGTCAACGACCGCCTTCTTGGGCACCGCTTGGGGGAAAGCGATGTAGGCCGCCCGCCGCGAGACCATGTCCGCGTTGAACTCATCCGGCACCGCGACGTTGCAGGCCATCTCGCACTGGCGACAGCCGGTGCAGGCCGCTTCGTCGACATACTTGGGGTTCTCCCGGATTTGGGTGTGATAGCCGCCGTTGCCGTCGCTGCGAATGGACTCAACCTGAGCGTATGTGAGCACATCGATGTTGGGATGGTGGATGGTGGCGGCCATCTTCGGAGTGGAGATGCAACTGGCGCAGTCGAGCGTCGGAAACACCTTGCTCAACAGGATCATCTTGCCCCCGACGCTGGGCGCCTTCTCGACCACGAGCACCTTGTAGCCCATGTCTCCCAGCTTGAGGGCCGACTCCATTCCTCCGATGCCGCTGCCGACCACGAGCGCGTCGTACTTCATGCGGTCGCCTTCCGGGATGGTCCCAGATCGGCCAGGGACCTAGAGTATTCGTGCATGTAGTTGGTGAAGGGTTCGGCACAGACCGAGCAGACCGCCGCCATACGAACCCGCTGGGGCTCGTAGCCCGCATCGACCAGCAGGGCCTGCGCATCCGTCATCACGCCGGCCGTGCGCTCGGCACAGTCGGGCAGGTAAGCGCACTCCTCGCCGTCGGCGGCGATGAAAACCCCGTCGAAGCCCTGCTGCACCGCATAGAGGATCCAGCTTGGCTTGATACCGCTGGTGCAGGGCAGGCTGATGACCATGACGTTGGGCGAGTAGTGCATGTGCGAGCTGCCCGCCAGGTCTATGCCGGGATCTGAGATGTTGTTGGTGGAGAAGACCAGAATCCGCGGAGCGATCTTCTGGTCGTCTTTGGTCGCGACGGTGGTCATTACTTCATCTTCTTGACGAAGAGCTTCAAGAAGCCCGGCTCCTCGACGTTGCCCAGGTAGTCGTGCCCCATCTTCTTGCACCAGGCCGGGATGTCTTTGAGCGTACCGGTGTCGGTAGCCTGAACCTCCATCACCCACCCACGGACACCCCAGGCATGCCCTTCTTGGCCGCCAAAATAGGGCCGGGGCAGGAAGTGCCGCGCGCGTCGACTACTTTTTCCACCTGGATCGAGGCGAGGTCTGCGGACATGTCTTTTCTCCTTTGTCTCGGTTCTATTAGGCTGCTTGTGATTGTGTTCCGTTTCCCAATGTACGGCGCGAAGGCCGCGCGGATTCCCTTTGTTTTGCCTCTGCAGCGCCTCCTACGACTGGCTTCACCGTCTCGGCCGGCCCCGCTTTTCGGGGGAATGTGGGGGCCGGCCCGACTTCGCGAAAGTCGTCACAAATACCCCTAGGGGTTTTGTACCACGGGGGGTATGTTCTTTGCAATCCCTACCTAGATAATTTTCCCACCTAGCCAGGAAAGGCGGTGGCGGCGGATTCTGTTTAGAAGGGGGGGCAGACGATCGGGGCACTTCGGACGGTTCAGGCGTGAGACGAGGCGCGGACTGGGACCACACTCGAGCGAGACGGGGGCGAAACGGCCTGGCCGGAACCGAGATCAGTCGAGGTCTGCCGGCCTCTTGGGGGTCGGAGGGACCCGGCCGAGTTGTTCTTCGGCCTGCTCAGCCAGTTCCAGGAGAAGCCCGGCCCGTTCTTTGAGTCTCCCGGTCATCGAGGCCAGGCAGCCAGTTCCCTGCGCAGTCAGGTGATAGACGCGCCGCGGGGGGCCGGAGTCCTGTTCCTCCCAGTTCGAGTCCAGCAGCCCCTGCTCGTCAAAAGAGCGTAGCAAACGATAGACGGAACCCTTGTCCACGGACACGAGACGGCCCACCAGCGAATCGGCCCTGTCCAGTAACTCGTAGCCGTGAACCGACTGCTCCGAAATCGACAGCATGACCGCCACCGCCAAAATGGTCGCCCGGACCGGCCCGCCCCCGGCCTCCCGACAACAGGGCGGGGCTTCGTCCAGTTCCGGCCGGCTGCAACTATCGTGCCCGTTCTCCATGCAACACCCCCTTCGCGCAGAATACCCGCAGTTGCCCGGTCCTGCGACAATCTGCTCGAGCCGTATGACCCAACCCACTGAGGGCGGTCGAACAAGACAAGGCAAGAATCCCGGATGTCACGCCGGCCCGGGTATCATGCCGGGAGCGCCAGCGCAGTCCCTAGCAGAGCCGACCTCGGGCAAAGAAAAAGGCCCCGTTTCCGGAGCCTCTCGAGGTGGGCCTATCGGATGCGGATACGAACAAGTACCACCAGCTTCTCCGGTTTGTAGAATCACTGGCTTCTGGTGAAGCCCGTACCCCTGGACCCGATGATGCGCCAATCCCAGACTACATACAGGTCCCCAAGAGCACCTGTCGCTCCCGACTGACGGAGAACGAAGTTGCCCAGATCATTGTTCAATATCAGGACGGCAGCACCATTTCAGAAATCGCCAGCAAGTATAGCCGTTGCCACACGACAATCTTGAACCAACTTCGCAAGGCGGGCATAGATACCAACCCCGGTGACGGCCGCATTGTGGCCACGAAGATCCGTCAACAGCAGACGCGCCTTGACGAAAGCGAGGTTGTACGGTTGATTGCTGAATACCGATCCGGATCGACGGTCTACCAACTGGCAGCTCGGTTTGGCTGTCACCGGACGACAGTTAGCGAATGTTTAAAGCACCACGGAGTCCCGATGAGGCTGACACGGCTCACTTCGGAGCAGATTGACGAAGCAGTGCGCCTCTATGAATCCGGGCTTTCGTCGGCGAAGGTTGGGAAGATAATCGGCGCGAATGCAGAGACCGTGCGGCAGCGACTGCGGGAGCGCGGTGTCGTCATGCGCGACCCCCACGATCGTCGAAGTCCGCACCAGGGGGCGCAATGAAGTCAGTTGGGGCGCTGTCGCAAGTACGCAAGACAATCCAAGCTTCGATCTTTCGAACGCTAGGCTTCGACGTCGGCTTCACCGCTTCGGCGATGGCCACCGACGCGGTGTTTAGGGAACTCGCCAAGTTCGAGGTCGATCTTCCTCGCCACCAACGCCTCACCGAACTCGACCCGATTGAGGAGCTTAGCGCCGAGCCACTCCTCCCATGGGACGACGAAGAAGGCTCCGCTTCTAACTGACGATCACTTCTTCGTCAGATACACCTCGCCCTTGGCCGTGACGACGGCGACATTCTTGAGTCCGAGGCTGGCGATCGCCTTCTTCACGCTAATCGCGGCGCTCAGCTTGATGCCCTCGATCTTGGCGTTCTGCAGATCGCTCCTTACGAACTCGTCGACAAGGTCGACGTAGATACTCTTGCGGGTAGACTTCGGAATCTCGGCAACAGCGACGAGGCGTGGCCCTAATTCCTTGCTCTTCGGCATGTGTGTCCTCCCTGGGTCGGTCTGAATGGCCTGACGTTTCGGGGAATTGTGAACCTACATTCCACCGTTGCAGCGACAGTCTATATCCCGTTAGAGATAAATCTCTAACGGGATAATATCACCGAGAGACACGGAACCCGATGTCGCTGTGCACAGTGCTAGGCGCAGCGGCCAAATTCAGTGTCAAGACACCGGCATAGCTGCCAATGTTCCAATTGCCACCGCGGATGACGCCACGCAGGCTCGTCTCGTCAGCGTTAGTGTAAAGTCGGCCAATGCCATTACCGCTATTCCAGCTACTGGCTCCAGCTATGCCAGGTTGTCCTGTGGTTGAAGTTCAGGATGTCCACTCCCAAAAAATAGTCAAAGGGTCAAAGAGTCAAAGCGGTCAAATCAATTTCCCAAGCAACGCACCGAAAAGCCGTAGCCCTTGTCGTTCGCGTCTCGGAGCACCGTCGCGTAGCCCGAGCTCAAGTAGCGCCTCCAAGCACTAGTGCTAGACTCCGAACTCGACCACAAGAAGCCGATCGACGACAGACTGTAGAAGGACCCGGCAGTGCCGCGGTAGCCGGCAAGCGGCATGTTTAATCCTGATGTGCCACCTGATTTAAGTTGAGTACCTTGGTCAGTACCTCGCCAGCCAGTAGCATCAGCTGCTGCCTGCAACATACCGAGTTGCATTTCTAATGTTTTGTATTCGGTATCAGATGGGATATGTGAGCCAGCTGGACAGATGCCTTGAGCGCCCTGTGTAGTGACGTATTGCATAGCTTCGTCCCATTGGTAGAATCCGCCGTAGGTTGTGCAGTTTGATTCAGTGTCACTGTAACAGTACTTTTCTAGGATGGCGTTGTTGGTTTGGGCTGTTACGCCGGTCACCATGGTGCCGACATTTAGATTGGCTTTGGCCCAGACTTGAGTGCCGATAGCTAGCCAGTTAGTAGGGTCTGTGACAGCTAGTGTAGACATTACTACTGGCGTTGAATTATTGGTAATACTATACACTATAGAACTGGCTGTATTTGTAGCGGTTAAAGCAAACAATGAATAAGGGCTTGGTGAAGAATAGGTATATGTATTACCCGAACTGGTTTTAAGACAATATTTAGTATCGTTTACTGGAGCGGTCGGGCAATTACTGCCATTCATGACTGAAGGGAAAGAACTGTATTCTACTTGATATAGTTTAAGTTGTTTAGAGGCACCGTCTAAATCGGATTGTAGGGAAACTTCTTTGGCTTTTTGGGATATGCCTGTATAGGAGACTACGGTGATGGCGGCTAGGATGCCGATGATGACTATTACTACTAGGAGTTCGACGATGGTGAAGCCGTGATGGTCTTGATGGTTATTGGTGTTTCGTTGAGGTCTTTGAATCATCGTTAGTGGTTCTCTTTGCGCTTATGTATGACGTCGAGTATAAACAATATGCACAGATAGTGCAAGAGCTTTGGTGTAGATTAAGGCTGCATGAGCGGTGCGCCTCTGTGGGCAGCTCTCGAATCTGCGACACGAACCGCAGCGTCTGTCTGAGTCTCAGCGAGACGCGTAGTAGCACGTGGATCTGACTAGACAGCTCTCGAACTTCGGCTATGAAGTCAAGCGTCCGTATGATACTGGCCAATAGAGCATGAACACTGGGCGCGCCGTTCCTCCCGTCCTAGCCGAGCACTACTGACCCCTCTCTCGCGAGGGCGATACCGCAGACCGGCTACTGGAGAGCGTCGTGGCTGAGGGGACGTGCTGCCCCTGTCCGTGCCCGGGTCTCTTGTCTGTCCGGACGGGCCTGTACACTTGTAACTGCGTCCATTCGCGCAGTCTAGAGTTACGTTGGGGAGCTTGTCGGACGATCTTGCGGACAACCACGAGTCAGGAGATGCGAGACCATGCAACTTGCTGATCACTTCGAGGTGCTGCTAAAGGACACCGTGAACCTGAGTCTCTTCAGTCTGGAGACTCTCGACAGCCGCGTCGACGCGATCTACAACGCGCTCGAAGCGGATGCCGAGCTGGGACCGTACGTTCTCGGCAAGATTCCCCAGGGATCTTGGGCACACGAAACTATCATCAAGCCGCCAGGCAACAACGAGTTCGACGCGGACTTCATGCTACTTCTCGACGAGAACCCCGATTGGTCGGCCAGCCCTAAGACCTACATTGACGAGGTGTATTCAGCGCTGCATCGACACAGCACCTACCGAGCGATGCCCCCACTCGCGCAAGTGCCGCTGTGTTCGCCTGGTCTACGCGAATTCGTGTCATGTGGATATCGTCCCGTATCTCAAGCTCGCCGATGGCCGCAAGGTAATCGTGAACCGGGACAACGATCAGTGGGAAGCCACTGATCCTGAAGGGTTCACTGCCTGGATGCGCGAGAAGGATGGGATTGCCAACCGAAACCTGCGTCGGGTCATCCGCCTGATGAAATACCTGCGTGATTATAGGAACTCGTTCACCGGGACGCGGTCGGTCATCCTTACTACGGTGCTGGGTCAACAGGTGTCGTCAACGAAGAAGCTCTTCGAAACCGGCTACTACGGCAACGTCCCTACCACGCTGCTGCACATAGTAGGCGATCTGGACCAATGGCTGCAGGCCAACCCGATCAAACCTTCGGTTCCGGACCCGTCCGGTTCAGGCGCCACCTTCGACCACCGATGGGACCAGACGAACTACTCCTACTTCCGAGATCGCATTAACGCGCACGCGGCCGAAATCAAGGACGCCTACGACGACCTGAACAAGGACACCAGCGTGTCCAAGTGGCAGGCGATCTTTGGCGATGGATTCAAAGCGCCGACTCCGAAGGAGAACAGCGGCCGCTTTGGCACTGCGGCGGCTGCAGCGACAACGACGATTGGGCGGTCGGGGCGCGCTGGGTGAGCAAGGGGAAAGCGACCGGTCTTGGCCCTAGTGCCTGGCAGAAGCAGGCAATCGCCGAGCTTTGCGCAATCGCCGCCAAGAACCCCGAATCGTTGGAGGTCATCGGACCCCAGCCAACCCTGACTGACACGCACGCCCTGATAACCATCAGACTGCCGACCAAGAACCTGCGTGCCGAGCCCGGTGGCCTGCGGTTGCGCGACCAGGAAGACTTCATCATCCGTATCCCTCAGTCGTTTCTGGTTCCGCCACAGGTCGACGTGGGGCACCCGCGCTTTGCAGGCCACGCCCACGTGCTGCAAGGTCGTCGCTTGTGCATCTACCTTGATCCGGCCAGGGAATGGGACCCGCTAGGCGGCATGTCCGCCTTTCTTGAGCGTCTATGGGCTTGGCTGGCCGATGCTGCGGCCGGTAGGTTCAATGCCGCGACGGCGATGTACCACGCCGTTGGAGGAGTCCTTCATCAGACTGACGGCACACCGACCATCGTCATTCGCGAGGCGATACCCAACAAGTCTTTTCAACGAGCGTACCTGCTGCCCAGGACCGCACATCGGTGCGATTTGACGTTTACATCATCGCCGACATCAGGAGCGGCCGTGCCGGTCCTTACGCTGACCTCCGACTTGCCGTTCGGTGCAGGCGTGACAATTGCCGAATTGCTAGATCTCATGGATCATCCTCATTCCTACGGGCCACGGCATCACACCGGTCTCGGACCTACGCCGGGACGCGCCTTCCTCACGTCCCTGGCCACCAGTGCCATCCGAAACGCCGACGAAACCCAGCAGTACTTCACCCTCGCTGTTCCACATCCATCTGGTGGTCCCACGCATCTACTCGTCGGTCGATTGCCGATCTCGATGTCTGACAAACTGCGCGAGCGTGCGCGAAGCCATGGACCTATAATTGACATCGACCCAGCCAAGCTCGGCGAAGACATCGCCATCGAATGGTGCAACGTGTCCGACGAACGCGCCGAAGTCACCACGAGACGCGACGAGCAGCGACCCGTTGGTGCCTTCCAGGGAAAGACCGTACATTTGTGGGGCTGTGGCGGACTCGGATCGTGGATCGCAGAGTTTGTCACGCGGGCTGGCGCTGCCAGAATCAGCATATGCGACCCGGGTCGCGTGACTGGCGGACTTCTCGTTCGGCAGGACTACATCGAAGAAGACATCGGCCAAAACAAAGCCCTGGCCCTGGCGACACGTCTCCGAGCCATCAGCGATCGAGTCGAAGTTACCGCCTTTTCTGGCGCGCTTCCCGACAACATCGAGGACGCCCTCAACTCAGACGTCCTCATCGACGCGACCGTGAGCATCGCGGTTGCGCAAGCACTCGCTGCGTTCGCCGCAGACAAACCCAGACACCCGCTGCTCGCTCAAGTTGCGACTGACACCCGCACCGGAACACTCGGCATCCTCACCGTGTCCGCGCCGCACGACACCAGGGCTCTGGTGGCAATCGATCAGCGCGCGGGCGATGTGGTTCTAGGAGACGCGGCACTCGAGTTGTACCAATCCCTGTGGCAAGAACCGCTGGAGGGGCACGAACTCACTCCAACCCGCGGGTGCTCCGTGCCCACATTCCACGGCTCGGCCGCAGACCTCGCTGCCGTCGCAGCCTGCCTTGTCAATCTCCTCGCAATGCACCTATCGAGCCCGGCATCAGGAACACACCTCATCGCGCTCCCGTACGCAGGCGGGTCTGCCCCACACCACCACTTCATTGCAGCGTAGCCGGTCGGCCGAGGAGCCTACAGGCATCACATCGGGGCGATCAGAAATGACTCGAAATCCGCTGCGAACTTCATCGCTTGACCTCAATCGCCTCGAAGAATCGCCCATCCTCATCCCGGTCGAAGACTCGCAGGGCGGGCGATATGTTCGGCATCAAGGTGCGACCGATTGTGACTGCCGCAGAAACTGGCACGGCGGCAAAGACATCGACTCGCGAGATCTTGCCATGGGTGCTCTCCACGAGGGCGAGGAAATCGCGCATTGCGTGCTCGAATCCAGCGAGGGCAGCGGGACTTGAGATCACCGTCGGACCCGGCTCCGCTGGTGATGCGGGAGCAATCGAGTAGATGCTACATACTGCCTTCTGCTCTTCGGGCAGTTCGTCGGGGGCGATCATCCCAGAGAGGTTGAGAACCAATGCAACCCGGTCGGGCTCAGTCCCTTCCTTCAAGAGAGAGATGTCGAACTCCACCGGCTCAGAGGCGTCAGGCCAACACCAGGCGTTCTCACCGTCTACCCGATGCCTTTGGAAGACCAGCGTGGACACCTTGTCATCGAGCTGCGCGCCGAGGTAGATCAAGACAGGGATGCGCGCAAAGCCAAACACGGCGAGCCGCGTGACCGCTTCAAGCTTGATCCCCTCGTTGATGCGCACCGCGAGGGCGTCGACTTGGCGGGCACATGTGGCAAACTCGCTTGGCGAATATGGTTCTGCGAGATTGCGCAGGTCAAGTTCGTATCCTGGCCGGAAGGCGTTGGGGAGAAGGTCGGGGAAGTGTCCCGAGGCCACGAGTGCGCCCAGAGCAGTGTCGTAGGTGAGTTCCGGCTGAGCGCCGCGTATTGTGCCAACCACGCGAATGAGCGTGGCCTTCCGATCGGCGCCGACAGCGGTGAGCATCTCGATCCGCTGCTCGTACTCCTGCTTGAGACGCGACAGCCGCTCAACCGAGTACCGGCCAATCGCGCCATTGGCGTCGATCGGTTTGTGGCAGTTGCGGCATAGGAGAATCAGATTGTCGGCGGCGGCCCTCTCCTCCGGCGAGAGCTCCGATTCACCGCGAGGCGAACCCTCCCCCCAGCCAACATTGTGCGCAAGCTCACCAATGGTAGTCAGCTCACCGAGAAACTCGTTCTCGGTCACGAGCTCGTTGCAGAGCGTGCATCGACCGGCGGCTCTGGCCCACACAAGAATCGCGGTGGCTTCCGGTATCTTTGGTCTTCTCGGCGACGCATTCATAATGCCCCTATCATACGAACAAGCGTTCGTTTCTACAAAGTCACAGAGGCTGGATGGAACTAGCCGACAGACCAGCTCCTTCAATCTTCTCGGCGCATCGCATCGGCAAGCCAACCCGCCCCGTGCTTGTTCGACGCCCAGTCGACAATCCCGCGCTCGTCCATGAGGTGGCCACCGCGCGTCGTCGTTCCTACACCGAGCTCGACCCGGGGCTCCTTCACGTCTTCCTCCCCGAATCACCCGGCAGGGCCGAAGACCGCCCAGTTGTCTTCATACTCGTCGAGCACCCCCGGCTTGATCCCCGGAAACGTATCGGCCTGGAAGCTGGCACCGAAGCGTTCAGGGTGCACTACCAGTTCTTTGCCTGGGACAATGAAGTACCGCACCGCCTGGCCAGGCTGGTTCAGTATGACGAAGACGTAGATATGGTTGGGTTCAACGCGGCAGTGCGCGATTGGGATGAAATTCCGCGTGCGAAGCGTCTTGACTTGGACTGTGAACGCGTCGCCTGTGCTGGGGTTGTGGGCGAACAAATCGATGGCCTTGGCATTGCCAAAGGTCACCGAGGTCTGGATGCCGCGTCTTAGCAGCTCGGCGGCCACAAAGAACTCGCCAGCGAGACCGGATAGCTGACTATCCGCGCGCGCTCTCTTCGAATCAGCCAACGTCCTCATCCATGCGGATCAGTTCCCAGCACTCGTTCCAAAGGCCACAATTGCATCCACTAGCTTCCCACGCACATCTGGCACGTTGACAAGCTCCGCGTCGTTGGCCGCAGCTCGATAGGCTGCAACGCTCTTCGATCTCAGGCCCACACCGGGGGCCTGCATCCCGGCCACTTCGAAAGCTCCATCGCCTGTCCGCCCCGGCTACACGCCTAGCGCACTATCAGCGGAACCGCTCACATTCACTAACGATTCATACGGGATGTTGGCAACTTTACACAGGCCTTTCATATGCTCCGAATCGATAGCGTCCATGAATTCGAAGACAGCTCCCAGAGCAGGCCTGATCTCGCTCGGATCGACAACGACGGTCACATCGGGATTCTCACTGTGTGAGTACGCGTGGGCGAAACGCGTCAGCTGAAGTCGAAGTGCCTCTGCATCACCCCCATACCCCGCTGAAGTCAACATGGCTCCACATTCCCGCATCGCGCTGTCGAACTTGCCAGCAAAGTCCGGCCGTTTGAACCCGATGAAACCCTCCAGTAGCCGTCGCATGACGTTCGGTACAAGCAGCTGAGCATCCAACTGATGCTCAAGAGACTCACATTCGTCCAGCTTCCTCTTCGCCTCGGCAACTGTCATGAACGCGTGAACGTAGCTCGAACGTACCTTCTGTGGCGAAACGCCTGGCGGCGGCCACTCAGCGAGAACAGGGCATCTAGCGGTCACGCCGTTTCTGGCCTCGTGACACGAAATGAGTTGATACAGCTGCGACGGAAAGTCCGTTTTTCGCGAGCTATGGCCGAGTCCTTCTAGCTGGATATCCCACTGTCGGAACAGCTCGAAGTTGTGGGTGAGGAGGAACAATTGGGCGGCTCGCTCCTTCGTTATGCACTCTGACCAGATATATGTAGACACTCCCAAGAACACGCTGCTATCAAGGCTGGAGACAGGGTCATCGGTGATGACGATGGGCGGTTTGCCCGAGGATTTGTGGCGAGCAACGGCCTCCATGAAGTGAAGCAAAGTTATCGCAGTGCATTCTCCCTCACTGAGTCCGACGGCGGGTTCGCCATTGCGCAGGACCTGATAGCGAGAGCCAACTGGTCTGAATGAGAGCTCAGCCCTGCCTAGAAGTCGCGCCACTTCACTATTAAGCACAGAGGCCGATGGAGTGGGATCGCCCTCACTGCTTCCAAGCGAGGCAATCTCATTGTTCACCGCAGAGAGATCTGAACGAATCGAATTGATCAGCGCGTTGGCCTCGTCAATCTCCTTATTGACCTTGTCGTATTCCTTGGCCGATGCGCTCAGATGATGCCTCTCGATGCATAGAGCTGCCTCTTTGACGTGATCCCCGTGGCTCGCTGCCCGCGCGTTGTGCTGCGTCACCACTTCATCAATAGGGGCGCAGTCGACTGTCGGCGGAGCGACCACCTCTTCGTTGTCTGCCCGCAGAACGTTGGTCAGTTTCTTCGCTAGTCGAGTCCCAAGCTTGCCAATCCACCCCTCTAAGGAAGAGAGCTCGTCCTTGAGTCCGGTGCATGCAGTGTCATACGTCTCCCTTAGATCTTCATAGAGCGCGGACCTGGGTGGCACTGATTCTCTGCAGCTCTTGACTGCGGAAGCCAGGTCATCCAATCTTGAAGTCACAGTTCTGATACTGGATTCGAGCAATTCCACTTCGCCGGAGAAGTGCTGGTCTATCTGGCGCCTTCGCTCGTTTGTCAGTGGTGACCCGCAGAAGATGCATTGATCCAGGCTGTCGTGAAGCGCGCGGCCTTGCTGGACCCATTGCGATGCATCAGGATGCTTCGCCAGCGTATCGAGGACGACTGTACTCGCGGTCGCGCCCAGTACACGTTTGGTCTCCTCAACCAAATCGTCAGACACAGACAAGTCATGGTTTTCGAAGGCGACCGCGTCCTGCTTCGGAGCATTGACCACTTCACGATTGCTGGCAAGCTGCTTGACGTCCAGCGTCTTCCAGCCGTCACGCGAGCCTCTTAGTTTGTTCTCAGCAACCGCTACGGTGTAGTTGCTCCTGGACTGGTAAGAGCCACCAAACCTGGTGAGATCTGCCACAATATCTACTGAGATTTTCGTAAGCAGCTCAGTGCGCTTCTTCGTGAGTTCAGCGACACAGGTAGACTGAACGTCTGCTTGTGAACCTAGCTCGCCAGCCTTCTGACTCAGGGCCGCTAGTCTGTCTTCAGCCTCGGAAGACCTTTGCCCGATGGTGAGAATTGCCTCCATATCAGGGCTGTCGGTTCCCCGGAACCGATGGTTCCTGGTGATGTAGTCGACGTCGAACACAAGTATTCTGTCGAACACTTCGGCGTCCTCGGCCACGGGGCGCGTAGTCCCGCTGTCGTCGACACAAATTCGGAGTCGACTGCGCTTGCCTGGCTCGGTGCATGCAAGATCGAAGGCTTGCGCCAGACAGCTCTTCCCGCTGCCGTTTCCGCCATAGATGACATTGACGCGAGCGAATTCCGGACATCCCGTTGACCAACGATAGTCTTTGAAAATCCCCGAATCTCGGAGCGCATCGATACGTCGAAGCATGTCTATGTCACCTCGATCCATCGACGTGACCTAGCGTGGGTCCTCACCACGTCCAATCCTCGTGGGCCAACGGGGCCTGATTGAGTTGATCCCGCAGCGCTCGCCAGTTCGGCAGATACTCACCCATCAGGACCGTGAATCGCTCCCCATGGGTTCGCTCTCGTAGGTGAGCCATCTCGTGAACAAGGATGTACTCCAGACAGCTGGGATGCTTCTTGGTCAACTCAAGGTTCAAGGAGATATGACCAGAATTTGGGTTACAAGAGCCCCATTTTGTCTTCATGCGACGGACAGTCCACCCCTGGACCTCCTTGTCAACGACTGGTTCCCACTTCTTGATGAGGTCCAGTATCGCGGCCTTAAGCTGCTTCCGATACCAGGCATCCAGAACGTGGCGGCGCTTCTCGGCGTCCGCGCCCGGTGGCACGCACAAGCGCATATTCGAACCGCCGATTTCGATGTTGGCGCGTCCAGGTCTCTCCACGATTTCGAGTCGAAGGCGAGAGCCCCAGACATAATGAGACTCACCGGAAACCATTTCGCGAGCTGATTGTCGCTCGGCGTTCTGTAGCCGGTCCCGCTGTTTCTTGATCCACGGCAGCCTCTGGACAATCGCTAGCCGTATTGCCTCTTCTGTCAGTCGTTCAGGCGCGGCCACCCGCACCCGACCGAACGGCGGATAGACGCCGATGTGAAGATTCTTGATGTCCTTGAAGATGACATCCACACCAATGCCTGAGACTCTCATATAGGCGTTAGCGGTACTCATCTCGGGCCCTCACAAGATCAAACAGTTCATCAAACCGCTCGAAACCGTCGTACGGCAGAGCTGCACGGATCGCGTTCGCCACTTTGCGTTCCTTCATCCGGCTACCGACCCAGTCATGCGGCTTGCTCTCCATGATCACCTGGTCAATCTGGTAGGCGGTCTCGGCTTCGATGAATCCGAAATCGACAAGCGCCTTCTGGGCACCATTCTGCGCCCAAGCCGGATAGACGGTGTCCGACTCCTTCCTGCCGATCTTCGTTGCAAGAACCAGAAGTTGGTCAAGGTATCGCCTGTAGTCCAGCGCCTCTTTGCGGCGCTGCACAATAAGCGCGTCGAGCAGTGAGGACATGGTGTCGTAGTACTTCGGGTTCAGAGCGCGCTCGTCAATGATCACTTTTCGGATGTTATTGACGATCGTCTCGGCAACCGCCTCCGGATCCTTCTTGATTCCGGCTGGCAAGAGATCTATCGCCCCGGAGCCACGATTGACGATCAGTTCGACAAGTCCCTGCTCCTCGAATTGAGCGACAACCTCGGACGCTCCGGCCTGGATGTACGTGTCAAGGAGAAAGCGCATTCCCGCTTCGAACTGCTTGAAGTCCACGTTCTCCTTGGCGCCCAGCTTCACTTCGTCACGGACAGCAACGTGGTGTGCAACCTCGTCTTTGATGGCCATCGCTTGGTCGGCAGAGAAGCCAGCCTCTTCCATATCATTTGCCAGCGCGGTGTAGGCCCTCACTAGCGATCCGACAGACTTGTAAAGCTCGACACGCTTCGGCTCGTTGCCCTTGAGCTGATCCATGTTGCCGGCCTCGGCAGCACAGAAATAATGCTGATACTGCAGGGTTGTCTTCGGAGGCTCGACGGGCTCGCAGAGAGCGCGGATGCGCTCCAGAGCTTCGTCGAGATCCTTGCGTCCCTGCTCAGTGCGGTCCTTGAGAAGGCCCTCGATATCATGCTTCTCGTAGCCGTCAAGAGCGCCGGAGGTGTAGTCGGTGATGGCGACTTCGAGCGAGTTGAATAGATCACGGTAGTCGATGATGTAGCCGTATTCCTTGTCGTCTCCGTCAAGACGGTTGACTCGGCAGATTGCCTGGAATAGGCCGTGGTTCTGCATCTTCTTGTCGATGTAGAGATAGGTGGCGGACGGAGCGTCGAATCCGGTTAGTAGCTTGTCGACCACGATAAGCAGACGCATTTGGCCTGGCTCTTGGACGAACCTGCGTTTGACGTCCGTCTCGAACTGATCGATCTTGAGCACCGCTTGATCGGCAGGTTCGTCGAAATGGTCAGCGAGCATTTGGCGGTAGATGTCGTACTGGCGAAGGGCCTCGGTTGCGCCATGGCCAGAGTCCTCCTTGGAAATATCACCGGCCAGGGGGACATAGCTAGTAACGATGGCACACTTGCCCCTGAAGCCAGCCTGGCAGAACATTTCGTAGAACTTGCATGCCTGATAGATGCTCGCTCCCACCAGCATGGCGTTCCCGCGACAATCCATCAGACGTGGCTTGGTTTCCATGTCTAGAAGAATGTCCTGCACGATGCGCCTGGAGCGCGGCTCAGCGCTGACGACCTTCTGCATAGTGCCCCAGCGCTTCTTCAGCTCGGCTTTGCTTAGGTCGGTCATGCCCTTGGTCTTGACCTCGAACCACTTGTCAACTTGCTCGGGACTCGTCAGCTCCTGGTCGATATTCCGCGCCTCGTAGCGAAGGTCCAGCACGACACCGTCCGCGACCGCTTCGTCGAATTTGTAGGTGTGGATGAAGCTGCCAAACGTCTCGCTGCTCATCGCCCTGTCAGCCCTGAGCAGCGGCGTTCCAGTGAAACCGATGAACCACGCATTCGGGAGTAACCGCTTCATGGCCCGATGCATCCTGCCAGACTGAGTTCTGTGGGCCTCGTCCACAAATACAAATATGTTGCCTTTGGCACTGAACCCAGCGGGTATTCTGGAGTTCAGTTCGGCAATGAAGTCGTCCTGGGCTTGATCCAATTCGGCATCTTCCTCGCCTCCCCGGAACTTGTGGACCAATGAACAGATCAGCCACGGCTCGTGCCGATTCAGCGTGCCGATCAGGTCAGACCCGCTCGACGTGCGGTAGATGTCTTCGTTGACGCCGCCGAACACTCCTTCGATCTGTTCGTCCAGCTCGGTACGATCCGTGATGAGCAGCACCCGAGCCTCGTTCTGATGCTCGCGGATCCACTTGGCCAGCCACACCATCGTCAGACTCTTACCCGACCCCTGGGTGTGCCAAATGATGCCGCCTTCGTGCTTCTCAACCCGAACTTGGGCGGCCTTCACACCAAAGTACTGGTTGTGACGGGCGGCCTTCTTCACACCGGCATCGAACACAATGAAGTCATGGATCAATTCCAGAAATCGGTCCTTTGCGCACATCTGGAGCAGCGCACGGTCCAGGGGCTCCTGGATCTCGGACGGCTCCTTCCACTCCAGCCAGTACTTCTCGGCAGTCTCGATCGCTGCATATCGAAGGCCCTCAACGTCGTTGCCGGCAAATAGCAGCTGAACAGTGGTGAAGAATGGGCGAATGAAGTCCTTCTTCTGGCTGCCAATGTTCTGCCGGATGCCCTCGGACACTGCGACCATCGAGCGCTTCAGTTCAATGACGCCCAGCGCAATGCCGTTCACGTACAGGACGACATCCGGGCGCTTAGTGTGTTCGCCCTTGATGGAGACTTCCTCGGCCAAGGTAAAGTGATTAGCCTCAGGTTCGGACCAGTCGATAAGCCAGACCGTCTCGACCTGCTCGCCCATGCCAGGCCTGACCTTAACCCCGTAGCGCAATAGGTCATAGACCTCATGGTTGGCCTCGTAGAGGGTGCGCCCGCCGCCGAGTGAAGCCGTCTTCTTCAGGACATCGATGGCCTTGTTGATCAGGTTGTCGTCGTAGTCCCGAGCGCGCAGGTTCTGCTGGAGGAAATCAACTTCGACATGGGAGTTGTCAGCGCGGTATTCCCAGTTGCCGGCATAGTCGTAGCCGAGCGAGTCGCGGAACAGAGAGACAACGTGATCCTGAGCCTTGCGCTCGATTTGGCCGACTTCGCTCATGCCACCGCCTCCTGCGGCACCAGGCGGGTCCGGCCGGTCAGGAGCTCCTGCATCATGCCAGTCTTGATTGCACGAGCTTTGGCAAGCCGCTCGTCAAGGCTTGCCAACTCTGACTCGACGGCATCTAGCACCTCAACGATTGCATGCTGCTCCTCAAGCGACGGCAGCTGAATCTCGAAGCCTGTGAAGGTCGGGAGTCTGAGGGAGTCGACTGTCGCCTTGACGCTGTTTTCCATCGCATGCGCACCAAAGAACTGGCGCATGAAGTAGTAGACAAATCGCCCGCTCACGTTGGAAGCAAAGTCACTAAGCTTGTAGACCCGCTGATGAACCTCGAACTTGCCGTTGATGTAGTGAAAGATCGAGCCGATCCCCCCTTCACCTGGAACAAGGATCGCTTCGCAGTCGTACGAGTAGCAGTCAATCCGCTCGATAGTGGCGGAGCGAACAAAGAATGGGTACAGCCCGCCGGGCTTCTTGTCCTGGTTGTTTCGTGAGCCAGTCTTGATACGCGAGATGTGGCCGAGCCGACTCTCAGTCCAAAGGTCATCGAAGCCAGCGATCCTCGTGCGGCCAGTCAGGAGCTCCTGCATCATGCCGGTCCTGATCGCCTGCTTCTTGACGATGGAGGCTTCGAGAGTGGCGATCAACTCGTCCATATCAGACAAAGCCACGGCAATTCGCTCTTGGATCCGCTTCGGGGGGAAGCGGAATCGCAGTGTTTTCAACGTACCTATGGAGAGTTCCTGGCGAGTCGTTCCTACTGCTGCCAGTTCCATCGTCCGCTCGGCATCAGCGGACCGAAGGAGTTGGAACCAGAATTGCGGGATATGCTCGTCACGAAGTCGCACTCGCGCGATGTCGCGACTGATGTTGCCTTTGAAGTGCTCGGGAACAATGCCGACCCGACCAGTCGTGCCTTTCACCGAGATTAGGATGTCGCCCCCCACGACTCTGCTTCTCCGATATGCCGCCTCGATCTTTGGCGCACTTCTGTGCGCTGTTCTCGCGGAGGGACTTCTCAGATCGCGGATCGCGAGAACAGGAATGCCGTCGCGTACGTAGGGACCCGGCTGCACGATTCCGTATCCAATCGGCGCGTCGGCCCTCGCCACCTCTTCCAGTGAGGCATCGACCCAATCTGCGCACACAATGGAGGTCACGTCCTGACCCCCATGGCGGCTAGAGACGCGGCAACCTTCGATTCTAGTGCCTGAAGCTGCGTCTTGATGGCGCCCTCTGTCTGCGCATATCGATCGCCAAGTTCCTGTATGCGTTCGGCAAGCGCCAGCGTCAGCCCCTCGACCTCGGCAGCGACGCGACTGATGACAGTGGCTTGCCACTTGTCGTCTGCAACGAGACTCTTAATGTCAGCCTCGGTCAGATCGCCGTACTTCTTGAGCGTGGCCAGGTCGAGTGCAGCGGCTGTCTCCTTGACAGCTTTCTTCGCTGTTACCTCCGTTTTAAACAGAGTAATAATGGTCGCCAAGGCTTCGATTTCGTCAGTGTCGCTGTCCTCGCGCTTAGCCTCGCGCAGGCGCGCTGTCGCGAGTGCCTTCGTGATCTTGTCGTCCTCCATCGCCGCCGACAGCAGGCCGTCATCCCCAGAGTTCTCTTCAACGAATTCCTCGACGGTTTGGGTTGTTGCCTCAAGCTTCACATTGAGTTCATCCAGCTCTGCCCGCTTTTCCGGGAAGTACTTTTCGACAATCAGGTGAGGGGGGATAAGGTCCATCTTGTATTTGGCTCCACTCCGGCCCGAACCGATCACCAAATCGGGAATCTCCGATATCTTCCGATCCTTGTCCTCGATGGTCTTGCGAGGCTTTGCAGCATCATCCCATCCCTCGCTCATGATCAGCGCCACGTCGTCGTGCATGGTCTCGTTCCAGTAGCTCATCAGCTGCTCATACACGGCGTATTCATCAATGAGAGGTTGATCCCTAAACAAGGCAAGCAGATACTCCGACAGTGACTCAATGAGATCGGGCGGCCTGGTCAATGTACCGATGGCGCCCAGTTCATCATGGTGACTTTGCCACCATTTGTTCACGGCCTCCGCCGTTTCGCCACGCAGAGCGAGGTACTCCTCATCGTTCACGATCGTCGGCTGAACACTAGTGGGCTCGATTGCCAGCTCTAAATAACCCTTACGCAAGGGCCTGAATAACTTCTGAGGGAGCTCCGGAAACGCTTCCCAGTAATCCGCGAGAGCATCGATGTCGCGCTCAGGAATGCCACCATGCAGATGAGCATGAAGGTCTTGGATATCCTCGGGCTCTGAGGAGTCGATGTAGCGCGGGATGTTCAGGTTGTAGCCATTCGAGGCGCTGGAGACTTCACTGAGCGGAACCATCCTTGAATAGCCAGGAATCTCCAGCTGCCGCGTGTACGCGTCGACGATCTTGTGCATATCACGCGGTCGCAGCCGATTCTTGGCTCCATCCTTCACGAAGCCCCTCGAAGCATCAATCATGAAGATGCCTTCACGCTGAGCAGCGTCCTTCTTGTCGAGAACCAAGACACAGGCGGGGATGCCGGTACCGTAGAACAGGTTTGGCGGTAGACCGATGATGCCCTGGACATAGCCGCGTCGGACGATCTCTTTTCGTATCTGCGCTTCGGCATTGCCTCGGAACAGCACGCCGTGCGGAAGAATGACCGCGCCCCGACCAGTGCTTCTGAGCGATTTCAGCATGTGGAGTAGAAAAGCGTAGTCGCCATTCTTGGCTGGAGGCATTCCGAACTCGAAGCGACCGTAGGCCTTCTCAAGTCCGTTACTCCAGGACTTCGTCGAGAACGGCGGGTTGGCTACCAGGAAGTCGAAGGTCTCAAGCTGATCGTTCTTTAAGAACTGCGGGCTGGTGATCGTGTCGCCCTTGCGGATATCAGCTATTTCGTTGCCGTGGAGGATCATGTTCATCTTGGCCAACGCCCAGGTGGCGTTATCTTTTTCTTGGCCGTAGATCGTCAGCCCCCTGGGAGCCTCATCCGCCACTTTCAGAAGCAGCGATCCGGATCCGCATGTTGGGTCATAGACGGTTGCCGAGAATGGAGTGTGATGCGCGATGCCGATAAGCTTCGCCATCACGCGTGAGACTTCAGAAGGCGTATAGAACTGGCCCTTGGACTTACCGGATTCGGTCGCGAAGTGGCGCATGAGGTACTCATAGGCGTCACCGAGAAGATCGTCGCCTTCGGCGCGCGACCCGCGAAAATCTAAGCCCTGAAAGATCGAGACCAGCTTGGTGAGCCGGTCCTGCATTTCCTTGCCTTTACCGAGCTTCTCCTCATCATTGAAATCGGCAAGGTCGATAACCTTCTGCAAATCGTTGGCCTCGGCCAGTTTGCCGATCGCCTTGTTGATCTTGTCGCCGATCTCCTTGTCGCCTTTAAAGGAGATCAGGTCATCGAAGGAGCCTTCGGGCGGAACATCGATAAGGCTGTCACGATCGGTATTGGACTTGTCCGAGACGTACTTGACGAATAGCAGCGTGAGTATGTAATCCTTGTACTGCGACGCGTCCATGCCTCCGCGCAACTCGTCACAGCTTTTCCAAAGGGATCCATATAGGTCCGACTTCTTGAGAGCCACTACCACATCACCACCTTGTCCAGAGGTGGCCCTACGAATTTCTTTAGTGTGTTCATTTCGACCATATATCGCGCTCCGCATTCATTACTCCGAGAAAACGGTCTCGGCTACCCCAGCGCTCCACCACTCTACTACCCTACCGGCCGCGGACAGAACGGGCGATCTGACCTCGCGTGTCTATGAACTTGCAATAAATATTCATCACTCATGTCGGAATCGGTGCTGAAACCTACCTATAGTTATATCATGTGCATAAATGTTTCACCAAACTGCATGTTGCTGCAAAACATGTCAAAGCCCTAATCTCCCGTACCCTCGCCTATTCCTGGGAGCGGTCTGTTAGGCGGGATCAGTCCCACCTCCATGCAATGCCCGAGAAGAACCCGCCGTGCAGTTGGTGAAACTCCATGCGAATGGTGTTGCTGTTCCCAAATTCGAGCAGCTCACCATTCTCGGGCGTACCCGGTCGCTCAACCCGGGAAAGCATGTGATAGGCCCAGATGATGGGGGGTCGACCGCCGAGAAAGGTCGACTCCTGACGATAAACCAGCGCGGGGGTTTCAAAAGACTGGCCCGCGAAGTCTTCCTCAGGGATCAGTTGGCTTTCAACATCGTCCAGCTTTTCAATGAACGTGAATTCGTGAGGATCTCCACGACGCAAGGGTTCGGGAAAGATCAATCTGTGGAGCGACCCGCCTGGAACGTATTCGGTCTCAATGGTGCAACCCTCGACGGGGATTACTCGCGTTCGCCCGCTGCTGTCCGTGTCACTGCTGTGGTAGCGAAAACATTCGGCCCCGTCAACGAGTGAGATTATTCGGCGCTCCTGCTGATGCTCGGAGAAACGTCTCTGCAGATACACCGTAGACACGTTCAGATACTCAATGAGATACCCGCCATGGGGAATGGGGAGCTGAGCTGGGAGAGGCGCGCCAGCGTAGTACGAAGTTAGCAATGTGAGTGCTAGCTCTCGTATGGCGGCGTTTTCGCGTTCAGCCAGAGTATCGGCTTTGCGGTTGACATGTTCACCGTAAGCCCTACGACGATCAGCCAGCGTTGGCAAATCCTTGGTCCCTGGATGCAGTCCGTAGGCCGCAAGCAATGCCTCCCTGCCGTGCGCTTCAGGCAGTGACTGGATGGCTGACACGAGACGTGCACGAGTCATCTCAAGAGGTTGTTCGCCGCCGCCGCACACCTCCTGAAGAGTGCTGGCCACGAACATTCGATCAGTGGTCAGACCTTGCCCCTTGCGCAGGTAGACCAGGTCGAGAATGAGGTCGTACTTCTTGCTTCGTTGCCCGGGCATCTTGCCGCTCCCCCCGTCCTTCGGGTTTCTCGGCCGATTCCACTTTTGGTCCGATTCCCTCCGCGCCCCATTATCCTCATTTAGCCTAGTCATACAACGAGGATGCACATCACGCCCCGTTGGTTCTCGAAGCCCACATTCGTGATAAAGCGCAACGGAGAAAGGACTCAGGACCATGAAGAGCACTCAGTTGATGTCGTCGGGCAACGGACTCTCATCGCACTCGCTGGAGCAGATGAGCAGACCGATGCAGCGCCAAGCGACCCGTGAGATCGAGCGGGTCGTCACCCAGGGCCTTGTGACCAACATCCGGGAACAGGTGCGCGCACTACTGACCAACACAGCCCTGCAGAACGTCGGAGCGCTCAGCGCACTTGAGGATCACCTCAACCAGATCGCCCCGCAGGGCGCGGCACGCTATGAGCACATCGTCGACGCCTACGCACTCGGCGCGGCCCAAACGATCGCGAGGTGGTAATGATGCCTGAACTCATCATCGGACTCGCTCTGATCGCAGGAAGTGTGGCCGTGTTGGGCTCCATCGTAGTGACCGATGTCACGGACTGGCGGAATCGTCGACACCAAGCAAGGCTGCGGCAGGTCGAACGCGGGCTCGCGCAGGCGCAGAAGCGCTTGGAGGCGCTGGCCCTGCAGCAAGCAGCCTGGCTGGAGGGACGCGCCCACGAGGCCCGCAAGGCGCTCATCAGGGAGTCGTTTCGCGTATCCCAGGAGACACACAACACGGCCGGTGACGAGCATCGTTGCCAAAAGCACAACAACGTCTTGCGCCGCCTCTGAACGTTCGCCAACGACGGCGTTGGCCCGTCGGGTCGGTCCCAGGAGTACAGGGCTCTGGCCTAGGTTCTGCAGCCTTGAGGGTGTGCAATGGAGGGCAGAACGGCGGACCCGCACACGGTTCTTCGCCGTCGCGAAGGAAGGAGGTCAGACACTTGAACAACCAACTCTACCGCACGATCATGGCCGACCCGCCATGGGACGTGCAGCAAAAAGGCAAGAACTCCCTGGGAGCCGAGCGTCACTACGACCTAATGACGCTTGATCAGATAAAGGCCATGCCGATCGCCGAATTGGCCGATCCCGAATCGAGCCATTGCTGGCTCTGGGTAACCAACGCCACTCTGAGGCACGGCTATGACGTGCTGGAAGCCTGGGGCTTCACACCCCGCAGCCCCCTGACGTGGATCAAGCCGCGCTTCACGCTCGGCCAGTACCTCCGCAACGCCACCGAGCACGTCTTGCTCGGGACGCGTGGCAAGGCACCCGTGCAGTTCCGCTCGCAGCCGACGTGGATGTTTGCGCCCCTTCAGGACCACAGCCACAAGCCGGAGGAGCAGTACGCGGTTATCGAGCGAGTCTCCCCCGGACCCTATCTCGAACTGTTCGCTCGCAGGCCGCGGCCGGGCTGGGACGTGTGGGGCAACCAGATCGCCTCGGACATCGACATTCCGGGCTATCCGGTGCCGGATTCACCCGCCACGAGGACTCGATCATGAGAGGTGGTGATGAACGTGGCCGACGAGCCCAGAGGATTGGTCACGAGGCTGTGGCACGCGTCGTGGACGTTTCTCGCAGCGTGTCTTGCCCTGTGGCTAGGTGTGAAACTGATGCTCGAAATCTGGTGGGTGCTGGCCATCATCGGCGGAATTGTGGCAGGCGCAGCCATCCTTCTCCGCTGGTGGCAATCGCGCAGATGGTAGTCCCATTGTCCAAACTGACCAACAGGTCCATAACAGTAAGCATGACCATTATGAAAGGAGGTCCGACAAAATGAGTAACCGCAAGAAGAAGCAGGGACGCCCGATGCAGTCCAATCGGGTCTGGATCAAGCCAGAACCGAACGAGGAACCGGATGCGCGCAAGCTCAGCCGGGCCTTCCTGGCCCTGGCCCTGCACCAGGCCGCTGATGAAGTTGAGGCAGAGCAGGAGCACAGCGCGAGGTCCGCCTCAGGAGATCACGATGAACCGGCGTAATCGAGCGTTGGTCTGGCGAGAGGTGTCGTGGCCGCGACCCTTTGAACCAGACGTGGCACTCGATCTTCTCGCCCGCCTATCGGCCGACCGCAACGTGGGACCCGTGGTCTTCGAAGCGCGCGCGGATGCCAAAGGCGTCCGCTACCTCATCGGATGCGACGCTGTGCAGACATCGGCCATGGCACAGCTGATGACGTCACACGTTGACGGCACGAGACTGTCCCCCAAGACCCGACGAGCGGATGTGAACTCGGCGGCTCGAGTGCGCGTCAGCCACCACTCGCTGGCCCTCTCCACCGACCGTGTCATGGCGGCCGTGCGCTCCGTACTGGCCGGTCTGGCCGCTGCCAAGACGGGGCACGGGGAACTCGTCCTCCAAGTCATGCTCGGCCCGCGCGTCGCCCCATCGATGCTTTCGGACAGACAGGATGACCCGCGGGCATCTTGGCTCGATCTCATCTTGGGCACGGTCCGCCCGGCCTCGTCCGAGACCAAGACCAGTATGAAGACCCGAGCTGGGGCGCATGGCTTCAAGACCATCATCCGCCTCGGGGCCACAGCTGACACGGCGGGACGAGAGCGCCACCTCATCTTCAATCTCATTGGTGGCATGAAGGTCGCCGAATCGGCCGGTGCCCACCTGCGCCTCAGTCCGGAATCGGCGGAAACGCTGAACACGGCCCACCGTCCATGGCGCTGGCCGCTGACGCTATCTGCGCCAGAACTCGTCTGTTTGATGGGCTGGCCGCTGGGCGAAGGGACACTGCCGGGAGTGGCTGGAGTGCACCCCAAGCTCCTCCCGCCACCGCCGGGCATGCGCGACTCGGAGCGAGCGTTTGCGGTCTCCTCAGCGGCGGGACAGAGTGTCAAGCTCGGCGTCTCTGTCAGGGACTCGTTGCAGCACACCGTGCTGCTCGGTCCAACCGGCGCTGGTAAGTCAAATGCCATGCTGAACATCATCTGCGCCGACATCGCTGCCGGACGCGGGGTGCTCCTGATTGATCCCAAGAGCGACCTGACGTGCGACGTGCTGGCCAGAATCCCGGAGTCTCGCCGCAAGGATGTCGTGGTTATCGACCCGGCTGATCCGTGTCCAGTTGGGCTCAATCCGCTTGTCGGTCGGCGTCAGAATCCGTCGCTTGTAGCCGATAGTGTGCTGGCCGTACTCAAGGAGCTGTTCGCGGATTCATGGGGACCGCGAACCCAAGACATCCTCAACAGTGCACTGCTAACACTGGCACAGTATCCGAAGTCGTCGTTGGTCTGGCTGCCGACACTGCTGACCGACGCTCGTTTCAGACGTAAGCTGACCTCAGGCATTACCGACCAAGTCGGACTCGGCCCCTTCTGGGCAGCTTACGAAGCAATGTCTGAGGGCCAACGCGCCCAAGCGATCGCACCGGTCATGAACAAACTGCGCCAGTTTCTGCTTCGCCCGGCTCTACGCTCGGTCTTGGGGCAGACGGAGCCACTATTTGAGCTGGGTGACCTGTTCGAGAAGCGTCGCATCGTTCTGGTCTCGCTGAACAAGGGCCTGATCGGTTCAGAGGGGGCCCGTCTGCTCGGCTCCCTGGTTGTCGCCCAGCTCTGGCCGCTGATACTCGCCCGAGCCGCGCTGCCGCCCGAGAGGCGGCACATCGTCAGTGTGTTCATCGACGAGGTCCAGGACTACCTGACCCTGCCGACCGATTTGGCCGACGCGCTCTCGCAGGCACGAGGACTCGGCGTAGGATTCACGATCGCCCATCAGTACCGTAACCAACTGCCGCCGACGCTCAGAGCCGGGGTCGATGCCAACGCTCGGAACAAGATCGTCTTTGGTCTGAACGCCGGAGACGCCCACGACATGGCCGCGATGGCACCGAGTCTCGCCGCAGGCGACTTCATGCTGCTGCCCCGCTACGGCATCTACGCCCACCTCATGGACCGAAGCCATTCCACCGGATGGATCTCCGGGCAAACGATGCCCGCGTCACCTGCGATCTCTGACCCAGCGGACCTCAAGGCCGCAAGTGCCGAAGCCTTCGGTCGGCCAGCCGATCAAGTCGAAGCTGAAGTGCTACATGCCATCGGCTTGACGAACGAAAGAACTTCAACACAGGAGGACGACGAGCAGGTTGGACGTCGTCCTCGGAGACGATCATGAGCGCCCTCTCCGGTGATGGCAGGTGTCGCACCGAGCGACGTCTCGCGACGACCAGCACTGGCCGAAGGAGCGGGCCGCAGGCGCGGCACCTCGCAGTAAGGGATAAGACTCCTCCCCCACCTCAGTGGTGGAGTTCCACGCTCACCGGGAGGGCGGCGGTATGAGTGGACAACGTGTCAGTCGCCGAAAGCTGGAGGACATTCGAGCGAGCCTTGCCGATCGAGACCTGCAGATCCTCGTCTCAGTAGCTACACACCGATTCCTGACCACGCGGCAGATCTGTCGTCTCCACTTCGCGGACAAGCCAACTGAAACCGCAGCCCTGCGCTCGGCCAACAGGGCTCTCGAGAAGCTCCGGGGTCTGCACTTGCTGGTCGCTTTGGAGCGCAGGATCGGCGGTGTGCGTGCCGGATCTGGATCCTACGTCTGGGGTCTTGGTCACATCGGAGCCCGACTGCTGCAGCGCGCGGACCACGTGGACGGGCTGCCTCGGCGTCAGCGCCAACGTGAACCGTCAACCACCTTCCTTGGCCACACCCTGGCCGTGGCTGAGGTATTCCTTCGGTTGTCTGAGATCGCCAACAGAGGTGAGGTGGCCCTCCTGGCCGTCCAGCACGAACCGGCCTGCTGGCGGCCCTACAACGGCCCGGGAGGCGGCACCGTGCGACTCAAGCCGGACCTGGCCGTCGTCACCGCAACAGAGATGTTCGAAGACCACTGGTTCTTCGAAGTCGACCTGGCGACCGAACCGCCTTCGCGCGTGGTGCGGGCCTGCCAAAACTACCAAGCCTACCGGCAGAGTGGAATCGAGCAACGACGCCTCGGCCTATTCCCGGCAGTGGTCTGGATCGTGCCGACCGGACGGCGCAAGGCGACTCTTGAATCGCACATGAACCAACACGATGCCATCAGCGCTCGGCTCTTCACGGTGATCACGCTCGACAACCTCGAAGGGCTGTTACAGCGCGGAGCCGCCTTCGCCTCTACAGCGCAGGCAGAGGCAGAGAACAACCGTGCCGAGTGAAGAGGAAGCATCAGCCGTGGCCGGAGAAATCCCCGACGGGGGCGGCGCTTCGAAAGCGCTTGATGATTTCGGCGAACAGAGGTACATCATGGATGAGCTAAACGAGGAGACCCCATCCATGAACCCACCTGCAGCAGCAATTGCGCCGTTCGCGGAGATGTTGGCCGAGGGCCTGACGCCCAAGGTCGCCGTCTCCTACCTGCGCGTGTCAACGCGGGACCAAGCCTATCGGGGCGGCGAAGCCGAAGGCTTCTCCATTCCGGCGCAGCGCGACGCCAACAAACGGAAAACCGCCTCCCTGGGCGCGATCGTCGTCAAAGAGTTCGTCGACCGTGGCGCGTCCGCGAAGACCACCAACCGTCCTGAACTACAGGGCATGCTCGACTTCGTCTCGGAGAACCACGTCGACTACGTAATCGTCCACAAGGTCGACCGACTGGCCCGCAATCGGGCTGACGACGTGGAGATCAATAAGGCTCTCGATCAGGCCGGTGTCAGACTCGTCTCCACCACCGAGAGCATCGACCAGACTCCGTCCGGCATGCTGCTGCACGGCATCATGTCGTCGATCGCCGAGTTCTACTCCCGGAACCTCGCCAACGAGGTCACTAAGGGAATGACTCAGAAGGTTCGTGGTGGCGGCACGGTTAGTCGCGCGCCACTCGGCTACCGCAACATCCGAACGACGGATAGCGAAGGCCGCGAGATGCGCACCGTTGCGATCGACCAGGAGCGCGCACCACTCATTCGCCTGGCCTTCTCGCTCTATGCCAGCGGTGACTGGACCGTGGCCGCTCTGGCCGAGCACCTCGCTGACCGGGGACTAACGACCCTCGGCACTCCGCGCATCCCGTCTGTGCCCATCACCGCGCCCAAACTGAACAAGCTCCTTCTCAACCCCTACTTCAAAGGGTGCGTGCAGTTCAAAGGTGCCTCGCACCCCGGCAAACATGAGCCGCTCATCGATGAGCACACCTGGCAGGCCGTCCAAGACACGCTCGCCTCCCGCCTCAACGGAGAGCGTACCCGAGACCATCCTCATTTTCTGAAGGGCACCGTCTTCTGTGGGGTCTGCGGATCCAGGCTGCTCGTGCAGATATCCAAGTCTCGCTCCGGTGCCTATTACCCCTACTTCATGTGCTCGGGGCGACACAGCAAGCGCAACGACTGTCGTCAGAAAGCCGTTCTCATCGACGAGGTGGAAGCGCGTATTGAAGAACACTACGGGAAGATTGCGCTAGACCGAGATTTCCGGCGCAAGGTTGAAGCCTTGCTCACCGAGGAGCTGAAGACCGCCCGAGCCGACTCAGAGGTCGAACTCAGCGATCTCCGACGCCAACGCGAGAAGCTGGAGCGGCAGCGCGAGAAACTCATGCAGGCGCACTACGAGGGAGCCATTCCCCTCGAGTTACTCAAGCTGGAGCAGGATCGCATCGCTACAGGACTTCTCGAGATAGGGGGCAAGCTCGACGCCAGCAACGTCCAGTTCGACGTCGTCACCCGCAATCTCCAGACCGCGCTTGATCTGACCGTGGACTGCGCCCTCGCGTACAAGACGGCACCCGATCACATCAAGAAGCAGTTCAACCAAGCCTTCTTCAAGCGAATCCTCGTTAAGGCCGACACCAGCTTGGGTCCTGAGCTGGCGCCCCCGTTCGACCTGCTATTCGGGCCGGAGCTGCGCTCTGCCTGTCCGGGCGAGCAGGCGGAGGTCCCCCAGAACGCGAACGAGCCCACTCAACCGAGTGGGCTCGTTCCAAACAACTCAAACCGTCGAGGCCGGAGCCAGGCGGCTCTTTCTCTCGCTCATGGTTTGAGTAAGAGACTTATGGTGGAGGTAAGGGGACTCGAACCCCTGACCTCAACGCTGCCAGCGTCGCGCTCTCCCAGCTGAGCTATACCCCCACGTCAAGCGGGGACGAATTATAGCCCCCGCAGGCAGCGCCTGCAACCGCGCCTCTTCGTCCTCCCGGCCACATACAATCGGCCGGCGATCGAGGCGGATCAGTCTTCGGCAGACTCCGAATCGCCGGCCTCCTCGGCCTCATGGGCCTCGGCGGCCCCATCTTCAAGGGCGTCGGGGTCGTCATCCCCTTGAATACGCTCCACCGGCGCATCCTTCCACAGGTTGTCCAGGCGGTAGAAATCGCGGGCCTCGGGGGTGAACACGTGAACCACGAAGTCCAGGTAGTCCATCAGGATCCAGTCCGCCTGCTCCTGGCCCTCCACGTGGCTCGGGATCAACCCCTGTTCCTTCTTCAGCCGCAGGCCCACTTCCTCGGCGATCCGGCGCGTCTGCCTGGTGCTCCGGCCCGAGCAGACCACCAGGAAATCGGTGTAGCTGACCAGTTTGTGCATGTCGAGCAGCAGGATGTCGTGAGCCTTCATATCCGAGGCGATCTCGGCCGTCCGGCGTGCCTGTTCGTGTATCTCCCCCAGGCGTTCGGGCGGGCTGGGCCTGCGCTCCCCGTCTCGCGGGGGAATGCCTGTTTGTGCGGCGGGTTGGTCAGACATCTCTATTCCCATTCGATGGTCGAAGGCGGTTTGCTCGAGATGTCCAGAGCCACGCGGTTGACCCCGGGCACCTCGTTGATGATGCGGTTGGAAACCCGTTCCAGCAGATCGTAGGGCAAACGGGCCCAGTCGGCCGTCATGGCGTCGTCCGAAGTAACCGCGCGAATGACGATCGGATAGGCGTAGGTGCGCTCATCGCCCATCACCCCCACGCTGCGGATACCGGGGAGCACCGCGAAGGACTGCCAGAGTTTACGGTAGAAACCGGCGCGGCGTACTTCCTCGAGTAGCACGGCGTCGGCCTCGCGCAAAACGCGGAGGCGTTCCTCGGTGACCTCGCCGATGATCCGGATGGCCAGCCCAGGTCCGGGGAAGGGCTGCCGCCAGACCATCGCTTCGGGAAGACCCAGTTCCTCGCCCACCACCCGGACCTCGTCCTTGAAGAGCATGCGCAGAGGTTCCACCAGGTCGAAATCCATCAGCTCCGGCAGGCCGCCCACGTTGTGGTGCGACTTGATCTTCGCGGCGTCGCGGGTGCCCGACTCGATCACGTCCGAGTAGAGCGTGCCCTGCACCAGGAAGTCCACCTGACCCAACTGCCGCGCCTCTTCCTCAAAGGTGCGGATGAACTCTTCACCGATGTGCTTACGCTTCTCCTCGGGATCGCTCACCCCGGCCAGACGCTTGAGGAAGCGTTCCTGGGCCTGGACGTGCACGAGCGGCACGTGGAAGTGACCGCGGAAGGCCTCCTCGACCTCACGGCCCTCGTCTTTGCGCATAAGCCCGTGGTCGACGAAAATGCAGGTCAGCTGATCCCCGACCGCCTTATAGGTAAGCAGAGCCGCGACCGCGGAATCCACGCCGCCCGAGAGCCCACAGATGATCTTGCCGTCACCGACCTGCGCCCGGATGCGGGCCACCTGCTCCTCGATGATGTTGGCGGGCGTCCAGGTGGGCACGACGTCGCAGATCTCGTAGAGAAAGTTCTTCAGCACCTGCATGCCGTACTCGGTATGCCGCACCTCGGGATGGAATTGCACCCCGTAGAACCCGCGCTCAGGGTTCTCGAGAGCGGCGATGGCCCCGTGTTCCGTGCGGGCGGTCACCCGGTAGCCGGAGGCCGGCTCGAGCACCGTATCGCCGTGACTCATCCAGGAAGGGCTCTCCCGGGGCACGTCGGAGAAGAGCTCGCTGGGCTCGGTCACGTGCAGCCGCACCCCGCCGTACTCCGCCTTTTCGGTCCTGCCGACCCCGCCGCCGCCTAGCTTGGTCAGCAGCTGCAGCCCGTAGCAGATGCCCACCACGGGCACGCCCAGTTCGAGCACTTCGGGACTAATCATGGGCGCGCCGGAATCATTGACGCTTCGCGGACCGCCCGAGAGGATGATCCCGGCCGGCTCCAGCTGCCTCAGTTTTTCGACAGGGGTGTCGTAGGGCAAGAGCTCGGAGTAGACCCGACATTCGCGCACCCGGCGGGCAATCAACTGACTGTACTGAGCCCCGAAGTCGAGGACGATTACCCGCTGGAGGTTCTCCGGTATCGTGCTCACCCTAGATAGACCTCCTCGACTTGTACGG
>Ga0209386_1000143_pt1 | contig 36624 bp, 32 predicted proteins | sample NGEPertwo_FD_184510 | JGI IMG/M metagenome (GOLD analysis project Ga0209386, IMG submission 184510) | Arctic peat soil microbial communities from the Barrow Environmental Observatory site, Barrow, Alaska, USA - NGEE Permafrost154B-two... | ecosystem: Environmental > Terrestrial > Soil > Wetlands...
TGCAATGGCATGGGGTATTAACAATGGCATTCTTGATAAAGCGACCTATCTTCCTGTCGTCGAAAAGGCATGGATCGGACTAAATAAATGTGTTGGAAAAGATGGACATGTTGGTTGGGTTCAGCCCATTGGAGCCGATCCGAAGAAAAATTTCAATTCTGAGAGCTGGGAAGTTTATGGTGCGGGTGCTTACCTGCTTGCTGGCAGCGAAGTGATTAAATTGAAAAGATAAAATATTTAAGGCAATACTTTAATTCTGATTGTGTTGCAAGCCTGGCAGTTCTCCATAACTGTCAGGCTTTTTTAATACGGAATTTTATCAGTCGATTCATTCCACTGATTAAATACCTCAATAGCTTCTTCCTGAAGTATTTGTGTTGGTTTTAATAAGCGTTTGTCATTTGATAAGGAAAGTTCCCGATAAAATAGTTCATCATCAAACCCCGCCCGCGCAGCATCATTCCGGTCGGCGGCATAGTATAATTTACCGATACGTGCCCATAGAATAGCTCCCAGGCACATTGGACATGGTTCGCAACTGGCAAAGATTTCACATCCGGAAAGATCGAATGTTTCAAGCATTTTGCAGGCCTCGCGTATCGCGACAACTTCGGCATGAGCGGTTGGATCGTTGGTTGACGTTACACAGTTTCCTGCTACAGCTATAATCTCACCATCACGCACAATAACAGCACCAAAAGGTCCGCCATTCCCTGAAAGGAAATTTTCCTCCGCCTTTTTTATGGCGCTCAACATGTAATTGTAGTTATCCTCTTTGGACATCTGCTTTATAGATAAAGGTGAAAGTTAAAAATAAAATAGAAAGCTCAGAATTTCAGCTCTTTCAAAAGCTTTATATATATTGCAATACCCTCCTTAATTTCGTTGATCAGGATATATTCGTTAGGAGTATGTGAACGGGCAGAATCACCGGGACCCATTTTAATGGAGGGATGAGGGATCACCGCCTGATCGGAAGTAGTTGGGGAACCATAAATATGTAATCCCATTGAAATTCCTCGCTGAACCAAAGGATGATCGGCATTGATACCAGAAGAATTAAGTCTGAAGGAACGAGGGTGTACATCGGATTGAATCAATCCCGATATAATTTGACAAGCTTCTTCGTTTGAATAATGTTCATTGGTGCGTACATCCACCACAAAGCGGCACGAATCCGGGACGACATTGTGTTGTCTTCCGGCTTCTATTTGTGTAATCGTCATTTTCACAGGACCCAAAACAGCCGATTCGAGCGGAAACTGGAAGGATTGAAGGATTTGAATATCTTTTATTGCCTTGTAAATAGCATTTTCACCCTCATTTCGAGCTGCATGACCAGAACGTCCTTTTGCTTCACAATCGAGTACTAAAAGGCCCTTTTCGGCAATGGCAATCTGCATCTGTGTTGGTTCGCCCACGATCGCGAGGTCAATTCTTCCCAACCGATCAAGAATAGAAGCCACACCATTATCTCCTGATATTTCTTCTTCGGCACTTGCACAAAACAGGAGATTGTATGGTAAATTATCGGCTTCATAAAAATAACGGAAAGCTCCGAGCAATGATACAACAGAAGCTCCGGCATCGTTGCTTCCAAGCCCTGTAATCCGCTGTTCTTCAGCAAATGCATTGAAAGGATCGTATACCCAGCCTCCAGTAGGTCGAACGGTATCTATATGTGAGTTTAGTAAAATAACTGGTTTTTCGTCTGACCAATCTTTATTTCGCATCCAAAGATTATCGCCGATTCGCGAAGGTTTTAGTCCCCAAATGGAAAATTTCGCTTCCAGATAATCTGCGACTTCTTTCTCTTCGCGACTAAACGAAGGAATTTCAATCATTGCTTTTAATAACTCAACACTTTCTGATGCGATTTGGTCTGTCATCATAGGTTAAGTACTAGCCTTGTTCCTCTTAAACCGCCTGAAATACCATGCGCATTTGTGATTACAACGGCGCTAACACCTCGCCGCAGCGCATTGAATCCGTTTTCAAGTTTAGGAATCATACCTCCTGAAACAACACCTTGTGTTTTCAACGCTTCAAACATTGCAGGATCAATTTCTGGAATGACCGAATTCTCATCGGCCTCGTTCATTAATACACCCGGTTTTTCGAAACAGAATATCATGCGAACCTCGTATCTTGTGCATAATGAGGTTCCTAATTCTGAGGCTATTGTATCAGCATTTGTATTTAGTAACGAACCTTTGCCATCGTGTGTAATTGGAGCAATAACCGGTACAGCACCGTTACCAAGCAGCTCGGATAACGCTTGAGCATTGACCCAGTTAATATCGCCAACAAATCCGTAATCTATTTCGCCAACCGGACGTTTGGCGGCCCTGATGATATCGAGATCTGCTCCGGTCAGCCCGATTGCATTATTTCCGAAAGCCTGCAATCCGGCAACAACATTTTTATTCACTAAACCGGCGTAGACCATTGTCGCAACTTTTAATGTCTCTGCATCGGTAATCCGCCTTCCGTCAACTAATTTGGTTTTTATTCCTAATTTTTCAGCCAAAGCTGTAGCGCTTTTCCCTCCGCCGTGAACGAGCATTTTAGCCCCTGCGATGCGGGAAAAGTCCTTTAGTAACGACCGGAGCGTTACTTCCTCTTCAACAATTTTGCCGCCTACTTTAATGATTATCAAATGATCTTTCATACTACCCCTTCCAATATCATTTTTAAAACTGTCTGGGCCGAATATACACGATTTTCTGCTTCTTCAATTACAATAGAAGAAGATCCGTCGAGAACTTCATCCGAAACTATCATATTTCGGCGGACCGGGAGGCAATGCATAAACTTAGCATTGTTGGTCAGTGCCATTTTTTCAGCAGTTACGGTCCAATTCATATCTTTTGAAAGAATTTCACCATATTCGGTATAAGAGGACCAGTTCTTGGCATAAATAAAGTCGGCGCCCTCGAACGCTTTGGCCTGGTCGTATTCTACTTTAAGATCGCCCATAAATTTAGAATCTAGTTCATATCCCTTAGGATGAGTAACAACCAGTTCGTAATCTGTCTGACGCATCCATTCGACGAAGGAATTTGGGACGGCCTGCGGAAGTGCACGCGGATGGGGAGCCCAACTCATTACAACTTTGGGACGCGGCTTCGTCTTATATTCCTCAATCGTCATATGATCAGCAAAACTCTGGAGTGGATGGCGTGTAGCAGCCTCCATGCTTACAACCGGGACTCCGGCGAATTGAATAAACTGGTTGAGAATTTTTTCGGTGTAATCATCCTCCTTACTTTCAAAACGGGCGAATGCCCTCACTCCGATGATATCGCAATACCTTCCGATAACTGGAATGGCTTCGCGTAAATGCTCTGGTTTGTCGCCATCCATAACGACACCCAATTCGCTTTCGAGACGCCATCCGTCCTGATTCACATTCAGCACCATCGTATTCATTCCCAAATTCATAGCTGCCTTTTGAGTGCTCAACCGGGTACGCAGGCTCGAATCGAAGAAGATCAGCACCATTGTTTTGTTCTTACCAAGATGTTGAAAACCATAAGGATTACTCTTTATTTCCATGGCTGTTTTTATCGCTTCCTCCAGATTGGGAAGGTCGTAAACTGAAGTAAAGTGTCGCATATTTTGTTAAAATGATTGGATTCTTTTTAAATAAAAGGAGTTATAAAGCAAATATGAATGGTTAGTATCCAACTATAAACGGATGTGTCCATCACCTTCAATAAGCCATTTATAGCTCGTCAATTCTTCAAGTCCCATCGGACCACGTGCATGTAATTTTTGCGTACTGATCCCAATTTCAGCCCCCAACCCAAACTGGGCACCATCAGTAAAAGCGGTACTTGCGTTGACAAATACTGCTGCAGCATCTACCGTTTTCAGAAACAATTCACAATTCTTTTTGTTCTCCGAAATAATTGCCTCACTATGCTTTGAACTATATTTAGCGATATGTGCGATCGCCTCATCGAACGATGCAACTGTTTTAACAGCCATTCTATAGGACAGAAATTCTGTCCCAAACGACTCATCGTCAGCCGCCTGCAGCAAATAATCCGGATATTTCCCATCCAGAATACTATAGGACTGTTTATCGGCATAAATCTCAACATTATTCTTAATCAATAGCTTAACAATACTCTTTAAATCAGGCAAACGTGATTCATGAATAATCAGACAATCAAGGGCATTGCATACGCTTACACGTCGTGTTTTGGCATTATTCACGATCAGAGAGCCTTTTCCCAAATCGCCAAATTCATCAAAATAAGTATGACAAATTCCGGCACCTGTTTCAATGACAGGAATCGTCGCATTTTTTCGTACATAGTCAATCAATCCCTGGCTTCCCCGTGGTATAAGAAGATCTACGTATCCCCTGGCATTCAATAATTCGGTTGTTGCCTCTCTTCCGGGAGGAAGTAGCGTGAGAATATGACGATTTATATTATTAGCTTCCAGAACCTTGTGAATAATAGACACAATGGTTTGATTCGAATTAGTTGCATCGCTTCCACCTTTTAAAACGCAGGCATTGCCCGATTTAAGACAAAGTGAGAATACATCAAAGGTAACGTTGGGTCTTGCTTCGAATACGATTCCAATTACACCGAATGGAACCGTTATCTTGGAAATTTTTAATCCATTTGGTCTGATTGAATCAGACAAAATCCTTCCGACTGGTGATGGTAAAGATGCCACATTGCGAATATCCTCAGCGATACATCCCAGACGTTCACCGGTAAGTTTTAACCGATCGTATTTTGGATCAGAATTTTCCATGCGTGCCAGGTCCTTCTGGTTCTCACGAAGAATAAAATCAGTGCTTTTTACGGCTGCTTCCGCAATTTTTTCAAGCACATCATTAATTTTCTCGTCACCCAGCATAATTAATTCACGACTGGCGTTTAGGGCATTTTCAAATTGTTCGCGATAGTTCATGGTGTCACGTTATAACAGGTATAAATAATCGTAATGAATAAAAGGTTTCGACTTTCTGCCCCCCATCTCTTTAAGTACCTCATCCGAAGAATAGGAGGCCTTTCCCAGTCCCAGCAATTCTCCGTATGAATCCTTAACACGTACAATATCACCATCCTTAAAGAACCCTTCAACCCGAATAATACCAATGGGAAGTAAACTGACAGCTTTATCAGAAAGTAATACCTCGCGGGCACCATCATTAATAATTACTTCGCCCTTTGCAAAATCATCGGAATGTGAAAGCCATTTCCGAACTCCCGTTGATTTCTTTTTGGCGGGTACAAAATGAGTATGAACAGCTTCTTTATTGATTTTTAATATATTAACAAGTGTATTTATTTTTGTGCCATTGGCAATATGAACTGAAATTCCTTGACCTGCCAGTTTAGAGGCAATATGAAATTTCGTAAGCATACCTCCTCGGCCAAAGTTAGATTTTTTTCCGGAAATAGCTTCCACATCAAGTGCATCACCCAGTTTGATCGATGAAATCAACTGACTTTTCAGATCATCAGGTGAACCTGAATAAACACCATCAACGTTTGTTAGAATAATAAGTGCCTCCATATCCATCATCGATGTAATTAACCCCGACAGTTCGTCGTTATCAGTAAACATCAGTTCTGTAACAGAAATTGTATCGTTTTCATTTACAACAGGAACAACTCCATTATCGAGCAAAGTAGTCATACAGTTGCGCATATTGAGGTAATGGAGCCGGTCACTAAAATTCTCTTTTGTCGTAAGTACCTGGGCACATGTGATTCCGTTTTCATGAAAAAGATCAGCGTACCGGTTGATCAATTTCACCTGTCCAACAGCAGACCATAGCTGGCGACTGGAGACAGGATCGAGCTTACGTTGCAACTCAACCTCGGCACGGCCGGCAGCTACAGCTCCGGAGGTAACAAGAATCACTTGCAAACCGGCTTTTCGAAGTGATGCAATCTGATCGACAATATGTGCCATCCGCGTAACATTTAGCATCCCATCCTCACGGGTCAAAACATTGCTTCCGACTTTCACTACTATCCTATTGTATAATAAAGACATAACAAAATTAAATTACTTCAGACGGACTTTAAAACCAACAATATCACATCTTAGAAACCAAAACCAACAGACCTCCGGTTATAAAAGCGATGACCCACCAGAAATAGGCATAAAGCGAATACTTGTGGATCGTATCTGGTACAATAACTCCAATTCCTCCTTTTAGCCGTAATCTCCAGATTAAGATATTATCAATCAACATTCCCAAAAGCGAGGAGTACCCAATAATCCCATGCAGTGTGAAAAGTCCTTTCGATGATCCCGCGATCATAAAAGCTGTTGCAATGATATCGAAAATTATTCCCAGCGTTAAAAAGGCCAATACACGAGGTAATACTCTTTTGTGCTTTTGCTCGGTAAAAATCCCTACGGAATAAAATGCCAACGCAAAGAATACAATGGAAGTACCTACAATCAATAGTTTATTCATACCTAACCATCAATCAATTATCTTTATTATTACTTCGTTCCCTGATTTCAACCCGGCGGATTTTACCACTGATCGTTTTTGGTAATTCTGTAACAAATTCGATGATCCGCGGGTATTTATACGGAGCAGTCACCGATTTCACATGTTCCTGAATTTCTTTCGCAAGCTCATCATTACCAGGACGAAACTCGGGTGCCAAAATAATGGAAGCCTTCACAATCTGGCCACGGATTTCGTCGGGAGCACCTGTAACAGCACACTCAATTACAGCATGATGAGTCATTAGGGCACTTTCCACCTCAAACGGTCCAATACGATAACCCGATGATTTAATTACATCATCAACGCGACCGACAAACCAATAATAGCCATCTTCGTCTCTCCATGCAAGATCTCCGGTATAATAATTACCACCAAAATAGCACGATTCAGTTTTTTCCGGATCACGATAATATCCTGAATATAAGCCAATAGGAATCTTTTCGCTCGTGCGAATTACAATTTGTCCGACCTCCCCGTCTTCACAAGCTTTATTCTCGCCATCTAACAGATGAACATCAAACTGCGGCGATGGAACACCCATCGACCCGGCTTTAGGTTCCATCCAAGGAAAAGTAGCAATCTGTAATGTTGTTTCCGTCTGACCAAAACCTTCTCTAAGTTTTAATCCAGTTTGCTTGTAAAAAGTATCGTAAACAACTGGGTTGAGCGGTTCACCCGCTACTGAAGCCCATTTCAGTTTTGACAAGTCATGCTTTGAAAAATCCTCCCGGATTAAAAACCTGTAAATTGTAGGTGGCGCGCAAAAGCTAGTCACACCAAATTCGCTGACTTTTGAGAGCATATCATCAGGTGTAAACTTCTCGTAATCATATACAAATACGGCTGCTCCCGCCAGCCATTGTCCATACAGTTTTCCCCACACCGATTTGGCCCAACCAGTATCAGAAACGGTAAAGTGCAGACCGTTATTTTCAACATTCTGCCAGAACTTTGCAGTTACAATATGACCCAGCGGATAGGTAAAATCATGCACAACCATCTTAGGATTTGCGGTAGTGCCTGATGTGAAATACAACAATGAGATATCAGTGTTCTTCGAAGCTGCTTCACCTTGAGGCGCAACAAAAGGTTTTGCATCGCGGACACCATCGTGAAAAGAGATCCACCCTTCCGGAGTATGGGCTCCTACCGTAACCAATTTCTCAACTGTTGGAGATTCAGCCAAAGCTTCGTTGATATTATGGGTAATCTCTGGTTCTGAAACCGAAATTATCATTTTTATGCCGGCAGCATTATTTCTGTATATAAGATCCTTAGGTGTCAATAAATGGGTGGCCGGAACACCAACAGCTCCGATTTTATGCAAAGCCAGAATTGAAAACCAGAACTCGAACCGTCTTTTCAAAATCAACATCACCTTGTCTCCACAACCAATTCCCAGTGACTGAAAGAAGGATGCTGTTTCATCGCTCGCCTTTTTCAGATCAGCAAAGGTGAAGTTATGAGTTTCACCCTGATCATTTACCCAGCATATTGCCCTTTTTGATGGGTCAACCCTTGCATACTCATCCACAACATCATAGGCAAAATTAAAATTCTCAGGAACAATTATTTCGAAGTTTTTCTGAAAATCTTCGAGTGATTCAAAAGACGATTTTTTAAGATATTTTTCAAACATGAAAACTAAAATTTAAAGGATAATGGCTAAAAATTTGGCCGGTTTATTTTCCATTGCGAGCATTCCATGAGGCAATCCGGAATCGAAATAGATCGAATCGCCTGGCTCGAGAATCATCTCTTTTGTACCGATGAAAATTTTCAGTTTTCCTTCAATCAAATAATTGAATTCCTGTCCGGGATGGGAATTATAACTGACTGTTGCATCTTCCTTTGGATCGACACTTACCACAAACGGATCAGCCTTCCTGTTCTGAAAATTTCCTGCAAGCGCCTGATATTCATATGCTTTTTGACGATCCACACGAATCCCATTGCCCTTACGGGTCAGGGTATACGAATGCATATGCGGCTCTTCACCAGTGAGCAGAGAGGTAAGATTAAAATTGTACTTTTGAGCCATCCTGTGGAGAATACTCACAGGAATATCAACATCACCGCTTTCATAATTCAGGTATTGCTCTTGGGTGATGGCACAAGTTTTTGCGGCTGAATCAGTTGAAATTTCGAGCACTTCGCGCATACCAAGTAAACGATCGGCTATTTGTTTGATTTGTTCTTCCATTAAGTATAGAATTGAATATTAGAATCTCAAGCCAATTTATTTTGAACTGTTGATTTTATTGTACGAAACCAGCAGACCACGAATCAATGCCGATGAAAAGCCCTGATGTTCCATTTCGTTCAATCCTGAAATCGTAATTCCTTTCGGCGTTGTCACTTTATCAATTTCCTGTTCGGGATGATGACCGGTTTGTAAGATCAATTCGGTTGCTCCTTTCACGGTTTGTGCAACTATCTGTTGAGCCACATCTGCTCCAAAACCGATCTCTACACCACCCTGAATCGCAGCACGAATAAAACGAAGTGCAAATGCAATACCACAAGCCCCTAATACTGTAGCGGCTGCCATAAGCTCTTCGTCGATAAAGATCACTTTACCAAGTGATTCAAATAGTTCTTGCATCAGTTTAATCTGATCAGGCGAACAATCGGGTGCTGCAATCAAAGTCATTGATTCCCGAAGTGCAACAGCAGTATTGGGCATCACTCTCAACGGGATCACGCCTGTTGGAAGGAGCTCCTTTAACTGAGCAATGCTGATTCCTGTCATCAGGGAGGCCACTATCTGACCAGGCCGAAGTACAGGTTTTATTTCGGTTATTACCTCAACCGCCTGGTAAGGTTTTACAGCAATAATGATTACACCTGCCTCTGCAACAGCGATTTTATTATCTTTCTCTATGTTTATACCTTTTGCTGCAAGATCATCGAGCAATTGTACACGCCGACGTGAAACTGTCAGTTTTGAAGCGGAGATTCCAGATTTGAGAAAACCATCTGCAACCGATCGTCCCAGATTGCCACCGCCAACGATTGCTATTTTTAATTTTTGTATCTCCATGAAATTTAGAATTTCGCAATATTAAAGATATGCAATTTTACGATTTATTCAGCACCTTTACGAGTGAATCGACAAAAAGATCGACCTGATTTTTTGTCAGGGTCAGCGGGGGAAGTATTCTGATAGTATTGGTTCCCGAAACTCCGGTAAATATTTTCTCGTCAAACAATAACCGCTTTCTGATTGGGGCAACCGGAAAATCAAATTCAACACCAATCATAAGTCCTTTACCACGAAGCTCTTTAATCTGTGGTATTTGGGCAAGTTTTGAAAACAGGTAATTGCCAACTTCAAGCGCATTATCGACCAGTTTTTCGGCCTTCATGATATCAAGGACTGCAATTCCGGCAGCACAGGCAAGGTAATTTCCACCAAAAGTGGTTCCCAACATGCCGAACCATGGTTTAAGTTTCGGACTGATCAGTATTCCACCAACAGGGAATCCATTTCCCATTCCTTTGGCTACAGAAATAATATCAGGTTTTATATCAGCATATTGATGTGCGAAAAACATTCCGCTCCGTCCGTATCCCGATTGAATTTCGTCAAGAATCAAAACCGCTTCATACTTATCGCATAATTCGGAGGCTGCTTTCAGAAAGGCAGGATCCGGAACGCGGCATCCGCCGATTCCCTGGATTCCCTCAACGATCACAGCAGCCACATCACCCAATTTCAGCGATGATTCAAGCTGAGCCACTTCATTCAGTGGCAACATGGTCCGTGCAATGGTATCGTTCAATGGAGAAATGATCTTTGGATTGTCGGTCACAGCAACTGCAGCCGAAGTCCTCCCATGAAAAGATTTTTCGAATGAAATAATTCGCCCTTTACCCGTATGGAAAGAGGCAAGTTTCAATGCGTTCTCATTCGCCTCGGCACCTGAATTGCAGAGAAAAAGTGTATAATTGGGATAACCTGATAGTTCGCCAAGTTTCAGCGCGAGCTCTTCCTGCAGAGGGTTCTGAACTGAATTGGAATAGAAACCAATCTTGCTGAGCTGATCTGTCAGTTTCTTTACATAGTCAGGATGGGAATGGCCCACCGAGATAACTGCATGACCACCATATAAATCGAGGTATTCAACACCTTTATCATCTGTTATGTAACAACCTTTTGCCGATACCGGAACAATATCGAAAAGGGGGTAAACGTCGAAAAGTTTCATTTCTTATAATTTAATACTCAATCTTTTTTACGATTTTTGAGTCATTTATATTTTCGGTTAGCAATTTAAAGCAACTAGATATTAGCATCAGGCCGTTGGCAAATAGCTTTCAGCTGTCAGAACTTGAATAACGAATTAATACTTTGACTTAAAATCCTATTGCCTTCAGATTTAAACCGGAATGCTCATCGAGCCCAAAAAGAAGATTCATATTTTGAACGGCCTGACCCGAAGCACCTTTCAGCAGATTATCGATGCATGAAATGATCATCAGTTTGTTGCCATGTTTTTCAAGGTAAATCAGCGCTTTATTCGTATTCACAACTTGTTTCAGATCTGGATTTTCGGGGGCCATATTCACAAACGGATGAGTGGCATAGAAATCTGAATAGATCGTATTCGCCTCTTCAAGTGTGCCTTCATATTTTGTATAGGCCGTCACAAAAATTCCGCGTGCATGGTTTCCCCGAACAGGTATGAAATTAACATCCTTGTCGAAACCAGGCTGAGCCTGGTTCAGACTTTGACAAATCTCACCAAGATGCTGGTGTTCAAATGCCTTATAAACAGAAAGATTATTGTCACGCCAGCTGAAATGAGAAGTTTTTGTAGGAGCCTGCCCCGCTCCCGTTGATCCTGTTATCGCATGAATATGAACCTCATCGATCAGTAATCCAACTGAAGCAAGCGGAAGCAAAGCCAACTGAATCGCAGTAGCGAAACAGCCCGGATTTGCAATTTTCGTTGCAGTTCTGATTTGTTCGCGGTTGAGTTCCGGCAGACCATATACAAATTCATTTCCATCGCGTTTCAACCTGAAATCGTGACTCAAATCAATGATTTTTACGTGCCGTGGAATTGCCATATTATTCAAATAGTCAATCGATTTACCATGACCAGAACATAAAAACACCACATCCAGATCATTAAAATCGATATCCCTAAATATCAGATCCGTGTCTCCAAGAAGGTCTGTATGAATACTTGAAACACGTAGCCCGTTGTTGCTGCTGCTTTGAATGTACTTTAATTCGGCTGCCGGATGATAAAGTAATATCCTTATCAATTCACCCGCCGTATAACCAGCACCGCCGACTATTCCGACCCTGATTTTCTTCGCTTTGGGCATTACTTGCTATTTACAGAATGATAGATTTTTAACTGATTGGCCAGAATTTTGGTGAACCCTTTTGCGTCATCCGAAGTCCATCCTTTGTTCATCTCGCCATATTGACCAAATTCCGAATTCATCAAATCGTGTTCCGATTCAATTCCAACTAATTGATAACAATAAGGTCTTAGGTTGAGAATTACTTTACCGGTAACATTTTCCTGGCTATTTTCGAGGAATTTCTCAATGTCGCGCATGACTGGTTCGAGGTACATTGCTTCGTGCAAAAACATCCCATACCAATTACCCAACTGTTCTTTCCAGTATTGCTGCCATTTTGTAAGCGTATGTTTTTCAAGCATCTGATGCGCCTTAATAATCAACATTGGAGCAGCAGCTTCGAATCCGACGCGCCCTTTAATTCCGATAATCGTATCACCGATGTGCATATCCCGTCCGATTGCCCAGGCAGACCCAAGCCTTTCGACTTCGTTAATTGAATCGACAGGATTGCGATGTGTTTTCCCGTTGACACCTCTAAGCTGTCCCTTCAAAAATTCAAGTGTAATCGTCTCTTCACCTTCTTTTTGAAGATGAGTCGGATAAGCCTCTTCAGGCAGCGTTTGGTCGCTATGTAGTGTCTCTTTACCACCAATACTAGTTCCCCAAAGGCCTTTATTCACAGAGTAAGCCATCTTTTCGAAATTATCGACAACACCATGTTCGCGTAAATAGTTGATTTCGGCTTCTCGCGACAATTCCAGATCACGTGTTGGGGTAATAATTTTAATTTCGGGTGCCAGCACTTCAAATGCAAGGTCAAAACGGATCTGATCATTACCGGCACCGGTACTTCCGTGTGCAACATGCGTAGCTCCAATACTTTTGGCATATTCGATCACTGCCAGCGCCTGAAAAATGCGCTCGGAACTTACCGAAATAGGATAGGTATTATTTCTCAACACATTACCATAAACCATATATCGGATGCCCTTGTTGTAATACTCATCGGTAACGTCGATTGTTTTGTGTGATTTTACACCCAGCGAGTAAGCTTTTTTCTCGATTGCAGCAAGTTCGTCTTTCGAAAATCCTCCTGTGTTTGCGATGGCTGTATGAACTTCCATCCCTTTTTCAACCGATAGATATATTGCACAAAACGAAGTATCTAACCCTCCACTAAATGCCAAAACTACTTTTTCTTTCATATTCGTATATTTTAATGAAATTCCCTCAACTGGGATTCATGATTGATAATTCTTTATTATTAACGTCCCAAAATAATGATTTTAGACCAGTCGATCAAGGAAAAATGAAGTTTCTCGTTCTTCCGTTTCTCCAGCCACTCCTTGTAAATCTTGAAAGGAGTTTTTGGTCTTTTCTTCTTCGCTTCCCATTCCGGATCATATAACATTCCCGTACACAAACATTTGGTTTTATTCATGCGAAGCAGGATATCGTAGTTCACGCAACTTTGACATCCTTTCCAAAACTGCTCATCATCTGTAAGTTCAGAGAAGGTGACCGGGCGATAACCAAGTTCTGAGTTAATTTTCATTACGGCTAGTCCAGTGGTCAAACCAAAAAGTTTGGCATCTGGAAATTTCTTGCGCGACAACTCAAAAGCCATCATTTTAATCCTCCGGGCAAGACCATGTCCGCGGTAATCCCAATGGACAATTAATCCCGAATTAGCCACATACTTGCCATCGTTCCAGGTCTCAATGTAGCAAAACCCGGCAAATTTCTCACCTTCGAGCGCAATGATCGCTTTCCCCTCCGATATTTTCGTAGCAATATACGCATGTGTACGCCGGGCAATCCCTGTACCACGTTCGAGGGAGGCTTTCTCAATCGTATCATTTATTTCGTCAACGTACCGAAGATGTTGCTCCCCTGCTACCACTATCTGGATATCAGGTTTTTCCTGAATATCTTCCTTTTTCTTAAATATCATGGTTTTAAAAATAACTTCAATTAAATCTTACTTTCAAGTTTGGGCATTATATTCTTTAATGCCTGTATCAAATCATTGCGGCCAACCCCTTCGCGCATGATCAGCAAAATAGTATCGTCGCCTGCCACCGTTCCCAGGATTTCGAAAGGATTCGCTTTATCGATCATGATAGCAACACTATTCGCATATCCAGGTAAGGTTTTTATAACTCCCAGATTACCTGAAAAATCAATCCCCACAACCCCGTCTGCTATAAAATCCAGCCTTGAAGCCTCCGAATTATTCTGCTGACTTACAAGGCCATTACCTGCAAGCCGATAAATGTATCCACTCTTCACATCGCTCACCTTCATCACCTGCAAAGATTTCAGATCACGCGAAAGCGTTGCCTGTGTGACATCGCATCCGAGTTCCTGTAACCGGTTTTGCAAGTCGTCCTGACTACTGATTACCTCCTCTGAGATAATTTTCTTAATCATTTGAATTCTTTGTGACCGATCAATCATGAATGTATATTTATTCTATCATAGAGTGCAATTTTATGCATTTATTTTGACATATAGTAATTTTATGCATATTTATTTAATTTGGGCGTCGAATATTAAATTAATGTGAATAATTATAAATTTCCGAAGATGGCTTTGAGAGTTACGAAGATTAGAGTACTTTTGGACTGTGCGACATCAACTAAGAATATCGATGAAGAAGACGCCGGAGAATGCGTTTTTGCTACTGATTAAAAGGTAGTGAAAACGCATTTTTTTTGAGAATTAAATATCTGAATATTAGTTAACAAGAGAAAAATAGCTTATAATGCGAAAAGTAAAACTGATTCTTGAGGACGGAACAGTGTTGGAAGGGAAATCGTTCGGATACGAAAAGTCGGTTGCCGGAGAAGTTGTTTTCTACACTGCGATGACCGGATATCCCGAAAGTCTGACCGATCCTTCCTATACGGGACAAATTCTTGTTTCAACTTATCCGTTGATCGGGAATTATGGCGTTCCAAAAGATTTGATGGAAAATGGTGTACATAAACATTTTGAATCAAACAAGATCCATATTACAGCATTGATCGTTTCGGACTATTCGGTTGGCTTCAGCCATTGGAATGCGATGATGAGCCTGGGTGACTGGTTGAAATCTCAGAAGATTCCAGGCATTTACGATATTGATACCAGGTTGCTTACTAAAATTCTTCGTGAAAAAGGGTCTTTGTTAGGCAAGATTGAGTTTGAAAATGAGGAAATCGAATTTTACGATCCAAACCTCGTTAATCTTGTGGCTATCGCAAGTACAGACACTGTTGAAACCTATGGGGATGGAGAATTCAAAATCGTAATGGTGGATTGCGGAGTGAAAAACAATATTATCCGCTGTTTGCTTAATCGGAATGCCACAGTGATAAGGGTTCCATGGGATTACGATTTCACTAAGCTTGATTACGACGGCCTTTTCCTGACAAACGGTCCTGGTGATCCCGCGATGTGCGATATCACCGTCAAATACATCCGGACAGCGATTGAGCAAGAGAAACCAATCATGGGAATTTGCCTGGGCAATCAATTACTTGGTCTTGCAGCCGGAGCCAAAACTTACAAGCTGAAATATGGGCACAGGAGTCATAATCAGCCGGTTTTGCTTCAAGGTACAAACCGCTGTTTTATCACGTCGCAAAATCATGGTTTTGCAATTGCCGATGAAACACTTCCAGAAGAGTGGGAGTCGATGTTTGTAAACGTGAATGACAACACAAACGAGGGAATACGGCACAAATCAAAACCGTTCTTCTCGACACAATTCCACCCGGAAGCCTCTTCAGGTCCGGTGGACACAGAATACCTGTTCGATGATTTTATTGAAAGTGTAAAAAAAAATAAGTCAGATAAATGATCAACTCATCCATCAAAAAAGTGATTGTCCTCGGCTCGGGGGCATTGAAAATCGGAGAAGCAGGAGAATTTGATTATTCAGGTTCTCAGGCGCTAAAAGCATTGAAAGAAGAGGGTGTCTTCACGATCCTGATAAATCCAAATATAGCGACGATTCAGACCTCGGAAGAGATTGCTGATAAAATCTACTTCCTCCCGGTGACCGCTTACTTTGTTGAAAAAGTAATTGAAAAGGAAAAACCGGATGGAATTTTACTCGCCTTCGGTGGCCAAACTGCATTAAATTGCGGTGTTGACCTTTTCAGACAAGGAATTCTCGAAAAACACAATATTAAGGTGGTTGGAACTCCTGTTCAATCAATCATCAATACCGAAGACCGTCAGATTTTTTCGGACATTCTGCACGAAATTGATGTTCTCACCCCGAGAAGTGTTGCCTGCGACACCATCGAAAAAGCGAGAGAAGCCGCTAAAAAGCTTGGCTTTCCATTGATTATCAGGGCAGCTTATACCCTCGGAGGGTTGGGTTCAGGATTCTGCTCGAACGAAGAGGAACTAAACAAGCTTGCTGAAAACGCCTTCAGTTATTCGCCCCAGATATTGGTTGAAGAATCAATCAAAGGATGGAAAGAGGTTGAATACGAGGTTGTCCGCGATATCTACGACAATTGTATAACCGTTTGTAACATGGAAAACTTCGACCCGCTTGGAATTCATACGGGTGAGTCGATTGTTGTAGCACCGTCACAAACACTGTCGAACGTCGAATACCATAAACTGCGCTCGCTTTCGATTAAAATCATACGCAAAATCGGTGTAGTCGGTGAATGTAATGTTCAGTTTGCACTCGATCCAAACTCCGAGGATTACCGGGTTATCGAAGTAAATGCCCGTCTATCGAGGTCTTCAGCGCTGGCATCAAAAGCAACTGGTTATCCATTGGCATTTGTAGCTGCTAAACTTGGGCTTGGATATGGCCTTCATGAGCTGAAAAATTCGGTAACGAAAGTAACGACTGCCTGTTTTGAACCAGCACTCGATTATGTGGTGGTGAAAATTCCGCGCTGGGATCTTAATAAATTTGTCGGCGTTTCGAAAACCTTGGGTTCCAGTATGAAATCGGTTGGCGAAATTATGGCCATTGGACGTTCGTTCGAAGAAGCCATCCAGAAAGGTATCCGGATGGTTGGCGGCGGAATGCATGGCTTTGTTGGAAATCGTGGTGAAATGGAGATTGACAACATCGACGAAGAGTTGAAAAATCCGACAGATCGCCGAATTTTCGCGATTGCCGAAGCAATGAACAAAGGCTATTCGGTCGATAAAATATGGGAAATCACCCGGATCGACAAATGGTTTCTTCAGAAACTCGAAAATATTTACCGGCTTCGGAACGAACTTGTAGAATTCAACACGCTCGAAACATTGCCTGTCGAATTATTGCAACTTGCTAAAAAACAAGGATATTCAGATTTCCAGATTGCCCGTCTGGTCCTTAAAAGCAAAGATAAGTCGCAAAACGAGGACAACCTGAAGGTCAGGGCATTTCGGAAAAAATTGGGAATCATTCCATTTGTCAAACAAATAGATACGCTTGCCGGAGAATATCCTGCACAGACAAACTACCTGTATATCACATATAATGGCTCGGAGCATGATGTTGAATTTCAACATGACAACAAATCGGTCATCGTCCTTGGCTCAGGGGCTTATCGTATCGGCTCCTCAGTTGAATTCGACTGGTGTTCGGTCAATGCAGTTAGTACAATCCGGAAAGAGGGCTTCCGCTCCATCATGATTAATTATAATCCGGAAACTGTCTCAACCGACTACGATACCTGCGACCGGCTCTATTTTGATGAACTCACACTCGAAAGGGTGCTCGATATCTGTGATCTTGAACAACCTTTGGGAACCGTTCTCTCAATGGGTGGACAGATTCCAAACAACCTGGCGATGAAACTGCATCAGCAGGGTGTTCCAATCCTTGGAACCACCGCCGAGAAAATTGACAACGCCGAGGACAGGAATAAATTTTCTGCAATGCTCGATCGTCTTGATGTCGATCAGCCACGCTGGAGCCAGCTCACAACCATCGAAGATATTAACCGGTTTGTTGATGAAGTGGGATTTCCTGTATTGATCCGTCCTTCATACGTACTTTCGGGTGCTGCCATGAATGTTGTTTCAAACAAAGATCAGTTACACCATTTTCTTACACTCGCAACCAAGGTTTCGAAAGAACACCCTGTTGTAGTATCAGAATTTATCGAGAATGCAAAGGAGATTGAGGTTGACGCTGTTGCCAAAGACGGTGAGATTGTGGCTTACGCGATTTCCGAGCATGTCGAATTTGCCGGTGTGCACTCCGGAGATGCAACAATTGTCTTTCCTCCACAAAAACTCTACATCGAGACCATCCGAAGGATTAAGAAGATATCACGTAAGATTGCCAAAGCACTCGAAATCACAGGGCCATTCAACATTCAGTATCTTGCTAAAGACAACGATATAAAGGTGATTGAATGTAACCTGAGAGCTTCACGTTCGTTTCCGTTTGTTTCAAAAGTTTTGAAAACGAACCTGATTGAGATCGCAACCAAAGCAATGTTGAATGTCCCTTTCGAAAAACCGGATAAGTCGCTTTTCGAACTTGATTATGTGGGAGTTAAAGCACCGCAATTCTCATTCCACCGTCTTTTAAATGCCGACCCGGTTAGTGGAGTCGACATGGCTTCGACAGGTGAAGTGGCCTGCATTGGAGAAAATTTCTACGAAGCCCTGCTTAAATCGATGCTGTCTGTCGGCTACCGCATTCCGAAAAAGAGCATCCTGATCTCTTCCGGTCCGACACGTGGTAAAGTGGAATTACTCGAAAGTGCCCGTATGCTGAAAGAGCGTGGTTTTGCGATCTATGCAACAGGTGGAACACATAATTTCTTTCAGGAGAATGGCGTAGAAACCGAACAGGTATTCTGGCCCGACGAAGACAAGCAGCCCAATACACTCGATCTGATCAAAAGCAGGAAAGTGGAAATGGTGATCAATATTCCTAAAGATCATACAACCCGGGAATTATCAAATGGCTACAACATTCGTCGAAATGCAATCGATTTTAATATCCCACTGATTACCAATGCAAGAGTAGCCAGTGCATTTATTTATGCCATCTGTAAACTTGAAATGGATGATATTTCAATAAAGGCATGGAATGAATACAAGTAATTGAATATAATAGAGATACGAAGGAAGCTTTCAGGATTTGTTTCAGGATTCCTTTCTTCCAAAATCAAAAAAGAGGATGTCATTGCTGACCTCCTCTTTTTTGTGTTATCTAAAATCGTGATGATTTAAACCAATCCCTGTTCCCGCATTGCACATGCAACTTTAAGGAATCCGCTAATATTGGCTCCCTTGACATAATTGACGTAACCATCAGGTTCCTTTCCGTTCTCAACACATGCTTCATGGATGTCGACCATGATTGACTGCAATTTAGTATCCACTTCTTCGGAGGCCCATTTTGTCCGCATAGAATTTTGCGCCATCTCAAGACCCGACGTGGCAACACCGCCGGCATTTGCAGCCTTTCCGGGACCATACAGGATTTTATTCTGAATAAAAACATCCACCGCTTTGGCTGTTGATGGCATATTTGCACCTTCAGCGACACAAATACAACCATTGGCAATCAAAGTATTGGCATCTTCTCCATGAAGTTCATTCTGTGTGGCACATGGCAATGCGATATCACATTTCACACCCCATGGACGTTCGTTTTCGAAGTATTTGGCACCTGGATATTCATCTATATATTCTTTGATACGGCCTCGCATCACATTTTTGAGCTCCATCACAAAGGCCAGTTTCTCCACCGTAATTCCGTCCGCATCATAAATATAGCCATTTGAATCAGACATTGTTACCACCTTACCACCTAATTGAGTCACTTTCTCAACAGCATATTGTGCAACATTACCAGAACCCGAAATGGCTACTGTTTTTCCGGAAATCGAATCACCTTTCGTCTTCAACATCTCCTGAGCAAAGTAGGTTGTTCCATATCCTGTAGCTTCAGGCCGCATTAAACTTCCGCCCCAGTTGCACCCCTTTCCGGTAAGTGTCCCCGTAAATTCGTTGCGAAGTCGTTTGTACTGTCCGTACATGTAACCTATTTCGCGGCCACCAACACCAATGTCTCCCGCAGGTACATCGGTGTCCGGACCAATATGTCTTTGAAGTTCTGTCATAAACGACTGGCAAAAACGCATCACTTCATTATCTGATTTACCTTTGGAACTGAAGTCGGAACCTCCCTTTCCTCCGCCCATTGGCAATGTGGTCAAACTGTTTTTAAGTACCTGCTCAAATGCGAGGAACTTTAGAATACTTAAATTTACCGATGAATGGAAACGCAGCCCTCCTTTATATGGACCAATAGCACTGTTCATTTGTACACGATATCCCTTATTTATTTCAACTTCACCCCGATCATTCAGCCAGGGAACCCTGAACAAAATCACTCTTTCAGGTTCAGCCATTCTTTCAAGAATTTTCAACTTGTTATAAGCTGGATTCTTTAAAAGAAACGGCGCCAGACTTTCGACGACTTCGCGCACTGCCTGATGAAACTCTTTCTCGTGTGGATTTTTAGCAATCAGATTTGCCATAAAATTCTCAATGAACAATTCTACTTCGTTACTCATAATTTGATAAATATTGGTGGTTGTTAATTATTACAATTTTACACTTTTTTATTCTTTTTTGATAGTATTTATCACATTTTATTAATCTTTTTTTATACTTTCATTATATATTGACACTTTGTATGTCATTTTAATATATTTAATTTCATTAGTTATTAAACAGATTTAAATTATTATCATTTTGATCATGATTGGGCATTTATCCTGTCAGTTTGACAACATTCGAATATATGATTCAGTTATTCCATCGGATTTCAATCCAGATTGAGTGATTTAAGCGGTCAAATTACGTTTTCGGGTATTGATGTTAACTGTTCGATGACGATGTACAGGTAGCTTGATATTGGAAACATTTCTGTCAGGAACCCGATCTGGCGCAAAACAAAAAGATTTTCTGCATGTTGTAATTAAAAACTCACAAATGAAGATTCTCCTTACCGGAGCAACCGGATATATTGCACAACGTTTATTGCCGGTTTTGCTGCAAAATGGCCATCAGGTAATTTGTTGCGTCCGCGACAAATCGAGGTTTAATTTTGATCGGTATTCCTGGCTAAATCTAACAGTGATTGAAGCAAACTTTCTTGATGAACAAACATTGGATCAGATTCCCGAAGATATTGATGCTGCTTATTATCTGATCCATTCAATGTCAACCAATATCGGTGATTTTGCTAAAATGGAAGATGTATCAGCCCGAAATTTCAGATCCCGGATCGAACATACCCATGCAAGACAAGTTATCTACCTAAGTGGAATTACCAACGAAAAGAAATTATCGAAACATTTGATTTCGCGCAAGAATGTTGAAGATATCTTGAAATCAAAGAAATACGCCCTTACTACGCTAAAAGCCGGAATTATTATCGGATCAGGTAGTGCCTCCTTCGAAATTATCCGTGACCTGGTTGAGAAACTCCCGCTGATCATCGCTCCTCGCTGGCTTAATACGCGTTCCCAGCCGATTGCAATCAGAAATGTGGTCGACTACCTGTTGGGAGTACTGAACAACAAACCGACTTATAACAACAGCTATGACATAGGTGGTCCTGAAGTTCTGACTTATAAAGAGATGCTATTACAATTTGCCAAAGTCAGGGGGTTAAAACGAAGGATATGGGTAATTCCTGTAATGACACCACGATTGTCATCCTATTGGCTCTATTTTGTCACTTCCACCTCCTATTCCATTGCCATTCATCTCGTTAATAGTATGAAAGTGGAAATCGTCTGTAATGAAAACCAGTTAAATGATCTGGTCAGTGGAATTCATTTAATAGGATACAAAAAAGCCATTAAACTCGCTTTCGGTAAAATTGAACAGAATCAGGTTGTATCGAGCTGGAAGGATGCTCTAACGAGTATGACGCTTTACAAAGGAATATCAAATCATATTCAGGTGCCTGTAAATGGTTGTTATACAGACATCAGGAAAATGAAAATTGAAAATAGTGAACGTGTTTTGCAAAATATCTGGTCAATAGGCGGAACTCATGGATGGTTTTATGGCAATTGGTTATGGCGAATCAGGGGAATTATGGACAAGATGGTAGGAGGAGTCGGACTGCGACGGGGACGAAAAAATCCGACTGAATTATCAGCAGGCGAATCACTTGACTTCTGGCGCGTTTTACTTGCAGATAAAGAGGAAAAAAGATTGCTGCTTTATGCCGAAATGAAGCTCCCTGGTGAAGCCTGGCTTGAATTTAAAATCACGAAAGATAATGTATTAATACAAACGGCAACATTCAGGCCGTTAGGCGTCTGGGGGCGAAATTACTGGTACGCAGTTCTTCCGTTTCATGGATTTATATTTAAAGGAATGATCAATAACATCGCGAAGGCATAATTTTATCGATTTACAATGAAATCAATCAAAGTTTTAATCACACTTCTTATCTGCCTTTTGATTCCAATTGCAATTGGTGGAATATCGGGGTTTGCAACAGCAACAAGTATTACCGACTGGTATGTTACGCTGAATAAACCGTCGTTTAATCCGCCCAACTACCTCTTTGCTCCTGTCTGGACCTGTCTATACATTTTGATGGGAATTTCGCTATTTATAATCTGGAGATCACCTGAAGGGCGAAACCGCAACAATGCACTGGTCATCTTTGCAGTACAAATGACACTTAACTTTTTCTGGAGCTTTTTGTTCTTCAAATTTAACCTCCCCGGAGTGGCACTGGTCGAAATCGTGCTGCTTTGGACCAATATCCTGATGATGATTATCTTCTTCAGGCGTATCAGCAAACTGGCAGCATTCCTCCAGGTTCCTTACCTGCTTTGGGTCACTTTTGCGACAGTTCTCAACGCAGCCATCTGGTTTTTAAACTAATTGCTAAAAGTCTTAAGTCTAAATAACTTTTAATCTAACTTATGCCCGTTTACACAAAACATGAAACACTTAAAATCCCGGCAACAATCAATCAGGTTTGAGATTTCATCACTTCTCCTCAAAATCTGAAACACATCACCCCGGAATACATGGGATTTGATATCACGACCAAAAACCTGCCGGAAAAAGTGTACGCCGGTATGATCATCAGCTACACTGTCAGTCCGATACTTGGCATTAAAATGAGATGGGTTACCGAAATAACGCACGTGAGCGAACTGAAGTATTTTGTGGATGAACAACGTTTCGGACCCTATAAAATGTGGCATCATCAACATATCATCGAAACAATCGAAGGTGGCGTACTGATGACCGATATTGTAGATTATCAGCCACCAATGGGATTTATAGGTGCGATCGCCAATCAATTGGTTATAAAAAAGCAGCTCAATGAAATATTCAGTTTCAGGACGAAGAAACTGGAAGAATATTTTGGAAAATACTGACAATGCAGCTGTCCTGACCCCTACACCTTACTATTATTCCCATTTGAAATTGATTATTTTGAATCTTCAACTAAAACGGTGACTTGAGATAACTATCTTTACGCTTGCACGTGGCAGAAATCTGCCTCCTAATTAAATAAATCAGAATGAAAAATTTCCGCTTCACGATCCTTATTATGATTGCATTATCAATCATATCATCCCATCGTGTTGATGGTCAAAATAAAAATGCAATTCAGTCTTCTGGATATCAGTATGAAAAACCTGTTGATGGGGTTGTTCGTATCCTTACTTACAATGTCCGGAACGGTCGTGGAATGGATGATAGAACTGACTACGACCGGGTTGCCAATGTTATCATTGCTATTCATCCCGAAGTTGTGGCATTACAGGAACTCGACAGTGTCACGATACGCAGCAATGGTGTTGATGTATTGAAAGCCATTGCAGAAAAGTGCGAGATGAACTATTTCTATGGCGCGTCAATTCCTTATCAGGGTGGGAAATACGGAATTGGAATTCTTTCAAAAGAAACGCCTTTAAAAACCACTTTTTTTCCCCTTCCGGGAACAGAGGAGAAACGAGGACTGCTAATGGCTGAGTTCAAAGAATACATCTTCTTTTGTTCCCATTTTTCGTTGACGGAAGCCGACAGAGTAGCTTCTGTTCAATTAATCAACAAAAAAGGAACTGAACTTCACAAGAGAGTCATAATGGCTGGCGATTTAAACGCAACCCCTCAATCAGAAGCAATTAAATCATTGTCAGAACACTGGATCAATTTTACCGGAAACCAACCCACTTTTCCATCATCCGGGCCAAAGGAATGTATTGATTACATTTGGGGAATTAGCTGCTGTAATTTCAACTATAATATTATGAAACAAGAAGTTGTACCAGAAAAGATTGCTTCAGATCACTGTCCGGTTTTTGTCGATGTGAGTTTTAAATAAGGAAAGTTTACCCGTAAGTAACCTATTCATTGAATATTTCGTTAAAAAAGATCGGGGGCGCATTCATTTTATGTAATATTTTAACCAATTTCGTGACATATTAAACAAAATTGATTCTGAATGTTTCTAGAGAAGGTATACCAGGGAAGAAATGATATAGGACGTTGGATTGCAATGATTGTAATCCTGCTTATTGTCACGCAAATCGTTGGTGCAATACCACTTGGAATCATGATTTTCCTGAAAAGGATGGATAATCCAGACCTCATTCCTAATCCGGAGAATCTGATGGATCTCTCAGCCTATGAAATACCTCCAATCACCGGATTCGCTTTGATGATCATTCCTTTTGTGCTTGGCCTTGTCACTTTATTACTTTTGATGAAACCTATTCACGAAAGACCAATGCTTTCGGTTATTACAGGTCATTCCTCCTTTCGTTGGAATAAGTTTTTCTGGGGTGCCGGTGTTTGGTTGGTGCTGCTTTCCGTCTATGCATTTTTTGAAACTGTTACAGGAATCCAGAAAATTGAACTTCAGTTTGATTCCACAACATTTTTCACATTGATGGCTGTTTCAGTGTTGCTTTTACCATTTCAGACCGGATTCGAGGAGGTTCTTTTCAGGGGATATTTAATGCAAGGATTTGCCAAAATATTTAAATACAGGTGGGTACCACTAGTGATTACAGCACTCATTTTCGGTTCACTCCATTTCTTCAATCCTGAAGTGAAAGAGTTTGGAGCTGCCATTGTGATGCCGCAGTACATTTGGTTTGGGGTTTTCTTCGGGATTTGTGCCCTTATGGATGATGGACTGGAATTGGCATGGGGCGTTCATGCAATCAACAATATATTCTTGTCTGTATTTTTCACACAGGATTCAAGCGCTTTGCAAACACCTGCATTATACAGGATAACCGAATTTAGCCCTCTTTTCGATTTGATATCACTGTTTTTTCTTTCTGTGATTTTTATCTTTGTTGCCCGGCGCAAGTTTAAGTGGCCCGATTGGCATTATCTGTTGGCGAAAATCGATCAGCCCGATCCAAAAGAGGAAGACCTATCTGATTTTATTGAAGATGAGTACGATGAATATGAAGAGAAATAAATATTAAACCTTTAGCAACCATGGAATTATTTTCAGCAAAAGAAGTCTCAAAATCCTTTGCCAATCATCAGGCATTGAACAAAGTTTCCATTTCGGTCGAAGAGGGATCCATTTTCGGGTTACTTGGACCAAACGGAGCTGGTAAAACTACGCTAATCAGGATCATCAACCAGATTACCGGACCCGATAGTGGTTCAGTTTGGTTAAATGGCAAACCTCTGAAAGCCGAAGATATCGATCAGATCGGCTATCTACCCGAAGAACGTGGCCTGTACAAAAAAATGAAAGTTGGTGAACAGGCACTTTACCTTGGACAGCTAAAAGGACTATCGCGGCGTGATGCGATGAAAGAGCTTAAAATTTGGTTCGAGAAGTTCGAAATTACAGCGTGGTGGGACAAAAAAGTAATGGAGTTGTCGAAAGGAATGCAGCAGAAAGTGCAGTTTATCTGCACGGTGCTGCACAAGCCCCGGTTGCTGATTTTCGATGAACCATTCAGTGGTTTCGACCCAATCAACACCGATATTATTACACGTGAGATTCTTCAGATGAAAAAAAATGGTGCCACGATCATTTTCTCGACGCATAACATGGAATCTGTCGAGCAGCTTTGTGACCATATTGCATTGATTGACAAATCGAAAAAAATCCTCGACGGGGCAACTCAACAGATCCGTGAAAAGTACAAATCGAATATTTACGATATTGCTTATCGCGGAGAGTTGGATATTCATGGTCATGTGCTTGCCGGGAAATATAACATCCTGGCTAACGAACAAAATGGAAATGGTAATAAACTGAGTATTCAGTATCCTGACGGAAGCAATTCAAGAGAACTGATCAGAGATCTGGTAGAACATGTCGAAATCGTTTCATTCAACGAAGTAATTCCAAGCATGAACGAAGTATTCATTAAAGTTGTCAAACAAAACGCCTAAAAACAAAACCATGCATAAAATAGCACTTATTATTCGAAGAGAATATATGACCCGTGTTCAGAAGAAATCGTTTATCATTCTGACGTTGCTCATGCCCATTCTAATGTCGGCATTGATGATACTTCCGGCCTATTTCGCCACAATGGACGATGAAGAAATCCGCACAGTTGCAGTTTACGATGGCTCCTCAGTGATACTAGGCAGACTCGAAAGCACTGAGTTCACAAAATTCGAGTTTATTCCCTTGGAGGAATACAAAAACATCAAAGACAAAGTTCAGGGATCGGATTATTATGCCCTTTTGGTTGTAGCACCAAATTTTATGACGACCAAAACGGTTCAACTCATTTCAGGAGGCAATATTCCATTTGATCTGAAATCACAGATTCAGGATAAAATCCAGTCTGTGATCGAAAAGGATAAAATGGCTGAAGTAGTGCGACAAACTAATATCCCCGACCTTGAAAAAAGAATTGCAGCAACACGAACCCGTATCAATATTGACACCATTAAATTGGGTGAAGGTGGAGAAGCTAAAAAAAGCTCAACAGAAATTGGGATGATTCTTGGGTATGTCTTTGGATTTATGATTTATATGTTCATCTTTATCTATGGCACCATGGTAATGCAAGGGGTAATGGAGGAAAAGCAGAGCCGTATTGTTGAAGTAATCATCTCGAGTGTAAAGCCATTTCAACTGATGATGGGAAAAATAGTCGGGATTGCCTTTGTCGGCCTGACACAGTTTGCAATTTGGGTTATCCTTGGATTTACGATTCTATCTGCCTCGCGAAGTTTCTATCCTGAAAGTGCTCAAAAACAGCAAATTCAAAATGTAATGGCTCAGAGTCAGGATGCTGCACAAGCGGCTGCACCCCAGATGGATAAAATGCAAGAGGTTTTTTCAATGATTGACACGATCAATTTCCCATTGATTATCGGCTGTTTCCTCTTCTTTTTTATTGGAGGCTACCTTCTTTACAGCTCGATGTTTGCTGCAGTTGGCTCAGCAATCGATGCACAGGAAGACGCTCAGCAGTTTATGCTCCCGATCACGCTACCGATTATCCTCTCAATAATGGTTTTGATGAGCGCTATCAAAAGCCCGGAGGGACCAATTGCCTTTTGGTTCAGTATGATACCGTTTACTTCGCCGGTCGTAATGATGGCCCGGATACCTTTCGGCGTACCAGTATGGGAGTTAGCACTTTCAATGTTCCTGCTCGTTGCCACCTTCGTCGGAATGGTTTGGGTAGCCGGGAAGATTTACAGGACAGGTATCCTTATGTATGGTAAAAAGCCATCTTGGAAAGAAATTGGCAAATGGCTGATGTATAAATCATAACTTGAAACGAAATAAACAGAACTTAATGGAAGGCAGGAACTTTGAATAGTTACCTGCCTTTTTCATTTTTAACGGAACTACATTCCACAATCTTATTCGAATCAACCACTTTCTTTCATAACTTGCGGCAATTATCAATAAATTTCAGAAATGAGCCGGTTTGCCGTGATTGACATAGGAACAAACACCTGCAATTTACTAATTGCCAATATATTACCAAACGGATCATTCAAGACAGTATACGACCGGAAATTACCTGTCAAATTGGGGCGCGGAGGAATTAACAAAGAAATTCTGTTACCTGAAGCCATCGAACGAGGTATTTCTGCACTGCAAAGCCATTTCAAAACCATTCTTGAATACGACGTCAGTAAGATTAAAATCGTTGGCACATCAGCTTTGCGAGGTGCCACGAACAGGTCCGTTTTTCTTGAAAAAGTAAAGTACTTGCTGGGCTGGGATATCGAAATCATTGATGGAGAACTTGAAGCAGAATTGATTTTCAGGGGAGTACGACTGTCTCTTCTGGACGGAATCGGGAATTACCTGATTGTGGATATTGGTGGTGGAAGTATTGAGTTTATTCTTGCAAACGACAACGACATCCACTGGCGTAAAAGTTTTAACATTGGCATCGCCAGGGCTCTAGAAACGATAATATTATCCGATCCGGTTACGCCTGCCGAAATTCTGGCTTATGAAAATTGGTTCGATGAACATCTTCAGGATTTGTGGATTGCCAGCGAACGATACCAACCACAAACACTCGTAGGTTGCTCCGGTGCATTCGATACACTTATGGATATTTACGAGAAAACAGAACCAGATTTAAAAATCAGGGGAGTTTCAGATTTCCCGCTGGAAAATTTTCTGAAGATTCACAAGCAACTTATTCTTTCGGATCATGAAACACGAAGTAAAATGGATGGCATGGACAAAATGCGTGTCGAGATGATTGTGATTGCCTCCGTTTTTACTAACTTCATCCTTCAAAGATTAACAATCAATAGATTACTTCACACCCACAACGCACTGAAAGAGGGAGTGATGGATCGACTCATTTCTAATATAGTATAAATTAAAAATATGGTGAAGATATTAGTCATTGATGACGAACGGAGCATCCGTAACACACTGAAAGATATTCTTGGTTTCGAGGGATACGCGGTCGAAGTGGCTGAAAACGGTTTGATCGGCCTTGAATTTGTAAAAAGCACCGATTTTGACATCATTCTATGTGATATCAAAATGCCTGAAATGGATGGAATCGAAGTCCTGGAAAAGATCATTGAACTGAAACCCGAAACGACGGTTGTAATGATTTCAGGGCATGGGAATATTGAAACAGCCGTAGAGGCAATAAAAAAAGGAGCGTTTGACTTTATCGTTAAACCATTGGATTTAAATAGATTATTAATAACAATACGAAATGCAGGCGATAAAACAGTTCTTGTAAAAGAGACCAAAGTATTAAAGCAGAAAATCAATAAAAAGTACGAGATAATTGGTGAATCGCCCCATATTCTGAAAGTCCTCGAAATGACGGATCGCGTTGCTCCGACTGAAGCCAGGGTTTTAATCACCGGGGCAAACGGCACAGGAAAAGAATTGATTGCCCGCCGATTGCACGAATTGTCACCACGAGCCGAAGCACCTTTTATCGAGGTTAATTGCGCGGCAATACCGTCTGAATTAATTGAAAGTGAATTGTTTGGACACGAAAAAGGAGCATTTACATCAGCTATAAAGCAGCGGAAAGGGAAATTCGAACAGGCCGATGGAGGAACCCTGTTTCTGGATGAAATCGGTGATATGAGCCTTTCAGCGCAATCGAAGGTTTTGCGTGCGCTGCAGGAAAATATCATTACGAAAGTAGGAAGTGATTCACCTGTAAAAGTAAATGTGAGGGTGATCGCTGCTACAAATAAAGATCTTGCCGAAGAGATTAAGAATGGTAATTTCAGGGAGGATTTATACCACCGATTAAGTGTAATCCTTATAAATGTTCCGTCTCTCGAAAGCCGGAAGGAGGATATTCCATTGTTATCCAGTTACTTTATCGAACAAATTTGCGGCGAATATGGACAACCGCCAAAGGAGATCGATCCTGAAGCAATCGCAGAGTTACAAAACCGCAATTGGACCGGGAATATTCGGGAGTTTCGAAATGTGATAGAAAGGTTGATCATTCTCTGCAACAAATCAATTACCCTCGATGATGTAAAATTGTACGCACCATGAAGTGGAACGTCCGATACGAACTAGCTTACGCATTTCTGAACGGATTAATATTATTAAAAGACTGAATTAATCAAGCGGAAAAGGGATGATTCGGCAATAAAATCTTTTAGTTGAAAGACAATACCCGATCATAAACTTATATAATATTGAATATCAATTAAGTAATCGAATATGAATTATTAACAATTGTTGATATCTTCGGTTGATACATGGTTGATACAAAAGATCAAAAATATTTGCAGGAGGTTGTTTGATCGCATATCTTTGAAATATCAGGTCAGCGATAACAGGTTACTTTGAAGTAGTGGAAACGGGGAGAGGCTCTTAGTTGAGTAAGGAACCCGATCATTCAAGCCCTCGGGTTTGCACAACGGAAAAGTCAGAGATTGGACGAAAAGAGAAATCTAAATCGTTCTGTCAACCAGAAAAAACGCCAGTCGTTCATTGGAAGGTTGAGTTAAGAGCGGATAAAAATGAGACGCAAGTCACGTGCAATATTCCGGGGAACAGGAAAGCTGAAAAGCCGGAAATGTTTCATACAGCAGAAGCACAGATCGCAAGAGAAGTTCCAACCTGTATTCCAATAACACTCCGTTCTGGAAGGTCGACCGCAAGGAAAACCGAAGGAACAGCCGGAAGGTAACGCTATAAAAAGCAGCATCCGAAAGCGATGGGTTGAAAATAAATCGACAGAATGCGCAAGCACGAAGAAGATCAAAATACAACCAACCACGATAACCGTAGCCTGACGCCGCGGATGAAGCAATTCAAAAACGACGAAATGGGAACTACTCGAAAGGGTCGTTCCCATTTGTGTTTTAGGCACCACCCTTTTCTTCCTATTACCATTTTCGGAAGATGAGATCAGGTAAATTAAACATCAACTAAAGTTTGATCATCGGCTTTCAACTTTTTCCACCTCCCCATTGGTCATTCGATGATAAGATCAGGCATCCAGATCTCTCCTATTTATTGCTAGGCTAAAGATTTCATTTTAGGGTTTTAAGCAAAGCCTCAGACTTTCATGCATAATGTAAATGAAGTACCACCAACATTTATTTCACCAGGTCTTTAGAAATGAATCATCAATTTCTTTGATTTTCAATACTGATCAGAAAGTCAGAATTTACGCCTAACTGCTGCCAGTTTCAAAATCTTTTCATTTGCAAAAGATAGGTTTAATAGGCAAGTAATTAACCAAACCAAATTTCCCAAAAGCCCGGAATAAAATCAGGCAATGAAAAATTGCTTTTAAAATACTATCCTACAGCTGATTAATTATTTCAAATTAATTGACAATTGTTAATAACCTATGTTAATACACCATTGATACATAGTTGATACAAAAGGTTAAAAATATTTGCAGGAGGATGTGTGATCGCATATCTTTGAAATATCAGGTCAGCGATAACAGGTTACTTTGAAGTAGTGGAAACGGGAAGAGGCTCTTAGTTGAGCAAGGAACCGGATCATTCAAACCCTCGGGTTTGCACAACGGAAGAGTCAGAGGTTGGACGAAAAGAGAAATCTAAATCGTTCAGTCAACCCGAAAAACGCCAGTCGTTCATTAGAAGGTTGAGTTAAGAGCGGATAAAAATGAGACGCAAGTCACGTGCAATATTCCGGGGAGCAAGAAGGCTGAAAAGCCGGAAATGTTTCATACAGCACAAGTACTGATCGCAAGTGAAGTTCCAACCTGTATTCCAATAACACTCCGTTCTGGAAGGTCGACCGCAAGGAAAACCGAAGGAACAGCCGGAAGGTGATGCTGTAAAAGGCAGAGCCCGAAAGCGATGGGTTGAAAATAAATCGACAGAATGCGCAAGCACGATGAAGATCAAAATGCGACCAACCACGATAACCGTAGCCTGACGCCGCGGATGAAGCAATTCAAAAACGACGAAATGGGAACTACTCGCAAGGGTCGTTCCCATTTGTGTTTTATAAAGCAATTCCTATTTTTGAGATCCTCCCAAAAATTTAATGCTTTTTGCCCAACCACATCAGTGCGTCGATCACTAATTTATTTTGAACCGGATTTGCGAAAGTTAATGAGAGTTCTTTATTCGTTTTTCCCTCATAGTCAATGTCGTTGTGTCCCATGTTGATGTATAACATTCGGTATTTATTATTGGTCCACACAACAGGATAATCACCATCGTGCCAAATTTCCCAGGCCTTAGGGCCTGTTCCAAGTGGAAAACTTGAAGAATCAATAGAAACTAGCACCTTTATATCTGGATTTTTCCGCAAATCATTTTTCCAGCTGTACCATTCATTCGGAGATGCCTTAAAAGTTGCGGGCAGACGTTTTGTAGCCGGATGTTCAAGGTCTTCAACGCGTAAAATGGCAGAAGTTGGCCGCCAGGTATTTCCTTTATACTCACCCGAACCCAACAGTTCGTTGTGATACCAGTCCCAGTTTTGGGGGAAATCAGATGGTGTAAGCGCGAAGGCAGCAAAATGAAATCCAATCCATGCTCCTCCCCGCTTCATATATTGCTCAAAAGCAGTCCGTTGTTCAGGCTTATCCGGACGTGTATCCAGAAAAAGGACAATGTCATATTTTGCCAGAAAATCCAGGTTCAGATTGTCCCAGTTGTTTGTTGAATCATATGAAAATCGGTATTTCTTTGCTGTTTCACTGAACCAATGATTGGCTTCATGGACAAAACTCACATGGGCACGGTCGTTCAGAGCTGTATAAAAAGCAACTACTTTAAATTTAGGACTCACCTTCTGTGCAAAACCGCCTGTACAAAACAATAACACCGACAATATCGTAGTCGTAATGTTTAATACCCATTTTATCCGGACTTTCATTGAAAAAGGATTTGCTATTATGGAAGAAATTTTTCAAAATTTATCCTTGTAGAGCTCTTCCGGATTCACGATGGCCAGTTGGTAAAGAAATTCGCCTATTTTTTCTGTTATAAGCTTGAAATAGGTTTCCCCTTTTTCGGATGTCGCAAGTACCGGGTTTCCGATTCCGGTGTCTTTGGTCACTTTGGTCCATTGACGCTCTGCCCAGGCCCAACCTTCGTTAAGTGCAACAACGCTAAAAACGCGTGCTTTCCCATCACCAGCCTCCGATAAAGGAAGAACAAGTTCGGGTGTTAAATACTGCATAAAACTGGTTTCAATCTCTCCGGCATGTTCTCCCATATCCTCAAAGAAGCGTTCAGCACCTGGAATCTTGAACCAATTGCACTGACAGATAAACATATCCGGGAAAAGCAAATTCAACTCGCGAATCATCTGCTTAAAATCGTTCCCGCCATGCGTATTCATGATTACCAACTTGTGAACTCCCTGACGATCAAGAACCGTGATCAGATCTTTCAGGATCAGGAACTGTGTTCCAGGATTCAGGTTCATATCGAATTTCACATCCGGTTGGCCTGTGTTAACACCAAAAGGAATTGTGGGTAAAACAATTATTTTACCACCACGATCAAAGGCAATCCGTGCCGATTCGGCGGCAATGCGATCGGCAAGAACATTGTCTGTACCGTAAGGAAGATGATAATTGTGGGCCTCTGTGGCTCCCCAGGGTAATACTGCCAATTCAAAATCGTTAGATTTTACTGCCTTCCAATTTGTTTCTGCAAGAAGATATGGATGCATAATATATTTTGATTTAAGCCATAAAATTAATAAAACTAAGCAAACCTCAAATATTTGGATCAATTCAATTCATTTTTCAATCAGATTCAACCAATTGTTATATTTCTTAAATTTATTGTGTCAAAACCAATTTCAAAATAGCAGTCGTCCTTTTAAAAACTTCTGCTCTTATTATTTGGTTTTCAGATATATTAATACAAAATTGAGAAATCATGAAAAACAGAATGCCGGCAGTTGCAGGGACATTCTATCCTGCAACCAACATAGCTTTGAAGAATCAGATTTCAATTCTGTTTGAAAACGTAACTGAATCTTCAGAAGCCGAAGTGGCTGCCTTAATCGTACCTCATGCAGGGTATGTTTTTTCGGGTGGAGTTGCTGCCTCAGCCTATGCAAAACTCAACAGACAGGCGCGGTACAAAAATATTTTTATCATCGGTCGATCACACCGTAAATACTTCGAAGGCGTAAGCATATACCCTAAAGGCCATTACACCACACCATCCGGAGATGTCAAAATTAATGAGGAGACAACCTCACAACTAACTGATAAGCACAGGTTTATTTATTACGACGAGGAAGCCGATCGTGCCGAACATTCACTCGAAGTACAACTTCCATTTCTTCAGTACTGGTTGTACAATGATTTTCAAATAGTCCCGTTAATTATCGGCAGTGATGATCCTGGTATCTACGAAAAACTGGCTGAAGCCTTAAAACCATGGTTTAATCCCGAAAATCTGTTTGTAATTAGCACCGATTTTTCGCACTATCCTAATTATGAGACAGCCTGTGAAACCGATGCAGAAACAGCAGACACTATCATTGCAAACGATTCTGAAAAACTGAAAGAATGCTGTAACAGAAACAGGCGGTTGTCAGGAAAAAATCTGCAAACAGGACTTTGCGGTGCTGCTGCTGTTCAAACATTACTTCATCTTACCCAAAACAACCCGGATATCTCCATCAAAAAAATTGCTTATAAAAATTCAGGGGATGTTCCGGAAGGCGATAAAAAACGGGTTGTCGGCTACTGGGCGATTGTGGTGAACCGGAATAAAACGGATATAAGAATCACCGCAGAGGATAAACTTGCATTATTGAAGCTGGCAAGAGAAAGTATAACCCGGTATCTTATCCATACTAAAAATGAAACTACAGTACCGGGATCTTCAGTAATCATGAAAGAACATTTAAGCGCTTTCGTTACCTTGAAGAAAGAGGGTAAACTTCGCGGATGCATCGGTCGATTTGATCCATCGACGCCACTCTACCAGACAATTACCGAAATGGCAGTAGCGGCAGCAACACATGATTCGCGATTCGAGCCCGTTAAAACCAATGAACTCGATCAGGTTGAAATCGAAATATCAATCCTGACACCCTTAAATAAGATCGAATCTATCGATGAAATCCAACCCGGGAAACATGGAATCTACATCAAAAAAGGAATCTTTAGCGGAACTTTCCTTCCACAAGTTGCCTCAGAAACCGGTTGGACTAAAGAGGAATTTCTTGGACACTGTTCACGTGACAAAGCTGGTATCGGATGGGATGGATGGAAAACCGCAGAACTTTATACCTATGAAGCAATCATTTTCGGGGAGAAATGACGTACTATGAATTTCCGGATCTCTTACCATAGAATTAACAAATGTGATGCAACAGATTATAGGCAACTGGTCATAGGTTACTGATAGATTGCATTGTTACATTATCAGTTATTGAGTTCATTCCGGAAAGTCATAAAAGTCAATAATTGCCAAATTGAATTTTCTTCCATCCTATTTTGTTATAAAACCATTATATCTATCTTTGGTGAATAAACAACCATTGCAACCTTTATTTATGATAATTCCAATTTATCAGGTCGATGCATTTACGGATCTTTTATTTTCAGGTAATCCTGCGGCCGTCTGTCCGCTGGATTTTTGGCCTTCGGACGATATTTTGCAGAAAATTGCGGCAGAGAATAATCTGGCAGAAACAGCCTTTTTCAAAAAGAGAGATGACCTGTTTGAAATCAGGTGGTTTACACCAGTTACCGAAGTTGAATTATGTGGTCATGCCACACTTGCTACCGCACATGTGTTGTTTAATCACCTGAAGTTCAAAGGTAATCAGTTAATCTTTGAATCGGTTTACAGCGGAAAACTTAAAGTAAGTAAAAAGGAAGACTACCTGACGCTTGATTTCCCGATCGATCATCTTGAACCCGCTTTGCCTCCCGATCATTTATTTCAATCACTAGGAAGCAAACCCCACGAAATATGGAAAGGTAAAACCGATTACCTCCTGTATTATCCATCGCAGGAAGATATCGAAGAGATCAAACCGGATTTTTATTTACTTAATCAAATAGATGCAAGGGGAATCATCGTTACCGCACCAGGTTACGATTGCGATTTTGTTTCCCGTTTCTTTGCCCCAAAAGTAGGGGTTAATGAAGATCCGGTCACAGGTTCGGCGCACACTTCGCTCGTCCCTTTCTGGGCCCATCGTCTTAATCAGCTCGAGTTTGAAGCAAGGCAACTCTCACCCAGGGGAGGCTTCCTGAAATGCCAGTTGATGGGAGAAAGGGTCCTCATCTCGGGGAATGCATGTACTTATATGATTGGTTCGATCACATTGACTTAAAGACATAAATTACAAATTCAGAATCAATAAGCATTATATATTTTCATCATGAAATTCAACACGTTAAAAACATTCACCTTATTATTTCTGCTTTTGTGGTCAATTGCAGGAATTTCGCAGGTAGTCCTGCCTCCATTTTTTAATTGCAACATGGTTCTTCAGCAAGGAATTGAGATTCCGGTTTGGGGATGGGCTTCACCCGGCGAAAAAGTAACAGTAACATTTGAAAAGAATACTGTCAGCGTACGCACCGGCAAGAACGGGAAATGGCGGGTAAATCTTCCTAAAATGGATTATGGAGGTCCTTACAAAATGACCGTCAAGGGGAAAAACTTCCGAACCATCGAAAATATAATGATTGGTGAAGTATGGGTATGCTCCGGCCAATCGAATATGGAATTTAAAGTCAAGACAACAAAGAATGCAGAAGCAGAGATCGCAGCGGCCAACTATCCGGATATCCGCTTCTTCACGGTTAAGAGAAGGGTGTCGAAAGAACCACAGGAGAATCTTGAAGAGGGAGAATGGTGGTTATGTACACCAC
>Ga0209386_1000145_pt1 | contig 36458 bp, 22 predicted proteins | sample NGEPertwo_FD_184510 | JGI IMG/M metagenome (GOLD analysis project Ga0209386, IMG submission 184510) | Arctic peat soil microbial communities from the Barrow Environmental Observatory site, Barrow, Alaska, USA - NGEE Permafrost154B-two... | ecosystem: Environmental > Terrestrial > Soil > Wetlands...
GAATTTTCAGTATATCAGGTCTCTCAAATATAATTTCGGTGCGTTTATCAACAATTCCGAAAATAGAATAAAGAGTATAAAGATTTTTTCTCAACTCAGCTACTAAAGGATGAAAGTTTTAATGTTTGGATGGGAGTTTCCCCCGCACATTAGCGGGGGTCTCGGTACAGCCAGTTACGGATTAACCAAAGGACTGGCACAATTAGATGATGTTGAGGTGCTTTTTGTTGTTCCAAAAGCATATGGCGACGAAGATAATTCAGCTGTAAAGCAGATTATTGGGGCTAGTGATGTGTCGATTACCCAGAAAAAAATCTTCTATCGCACTTCAGAGCGGAACTTCGATTACCTCGAAGTTGAATCGAATCTTGTTCCCTATTCTACTCCTGAGGAATTTTGGAAATTAACAGAACAGCGTGTCTCTGCCCAAACACGTTTTATTCAGACCGATTCGGAAGGCAAGCTTCCTTTTACCGGTAAATACGGTACGAACCTTTTGGAAGAGATTGCGAATTATGCCATTGTAGCTGAATCAATTGGCAAAGAATACGATTTTGATGTTATCCATGCGCATGATTGGCTGGCTTATCCAGCTGGGATCGCGGCCAAAAGAGTCAGTGGAAAACCTTTGGTTATTCATGTACACGCAACCGATTTTGACCGGAGCGGTGGAAGTGTCAACCCGAGGGTATATTCAATTGAACGCGAAGGAATGGAAGTTGCCGATCAGATTATTACTGTGAGCAATCTCACGCGAAATATCGTGATAGAGAAATACGGTATAGACCCTGCCAAGGTTACGACCGTATATAATGCCGTTGAACCTGTTGAAAAAGCTGAGAACAAGGGTTATTCAAAAGGGATCAATGAAAAAATCGTAACATTCCTTGGAAGAATCACGATGCAGAAAGGACCGGAATATTTCATTGAGGCTGCATACCAGGTTTTGCGCAGAACAGACAATGTCCATTTCGTAATGGCCGGAAGCGGTGATTTAATGGAAAAGATGATCCGGCGAGCGGCCCGTCTTGGAATTGCAGATAGATTTCATTTTACAGGTTTTCTTCACGGTGACGATGTCTTCGATATGTTCCGCATGAGCGATGTATACGTAATGCCTTCCGTTTCTGAACCTTTTGGAATTTCACCGCTCGAAGCAATGATGTCGGATGTTCCAACAATTATTTCGAAACAATCTGGAGTCGCTGAAATCCTGACGCACGCAATTAAGGTAGACTTTTGGGACATTAATGCGATGGCCGATGCCATCTACGGAATCCTAAAATATCCTGCCCTATCAACTATGTTCAGAAAATTCGGAAGAGTAGAGGTAGACAGCCTGCAATGGAAACAGTCCGCCGAACACGTCCTTAAAGTCTATAAGTCCGCATTAAAAAAACCCAATACCAAAGAGATATGAAAACAGTTTGCCTCAACTTTCAAATACATCAGCCATTCCGGTACAGGAAATATCGCTTTTTCGATATTGGAAACGATGCTTATTACTATGATGATTTTGCAAATGAAACTACGCTGCGAAAGGCAACTGATCATACGTATTTACCTGCCAATAAAATTATTCTTGAGCAGATACTAAAATACAAAGGTAAATTTAAGGTAACTTATTCATTATCGGGTGTTGTACTCGACCAATTCAAATTGTATGCACCCGAAGTAATCGAGTCGTTCGCCAAGCTTGCTGCCACGGGATGTGTTGAGTTTTTATCCGAGACTTATGCCAATTCGCTGGTATCGATGGCAGACGGGAGTTTTTTCGAATCGCAGGTCAAAGCACATGACGACTTGATCGAAGAACTGTTCGGACAACGCCCGAAAGTTTTTAGAAATACCGAATTAATTTACTCAGACGAAATTGGCGATCTTGTTCAACGGATGGGTTTTGAGGCAATGATAACTGAAGGAGCAAAACATATACTGGGATGGAAAAGCCCCAATTATCTATATTGCAATGCATTAAATCCAAGACTTAAAGTTTTGATGCGCAATTACCGATTCAGTGACGATCTCTCCTTTCGGTTTTCCAATAAAGCCTGGAATGAATTTCCATTAACTGCTGAAAAATATGCCGGATGGATAAACAGCCTTCCGAAAGAGGAAGAGGTGGTAACCATATTCATCAATTACGAAACATTTGGTCAGCTACAGCCTAAGAGTTCAGGGATATTTGATTTCTTAAAGAAACTTCCGGAAGCTATCTTAAAATCCGGTAAACTTTCATTTTCGACTCCTTCAGAAGTTATCAATGATTTACAACCTGTTTCAGCTGTTCATGTTCCTTATCCAATTTCATGGGCCGACGAAGAGCGCGATCTTTCGGCATGGTTAGGAAACGAACTTCAGAAGGAGGCTTTTGATAAGCTTTACCAATTGAAGGATCGAATGAGAAATTGTACGGACGCTACAATGCTCAAAGATTGGGACTACCTCCAGACCAACGATCATTTTTATTACATGTGTACCAAATTCTTTTCCGACGGAGAAGTTCATAAATATTTCAATCCCTACAGTACTCCATATGAGGCATTTATTAACTATATGAATGTGTTGAGTGATTTCAAAATCCGGCTCAATGCAGTTGTTCCTAAAAGTGCAAAAGATCAGGAAATAGCTAATTTAAAGGATCTTGTTAACGAAAAAACGAAGAAGCTTGAACTGACAGAGATAGAACTAAAAAAAGTCAAAAAAGAGGTTTCTGCTGCTAAACTGTCTCAGGACAAAATAGCGGTCGCTGCAAAAGTTGAACCTGTGAAACCAGCCGGCAAAGCAGTCCCGAAAAAGACTGCACCCAAAAAGCCGATTAAAAAAGGAAAAAAAGAATAGTTTTACTTTAACTCTCCGGAAGGTAGGTTCGTCTATCTGTAAAAGAGGTTTTGAAATACAGAACATTATAAACGCTAAAGCCTGGGATTTTCCGGGCTTTTGTGTTTGATAACCATTACTATTTTGATTGATTAACCATAGAATCAGCAAAATGATTGTAATTTAGCTACCTGCTATATGACCAACTATGATTTTTGAGAAAACAATATTAAAGAATTGTAGAACGATGACTATCAATAGAAACTGGATATTCCTTTTTCTGTTGACCGGACTCTTGTCTTTTCTCCCTGGATCAAGATCAAATGCAGCTGAAGTAATCAACAACCTGAATTTTGATTTCTACTCTCAGGAAAATGGACTCTCAAACAATCAGATCCATTGTATCCATCAGGATAATAAAGGGTGGATGTGGTTTGGAACCTCACAAGGCGTCTGTCGGTTCGATGGTTATAAATTTACTATTTTCAAGAATGATCCCGAAGACTCAACGAGTTTGAAAGGAAATCTTGTGCGAACAATTTTCGAGGACCGGAAAGGGCAATTGTGGATTGGAACTGAAAATGGCGGTCTGAATAAATTTAACCGTGAAAAAGAGAATTTTCAACATTTGTTTTATGCAGGTGATAACTCGTTATTGAAAGACGCCACTGTTACTTCAATTAACGAAGATTCAATTGGAAATTTATGGGTGGGTACGAGCGCACATCTTTACCGTATCGAAAATGAGAACAAGTTATCGGAGATTAAACCAGCAAATCGTAACGATTTATCGGAGTATTTCAGGGTAATTAAGTCAGACAGATCGGGGAATATCTGGCTCGGAACCAATAATGGGCTTTACCTTTATGATCCGAAGAATAATCAGATCCAAAAAATCAACCTTTCTCAAAATCAAACGTCCAATCAGGAAATCTGGGATATTTTTCACGATGACGACGGGATCTTATGGATAGGTACCTATGCAAATGGTCTTTTAACCGTCAATCCAATCACCCTCGAAGTAAAACAATTGACCTTGGATTCCGAAAATGACCGAAATCAAACGGTAAGGGCGATTTCAAAAGACCGAAACGGGAAATACTGGATCGGAACGCGCGGCGGCTTGTATGTTTATGAGAAAAATAAAGGTGCAACCGCATTTTACTACCATGACGAGCGGGAACCGAAAAGCCTGGTTAACAATTCGATCCAGTGTATTTTTCACGATTTGAAAGGGGATGTATGGATTGGAACGCGCAATGGAATAAATTTTCTGATAGAGGAAAGGCAGAACATTCAGGGATATAAATCGATGCCTGGTGACAACCGCTATTTGAACAGCAGCGAAATCTATGCTTTCTGGGTTGATCCGAAAGGAGATATTTGGACGGGTACCGAAAGTGGCGGAATCAACATCCTGGATCGAAAAACCGGACGTTTCAAGTATATGCTTCCGCAAAAGGGAAATCCCAACTCTTTATCAACCAATTGCATAAAAGCATTGCTTGATGATGGTAAAAATAACCTCTGGATCGGCACATTCCTGGGTGGCATTGATGTTCTGAACCTGAAAACCGGTGCGGTCAAACATTACACCAACAATCCTGCTGATCCTTCGAGCCTGTCGGATAATCGTGTCTGGTCATTTTTACGCGACAGTAACAATGATATCTGGGTTGGCACAAGTGTTGGACTAGATAAGTTTGATCCGGCAACAGGTTCGTTTACCCATTTCCGAAATCTTGTCGATGGACAACAGGTTAACTGGTTAGTTGAAGACTCCGATCATACAATATGGATTGGCGCTGAGGACCTTACACATTATGATCCAAAAGATCAGAAAATAACACGCATTCAGGAAACAACCCGATGGATGCTTCACGATTCGAAGGACAGATTCTGGCTCGCTACACCAAACCGCGGAATTGCGTTGTTCTCCAAAGAGAAAGGTGTCCTAAAGTATTACTCCGAAAAAAACGGACTTGCAAATAACCAGACGCTCGCCATACTTGAAGACAATGAGCATTTTCTCTGGATCAGTACAACGAATGGTCTTTCGAAGTTCGATCCTGCAAGTGAACGATTTCATAATTTTTCATTGAAAAACGGCTTCCAAAACAACCAGTTTACTTATGGGGCAGCTTTTAAAACAACACAGGGAGAATTGCTTTTTGGTGGTATTTCGGGGTTTAATATTTTCAATCCCACAAAGATTAAATCGGGCGACTATTTCCCGCAAATCATTTTGACCGATCTGAAAATTTTCAATAAATCGGTAAAAATCGGAGATCTGAAAAACGATGTTCTAACAAAAAGTATTTCTGAAACTGATATAATTGAGTTGAAACACGACCAGAATTCAATTACAATTGACTTTGCATCATTTGATTATGCGAATAGTCTTGGAATTCAGTATTCGTATTTTCTGGAAAACTTCGATAACGATTGGAACGAACCTTCGGTGAATCGATCGGCAACCTATACAAACCTTGATCCCGGGGAATATTCATTTCAGGTGAAAACCGTTTCCATCGACCGTAAAGAGAGCAATTTAGGACCAAAATTAAAAATCATCGTCCTTGCTCCCTACTGGGGAACCTGGTGGTTTAGAAGCACTGTTTTTCTTGCTATTACCGGACTTTTTTACCTGTTGATTACCTTTCTTTTATACAAGGAAAAACTAAAGACCGATCTGAATCTTGAGCGTTTGAATGCCAAAAAACTTCATGAACTCGACACAATGAAATTACGGTTTTATACCAATATTTCGCACGAGATACGTACCCCTTTGACCCTGATCCTGGGACCACTGGACAAAATGCTAAACAATACCATTCCGGAAAATGAGATAAAGGGACATGTTGAGGTAATGCACCGAAATGCGACTCAATTGCATCAATTAATCAACCAGTTACTCGATTTCAGAAAACTTGAAAGCGGAAACCTGAAACTTGTGTTGACTTGTGGCGATATGGTTTCGTTTCTGGCAGAAATTGTCGGGTCGTTTGACAAATATGCCCAAGAGAAAGAGATCAATCTGAAATTCAACTCCCTCAAAAAAGAGATCATCACCAACTTTGATGCCGATAAGTTAGGGAAAATCATGAACAACCTGCTGTCGAATGCATTCAAATTTACTGGGAGGGGTGGTAAAATATCAGTTAACCTTTCGCTGGTTTTTGCTACAGATGAAGGTGAGCAGGCAGGCGATTCACCAGAAAAAAGGATCATTGAGATTACAGTGAAAGACATGGGAATCGGGATTGCCGAGACAAATCTGGAGAAGATATTTGTCCGTTTTTTCCAGGTTGATGAAAATGCCAAACAAACCGGAACCGGAATCGGGCTGGCATTGACCAAAGAACTTGTTAAACTACACAAAGGGAGTATTTCGGTACAGAGTAAAGAGGGGAAAGGTTCAAAGTTTACCATTCACCTGCCTTACGACGAGCTTAATAACCATCCTCTTGCCGAAACTGCCAATGCTGAAGACCAAAATGAACCTCTTGGGATCAGGCACATTGAGGAACTTACGGCAGAAACAATGCCTTCAGGACGAAAAATCATGCTTTTAGTTGACGACAATTCGGATGTTAGGTATTTCATTAAGTCACATTTCATCACCAATTACCAGGTATTAGAAGCTGAAAATGGGTTGGAAGGATGGACCATTGCACTGAAAACAATTCCCGATATGATCATATGTGACGTGATGATGCAAGATATTGATGGTTTTGAACTCTGCCGGAAGATCAGAAAAGATGAGAGAACATCTCATATTCCGATCATCCTGTTGACAGCGCTCGGATCGCGCGAGCACGAAATTGAAGGATTAAGCTCAGGCGCAGATGATTACATCACAAAACCATTCGATCTGGGTATTTTACAAACTAAAATTGAAAATATTCTGTCGGTCCGCCAATCATTGAAACAAAAATATACTTCTGAAATGTTGCTTCAACCCAGAAATGTCGTCCTTAGTTCCCCAGATGAGCGATTTCTTCAGAAAGCGATCGAAGTGGTTGAAAACAATATTTCAGATCCCGATCTCGACATCGAGCACTTTGCAGCAGAAATTGGTGTAAGCCGGATGCAATTATACCGTAAACTTGATGCCTTAACTGAAATGACAGTGAAGGAATTTGTCCGAAATATCCGTTTGAAAAGAGCGGCCCAACTATTGGTTCAGAAAAAACTGAATATCTCTGAGATTGCATATGCCGTAGGCTTTAAAGATCTGTCACATTTCCGTAAATGTTTTAAAATTGAGTTTGGAATGAGCGCTTCGGAATATGTTGAAAAAAACAGCACCCAGTAACAATTTCCGCTTTTTGATTTTCTCAATTTATTCATTGATTACCTGTGTATTGTAAAATATCGCTTATCGCGATGTTATTTTCAAACCCGCATTTTGGGAATTCTGACCACCTGTTGGGAATTCCTGCCATCCTTCCTGATACACATTAAACACCTCCCTGTTTTTCATTATGGTAGATTTACATGACCAATCAACAATTTAACATTAATGGAAAGCATCGTAAAAAAAATGAGACGGGTTTCATCGATTATTGTCTTGCTCACAATCATCCTTGCTATCATTCTCTATTTTTTGATTGTTATTAGCTTTTGATGTTGACACAATGTGAAGAGCTGAGAGGTGTTTAACTGACGATAGTAACCAATACAAACAGATGAAAAGATTTTGGACGATCCTTACCGGATTTCTGATTATTTCCCAAACTTCCTTCGCCCAATCGAAACAAAATGCACCCAATGGGTTGGAGATTGCTGTGAAAATGGCTGATTCGGAAATCAAACATTTTCCGGAACTCTGGACCGTCGACTTTAACCCAAAACCGGTTTGGAATTATACCCAGGGATTAGTTGCTCATTCCATGATCAAAGTATGGAAAGAGAACGGGAATGAAACTTTTTACAATTACGCCAAGACCTATGCCGATAAGTTTATTGATGCAAACGGTAATATTTGGGGATATAAGGTTGATGAGTACAATATCGACTGTGTTAATTCCGGAAAATTTCTTTTTGATGTTTACGAAAAAACAAAAGATGACCGATACTTAAAAGCAATCAATCATTTACGCGATCAGCTAAAAACACAGCCACGCACTTCTGAAGAAGGTTTCTGGCATAAACAGCGGTATCCGAATCAGATGTGGCTCGATGGCTTGTACATGGGTGCACCTTTTCTTGCCCAATACGCTTCTTTAATGAATGAACCTGCTATTTTCGATGATGTTGTAAATCAATTTCTCATTGTTCACAAGCACACTTATAATCCGAAAGCCGGATTAAATTATCATGGCTGGGACGAAAGCAAACAACAAAAGTGGGCCGATCCGAAAACCGGTTGTTCGCCTAATTACTGGGGAAGAGCAATGGGATGGTACGCAATGGCACTTGTCGACGTACTTGACTATTTACCACTTGAACATCCGGGCAGGGTTAAGATTTTGGAAATTCTGAATCAGGTTGTCGTGGGCGTCAAAAAATACCAGGATCCGAAAACCGGACTTTGGTACCAGGTGCTCGATCAGGGCAGCCGCGAAGGAAATTACCTCGAAGCGACCGCTTCGTCAATGTTTACCTATGCATTGTTAAAAGCTTCACGTAAAGGATACATAAGTGCTGATTACAAAGCAATTGCCACGAAAGCTTATAAAGGGATCCTGGATAATTTAATCCGGGATAACGGAGATCGAACCATCAGTCTGACCAAATGCTGTTCAGTTGCCGGTCTTGGAGGAACACCTTATCGCGATGGTTCATATGAATACTATATCAAAGAACCTGTTCGTGCAGATGATCCAAAAGGAGTTGGGCCATTTATCATGGCCTCGCTCGAATTTAATATTAACTAATTTTTTTAATTCAAAAATCAAACTTAAAAATTATCTATGATGAAAATGAAGCAAAGTTTTCCTGGAAAGGTTTGCCTGTTTGTACTGTTTGTAATTTTTACGGGCGCACAACTGTTTGCCCAGAAAGTTACAGGTGTGGTGGTTGATGAATCAAACACTCCGATACCGGGCGTAAATGTTGTTGTAAAAGGGACAACAAATGGTGTAACTACCAATAATGATGGGGCTTATACGATTACTCCATCCAATGCACTTAAAGATGTTCTCTCTTTCTCTTTTATTGGTTTTGAAACAAACGAGGTAAAAGTCAACGGACAAAAAGTAATTAATGTACAGTTAAAAACCGGCACCCTCGAAGTTGAAGAAGTGGTTGCAATCGGTTATGGTGTGATCAAAAAGAGAGATTTGACGGGTTCTGTATCTTCCGTTAAGGCGGATGTAATTTCTAAAACCGCATCGAGTAATGCAATGCAGGCAATGCAAGGACGTGTTCCGGGACTCGACATTCAGCAATCAAGTGGACAGGCTGGCGCAGGACTTAACATTAATCTTCGCGGATCACGTTCGATTACTGCAACTAACAGCCCGTTGATTATGGTTGATGGTGTGGATTATGGATCAACACTCGACATTAATCCTTCCGATATCGAATCCATGGAAGTATTGAAAGATGCATCTTCTACTGCTATTTACGGAACAAAAGGTGCAAACGGAGTAATTATCATCACGACAAAACGCGGCAAAGCAGGTAAAACCAAGGTAAGCCTTAATGCTTACTTATCATCTAACCAACCTGCCAACATACCTCAAGTGATGTTTGGTTTGACTGAAGTAAACCGTCGGATCAATGCAGAACGATATAAAAGAGACCAATTGCTTGTTACTGCAGGCACTGGTACCTGGGGCGATTCTAAAGTAGTAGCATCTGATGTTCTCGGAAGTTCGGCTGCCAATAGTTTGCCATATACTGAAATGGATATTTATAATGACGGATCATATACCAATTGGGCAGATATCATTCTCCGGAATGGTTTAACTCAAAACTATGAAGCAGCGGTATCAGGCGGAAATGAGAAAACCAATTTCAACCTCTCTTTGGGAACAATGTACGAAGCAGGTTTGCTACGTAAAGACCAAATGGATCGTTATAATGTAAAGACAAACATTGACCACAAAATCAGCAGTATTTTTAAAGTGGGAACAAGTTTGTTGTACACTTATAAAAATCAAGACCAACGTACCAACGTTTTTGGTCAGGCATTAAAAATGACTTCCATTGCACATCCATATGATGCCGATGGAAATATGATCTTCAAACCATCACCTACTTACGAAGCTCATGCCAACCCATTGTTAGACGAAGTTGACGGCAACTTTCAGCACAATATAGAATCTACCCGTTTCTTCGGAAATGCCTATATGGAAATTACTCCGATGAAGAACTTATCATTCAAGTCGATGCTGGCTTTAGACAGAACCGATTCCCGTGACGGCCTTTACCAGGACTATCAAAGTGTAGGGAGACTTCAAGGTGCTGCCGGCAGTTATATTTCTGTAGAAAACAGGGTTCATACCGGGTATACATGGGAAAACACATTGAATTACAACACCAATTTTGGCGGTTCAAAACACAATATTTCAGGTTTGTTAGGCCACAGCAGTACCCAGGGAGTTACCGAATATCGGGGCATTAACGGGAATACCGCAGCAGAGCACTACTATCAAAGTTCGTTCTATGATTTATCCAAAATAACAGTACCTGTTCTTACAAACGGATATACCAAGAGTTCAATGCTTTCATTCTTCGGTCGTGCGAACTACAGATTCATGGATAAATATCTCTTAACTGCATCAGTTCGTGCAGATGGTTCGTCGGTATTGGCAAAAGGACATCAATGGGGCTATTTTCCATCAGTTGCAGTTGCATGGCGAATGAACGAAGAATCGTTCCTTAAAAGTGCCGGATGGCTGGATAACCTGAAGCTTCGTGCTTCATGGGGTTTATCAGGTAATGCCGCCGTTGATCCTTACGGAACACTTACAACAGTTAGTAACAGCAGTACTTTCCCTGTTTATTATAACCTGAACGGAAAAGAATATTCGGGTAATATACCCAATACATTTGGTAACGAAAATCTGACATGGGAAAAGACAGCTGCACTAAATTTCGGTTTGGACTTTGGAATCCTGAAGAACCGGATTTCGGGTAGTGTAGATGTTTATTTCAGTAACACATACGATTTACTTTATATGAGGAGCCTTCCTGCATCGAATGTATTTCCTAATGTGCTCGACAACATTGGCAAAACCAAAGGATCGGGTATTGAACTTGGTTTAAATACGTTGATTGTGGATTCTAAAGATTTCAAATGGGATGTAAACTGGACAGCCGCATTCTATAAAGATGAAATCACGAGTCTTTCAGGAGGTATCACAAAAAACATTACCGGACGTACAGGTCAGATTATTGGCGAGCCGGTAAGCATATACTACGATTATCAAGCCGAAGGTTGCTGGGGTGCCGGAGAATTTATTACCTACAAAGCTGACTGGCTGGCGCGTCACCCAGGTGAAACAATGACCATGACTGGTGATCCCGGAACGATTAAAATTTTAGATGTTGACGATGATGGCAAACTTACCGATGCTGATAAACGTGTTTACAATCGTAGTCCAAAAGCAGTATTGGGTATGAATAATACGATTAGCTATAAGAATTTATCATTGTCAGTTCTGGTCTATGCACGTCTTGGTGGATATCTCGACTACAATTTCAATAGCTTAGTCACTTATGATGGTTCTAACTGGGGCGATGTTGATTACTGGACACCCGAAAATCAAACAGCCAAATTCCCAACACCAGGAAACAATTCCAACTGGAGTACTTATGGAAGCGCCGCTCAGTACGAGAATGCTTCGTATGTGAAAGTGAAAGATATTACGCTTTCTTACAACCTGCCAAAAAAACTTATCGCTAAAGTTGGTATCGGAAATGTCAAGCTTTATGGGTCATTGAAAAATTATTTCACTTTTAGTAAAATTGACAATTATGACTCTGAACGCGGTGGTGCTGTTACCTTCCCATTGGCAAAACAGGTAATATTTGGTGTAAATGTTGAATTTTAAAAGAATTTAGATATGAAAAATAAAATTTATATAACGCTGGTGACTACAGCATTAATGCTTGGCACAACCACATCTTGCAGCGATTTCCTTAAAGAGGAAAACAAAGTCGGGCAAACTGCTGATTTACTTTACGCAACAGAAACAGGTGTTGAAAGTCTGGTTGCTTCATGCTACACCTATACACGCACCTGGTATGGAAAAGAAGCCGCTTTGGGACTTTCCGAAATGGGTTCCGACTTGTTTTATTACGGTTTTGACAACAAGCAGAAGAGTTTGAATTCGTATAAGATTACGGCTGAAAGCTTAGATGCCAATGTTTCTGACAATCCATGCTTAGACCAATATTGGGAAGCATTCTTTACTGCCGTGAATGTTTGTAATACCACATTGGAGTATGTCCCCAAAAACACCCTTCTTTCAGCTGCAAAGAAAACACAGCATATGGGTGAAGCTCATTTCCTTCGCGCCTTTTATTATTGGCATATGGTGAATCTTTGGGGTCCGGTTCATTATTACAAAGAATCCGTTAAAACAATCTCTACCGAGGCTTTCCGCGATTCTGAAGAATCAGTTTACAGCAATATCCTCGCTGACCTTGATGATGCTGCAAAAGAATTGGCAAGCGTCACTACAAAAACATCAAGTGTAAACCTGTGGGCTGTTCGTGCATTCAAGGCTCGTGTTCTTCTCTATGCTGCATCGTGGCTGGGCGAGACAAGTATCACAAGTAATACTGCTTATGCCGGTCAAAATCTTTATACACTTGCAAAAACGGAAGCCGACGCTGTTATTGGAAGTGGCATTGCTACCTTCTACAACAAGTACGCTGATGTCTGGACAATGACGAATGAAGATGTCACAAAAAATAGCGAGTCTATCTGGGGTGTATCCTATAGTTCTACTTTCTCTCTCAATGTGTTGCCTTATCGCATCAAAACAGACGCAAGCGGAGCCTATTTAGACTATAACAACATTATATCCCGGACAGGGCGCAGTACTGGTGGCGGCAACGCAATGCTTCTTATGTTAATTCCAAAATGGAGCAATGCCGGCAGCGATTTAACCGATGTGTTCGTACGTTGTACAAGTATAACTCAAACCCTGACTAATAGCGTAACCAAAGCGGTTGTTACCTGCGGACCAACTTATTCGAAATATGGTCGTGGATTTACCCGCTATGTTCCAACGCTGTATTTGGTTAACCTGTTCAACAAAATCAAAGCAACCGACCAACGTTATGACGCGACTATACGCGACGCCTATACAATTGCTCCCGGATTGGAACTCTCCTCAAAGAAATATCCTTTGATGACGGATACAGCACTCTATTTTATGTCTGAAGATGCTTCTTCAGCAAAAGGACTAGCCATGATTGCCCGTGCAAATAAACGTTATCGGATCCACACCCTGGTTGGTGGTGCACTTCCTTTGTACACCTCCTTGGATCCTGCTACAGCACTTCCAACAACTACAATGCCAACGTTAGATCCATACAACGACGGCAGGTATAAGAATGTTGCCTATTGCGGTGACCAGTCATTCATCGCCATCAAGAAATTTGATACAGACGTATATACCCGTTCAGATAATGATAAAGTGACTCCTGAGATTTATGACCGCGACGTGATGGTACTCCGGCTTGCCGAAATGTACCTGATCAAAGCTGAAGCCGAGCTGAAAACAACCGGAAACGGTGCAGCACTTGCAACTTTAAATATTCTGCGCGCGAAACGTGCCATTGCCGGAAAGGACAATCTGCTGACAGGTACCGTTGACATTAACACAATTCTGGATGAACGTGCACTTGAACTTTGCGGGGAACAGCAACGCTGGTTCGACCTTAAACGGACAAAAACCTTGGTTAGCCGTGTAAAAGCATACAATGCGCAAGGTGCAGCAAGCGTTCAGGATTTTCATATGTTACGTCCGATTCCGCAGGCACAAATGGATGCTATTACCAATAAAACAAGTGGTGTAGATCCAAAAGGTTTCTGGCAAAACCCAGGTTATTGATTAATTAATAGCACAATTTCACAAGACCTGTCAGTTTTAAAAAATCTGACAGGTCTTCATTCAATTTTAAACCATTAATGATGCTTACCCAAATTGGCCGACTGTTCCTTTTATTGTTTCTCCTATTTTCGGGCAAATCATTAATAGCTGAAAATTATGATTTTGTGGTTGCACAGGATGGCAGTGGCAACTTCACTTCCATTCAGAAAACCATCGATGCCTGCAAAGCATTTCCGTATGCGCGAGTCACCATCTTTGTAAAAAACGGGATCTATAAAGAAAAACTTCAGGTTCCGTCGTGCAACACCCGGCTTTCGATTATAGGTGAAAGTGCCGAAAAAACAATTATTTCGTTTGACGACTATTTTGATAAAATCAGCCGGGGACGAAACAGTACATTCTACACTTCGACTTTGCTGGTGCAAGCCAGTGAATTCATCCTTGAAAATATTACAGTCGAGAATTCATCCGGACCAGTTGGACAAGCTGTTGCACTTCATGTTGAAGGTGATCAGTGTGTATTTCGCAATTGCCGGTTTTTAGGATTCCAGGATACACTTTATGCGGCTGGAATATTCAGCCGGATATTTTTCACGAATTGTTACATCGAAGGAACAACCGATTTTATTTTTGGTGAAGCAACGGCGTTGTTTGAAGATTGCACCATCTGCTGTAAAGGTGATTCATACATTACTGCAGCCAGCACCCCCGAAGGAAAACCTTTTGGTTTTGTTTTTCTGAATTGCAAACTCACCGCCGTTGATGGCGTGAAAAAAGTTTACCTGGGCCGTCCGTGGCGTATTTATGCCAAAGCTGCTTTTCTAAACTGCGAATTGGGTTCTTTTATTTGTCCGGAAGGATGGCACAACTGGGATAAACCAGATGCAGAAAAAACCACCTTTTTTGCCGAATATAAAAATACAGGTCCCGGCGCATTGCTCAGTAAACGGGTAAGTTGGTCCCATCAATTAACCGATGCTGATGCTTCAGCATTTGTACCGGAAAAGATACTCGGTGATTGGATCACAAAATTCAAGTAATTCCTAATATACTATTTCAACAGATATGATTATTCGCAAATCAGCTTTCCTGTTTTTGACAGTCGCTCTATTTTCTTCTGCCGCCTTTTCGCAGGATGATGCCAAAAATGATCAGACTAACGACTTGTACAAGAATATAGAGTTTCAGATGCCCCATATTCAGGAACCAACGATTCCTTCCAATTCAGTTTCGATTACCGATTTTGGTGCAATAAACGGTGGACAGATTCTATGCACGCAGGCATTTGCCCAGGCCATTGAGACCATGTCGAAGAAAGGTGGAGGAAAGGTCATTGTGCCCCGCGGAATCTGGCTCACGGGACCTATTACGCTAAAAAGCAACATCGAAATCTATACGGAAGGTGGCGCCATGGTCGTTTTCAGTACCGATAAAAGTTTGTACCCTTTGGTTGAAACCAATTTTGAAGGTTTTAATACCTGGCGTTGCATGTCACCTGTAAACGGCCGCAACCTTGAAAATATTGCCATCACCGGGAAAGGTCTTTTTGATGGTTCCGGTGAAGCATGGCGGGCAGTTAAAAAGGAAAAACTAACAGATTCTCAATGGAAAAAGTTGGTAGCTTCGGGTGGTTTGTTGGGTGAAAATGGCAAAACATGGTATCCATCACAACAGTTTATCAATGGCGAAAAAGTGGCTGAAATGAATGTTCCCCGCGACTTGAAAACCAAAGCCAAATTCGAACAAGTCAAAGATTTTCTACGCCCTGTAATGATCAGTTTAATTTCATGCAAAAAGGTTTTGATCGATGGCCCAACTTTCCAAAACTCACCTGCCTGGTGTATTCACCCGCTGTGGTGCGAAGATTTTACTTTGCGGAACACAACTGTCAGGAATCCAAGGTATTCGCAGAATGGAGATGGAATTGACATCGAATCGTGCAAAAACAGCATCATTCACGACAGCAATTTTGATGTGGGCGACGATGCCATCTGCATTAAATCAGGAAAAGACAAAGAAGGACGCGACCGGGGCATCCCAAATGAAAACCTGATTGTGAAAAACTGCATTGTCTATCACGGTCATGGAGGCGTTACTGTTGGAAGCGAGATGTCGGGAGGCGTGCGTAACCTCCATGTTTCGAACTGTACTTTCATCGGAACGGATGTGGGCCTTCGATTTAAAAGCAACCGTGGTCGTGGCGGAGTGGTTGAAAATATCTATATTTCGGATATTGATATGATGAATATTCCAACGCAGGCTATTTCGTTCAACCTATATTACAGCGGAAGATCAGCATCCGAAGACATTGAGGCGGGAGACAACGGTCCAGTTGAAAAACTATTGCCCGTTACAGAAGAGACCCCACAGTTTAAGAACATCTTTATTCGTGATGTGAACTGTAAAGGAGCTTCACTGGGAATATTCCTCCAGGGATTACCCGAGATGAGCCTCGAAAACATCCTCCTCGAAAACATCCAAATGGAAGCTGATTACGGTATGATCTGCTCCGATGCCAAAAATGTAACCATCAAAAACCTGACCCTCAAAACAAAAAAGACACCTGTGATTGAGCTCCGGAACAGTGCTGATGTTACGATTGAAGGGCTCGTTACGAAGAATGATGCTTTACCTCTAATACGTATTTCAGGTTCAAGAACCGGAAATACTGTTTTTAAAAATGCAGGCGTGATTGATCCTGAAAAACAACTTGATATTGAAAAAGAGGTCGGGAAAGATTTAGTTAAGGTTGCAAAATAACCGGCTTTACGGCGGAAATGATGAAAATATTATTCCGCCAGGCCTCGTTGGCTCGTTCGCTCCAGAATTATTGTCCCGCCAGACCTCGTTGGCTCATTCGTAGGAATGAAATGGTTTCTCTTTCTGCTTCCATCTATCGCACCAATTTTTCCCTTTGCATAGCGCTTTGGTTGATGATTCGAACAATTTCTGCTTCATGCTCGTTTCCGGTGATAATTTGGATAATTTTACATTTTCAAAGTAATTCCTTCGAACTTTACCGAATGACAGAATTGGAATATATAGTTGATGTCAGGCATGTTAAGAAATCGTTTAAAGATGTTCAGGCCGTCAAAGGGGTAAACCTGACTATCAGGCAGGGAGAGTTTCTTGCATTGCTTGGGCCAAATGGAGCCGGTAAAACCACACTGGTTGAAATGATTGAGGGGATTCAACATCCCGACGAGGGTGAGATTTTCATCGAAGGTAAACAATGGAAGAACCACCAGCACGAATTGCACCAGTTGATCGGGCTTTCCCTTCAGGAAACCCGGTTTATGGATAAACTTACAGCTTACGAAACCATGCGTTTATTTGCCAGTTTTTATAAACTCGATTCCCATCGTGTGGATGAAGTTTTTAAACTGATTGGTTTGGAAGAAAAGAAAAAATCTTACGTAAATAACTTATCTGGTGGTCAGCGCCAACGGTTGGCACTGGGCGTTGCAGTGCTTAACAAACCGAAGATCCTGCTTCTCGACGAACCAACAACAGGTCTCGATCCCAATGCACGTCACGAGATCTGGAACATCCTGCTTGATCTGAAGAAAGAGCAAAACACTTCCCTGCTGCTTACTTCACATTACATGGAAGAAGCAGAATATCTTTGCGACCGGATTGTAATCATGGATCAGGGAACAATATTGGCCGGAGGGACACTTGAAGAAATATTGAAACTTGGTGGACACCACTCATTGGACGAACTATTTATCAACCTCACCGGACGCCATATCTATGAATAGAATAACCAATCATCAGCTTTACCGTTTGATCGCTGCACATTTTGCAGAAATTATCCGCGAACCAGCCGTTCTATTCTGGGGCATTGTTTTTCCAATATTGATGGCCTGGGGACTCGGAATTGCCTTTACTCAAAAGGATGAAGTACACTTCAGGATGGCCCTCGTAAAAACGATTACCGGCCAGGATACGATCAAGGAAACAAAACTTGCCAGCTACTTAACGGCAAATGGTGTCAAAAAAGACAGTACCTATTCCATGCTGCTTAAAAATGAAAAATTGGGAGATGTAAATCTTACATTTTTCGAAACTTCTTGGACAAATGCCTACACAATGCTCAAACAGGGTAAGGTATCGTTGATTGTTGAAGACAAGACAGCTGACACAAAATATCATTTCGATCCGGCAAGTACCGAAGCAAAAACGGCCTATGAGCTGATGTCAAATCTATCTTCTTATGGTCCTGCTTTTTATAACGCCAATCAATCAAGCATTGAACCACTCACACTGAATGGGACAAGGTATGTCGATTTTCTAATACCTGGACTGCTTGCAATGGGCATTATGATGTCGTGTTCATGGGGAATCAGTTATACCATTATTGACCGTCGTTCGAAGAAACTGCTGCGCAGGATGGTGGCTACTCCTATGCGAAAGTCAAACTTTTTGCTTGCACTGATAACTGCCCGGTTTACGATGAATGTGGCAGAAGCCGCTTTGCTTTTTCTGTTTGCCTGGTTGTATTTTGGGACTACCATTCAGGGAAGCTGGCCAGCTTTGATTGCATTGTTCTTAGCCGGAAATATTGCCTTTTCAGGTATTTCGATATTAATTTCCTCACATACGGCTAATCCGGAAATCGGGAATGGTATCATTAATGCGCTGGTCACACCAATGATGGTTGTTTCAGGTATTTTCTTCAGTTATCACAATTTTCCCGACTGGACAATTCCAATCATCCAATACCTTCCGCTCACAATGATTGCCGATAGTTTCAGAAGTATCTTTAACGAAGGGGCCGGATTTTTGGATGTATGGCGTGAAGCACTTGTACTCACGTCTGTCGGAACAGTATCGTTTATAATTGGCTTGAAAATATTTAAATGGTATTAGAAAAAAAACCTTATGTATCAGAAAGACTACATTTTAAGAATGATTGAGATGATCGGCGATCTGATTGCCGCATTGCTGGGTTTGATCAAAAAAGGTGATCTTGAACAGGCTGAAAAGATCCTCGAGCGGGGCTATTTTGAACTGCTCAGGCGGGATGCATCCTTTTTCCAGTTGATTCCTAAAGAGCAGCTAACCGATAAATTACTTGGCGATCATCATTATACGAATGGTCATCTTGAGGTACTTTCTGAACTTTTCTTTGCTGAAGCGACGTTAAGCGAGGCCCAGAAGAAACTGAATAACAGCCTTATTTGTTATGAAAAATCTTTCGTGTTGCTCGAATTTCTTGAACAGGAAGATAAGACGTGGTCGGCTAAACGCGAAGAACGAAAAATCCTGTTGAAGGAGCAGATCGCAGTTCTTTCGGAAAAAGTAGCACCTAAACTTTAAATATTGCCCTTTAGTTCCGATATTTTTTGAAAACGGTCGTTACAGTATGTCCGCCAAACCCAAATGTATTATTCAGCGCAACCAGAATTTCTTTTTTAAATGCCAGATTCGGTGTTAGGTCTAATTGCGGATCTATATCAGGATCAGTCTCTTTTAGATTTATGGTTGGTGGAATCGTGTTCTGTTCAATTGCTTTTATACAAGCAATTGCTTCAATGGCACCTGCGGCTCCCAATAAATGACCTGTCATCGATTTTGTAGCGCTGATTTTAATTTTAGTCAACGATTGACTAAAAACTTTTGCGATCGCTTTGCACTCACTGATATCTCCGGCAGGTGTCGACGTAGCATGTGCATTGATATAACTAACGTCATCTGTCGTTAATCCGGCATCAGATAATGCTCCTTCCATGGACAATATCGCACCTAAGCCGTCGGGGTGGGGTGCCGCGATGTGATAGGCGTCTGATGCAGCGCCGTAGCCTACCAGCTCGCAATATATTTTAGCTCCCCGTTTTAATGCATGTTCAAGTTCTTCAACCATTAATACACCCGAACCTTCACCCATCACAAAACCATCACGTGATTTATCAAACGGACGTGATGCAGTTTCGGGGGAATCATTCAGTGTTGATAACGCTTTCATCGAATTAAAACCTCCAATGGCTGCAGGCGTAATTGGAGCTTCTGCACCTCCGGCTATAATAATATCAGCACGCCCAAGCCGGATAAGATCCAACGCGTTGGCAATTGCATTGTTCGATGAGGCACAGGCAGAAGCGACAGAATAACTAACGCCATGAAATCCATATCGGATGGATATTTGACCTGCCGCTATATTAGGGATCATTTTAGTCGCAAAAAAAGGGTTGAATCGCGGGATTAAAGCGTTTTGTCCAAAGTTTAAAATTTCTTCTTCAAAGGTTTGCATACCTCCCATTCCCGTTGCCATAATAACCCCTACTTTATTACGATCACACTTTTCGAGATTTAATCCTGAATCAGTTATACATTCTCCGGTAGCAGCCAATGCATATTGGGTAAAAAGATCCATCTTTCTGATTTCATGTTTTTCGATGTATTGAAGTGCGTCAAAGTCCTTTACTTCGCAGGCAAATTGTGTTTTATGGTAAGTTGTATCAAATTTGGTAATTAAAGATGCTCCACTTTTCCCTCCAATTAGGTTTGTCCAAAAATCTTCAACATTATTACCAATTGGCGTTACGGCACCCAATCCTGTTACAACAGCTCTTCTCATAATCATTTATATTTTGAACTTCAGCGGTTTATCCTTTCAACAGCGATTATCCGACAAGTGAGTTTAAAACAAATTTTTACTTTTTTTAATAGTACAAAAAAAGCGGGACAATTTGCCCCGCTTTTTTTGAATTTATTTCTGATTGAGTAATTTAATCCGTCGAAGGTTTTTTCTTCTTTTGAATTTCAACCTGATCACGTAATCCATGTAGTACAATGCGGGTACAAATACCAGGGTTAGAAATGTCGCAAAACTTAGTCCGAAGATGATTGTCCAGGCCAATGGTCCCCAAAAAGCAACATTGTCGCCACCAAAGTAGATATGTGGGTTTAACTCGGTAAACATCGTCACAAAGTTGATATTCATTCCTACTGCCAATGGAACAAGTCCCAGCATGGTTGCAGTTGCTGTTAAAACGACAGGTGTAATACGGGTTCTTCCGGCCATAACAATCGCTTCACGTGTTTTTAAACCAGCCTCTTTCATTCTGTCGCAGAACTCAACAATCAGGATTCCGTTTCGAACCACAATACCTCCCAATGCTACAACGCCTAACCCGGTCATCATGATTACAAGATCCATTTTGAAAATCATTACGCCGAGCAATACCCCGATAATACTGAATATGACCTCACTCAAAATGATGATCGTCTTACTGATCGAACCAAACTGCGTAATCAGGATAAAGAAGATGATTCCGAGTGCAATCACCATCGCTTTCCCAAGGAATGCAGACGTCTCATCCTGGTCTTCCTGTTCTCCCGTCAGTTTGATCTCAGTACCTTCATGTTTACTGAACGTAGCAGCCAATCTTTCGATTTTAGGAACGATATCATTGGCAGAATAACCCGACACAACATTTGAGTAAACCGTGATCACTCGTTTCTGATCCAAACGTTTGATGCCTGCATAAGAAGTGGAGTAATTAATTTTTGCCACAGTTGATAATGGCACACTCCTCAACTGTCCGCTGTTCATATCACGGTAGGTAATCATCAGATTGACTAACGCATTGATGTTATCCCTTGTAACTTTGCGATAACGCAAGGTGATAGGATATTCATCTTCATCCTGTTTGAATTTAGATATTTCCTTTCCGAAAAGTGCAGTGCGGATTTCAAGACCAATTTGCCCTGTGGAGAGTCCTTCACGCATGGCACGATCGCGGTCAATCTCAATAATGATTTCGGGAGAGTTCATCTCGAAGTCAGTTTTCAACTCAGCGATTCCCGGAATCCGTAAAGAATCAAGATAATCCTTGAAAGCATATGCATCTGCCACAAGAAAATCAAGGTTTTCGCTGGTTACCTCAATATTGATCGGTTTTCCGGTAGGAGGCCCCATCGCATTCTTATCGACAGTCACTTCAGCACCAGGGATACCCGCAACATCCTTCCGCATCTTTTCCATATATTGTGTTGTTGTGATACCTGTTGTACGCAATTTATGCTCCACAAAGTTGACCGAGATCTTCCCTTTGTTATAAGGTTTCCCTGCCGATGAGAATCCCTGTTCTTCAACTCCGATGGTAACATTTGAAATAATCGATTCGACATCAGGGTTATTCGCCCCGATTGATTTGTAAACAAGCTTTTCAGCAATTCTTGTTACGCTATCAGTGACTATCTGATCGGTACCTCCAGGCATTTTGATGTAAACGAAAACATTATTCGGATCGTTATCAGGAAAAAACAGCACTTTAGGCTTCACAACACCAGTAAGGAAAATTGTAAAGAAGAACAGCGCTATCATCGAAACCAACATATAGACCGCCCGGTTTCCTCTCAGCGTATAACGAAGGGTTCTTTCATAAAGTCCCATCATCCATGGCCATAATTTATCCTGGAATCCTGCAATCCAATACTGTATCGCGAAATGATAGGCAAGCACGAGCAGAACCACCATTATAAGGAAGTTGCCAATTCCAAACATCTTAGTAGCATAGAATAAAAGGGAAATTCCAAAAACCACGATCAGGAACCTGCGGAGCTTTCGCCAGTCTTTTTTGGGATCTGGTTCAGCATCATATTCATGCTGCATAAACGATACTGCAAAAACAGGATTGAAAATATAAGCAACAAAGAGTGATGCGAACAGGGTTATAATAAGGGTGACAGGTAAATAATGCATAAACTGTCCGACGATACCGGGCCAGAATGCCAACGGGAAAAAGGGCGCAAGTGTTGTTAATGTCCCTGATAATATAGGCATAAAAACCTCGCCTGCAGCCATCTTCGCAGCTACTTTTATATCAGGGTTCTTTCGATGCAACCGGTGCGTATTTTCAATCACTACGATCGCATCATCCACCACAATCCCAAGCGCAAAAATAAACCCGAACATTACAATCATGTTCAAAGTGAATCCGATTCCCGGAAGGACCAGATAGGCCACTGCCATCGAGAGCGGAACCGAAAGACCAACGAAAAAGGAGTTCGTAAAACCCATAAAGAACATCAGTACAATCGTAACAAGAATAAAACCAATGATAATTGTATTGTTCAGTTCTTCGAGTGTGTTTCGTGTGAAGCGACTTTGATCACCAGTGATGGTGAGCGTCAAATCATCGGGGAAATCCTTTCCCTTCAGCTGATTGTCAACGATATCTACGATCTGATCTGATGCATCCAAAAGATTGGCGCCACTCTTTTTGATCACATTCAGCGTGATCACGTTATTCCCGTTAAGGCGGGCAAAACTCTCCTGTTCTTTAAAATCATCCTTGATCTCAGCAATGTCACTCAACTTTACAAAAGCTCCGCTTGAGGAGTGAACAACGATATCCTTTAAGGTACTGACATTCTGAAACTGACCCTTAATACGTACTGTATTCTTTGTTCCGTTGGTATTAATTGTACCCCCCGAAATCGTGAGATTCTCACCTGCAACTGCCTGTTCGATATTACTAAAGGTCACTTTAGCAGCCTGCATCTTAAATATATCGGCGTCAATCTGAATTTCACGCTCCAAAGCACCAACAATATCGACACGCGTGATCTCCTTAACCCCTTCAATCTTGTCCTGGGCTATTTCAGCATATTTCTTCAATTTATCGAGGCTATAATTCCCCGAAATATTTATGTACATCACAGGAAACTCGGAGAGATCAACATCCAGAATTTGAGGCTGATCTGGCAAATCGTTCGGAAGATCGGTTTTCGATTTGTCCACCGCATCGCGTACCCTTTGCTTGGCATCTGTAACCGAGATTTTAGGATCAAATTCCACAACAATTGATGAGAAATCGGGAACCGAGTTACTGGTAACTTTCTTCACGTCATTAATCGACTTCAATTGTTTCTCGATCGGACGAGTAACAAGGTTCTCAATATCCTCGGGCGAAGTTCCCGGGTAAGGTGTATTCACAATGATATAAGGAATAACCACCTGTGGGAATTGTTCCTTCGGAATCTGAACGTAATTCATCAACCCGAGGATTGATATCAGAACCGCAAGTACATATATGCTGGTCTTGTTATCAATCGCCCAACTGGTTGGGGCAAACTCTTTTATTTTGTGTTTAATATCTGACATAACTTGTAATTGTTACGATTAAAATATGATTTGGCTACCTTCGTTGAGGTTTTGGTAACCTGAAGAAACAACTTTATCACCTTCAGCAAGTCCTTCCAGAATTTCTGTAACTCCGTTGTAATTCATTCCTTCTTTAACCTGGCGCTTTGTTGCAACCCATTGATTTGCTTTCTGAACAGCTACATAGATGTATTTGCCTTCTTTATTGCTCTGAACGTAATTCACCGGGATACAAATTGCTTTCTCATTCAAATAATCTTTGATCTTCACATAAGCAATCATATTTGCTCGCAATACGACCTCACCCGACTGAATTTTACATTCAACCTGGAATGTTCTGTTAGTAGGATCGATAAAACGGCTGACAAAACTTAATTTCGATTCAATTTCTTTTCCAAGATCAGGAAAACGAACGATTACTTTATTTCCATTTTCAATTTTTGAGGAATAGTTTTCCGAAACATCAGCCTTAATTTTTGCTAAATTCATATTGATTACCCTTATAGCAGAGGTTGGTTGTCCAGGTGAAGCCATCTGACCTACTTTCAGCGGCATACTCTCCACTGTTCCGTTGATGGGTGAGATCACGCTGGCCATATCAATCTGCCCCTGCATGGTTTTAATCTTATTTTCGAGTCCTTCCTTGTTTGTTTTAGCCTGAAGGAACTGTATCTCGCTGCCAATATTTTTAGCCCAAAGTGCTTTTTGCTTTTCGAAAAGATTGGTTGCAAGGTCAAGTTGAGTTCTCAGTTCAACAAGTGATTGTTTCAGAACCACGGCATCCAATTCTGCCATTACCTGTCCTTTCTTAACATTTGAACCTTCGGTAACATAAACAGCGGTGATAATCCCTCCAGTCTGTGGACTAACTGCAACGTTCTTATCACCGTCAACTACACCTTGCACTTCTATATAGTGGGTAAAAACACAATTGGTAACAGGTTCAATTTTCACAGTTATGGATTTTGATTCTCCCTGTATTCCATTCGGATATACCTCAGCTTCGAGATTAGCTATCTTTGTGGCTAATTCATCATGCTGAACCTTAAGTTTTTCTAATTCCCCTTTCTTATCGGTAGATTGGTTACACGAAACCAGGGCAGCAGTAATCGCTAAAGCGTAAATAATGTTTTTCATACAAATGGTTATTTTGAAATTTTCTGATTGATATTAAATAATTTTTCAAGTTTTGTTTTAGCCCCAACCACATCATATATACCTTGATAATAGTTGGTTAGATTATTCAGGTATTGATTCTGAATCGTCATCAGTTCCTGGCTGGAAGAGATTCCCTGTTTGTATTTCTCCAATGTACGCTGGTAAATAACATCCGACAATTCCTTACTTTTTTTCTGAATCTGGAACTTATCCAGTTTAGAGCGCAGATCGTTTTGAAATTGCGACGATTGCATTATCAACGTGTTTCCAGCATAGAGTTTGTTGTTTGTTGCCTTTTCGAAAGCCATTCTTTTCTGTGAGACCAAGGCTGACCTTTGTCCGCTGCTAAAAATCGGAATACTTAAATTGATACCCACCACATCTTTGGGTGCAAAATCAAACGCCGGTGTTTTCCACTTCTCCTGGTGGTTATAATAGGCCGAAATAACTGGTAATGAATTGCTCATTTCCCTTTTATAATCAAATTTTGCAAGCAATTCGGATGTTGTTAACAGTTTAAAGTCAACACTATTCTCAAGGATAAACGGTTCGTGCGCTAATGCGGTAAGATCGGCAACCTGCGACTCTTCCATTCCGAGCTGATCAATCAGTTTAATATTTGAACTATCAGCAAGACCCAATTGAATCTTCAAAAGCTTACCAGCCATATCGAGGTTATTGTCGATTTGAAAGATAGCGTTCGTAATGGTATTGGCTGTCAATTCGAGTTGGTCAACATCCGTCTGCTCAACAAAACCCTGCTTGTACATCTCCTTGATTTCAGCCAAAGTACTGTTAACATTTTGAAGATTAATCTCTAAAATCTTTCGGCTTTCCTCTCCGACAAGGCTCATAAAGTAGGTATTCGTAACCGTCTCGTTTATTTCGAGCATTGCCTTTTCGAGCGACTCTTCCGAAAAATTATAGTAGGCTTTCGACGCTTTTAACCCGATCAGGTAAGCACCATTAAAAATCAATTGCGAAGCAGTAAGATCGTAAACAATGTTCTGTTTGACCCCAAGTTCAATAACATCGCCTTCCTTGGCATTGGGATCGAAGGCTGTAGCCGGCAAAGTTGGCACCTTTGGATTAAAGGTGTACTTAGCTGTTCCGTCTACATGAGGCAACCCGATCGCTGTTGTTTCCCAGATTTTCTTTTGGGCCATTTTCAGATCAAGTTGCGAATTTTTAATATTCAGGTTGTTTTCCTGCGCAATCTTTAAAGCCTCACTGAGCGAAAGCCGGAGTGTATCCTGTGCAGTGGTGATCTTCACTCCTCCAAATGAGAGTAAAATCAACAAGATTATCTGACATTTTCTTGATAACATGTTTTTCCTTATTTATTGGTTATTATTCTTTAGATTCTCTAAAACTTCCTTTTTGCGGGCCTCGAAAAAAGCAACCCCTGCGGGGGTTGAAATCGCCCGTATATGATTTTCGAACATCACCTTGAAAAGCTCATCAAAGGTTATTTCTATAGTTTTACACATTTCGGCAGAATGATGGATTTCAACAAGATAATTCATATAGATTGCCACAACTGCCTCAATGTTTACATCTGCCCGGTATAAACCTTCATTAATTCCCTGTTTCAGATTTATCTGCATCAATTGTGAAATATGAACTAATTTCCGGGTATGAAATTCGTTAAACAATTGCTCGTAGTACTTTCGTAGTTCAAACATGATCATCGGATTAAAACGCTTCATCTCTTCATAGACCGTAAGGCTAACTTTAAAAAGCTTTTCAATCGCATTTACATTCAAATTTCCTATTTCATTTGAATATAATATACCTTTATTTTCCTCATATTCAAATAACTTTGCAATCAGATCCTCTTTGCTCTTGACAAACCGATAAAGTGTTTTCTTCGAAATTCCCAGCTTACGGCTGATGTCATCCATATTAAGATTCTTTATCCCTAACTCAAAAAACAGCTCCTTGATCTGTTCAAGCATCGGTCCAAACTTTCTATCCTGCATGTCTAATTCTTCATCCATTGGCAAATTCAGTATCAAATTTATTCGGCGACAAAGAAAGGAAACATTTTACACTATAATCGTTTCCGCAATGTTAATTGTTTCTTAATTATTGGCCAAAATTATTTAACCGGGTATCGACGACGAAAAGATTATCGGTAAACACGTCAAAAAAGTAGATGAATGGTGATTTTTAATGGTTGAGTTTATATCAAAATCCAGATATCAGGATTTAAAAAAATGAATTTCTGGCTGCATGATTTTGAAATGTATTAAATCTTCATAAATGCGATTTTCAATAGGTTTGTCTTAATCGGAACATTCACGTGCGCAATAAAACTTCAGCACGATTTTGTGTCGAAGATCACAGTGACTATCTAAATCAATGCGGTCACGCAACAGAATTCATTATCGTATTATCTACTTCATTATATAGCGGCGAATTTGGATTTCCAGCCGGGTATTCCACCGATATTAACAACAGATTCACTTTTAACTCAGTCAATTCTAAATATTTTGAACTGCAAGCTTATGTTGATACACTATTTTATTATAAATCAGATATAATCATCATATTTATATTTATTTTGCCGTCTATGCAGAAAATTACTTCCATCATTGAATATGGCTTTTAGTCTATATTGGATGAAAACCTGGAAACAATTTGAAAGCCTGACGAATAGAAGATGATAAAACAGTTATTAAATTGTGCAAAATAACATCACCTTCATTTAGAATATTACCAGACCTAATTTAGAACCAAAATGTATTACCATGATAAATCGGATTCAATTGTCTGCTCGAATTCTTATTCCCAATTAAATTCCTAATAAACATAGTCAGATAATTATACATTTATTAATACACTCTATTAAAACAATATAAAGAGAAATTAAATTAACATTAGTACAATCGTATTAGCATATTAAATCAATAAAATAAGTCATTAAAAACCGTTTTGTAATACACATACAACATGTGCATTTGCATGATTGCCAAAGGTAAAAACAGAAGTAAATTGAATTATGAACCGAAAACATTAATATAAGATCAGATCGTATTACAAAAAATATTAAATCAACATTATTTTTGCCGTTAAACAAATATTAATTAAAGTTAATCTAAATGGTAAGAAATCCTTAAATCTTTGTTTTCCAATATTAAATCTTGGAATTAGATTACTGGATTTATTATTAACAAATTATTACAATTAGTCAAATTAGTTTTCAACTCTTTAATTTCTAATCTTAAGTTTATGTATTTATGAAACAAATTAGACTTCGTTTTTCACCAGGAAGAAAATGGGCAGGAAATTTCCTCTCCATGGTTCTTTTAATGGTAATGCTTTCGGGAATGGCTTTTGCTCAGCAAAAGACGATCACCGGGAAAGTAACGGATGAAACAGGCGCTCCTGTTCCTGGAACAACAATTATCGTCAAAGGAACAACGACGGGTATTGTGACTGATATGGATGGTAATTATTCGCTAAGTGTTCCCGCAACAGCCAAAACTCTTGTCTTTTCTTTTGTTGGAATGACCTCGCAGGAGGTTATCGTTGGCACACAGACCAACATCTCCGTAAAAATGGTTTCTGAATCAATCGGACTTGAAGAGGTGGTTGCAATTGGTTATGGTGTTCAGAAAAAGAAACTGACTACAGGCGCCACAGTACAGGTACGTGGAGATAATCTGCAAAAATTAAGTACCGTTAGTGTTTTAGGTTCATTGCAAAGCCAAACCCCAGGTGTTAACATTACTCAAAGTTCAGGTCAGCCAGGTGAAGCATTCAAGGTAACAATTCGTGGATTGGGTACAGTTGGAAACTCTTCTCCGTTGTATGTAGTTGACGGAGTAGCTGGCGGCGACATTAACGCGCTTAGTCCTTCGGATATCGAATCTGTTGATGTACTTAAAGATGCTGCTTCTGCTGCTATCTATGGTGCACGCGCTGCCAACGGCGTTATCCTTGTTACAACCAAACAAGGTAAATCAGGGAAAATGCAAGTTACTTATGATGGATATTACGGCGTTCAGAACGCATATAAAATGCCTTCACTACTTAATGCAAAAGAGTATATGCAAATTCTGGATGAGTCTGCATTTAATAATGGATTACAGGGTTATGACTGGGCCAGCTATTTAAAAGGCGGACTTTATGAGAAAATACAATCAGGTGAGTTTAAAGGTACAAACTGGCTTGAGGAAACTCGTGTAAAGAATGCACCTACCCAAAGTCATGCAGTTAATATTACCGGAGGAAACGAAACCAGCAAAGTATCTCTTGGTTTTTCATATTCAAATCAAGAAGGTATTTTCGGAAGTCCCGTTCAATCGGAATATACCAGGTATACCACCCGTATAAATTCAGAGCATATTCTTTTAAAACAAAATCAGCTTAATATTATTACCGTAGGAGAAAATCTTAGTTATACCTACAGTACACGTTCAGGGGTTCAACAGGTTGGAAATATCTATGGAAATGACATTCACAATATGCTTGTAGCAAATCCTTTGATGCCTCTTTACAATAAAGACGGCGGATATTTTAACTTACAGGACAAAAAGGATTCCGGCCTTGAAAATTTCAGCACAAGTGACGCTAACCCAATTGGGATATTAGATTACAGAAATGGTCAAAACCTGACAAAAAATCATAATCTTCAGGCAAATGCTTATGTTGTCATTCAGCCCGTTAAGGATTTGAAATTTAAAAGTAGCTTCGGTTACAAGATGAGCGCAAGTAGTTATCGTTCATATACTCCTACTTTTTTACTTGCCTCAACAGGAAGCGGATATAACCCAACAAATGACAATACACAACAAAGTATGGGTCTAGGTTCGCAATGGCAAATAGAAAATACATTGGCATATTCATTTAAAACTGGTGCTAATGCATTTGATGCAGTTATTGGTCAGTCAGCTGAAAAATTCGGTCTGGGAGAGAATATGGATGTTTCCAATGCCAATAACAATTTTACCGGATTCAAGTATGCCTACTTAAATAATACTTCCGGTTATACCGCAGGTGCTACTTCTATTGGTGGCACGCCCTGGGGCAGAGGAGCTTTGACCTCATTCTTTGGGCGTCTTAACTGGAACTTACGTGAAACTTACATGATTTCAACAACTGTACGTGCTGATGGTTCTTCAAACTTTGCAAAAGGTAACCGTTGGGGTTATTTCCCATCTGTATCAGGAGGATGGGTGATCACGAATGAAAAATTTATGGAAGGGACTTCAAATGTTCTTAATTTCTTGAAATTCCGTGCAAGCTGGGGTCAAAATGGTAACTGTAACATCAACAATTTCCAATACCTCGCAACCATTGGCTTTCCCGCAGCTGTAAAATACTCTTTTGGTAATTTAAAGGATTCTCAAGTACAGGGCGCATATCAGGATATTCTTGCAAACCCAAATGTTACATGGGAAACTTCTGAACAGCTTAACCTTGGTTTTGATGCCCGATTAATAAACTCTCATATGGGCATTGCATTTGACTGGTATAATAAAACAACTAAAGACTGGTTAGTGGTTGCTCCTTCTTTAGCAACGAATGGTACCAACGCTCCATTTATTAACGGTGGAGATGTTGAAAACAAGGGTCTTGAGCTTGCCATTAACTGGAATGATAAAATGGGAGACTTTACTTATGGCGTTTCTTTAAATTTGGCGAGCAATAAAAATAAGGTTACAAGAATTGCCAATAGCGAAGGGATTATTCATGGTCAGCCAAACGTTTTAAGCCAAGGTACTCTTGAAATGTATCGTGCTGAAGTTGGCAAACCAATTGGTTATTTCTGGGGTTACAAAACTGAAGGTATTTTCCAAAACCAAGGTCAGATTGAATCCAGAAGAGCTTCCGGACTATTTGTGTACGAAAATGCACAACCCGGTGATGTGATTTTTGCGGACCTTAACGCAGATGGCGCACTTGATGACAAAGACAAAACTGAGATTGGTGATCCACATCCAGATTTAACTGCTGGATTAAACCTAACGTTTGGATATAAAGGTTTTGATTTATCAGTTACTGCTACAGGAAATTTCGGACAACAGATTGCAAAATCATATCGTTCATTTGCTGACAGTGAAAGACAAAACTACACTACTGATATCTTTGGTCGTTGGTACGGTGAAGGCACTTCGAATAAATTGCCTCGCCTGACTCCTGGTACTCATACCAACTGGCAAAATATTTCAGATATCTATATTGAAGATGGTGACTTTGTAAAAATTCAAAACCTGACAGTGGGTTATGACTTTAAAAAGCTTTACCCCAAAATGGCACTGGGTCAGGTAAGATTGTATTTTACAGCTCAAAATCTTTACACATTCACAAATTATTCGGGGATGGATCCTGAAGTTGGATATGGTTATAATGGTGGCACTAATGCAAATGACTCTAATTGGTCGTCTGGTATTGACTTAGGTTTCTATCCAGCCCCAAGAACTTATTTGATTGGTGTGAATCTAAAATTTTAATTTAAAAGCAATATGAAGAATTTATTATATTTTGCATTTGCATTGGTGTTATTTACCGGGTGTGAAAACTTCCTTGATACGGAGACGTATACTCAAAAGAATACTACAAATTTCCCCCAGAATGCCGCTGATGTGCAAATGGCGTTGATTGGTGCTTATAACACACTTAATACGGCTGTGGAGAATCCACAGGCCTCCTATTTCTATGCTGCTGAGTTAGCCTCTGATGACCGTTTTGGTGGTGGTGGTGAAAATGATAAGTTAATGCAGGCCTGGGATAAATTAATGAATTATAGTACTGATGCTTCCAAGCCTTATTGGAAAGCTCGTTATTATGGAATTTTTCGTACCAATAGTGTAATTAACTCTATTGATGCAATGGGTCTTACAGGTGCAGATATTAAACAAGCTAAAGGTGAAGCACTTTTCCTTCGCGCTTTTTTCTATCATGAACTTGCTGAGATGTATGGTGATGTACCTCTATTTACAACCACCCTTACAACGAACATTCCAAGAACTCCAGCTGCGGAAGTCTATGCTCAAATAGCAAGCGACCTTAAAGCGGCTATCGATTCATTGCCAGCTGTCACATATGACAAGACAATTGCTGGACATGCAACAAAATGGGCTGCTGAGGCTTTAATGGCCCGTGTGTATCTCTTCTATACAGGCTTTTATAAACAAACTACCCTTCCATTAGTTGGCGGCGGTACGGTATCTAAAGAGGATGTTGTAAAATGGCTGGATGACTGCAAAACGAATAGTGGTCAAGGCTTACTGGGCGATTTCCGCGATTTATGGGCTTATACAAATAAATACACAAAAGCCGATTGGCCTTTAGTTCAGGTGAATGGTTTAGATGGCAAGCCACTTGAATGGGCTGGTGATGGAAATAAAGAGTCTGTTTTTGCTATAAAATTCTCAAATTTTGCTGCCTGGGGTACTACAATTGGTTATTCGAATCAGTATTTGCTCCATTTTGGAATCCGTGGAGGACAAGCTTATGCAAACACATTCCCTTGTGGACAAGGATGGGGCGCAGGTCCGGTTAGTCCTCAGTTAGTTGCAGATTGGAATACTCAGGAACCAAATGATGAAATACGTCGTGGTGGTTCGGTTATTGATGTCAATACTTTACCTGCTTATTCTTTTGGTGGATGGAACGATTTCATGGAAGAAACTGATTTTTGGCAGTTAAAATGTGTTCATATTTCAGCTAAGAATGGTAAAGATTCTGATGGCAATGACCAATATGCCTCTTCATTCTCTGTCCTTCAATTTGGTGCGACTGATAACTTCCAGCTTGATGGTGTGAACGATTTAGTTCTTATTCGTTATGCGGATGTTCTTTTGATGCATTCTGAATTAACAGAAACTCCTGATGGTATTAATCTTGTTCGTAGCCGTGTTGGATTACCTGCTGTAACCTATTCTCTTGAAAACCTTAAGAAAGAACGTCGTTTTGAACTTGCTTTTGAAGGTCGCAGATGGGCAGATATCCGCCGATGGGGTGATGCATCCAACTTACTTGCAAAGCAGGAAGGGCAGCCTATCTATAAAGCGAAAACACGCACTACGATGAAAGCGTTTGGAGGTGGTTATAAAGCTCGTTATGCAGCAACCCAAGGTTTCTTCGCAATTCCAGAGTCTGAAATATCGCTCTCTGATGGAGTTCTTGTGCAAAATCCAGGTTATACTGGTGCTGATGGTGCATACCAGGGATGGCAGGGAATTAACTAATTAAATAACTTGTAGATATGAAAAAATTAATATTATCATACTTAATTATAGCAGTAACACTATTAGTTGCTTGTGAGCCGATAGAGGTTCGCGATAGTGTTTCTGGTAATGTAACTGCAGAAGCATTGGCTTTAAAAGTTTTGCCCGTAGTTGTAGATGGCAAAAACTCTAACGAGATTATTGTTGAAAACAACTCTCCGATATTAAGCCGTTGGATATCTGACAGAAATCAGATTCAATCTTCCTACTGTACTGTAATTTGCGATACTGTAGGTACTCGCAATATAAAATTTGTAGGTCGTAATGGTGATGGTACAACAGTTGAAAAAATTATTCCTGTAAAAGTTGACACCTTAACAAATCTGACTGCTTCAACGATTGATCGTTTAGGAATTAAAATGAAAGCTGATGGGACTGTTGATAAAACATCTTTGCCTTACTATTGGGGTTATAAAAATTACACCTATACAGTTTCAGTAATCCAGGAAAAGACCATTGATGGCTTAATGAAGGGTAATAAGGTTACTGTTGTAACGAATGCACCTTATCTCTGTGATTGGACTTTTGGCGATGCTAAAGGAAACAAGAATAGCTGTGAACTTTTTGTTACCAGCACAGGGACTTTCACACTTTCTTTGAATTTTACCAAATCAGATGGTACCGTAATCAAAAATGCTTTCAAACAGGACTTTGTTGTTGAAAATTTAACCACAGTTCCAGCTGAATACACCAACTTATTTGGTGATTTTGTAGCCGATCCTATGGTTACAAGAACATGGCAATGGGCAAGAAGTGGAAAGGTATGGGCAAATGGACCACTTCGTGGTTTCACTGATCCAAGTAGTGGATGGTGGCAAAATGCATATGCCGATATGAGCGGTCGCCAGGATGGTACAATGACCGTCAAGTTCGCTGATTTATCATTGACAAAGGTGGTTACAGGTGGCGATGCTGCGATTAACGCTGTAGGCACTTATAAAGGTAAAATCGAAGTCGATTTAGGATCTAAAACAGCTGGATATTCTGTTGGCACCATTAAGTTAACTGGTGTTTCCATTTTATATGGTGTTGATGTGAATGCAGCTAATGCTCCATTTAAACAAGTTTCACTTGTTAAGGTCACAGCTAATACCTTGATTTTAGGTGGTGATAGTGATGGTACGGGTCAAACCTGGTTATATAAATTTGAACGCGTTAATTAAGCGGAATAAATCTATGTTATTTGTAATAATGTGAATAGCAATACAATTTAGTTAAATTTACAGAGGACGAGCAATTTTTTGCCCGTCCTCTTATTTCAATAATGAGATGCTAATTTGTTGTCCTATGCGATACATTGTATTGTTTTTGATTGTATTATTTGTTGGATGTAAAACCGATAAGTCTTATACTATTAAAGGTTCGGTCCCAGGTACCGGTTTTAATGGTGAGTATGTTTATATGATTCCAATGAACAATTACTCAGCAGGTAGTGTTGATTCTACTTTAATTGTTGATTCGTCGTTTACATTTAAAGGAGCGGCCGATTCGGCTGAGATTTATATTTTACGTGCTAAAAAACCAATATTGCGTTTTGATTTACAAGATATATTGGTGGTGAAAGAGGCTGGAAACATTCACGCAAAATTTGAAGAAAGGAGTTCAGTTGGAGGTACCACTTTAAATGATTTACTTCAGAGATGGAAAGAGAATAAAGAGAGTTCTGATGATCACTATTTTGAATTATCAAATAAGATCAGTAAAGTCGATTCGCTTGAAAAGATTTCGCTCTCAGTTAAAGCCGATTCATTAAAAAAAGCGAACATTGATTTTCATTTTAACTTTGCATGGAATAATCGCGATAACATCGTAGGAAAATTGGTAAAACTTATAATGGGAACATCATTTACTCAGGAACAGAAAAAAGAGCTGGGGATCAATTGATTCATCTTTCAATCATCAACCATTAACATTAAATGAAGCTATTTTCGACCGATAAAATCCTTTCACTGGCATTTGGAATCATCGTATTCCTGTTTTTTGCCTTTATATACCCGTTTCATCTGAATTACCAGGAGCAGTATCAGCTATTTCTGTTTACGGGCGACTATTTCTTCGGGTACATGGCTAAACCTGGCGGATTCTCAGACTATATCGGCAACTTCTTCACACAGTTTTTCTTTTACTCATGGGTCGGAGCAATTATTATTGCGCTATTATTGACACTATTGCAAAGAGTCGTTTGGCTGATCTCAAAAAGACTGGGCGCAAAATCGTTATTTGTTCCTCTCACTTTTATTCCTTCCGTCCTCTATTGGGGAATCCTTTGCGATGAAAATTATTTATTTGGCGGTGTGGTTGTTATGCTGATCGTAGCCGTTTTTATTAGTATTTATTCTCTGATTAAATCAATACCATCACGTATTTTTTTCGTCTTGATCTCCCTTCCAATCCTCTATTGGTTCACAGGAGGCGCTTTCATGTTGCTGCCGCTTTTTGCCATTTTAAAGGAGAGTTTGACGCGTGAAATGAAAAAACCGCACCTGGCAATTTTTGTATTAGGAAGTATCTTGTTTTCTTTGGCGTTACCCATATTTTGTAAATACTATTTCCTGCAGTATCCGATGAGCCAGGTTTGGCTTGGCGCCAATTTTTTTCGCTTTCCTGTAAATGTGCCTTTAACTGCCGGATTTATTGGCCTCTTGATCGTGTTCATCCCATTTACCCTTGGCTATCTTTCTGATCGTGTGAAACCAAAAAAACCGGTTTTTCTGCTGGTTGCACAGTTATCCGTTTTAATAATTGGAGGTTACCTGTTTATTAACCAGGCTGCAGATATGGAGAAGGAAGAGGTGATGGCTTACGATTTTAATGTGAGGATGCGAAAATGGGACCGTGTGATTAAACTTGCAGACAAAAAAACACCTTCAAGCCCGCTTTCCGTAACCTGTCTGAATCTGGCACTTGCGAAAGAGGGTTTGCTTGCTGACCGGATGTTTTACTATTACCAAAATGGTGTTGAAGGGCTGCTACCCGATTTTAAACGTGATTATACGATACCAATGATCGCCGGAGAAGTCTATTATCACCTGGGATTTATAAATACAGCACAGCGATATGCTTTTGAAGCGATGGAAGCTTTGCCCGATTATCAAAAAAGTGTCC
>Ga0209386_1000146_pt1 | contig 36398 bp, 40 predicted proteins | sample NGEPertwo_FD_184510 | JGI IMG/M metagenome (GOLD analysis project Ga0209386, IMG submission 184510) | Arctic peat soil microbial communities from the Barrow Environmental Observatory site, Barrow, Alaska, USA - NGEE Permafrost154B-two... | ecosystem: Environmental > Terrestrial > Soil > Wetlands...
AAGGCGATAACTTTGCAAACTCATTGAATATATCCAAGGTATCCATAGCCATACCCCCTACTGGTTGTCCTATGAATATAATAACATGGATTGGCTGATAATACCCACAATATTTACGAAAAGAGCCTTTAATTTTATCACGGGAGCTTTAACAGGTGACCTTGGTACCTCGTATTACACCAAGATTCCCGTCATCGAGGAAATTCTAGACCGCTTTCCAGCCACGATTGAGTTGGCTTTTCTGGCAATCATACTCGCTTCTTTTTTCGGTATCGTGATTGGCGTGGTCTCTGCTGTAAAGAAAAACTCGTTGTTTGATAATGCAGGTATGTTGGTGGCCCTGATCGGCGTTTCTATGCCAATTTTCTGGCTGGGCATTTTGCTAATTATTTTCTTTTCAGGAACGTTACATTGGCTTCCCTCTAGCGGTAGAATCAACGCTTTGTTGCAACCGGGGGATGTTACCGGTTTTTATTTAATTGATACTCTCATTGCAGGCAATAGCGCCGCCTTTATGGATGCCTTGCGGCATCTGGTGTTACCCGCGAGTGCCTTGGCGATGTATTCCATGGCCATCATTGCAAGGATGACCCGTTCCAGTATGCTGGAAACTTTACAGCAGGATTATATCCGCACTGCGAGAGCGAAGGGAATCTCTGAAGGCCGGGTGATTTTCAAACATGGTCTTCGCAACGGACTAATTCCCATTGTCACGGTGATTGGGCTACAGCTTGGTAGTCTTCTCGGCGGTGCCGTGCTGACAGAAACCGTGTTTTCCTGGCCAGGTATTGGTGCCTATACCGTGACCTGCATCTTGAAATCGGACTTTCCTGTGGTGCAAGGTGTCGTATTGCTCATCGCGGCTGTTTTCGTTTTTATGAATTTACTGGTCGATGTGATTTATGCGTTCCTTGATCCGCGTATTAAATATTCTGAAAATGGGAGGTAGCTTGTATGGCTAAAGATTTCGATACGAATTCAGATAAGAAGCTGATACAGGCTGAAGAATATGTGGAAAAACCGGAATCGCAGCTAAAAGAAATGTGGGAAACCCTCAGGCAGAACAAGGCGGCTGTCGCTGGCCTGTTGACCATAGGACTGCTCGCACTGATTGCGGTGACCGTATGGCTGAGCCAACTGCTGGGAATGCAGATTTTGCCTTATGATCCCAATTATTCTGACATGACCCAAAGCTTTGTCTGGCCAAATGCTGAGCACTGGTTTGGAACAGATCAACTGGGCAGGGACATCTTCAGTAGAGTCCTTGACGGCACAAAAATCTCCCTATCTGTGGGAATTGCTGCGGTAACGATCTCGCTCTCGGTCGGCGTTTTCTTAGGCTCGCTTGCCGGGTATCGTGGCGGAAGGACAGATGCCATCATTATGCGAATCATGGATATGATGCTGGCCATCCCATCTATTTTGCTCGCTATCGCTTTCATGGCGGCGTTGGGCAAGGGGTTGGACAAAGCAGTGATTGCGATCGGCCTAGTGTCCATTCCGGAGTATGCCCGCCTCGTGCGCGGTAGTATTCTTTCTGTCAAAGAAAATGACTACGTTCAGGCGGCAAAGGTCATCGGCAACAAGGATGGGCGTATTATTTTCAAGCATATATTGCCGAACATTATGTCGCTAATTGTCGTGCGTGCCACTTTGGGTATTTCCACGGCTGTGCTAGACACTTCAGCGCTCGGGTTTTTGGGTTTGGGCGTTCAGCCCCCGTATGCTGAGTGGGGCGATATGTTGGGTAGGTCAAGGGGCTTTATATTTAATGCACCCTATACCCTGATTTTTCCTGGCATAGCCATTACGCTTACGGTACTTGCTTTTAACTTACTTGGCGACGGGCTTCGAGATGCGCTTGATCCAAAATCCCGAATAAAATAAGGGTGGTGAATAGGATGTTGCTGGAAGTAAAGAATTTAACCACTGAATTTAAACTGAAACGTGGTACTGTTAAGGCAGTCGATGATATCAGTTTTACCATAGATAAGGGCGAGATTCTGGCCATTGTTGGTGAATCGGGCTCAGGAAAAAGCGTTACCTCCCTTTCTATCATGGGGCTTTTACAGCTACCGGGCAGAATTTCTAGCGGAGAAATCAATTTCAAATCCCAGCCTTTGAACAAGATGAGTCAGGAGGAATTGCGAAAAATTCGTGGTAACCAGATTTCCATGATCTTTCAAGAACCGATGACTTCCTTAAATCCTGTTTCGCGAATCAAGACTCAGATTATGGAAAACATCATGGCGCATATGAAGATTACCAAAAAACAAGCACTGGCACGAACGATTGAAATGTTGGATACAGTTGGTATACCTTCGCCAGCAGAACGTGCCAATGACTATCCTCACCAGATGAGCGGTGGCATGCGCCAGAGGGTCATGACGGCTATGGCACTTTCCTGTGATCCGGAATTGTTAATTGCAGATGAACCGACTACGGCACTTGATGTAACAATACAGGCCCAAATTCTGGAACTGCTCTATAAGATGAGGGAAAAGTTCCATATGGCGGTGCTGCTCATCACTCATGATTTGGGGGTTGTTTCGGAAGCTGCCGACCGGGTTATCGTGATGTATTGCGGTAAAATTGTGGAGGAAGCTGATGTGAAGAGCTTGTTTGCTAAGCCTCTGCATCCCTACACCGTCGGTTTGCTGCAATCCATTCCTCAAATTGACGATGACAGTGATGATCGTTTGTATATGATCAAGGGTATGGTGCCGAACCCACTGCGTATGCCGCCTGGTTGTCCCTTTTCCGATCGTTGTGACAGTTGCATGGAACGCTGCACTCAAGAAATGCCGGAGCTGCAAGAGCTTGATGGACATAAGGTTCGCTGCTTTTTATATGACAAAGTCAAGGAGGGGGAATTGAACGCAATATGAAAAACGAAGTATTGATGGAGGTTCAAGACCTTTCCAAACATTTCACCGTTGAGACCAGTTTGCTCGGTAAGCCTGTTTCTGTTTTAAAAGCAGTGGATGAGGTCTCCTTTACCATCGGCAAAGGGGAGGCTTTTGGTCTAGTTGGTGAATCCGGTTGTGGCAAAACAACCCTGGGTAAAGTACTCGTCAATCTTTACAGCCCTACAAACGGAAAAATATTCTTTGAGGGAAAAGAACTAACTGCTCTGAATGAAACGCAGCGTCGTTCCTATTGCAAGGATATCCAAATGATTTTTCAGGATCCTTATGCTTCCTTAAATTCCAGAATGACGATTGGCGATATCATCGCCGAGCCGATCATCATCAATCAGCTGCTGCCGAAGAAGGAAGTAGAAGAGCGGGTCATCTATCTGTTAAACTGTGTGGGTCTGGCAAGGCACCAGCGCAATCGTTATCCGCATGAGTTTTCCGGTGGTCAGCGACAGCGCGTGGGCATTGCCCGTGCACTAGCTGTCGAGCCCAAGCTGATTGTCTGTGATGAGCCAGTGTCTGCGCTGGATGTTTCTATTCAAGCCCAGGTATTAAATTTGCTCGGTGATTTAAAGATGGAGTTCGGGCTTACCTATCTGTTTATTGCCCATAGCTTGAACGTTGTCAAACATATTAGCGACCGGGTGGGTGTGATGTATCTGGGAAAACTGGTGGAAATCGCACCGAAGAGGGAGCTTTATGCAAACCCCCTTCACCCGTACACCCAGGCGCTGCTTTCCGCAATCCCCATCATTAATCCGGAAAAGAAAAAGGAACGCATTATTCTAACGGGTGATGTACCAAGTCCCATTAATCCGCCCGCTGGCTGTCACTTCTCTTCCCGCTGTTTTAAGGCGTTTGAACCTTGCACACTAAAGAGTCCGGTACTGAAAGAGATTTCTCCTAACCACTGGGTTTCCTGTCATTTGTTTTAGACATCCTCCTACTACTTTCCAGTAGGTCATTTGTTGACAGGGATATTGCACGCAGTATCATAGAATTCAAGCTTGTAGTCAATGCTTTTGAGGTTTTTCTGTAAATCATCAATTTGCTTCAGAACCTCTTGGCGATGGTCTATATACATTTGCCTTCGCAGTTCCAGGGTTTCATCTCCTTGAAGACACCATTGTATATAGAGCTTGATTTGTTTAATGGGCATTCCTGTGTTTTTTAGACAAGTAATAAGTTTCAGCCAATCGAAATCCTTGTCTGAAAATTGTCTATTTCCCGCTTTGTTTCTCTCTATAAAGGGCAAGAGACCTTCTTTATCATAATAGCGTATTGTGTGTGCCGTTAGATCAAATTTTTCTGCAACTTGGCTGATGGTGTATCTCATTCGTAAATTCTCCTCTATATAGGTTAGCGCTAAGTCATCTTTAATGTTTGACTTAGCGCTAACTCGAAGTTATAGGCTTAGTATAAACGGCTTGATCTTCAAGTTCAACCATAAATAGACAAAACAGGCCCAGCGGTTGTGTCCGCTGGGCCTGTTTTGTCTATTCGCAAAACCGTGAACGAGAATTAAATTGTAATCAACTCATATTTCTTGGTACCCACGCCCAGCTTCATGGCATGGTCAATGGCAACTTTCCAGTCGGTCGTTGGGCTGACATCTGTAAAATGGTCATGGTGCTCACGGAGGCTTTTGTCTAGGAGACTGCCGATCATAACAGGCTGGCGGTTGACTGCATCCGCGCAGGCAACGTCCAGAGCAACTGGGTCAAAGGAGGCAAACATACCGACATTTGGAACAATCGGCACATCGTTCTCTGAGTGACAGTCGCAGTAGGGCGATACATCGACGACTAAGCTGATGTGGAAGTGAGGACGCCCATTGAGTACTGCCCAGGTGTATTCTGCGATTTTCTTATTTAAGATTTCATTAGACTCATCCGTAGCAGGCTTAATAGCGTCTGCTGCGCAAATGCCAATGCAACGGCCACAGCCAACACATTTGTCGTGATTAATAGAAGCTTTCTTCTCTGTCACGGTGACGGCACTGTGAGCACAGATTTTAGTGCACATGCCGCAACCGACACATTTGTCAGTGAATACATAAGGTTTTCCGTTGCTATGCATCTCCATCTTACCAGCGCGGGAACCGCAGCCCATTCCTATATTTTTAAGGGCACCCCCAAAACCAGTCATTTCATGGCCCTTAAAATGAGTGAGAGAAATCAATATATCGGCATCCATAATGGCATGACCAATTTTTGCCTCTTTAACATGGTCACCGCCCTCAACGGGGATCAATACTTCATCGGTCCCTTTCAAGCCATCACCGATTATCACGTGACAACCTGTGGAAAAGGGAGAAAAGCCATTGACGTAAGCAGAGTCCAAATGGTCTAGCGCGTTCTTTCTGCCACCGACATATAAGGTATTGCAATCTGTTAGAAAGGGCTTTCCACCCAGTTCGTTCACAATATCCACGACAGTTTTGGCATAATTGGGGCGCAGGTAGGATAAATTACCCGGTTCACCAAAATGAATTTTAATGGCTGCGTATTTCTTCTCAAAATCGATTTCACTCATGCCTGCTGTTTTGATCAGACGTGTCAGTTTTTGTTGTAAATTTTCTTTGGACGTCGTGTGAAAGTCCGTAAAATATACGTTAGATTTTTCCAAAGTCAATAACCTCCAAAATAACTATTCTAACATTCGAACTCTTTAGCGCTCTTTTAAATAGCATATACCTTAGAGCCTGCTTTAAGTCAAGTAGAATTTCGTATAGAATATACTGCTAGATCTTCCGCCAAACTGCCCTGTACTTTTTCTTATATTTCTCATCTTCTTCCAGTTCAATCCAGGCCAGAGCTATCTTCTTTACGTCTTCATCCTTTGAGCCATCAAACAGTTTTCTTAGCCCTACTTGGATGTCATAGCGTATGAGCGTGCCGTTCTTTTCACTGATACATTCTTTAAAGCGATGGTCAAGTCCTTTTATAGCATTTGTCGCTGTTCATTTCCAGCGAGTCCGATCTTCCAAAGCGACTGTAGGCAATGTCGGGCCGTCACGAAGCGTTTATCTTGTGTGACGGCTATCAGTTCAGGGAAATTCTTCAACATGCGTTTCTCGGGGTCGCTCTTTGCTAGGTTACTCAGGATTTGTGCCGCTATAGATCTCATATGATTGTCTTCGTGAGATAGGTTGCTTTTCATTTCGTCCCAGACGTCGTAAGCCCAAGCGACGGGCTCATTGGACGCAACTATAATTTCTTGATAGGCCTGGTTTCGGAGTTCACCCTCTTCAGTTCTCAGAGCTTCGAAATAGGTTTCTATTAAGTGATTGATACTTATTCCACTCCTTCCTTTATATTTAGCCATCCTATTGAAGTAGACATTACGTCAGCTGAAGTTTCAGCAACAAGCCCTTGAAGGGGTTCATCAGATTCATACAGTTGATCACTATGATTGAATTCTGTCAGTTGACCCCAATAACGTTTCGGCATGAGCGTCCTTCGACAACGGGGGTTATTTCTACCTTCTATGGCGATTGTATTATAGAATTGCTTCCATAGACGGCGGTACGCGATTTCAGTCGCATCCACTTTTGGCAACGTTAACTCATCAACAAAGATCAGCTCTGTTTTTTGTGACCGATAGATTAAGGCCATGCTGTGGGTTTTATCATAGATCATAAACGTTTCGTTAAGAAATCGATCACAAAAATGCCGTGACAAAAGAGGTAGCACGAAGTTCTTGGGTTCTATCACCGCCACAAGGACCTCACCAAATATCGAAAAACGAACAAAACCCTTGAACTTATGGCTTTCGCTAGTTAAGTGGTGAACTGCCTTTTGGAGGGCACAGACCGTATCATCCGTAAGCATCGTCATAACCTTGCTCCCGTGCTTAAACCCCAAACGTAGGAAGCGATAGATTAACAATTCTTTGTTCGGAACACATGTTAAAAACCCGAGCTTAACCAACTCCTGAGCCTGGTGTGAGATCTTCGAGGGAATTGAATTAAAAACTCTGTCCGATTTGTGATCGTCGGATTTGATCCATTTTTCCGTATCAAAGAGGCTCTGCTGTGAGACATTGGGTGGGCGGATGTCGCTGGGGACCTCCTTCAGCGTGTAGCTTTCAAAAACACAGCACATCAGTCCTTCAAAACTACCATCATAAGCGTAGACTAGATCTGTCCTGTCAGGCATTGCTGCACATCCTCTCTCGTGATGGGAGGCTCCTGAAATAGGGAGAGCTGTTGAGGACCTTGGGACGGAAGCTTGTACTGGTTGGACATGAGAGTGCTGAGGGCTCCATCTGACGTTATTTTTAGACCCTCCAGGATCTTTCCCTTACAGGTGATGAAATACTGCGCGCGTTTCAGGACAATGCCTAGCTTTTTAAGTCCTAAAAAATCAATCGAGCCGCTCCTTCTAGCGATAAGAATACGCTTGGCACTGGTCACGCCGATTCCCGGTACTCGTAAAAGCACCTCATAGGGCGCTTTGTTAATCTCGATAGGAAACTGGTCTAAATGGTTGAGCGCCCAATTGCACTTGGGATCAACCTCCAAATTGAAATTGGGATGCTGCTCATCAAGCAGTTCTTTAGCTTCAAACCCGTAAAACCGCAAGAGCCAGTCCGCCTGATAAAGTCGATGCTCACGCATGAGAGGTGGCTTAATATCTAAAGAAGGGAGCAGTGAATGTTCAGCGACTGGCATATAGGCAGAGAAGAAAACTCTTTTGAGGCTGTATTTTTTGTAAAGCGCTTCAGTTAGGGTTAATATTTTATGATCTGTATCCGGCGTCGCTCCCACGATGAGCTGAGTGCTCTGTCCAGCTGGAACAAACTTGGAAGCGTGACGGAATTTCACGAGATCAGATTTATTTTCCTGAATCGTAGAACTGATGAGGCCCATCGGGCGAAGGATGGACTCCTTGGTCTTGTTGGGTGCTAAAAGCTTTAAACTTTCCTGAGAGGGTAGCTCGATGTTGATACTCATTCGGTCTGCTAGAAGTCCCAAGCGCGTAATGAGACTATTATCTGCTCCAGGTATGGCCTTGACATGTATATAGCTCCCAAAGTGGTAAACGTTACGTAATAACTCAAGCGTCTTAATCATTTGTTCAACCGTGTTATTGGGACTGATGATCACTCCTGAACTAAGAAATAATCCCTCTATGTAGTTGCGTCGATAGAAGTTGATCGTGAGTTCTGCAAGTTCTAAGGGCGTAAACGCCGCTCGAACGATATCGTTTGATTCACGATTGATACAGTATTTGCAATTAAAGATGCAGACATTCGTCAGCAACACTTTTAGTAACGATATGCACCGACCATCGGCTGAAAAACTATGACATATGCCAGATTTAGCAGCACTACCTATAGTGCCTAGCTTGCCACTTCTGTCGACACCGCTGGAAGTGCAGGCTACATCATATTTAGCTGAGTCTGATAAGATTGTTAACTTATCATATATGTCAATCTTTAACACCGCCTAACTCCACGTTACTAAATACTATAATATAAAACGTATGTTCTTGTCAAAGGGCGCAAAGCAGAACATTTGTAAGAGACAACCCATGTGATGAGCTCACATTTGCAGGTTGAATCACAACATGCAAATGTGGGCTCAGAGTCAAAGTTATAGGAACTTTAATCTGGATTTAATGAACATAAAATTAGAAAACATTTAAGAAGGTGATGATGATTAAAGCGGTGTTTTAAAGCTGGAAGCGAAACAGTAGAGGTGTTATTTCAGTAAAAAGCAGTTTTCAGTTTAAGTTTGAGAAGGATGACCTAGCATGTTATGATAATACCAGTTATTGGATATCGAAACGATCGTAGGTCTTCAAGGATTGAATCGGTATGAACATTAAGACGAGGGGGATAATCATGAGAATTGTAGTGATTGGAGCGGTAGCTGCAGGCACCTCGGCAGCAGCAAAAGCACGAAGAAATGATGATCTTGCTGAAATTATTATCTATGAAAAAGACCAAAATATTTCTTATTCGGGGTGTGGTCTACCTTATTATATTGGTGGAGAGGTCAAGGATATAGAAGAATTAACGCCAAGAGACAGTGCGTTCTTTAAGGGGAAATATGAGATTAAAGTTAAGACAGAGCACGAGGTTATGGAGATTGACAAGGATCAAAAAACCTTGCTTGTTAAGAATCTTGGTAATGGAGAAGTATTGACTGATTCCTATGATAAGCTGATCATTGCAACAGGCGCTTCCCCTTTTGTTCCAAAGGTCGAAGGGATTAACCATAAGCATGTTTTCTTTCTGAGGAATGTTCAAAATGCTGTAGCGATAAAAAATTATATGAATGGTGAAAAGCCTATAACTGCGGTCATTGCAGGGACCGGCTTTATCGGGTTTGAGGTGCTTGAGAATTTACTGCTACAAAAAATTGATGTCACTATTGTTGAAGTTGCAGATAAAATTACACCGAATCTCGATGTTGATATGGCCACGTATCTTGAAAATCTGCTCCTAAAAAACGGCGTGAAAATCATTAAGTCCAAGAGCATTTCAACGATTCATGAAAAAAGTGTTGTTCTTAGCGATGGACAATCGCTTTCAGCAGAGATGGTGATTATGGCAACGGGGGTTCGTCCGAATACAAAGCTTGCGCAAAACATCGGAATTACGCTCGGCAAAACAGGCGCAATTCAGGTGGATGAGCAAATGAAGACAAATGTTCAAGACATCTACGCTTGCGGAGACTGTATTGAGACTTTTTCTGCCATTACCGGCAAACCAGTCTATCGTCCGCTCGGGTCGACAGCTAATAAGACGGGCAGGATCGCTGGAGATGCTTTAACAGGCGGTAATCTGACTTATAGAGGAAACCTTGGAACAGGGATTTTTAAATTATTTAATTTAGCCATAGCTTCAACAGGACTTTCAGAAAGAGAAGCACTTGATGAAGGTTTTGAAATCGAGATTTGCCATAATATCAAGCCTGATAAACCAAGCTATTTTAAGGGCGGGGAAATGGTGATTAAAGCAGTAGCCGATAAGAAGACTAAAAGGCTCCTCGGGGTTCAGATTATTGGAACCAACGGTGTTGATAAGCGAATCGATGTTTTTGCGACCCTGATTACTTATAAAGCGACCGTTGATGAGCTGTTCCATTTGGATTTGGCGTATGCGCCACCTTTTTCGACGACAAAAGATCCCGTGCATTATACGGGTATGATCTTGGAAAATGCTATTAGCCAGGGTCGAAAACTAATCACGTCTGATGAGTTTAGAAAGTCCACGGAAGAATTACAGATCATTGATACCAGAAGCAGTGATGATTACATGAAAAAAGGGCATTTGCCGGGTGCCGTGAATATTCCTCTTCACGAGCTAAGAGGGAAATTAGAAGCGCTTGACCCTAACAAACCGACCGTTACCTATTGCAATATGGGGGTAACAGGCAACGCAACTCAAGGTGTTTTGATCAATCACGGATTTAAGAGCGTTTATAATCTCTCGGGGGGGCATAAATTCTATGATGGCAGTAAAGAGAGTGGCCTTTAATCTTTAACCCTCTAAAAATAGGCCGTTGGCAGTAGTTGCCAACGGCCTATTTTGTTCTATCATGCACCTCTAACGCAGTTAAGAAGTGACTTACGAAAAATTGTAGGTCCAGAAAGATTCGCGCGCAAGCATGTCAATGAACGTGTTGTCTTGGGATTGTTTCTTGAGTTTCCCATTGGCGATACGTTCGAGAATGGCTTGCGATTGTGATTTGTGGGCGCGTATTGCAGCGAGCTTCACTTCAGACATGGCGGAGATGTCGTTGATTATATCTGGCGGGCCGAGCACCTTCTGACTGCCTCGAGAAAAGGCATGAGCGTAGACTACAGGGCGTTCGGCCGGGGAAAGACGAGAAATGGCATTGATTGTCACGGCACCTAGAGCATTATGGTCTGGATGCACGGCATAGCCAGGATAGTGTGTAAGTACGAGGGAGGGGTGGATTTCACGGAGGATCCGTTCAATCCTATCGGTTAATATGTCTGGGTCTTCAAACTCAATCATTTTGTCGCGCAACCCAAGTTTAATGATTTGTTGAATGCCGATAGCCTCACAAGCCTTATCCAACTCTGCAGCGCGAATATTTGGCAACGACTCTCGGGTGGCAAAAAAAGGTTTGCCCATATTTCTTCCCATTTCTCCCAGAGTAGCGCAGACATAAGTAACAGGAATTCCTGATTTGGCAAATTGAGCTAAAGTCCCCCCACAACCAAACGTTTCGTCGTCTGGATGGGGGAATACTACGAGAACGTGTTGTTCCAAGATTACTTCCTCCCCGTTATTCTGGATTTTATCATTCAAATGGGCACAAGCTGAGTTCAAGAGCCACAGCCAGTCGTCCCTCTTGATCATGGCCCGCGAGTAAAAGCTGACCTTCTTGGCTCATTTCAAAATCGGTCAGTCCTTCGGCATACACCCAGCCGAGTTCTAGTTTGAGTCCAACGCGGTAGGGTCCGTCGCCCGTGATGATCCCTCGTCCAAAGGAAATGAGAGCATTGCGAATATACGCACCCGCAGACATGCTGCGCTCTTTGGTATGAACGGCATAGGCTCCATTGGTTGTCTCCAGGTGGAGGTATACATCACAGTTTAGAAAACTGTCCAACAAGGGTTGCACAAGTGACTTTTTAATGGGCTTCATGAACCATCCACCTCCTCATCCATTGCTTTTCCACTCATTATATACTTTTTGCTTGTTATGTACACACGAATAACTTTCTGAACTAAAGCAGGCTAACGACAGTTATGTCGAAAATAATACTGTAATTGTCATAAACAATTGTCACAAACAGAAATATTAAGTCCTATAAATTTTACTCTATCAGGTTAAGCTATGATTAGTCATCTATAAAATGATAGGGGGATCTCTATGGAAAAGGTTAAATTGGCAGTCATCTATTACAGTATGACAGGCATTAATTATCAATTGGCAAGCTGGGCAGCTGAGGCTGCCAAAGAAGCAGGTGCAGAAGTTCGTTTGCGCAAGGTTCATGAACTAGCGCCCGAAGCAGCGATTAACAATAATGCGGCCTGGAAGGCCAATATAGACGCCACAAAAGAGATTGCTGAAGCAAGCTCAGAGGATCTTGACTGGGCGGATGCCATTGTTTTTAGTGGCCCAACCCGTTTCGGAAATGTCGCGGCACAGATGAAACAATTCATCGACCTCCAAGGCGGACTGTGGGCGAAAGGAAAACTGATGAATAAAGTGGTCAGTGCCATGTCGTCAGCGCAGAATCCTCATGGTGGTCAGGAGGGGACGGTTAAGAGCGTATACACGTCTATGATGCATTGGGGAGCGATTATTGTGTCGCCTGGATATACAGACGATTCGATTTTTAAAGCAGGCGGCAACCCTTATGGAACCACGGTAACTCAAGGCAAGGATGGTAAGATGGTCGAAGACGTGAAGGAGGCTGTATTCCATCAAGCCAAAAGAACGCTTGAAGTGGCCAAGTGGTTGAAAAAAGGAAAAGAATAAATTATCTCTCTAGAGAGTCCGTCAAATACGGACTTTCTTAGAACTCAAATATAATTAACCGGTTATGTAGGTTGAGTGACCAGATTGAGGGGGGACAAACTTGGACTTTAATATTTTGGTGGGTGGCGCCGCGGGTCAAGGGGTTGACACGGTTGCAAAAGTACTGGAATTTATCATGAAAAAACAAGGCTTAGAGGTTTTCTCCCATAAAGATTACATGTCCCGAGTGCGGGGTGGACACAACTTTCATCAGATACGCTTTTCAGATCGACCGATCTACGCTCACCGCGACAGCCTTGATGTTTTGTTAGCACTCGATGCCACTACGGTGAAGCTACATGCTTCCCAGCTGTCAGCCCAAGGTGTGTTGGTCAGTGACGAGAGTTATCGCACTGAGATCAATGAGGGCATAGCTTTTTGGCTCCCTTTGAACAAAAAGGCTGTTGAGGCGGGGAATAAATTGACAGAAGGGACCGTGGCAGCGGGCGCCGTGCTTCGTTTGTTCGATTTTGATTTTGAAAAGGTCTGGCCGGTGCTGCATAGCCTCTTTAAAGATGAGATCTTTGAGGTGAATCGAAAGGCCTTAGAAATAGGTTATACGTTAGTTGAACCGCGATATAAGTTGGAATTTCCTGAAAGTCAACCGAGAATTATGGTCACCGGCCATCAAGCTGTTGGGCTGGGTGCGTTGGCGGCAGGGGTGAGCTTTTATTCTGGATATCCCATGACTCCGTCTACGGGGATCATGACTTACTTAGCCAGCAAAATGGAAGAAGCAGGCATTGTAGTTGAACAGGCGGAGGATGAAATCGCAGCGATCAATATGGCGATTGGGGCTTCATATGCTGGGGCGAGAGCGATGACCTCCACGTCCGGTGGTGGATTTTGTCTGATGGTGGAAGGACTGGGGCTCGCAGCCATCACGGAGACCCCCCTTGTGATCGCCGAAATTCAGCGACCAGGCCCAGCGACCGGGTTTCCCACCCGTACGGAACAGGGGGATCTGAGTTTTGTCTTAACGGCTTCCCAGGGGGAATTCCCTCGCCTGGTCATTGCATTACGGGATCCAGAAGATGCCTTTTATCAAACGGTTCGAGCCTTCAATTTAGCCGACAAATATCAGATGCCAGTGATTTTGATTGGAGATCAATACCTGGGGGATTATTATCAGACGATTCCGCCCTTCGATTTTTCTGAGTTGACGATTGAGCGTGCTTTAGCGGGAGAAGACGTTTGGAAGCAACAGGAACGTTATCAACGCTACAAATTGACAGATGACGGAGTGTCACCCCGCTTAGTGCCGGGTCGGTGCGGAACTCAGGTGGTCCTTGCCGATAGTGATGAACATACTGAGGACGGTCATATTACGGAAGCCGCCGACGTGCGTATCGCCATGACCAAGAAAAGAATGCAACGCGCGAATAATTTGAAGACAGAAGTTCAAGAACCTTGGGCTTTCGGACGGACTGCTCCAGAGATCTTGTTGATCGCTTGGGGTTCGTTGGCTGGACCTATGCGAGAAGCTATCGAACGGTTGGAAGAAGACTATTCCATTGGGGCTTTAATCTTCGGAGATATCTATCCGTTGCCAACGAAGGTTCTGACGGCTATGAAAGCGAACGTTCAGCAGTTCATTAATGTAGAACAAAACGCCACGGGCCAATTGGCAGCACTGATCCGTCAGGAAGTCTTAATCACTTGTACGAACAGTATCTTGCGCTATGATGGAAGACCCATGAGTGGGCAGTATATCGTGGATAGGGTGAAGGAGGTACTACCAAGTGACAGAAAATGAGCAGAACCTGGAACTATTTCAGTCGGATGATGAGATCGCTTGGTGTCCGGGATGTGGAAATTTCGCCATTTTAAAGGCTATCAAGACAGCCTTATTAGAATTAAATAAGCGGCCGGAAGAAATTTTAATCGTTTCAGGAATAGGACAGGCGGCAAAACTACCGCATTATATAAGAACGAATGGTTTTAACGGTTTGCATGGGCGGGCTTTGCCGCCGGCAGTGGCCGCGAAAATCGTCAATCCTGAACTCACGGTCATCGTTCATTCCGGTGATGGAGATACCTATGGAGAGGGCGGAAATCATTTCATCCACAATATCAGACGTAATGTGGACATCGCCCATTTTGTTCATGACAATCAGATCTATGCCTTGACTAAAGGCCAGGCGTCACCGACGACGGCACTTGGACAAGTGACGGGAATTCAGACGTTAGGTAATATAGACCAGCCTCTCAACCCAATCATGTTGGCTTTGGCCTCTGGAGCCACCTTCGTAGCTCGGGGGTTCACTGGGAGGCAGGACCACCTGGTAAAACTCATGAAGGAAGCCATCAATCATCCGGGTTACGCCTTAGTTGATATTCTGCAGCCCTGTGTCAGTTTCAATAAAGTAAATACCCATCGTTGGTACGCGGATCGGGTATACGAGTTACCAGAGGCCTATGGCACTGATAATCTGAGCCAAGCACTGGAGAAAGCGATGGAGTGGGGAGAAAAAATTCCCCTCGGTATTTTCTACCGCGCCGGAAAGCCAACCTTCAATGATCGTCTTACTTGGATGGCGGATCGACCTCCACTCGTTGACCGGGTTTGGGAACCACGAGATGCTGAGAAGTTTATGAAAGAATTAGAATAGATTAATGGGAGGTAATAACAATGGGTAATCCAATCACTGTTGGAGCGACCGCACCGGATTTCAGTTTAAAGGATAACCGTGGTAATATGGTGAAGTTGACCGATTATATAGGAAAAAAAGTGTTGCTTTCCTGGCATCCTTTAGCATGGACAGCTGTTTGCGCAGACCAGATGAAGGCCTTAGAAGCACATTACACGCGATTTGAAGCACTCGGTACGGTGCCCTTGGGGTTCAGTGTTGATCCTGTTCCTTCTAAGAATGCTTGGGCGAAGGATCTAAAGATTGCCCTTGTGAAGTTGCCCTCAGACTTTTGGCCACACGGGGCAGTCGCGAAAGACTACGGCTTGTTTCGTGAAGTGGAAGGATTTTCTGAACGTGCCAATGTGATTGTGGATGAAAAAGGCGAAATCACATGGGTAAAAATTTACGAGATACATGAACTGCCTGACATTGAAGAGGTTTTTGAACAATTGAAATAAATTTTAGGATTTACTTAAATATTAAGGGGATCCAATAAGATCCCCTTAATCAAGTCTGAAAACAAAGTAAAACTTTCCGTAGAATAGCGAAACAAAGGAAGGTGATGCTTTGAAGATTGACAAAAAGTTTGGACTTACTTATATTGTGATCGGTTTTCTGATGATCATGCTAATAAAAGCACATGGAGCTGATGGAAGCGAGGTGACGCTTCTGGAGACGATTGTACCCAGTGTCATTCAAACGGAAGAAGAGAATGGAAAGCTTTCATCTGATAACAAAAAACTTAAGCAGGAATTAGCAAACTGTGCTCAGGGTGAGATTACCTTGGACATGTCTGAGGATCGACTTAATGACGCCGAAATGAAGGCGGCGCTGATTGGAGTGACCGGCCCTGGTCTGCGAATTACGCTGGATGATTCAAAGAGAGCTGTTGGAAAGCGAGAGGATCCGAACCTCTTGGTCATTCATGACCGATACATTCGTGAGATCTTTAACGCTCTGTGGAATGGGGGTGCGGAAGCCATTGCCCTCAATGGTCAGCGTGTGACGTCTAATACAGAGGTGTTTTGTTCTGGATCATACATACAGATCAATGGGACTCATCAGATGCCTCCTTATGTCATTGAAGCGATTGGTGACGAAAATGATTTAACGGGTGCTCTTAAGTTTTATGATTGGTTCAAACTTGGCGATCTTCAACAGGAAAACGGGATTATCCGTGAACTGAAGGTCTTAGATAAAGTGGAAATTCCGGCAGGAATCCCTCGAGATTACAAGTATGCTAAACCCGTCAAGGAGGAGAAATAGATTCATTTCACTTCTAAACCTATTACTCTATGATCAATAGAAATACCCTATAGAATAGACTTTTTAACGGTCTACTCTATAGGGTGCATTTTATTCAAGTAATAGTCACTTTATAAAAATTTTTTAGAAGATTAAGCCTAAAGCGATAAGAATTAGAATTGCAACAGCAATCACTGCCACGCCGACTCCGGCTCCTACACCATAAGCAGCGACAGGAGCGACTGGTTGAGGGCAACACGCTTGATGCATTTGACCCATTCCTTGCATCATTCCTTGGTTCATTCCATACATAAGAAATTCCTCCTTTAATTTTAACTTTTACTTAAAATACTATTCCCATTGCGATGAGAAGAAGAATTATAACTACGACTGCTGCGATTCCTGCACCAAACCCTTTTCTTTCTCCACAACCACAAGCAGCTCCATCAATACCAAATGCCATTTCTTTTTCCTCCTTTTGTTTAAGACATAATGCATGATATGCACAGTTCTATAATATTGGAACAATATGGTAATAATAATTTTTGCTGGTAACACAATACGCTGCTGCCTCCAAGACAGAGCGATGATAAAGTGGGCCACAAATCAAAAAAGGAGACAAGTTGGGGAACTTGATGTGATCCTATAAGTGTCGTGCTGTATCGTTACATTTGAATGTCAGGCCTGTTTACAAAAGCTTCATCACCGTTATAATGTGCGCATTCTTAGAAAAATCAGCTCCTGGTGCTAGTTTGTCAACTATTTTATCAGACGTAATAATGACTTGATTGTCCTTAATTGTGCAATAACGTATAGGGCAAGGTGAGGTAATCAGCGATCCTGTCTCCACATCATATAAGTACCCATCGCTTTTAAAATCACTGAGTGTAATATCTTGAGCATGATAATGACCAGTAAAAGCAAGTCTGACATCGTATGAAGCCATCATTTTCCCGACGTCCTTATAATCTTGAATGAGATAGTCCGGATGTAGTTTGCTCTGACCTGTCCAATGATCCACCAACCCATGATGTTCTAATACAATAACAGCTTTGCCGTTTTGTTGCGCATTTTGAAGGATATTCGAAAGCCATTCTTCTTCTGCTTGAGACAACTTACCGCCTACATTTGCTCGGTGACTTTTGTTTCAAAAGAGCGGGCAGTTTGGAAAAGTTCCATTAATATGGTTTCGAATAAACATATAACTCTTTACAAGCAAAAAACAGCCGATGGGCTGTTTTTATATTCTCTTTGATGTTTTTTCCAATATATATACTATTTGTTTTAAGGAATCTGTGAATTCTTCATCTGAAGAGTTTTTGAAGATAAGTAAATCATCTTTTACACTAGGATCATCCAAAGCAATAGGGATATTGAAATTACATCCTGCAATATATTCATCCCAATGTGCAAGTTTCCAGGTATCCCTGTCTGATTTCCTTGCAATCATCCTTTGTCGGGTTACATCTATAGAGGTTTCTACCCAGATAACAACTAGAGATGCATTATATTCTTGTAATTTTGTTTTTAGCCTATTGATATAGTTCAAATCTCGTATTTCTTTTGTAAATGGTGCGTTAATTAAGACAATATCATCATAAGTCAACGCTTCCAGCGCAAGTGCCACGATTGTTTCATACTCTAAATCGCGAATATTTTTATTGAAGAAATCAGAACTTCTATTATACGCTTCACCTGCTACAACAAAGATCTGTTTCGATAGTGGTATGAGTGTATCTTTATCGAGATAGACAACACGACTTAATTCCTCGGCAAGCTTCCTTGAAACGTAAGTTTTTCCACTCGCAGGTGGTGAGGTTACTAAAATTAGTTTCTTCACAATATATCCTCTCCTAATCGTAATGTCTATGGTAGCCAATTGATAGCCCTATCCATTTTTAAATTTCATTTCCTGTATTTATCGTCAATAATCCTATAATTTTGGTGATTGATTTTATCCCACTCAGTTTTCTTGTATTGAATAAACTTAAGCATCGCATTGATATGGTCTGGATCGTATTCTTGGAACCCCTGCTCTTTAGACCAGGCTTTAATTTCCTCATAATTTGGATGCTTATCGTCATGATATATTTCTAGGAATTCATAGTAACTTGGCAATCCACCGATATCCTCTGGCGGTGCCGTCTCCGCTCCCTCCAGGAGCGTTGGGTAACCGAAGTAATAATCATCAACGATTCCCTCAAGCTTGATATCTAGCTCCCAGTTGTCACCAAAATCATAAGTGTAGTTGATTACGCCATACTTCTCAAGATAATGATCAATCTTGAGCCCTTTTGGCTTTTTAACAACGATGCTTAGGTTGTTTAGGCTCGCTTCTTCATCATTTGTCACTCGAATATTTTCCTCTGAAAGATCGAATTTATAGAGGTGATAATCTTCATAAGAACTACTTTGGAAATTCGTGATATTCTGCATCACATCATGGAGCCTATTGAACGTGGCTCCTGCGGGCATGATCACTCTTCTCCAGATTATTGGGTCTGAGTGTGTTATTCCTATTTTTATGATATATGCTTTCATTCTGGTCATCTTCTCCAATACACTGGCGGAGATTATCTTGCTTCATAATCGCCATCATATAATAAGCTCTGGTAACCTTTTTGGACATGCCCTCAGAGTATGTACTATTTTACCATATTGTTCCACATACTCCAACCTGTGCATATTATTAAGTATTACAAGAAAAGGGGGAAAAACAAATGGCATTTGGTGTTGATGGAGTTGCTTGTGGTTGTGAAGAAAGAAAAGGCTTTGGCGCAGGAATTGCTGCAGTTGTCGTAATTATTCTTCTTCTTATCGCAATGGGAATAGTATTTTAAGTTAAAATTAAAGGAGGAATTTCTTATGTATGGAATGAACCAAGGAATGATGCAAGGAATGGGTCAAATGCATCAAGCGTGTTGCCCTCAACCAGTCGCTCCTGTCGCTGCTTATGGTGTAGGAGCCGGAGTCGGCGTGGCAGTGATTGCTGTTACAATTCTGATTCTTATCGCTTTAGGCTTAATCTTCTAAAAATTCTTATGAGCTGGTTATCATCTGAAAAGGTGATAACCTTTAATTATTTGCAACAAAAAAGACCCCACCGCTTCCGAGAGGGTCATACGAGTAGCAAGTACTGACACTTTTTTATAATAGCCCTATCAACAACGAGTCCTTATAACAATCGGTTACAAGGAATTGTTGACCCTGAAGAAAGCCTTCTAGTTCTGTGTTAAGCGTATTAACCCAGTTTGATTTGCTCATGTCCTTAAAGGTAATCTCAATGATAGGGAGACGTTTATCCTCACCTTGCACACTAGCGGTTCCGTGCCCTAACTCCACGGTTAACATATTAAGGTCATTAATCAGCAAGATTGTTACAAAGTTTAGAGTCTCTGATGGGGTTCTCAAGGCTTACCTCACCCTTTCAATCGTGTTTATCTTACATGTTATACAAAAAGTGCTTACACGTTCCCAACTCAAAAGTGTATTCCCAGTTTATTAATCAACGTAAATAACAAGTGGGACCGTGGCAGCAATTATTAAGGTCTGAAAAAGTTATAAAAATAAAGCCTTTGTGGAACGATACTAAGTATTGCGAATAAATGTCAATTCGTACTTTCCATAATCGCAAGCCAAGAAAGGATTCTTGATATACAGGTTTACACTTCATAGTAGAAAATGATCGTGATTCATACTTAACAAAATCACATAGAAAAAGGGTGCTCTTAATGACTCAAACAACTGTATACAAAGAGTTTTACGGTTATTGCCCTCACTTAAATGAAGAAAACGCAATCCACGGTGAATACTCTGAGATGAGTTTGCCTGGTTCTTCATCTCCCAGTTATAAGCTTATGAGCTGTGAATGCAGCCATTCAAACGAATGTACACTGGGTCATGAATGTCCGTTATGTTAAATCACAAATAGCACTTTAGGGTCCGACACTACGGTAAAGGACATCCTATTGTTAACGTCGAAAGGAGATGCATCATCATAGAACATCATTTTCTTGTGTTCAAAGAGGTGGCAGAAACTCATAATATTACGTTATCTGCTAGGAATCTTCACATGAGTCAGCCCAGTATTAGTTTGCAAATTCAGAATCTGGAATGCGAGTATGATACCGTTTTTTTTGACCGCACTAATAAAGGGGTTACTCTGACTAAAGAGGGTAAGATTTTTTATAAACGTGTTTGTACTATCTTGGATATCCTAACGAGTTTCAAGGAAGAGATCAGCGTTCTAGCGGAAGATCAGAGTAGGCTAATATACATCGGCGCGACTTCAACGATTGGAGAATATGTTTTGCCTAATATTCTGGCGTTTTTGTTTAAAACCCACCCAGAGTTGGACTTTAAAGTCAAGATTGCGAATACGGAGTCTATAACGCAGGATGTTTTAGATAAGAAAATTCATATTGGCCTCACTGTGGGGCCTGTTTCCCATTATAAGAATCTTAATGTAGAAAAATTCTGGGAAGATGAGCTGGTCGTTGTACTTCCCCATTCCCATCCTTGGGCATCAAGGGAAAACGTCACACTCGCTGAGCTCGCTCAGGAACGTTTGGTGACAAGGGAGGCTGGTTCTGGAACTCGTAAGGTTACGGAAGCAGCCCTTAAAGACAGAGGGCTTGATCCGGATCAATTGAAGGTAAAGATGGAGTTGGGAAGTACTCAAGCGATCAAACAAGTGGTTGCGGCGGGACTCGGAATTACCATTATCTCTTCATTGACGGTCAGCGAAGAAAGTGACAGAAGCCTATATAAGATCTTGAAAGTTCAAGATGCACCCCTTTATCTACCGCTCAATATTCTTACCAATGCCCTAACCACTCAGACCAAAGATGAGTGCGTATTTATCAAGCTACTTCGTAATCACAAGTTATTAGCGGATATTTTAGGGAAGGATTATCATGGATTAGAGGTACATGCGAGCACGCCAGCGTATGCGCTCCCTCCAGTGAGGCCTGTTGAGCAGGAACATTCGCAGGTACAATGAGAATGAACTCCCTTAAGCGCTAAGGGAGTTCATTCTTTTTTATTATGAGTGCAAGTCAATGATTCAATTGGGCCACTCGACAACCGCGGATGTACTGTTTATTGGAAAATAGTACTGAGCATTTCCTTTTGTAGGTTATTACCTATAAAGCTAACAACTCCCAGAGGAACGTCTTTTGAGGTTGAGATCGTATAATGCCCATCGGTATATTGAAATTCAAGAAAGGTATCTAAGGATTTAAGGATTCCTTTGCCTCTTAGGATATTGCCATACACTCCATTCTTACACTTCTCCAGAATACTCTCCAATTGTCTCATTGCAAAAATCCCAGTGGGCCTAAATCCTAGTGACTCAAAATTATGCCCTTCTAAGTGTGGACCACCCATGACATCAGGGGTAAGATATTTCGGATTTTCGTTTATGAGACTGAAAATGTCTGAAGGAGATAACGCTACCCAATCTTTGGTGATAATCTTGGCGTCCTCGTTTAATAGGCGCAACTCTTCTGCAACGTTGGAAACCTCGTTAGCCTCTAGAAACTGGGATTTACTCAGGACGATCGAAGTAGCATTCGCAATTTGGCTCTTGAAGAAATAAGAGTAACTTTGTACATGCTTAGAAAAGTTCCCAGCATCAACAACGGTGGTAATAGAGTTAATATAACATTTAGCAGAAATCTCGGAGTCCTTAAATATATCGAATATTTCATCCAATATAAAAATACCGGACGGTTCAAAGATTATTCTATCTATATCCTGCCTTAATATTTCTCTCAGGGTGAGAAGAAAGTCACCCTTAAGTTTGCAACACACACATCCGTTGGAGAGTTCATAAACATCGAAGCCTTCAATTTGAAGGATTTCACGATCAACGCTAACCTCACCAAATTCGTTTTCAATTAAGACCACTTTTTCATTATCAAGGGATTTAAGTAATTTTTTTATAAATGTGGTTTTTCCTGCGCCTAAAAAGCCAGAGACAATATCAAACTTTACCATACTTATGGTCCCTCCATTGATTTGTTCCCTTATATTACTCTTTTAGTAAGTTTAATGTGTACTGATGGGGTTTACTATGGATTATCCGATCGTAAATTGTACTTTCCGATACTTTTGACTTCAGAATACTTATTAATAAAAAGTCAGTTTAATTCGGATCGCGATGGCGTGGACGGATATAAGCCTTTTGTAATAAATAGTGCCTTGACAAAAAAAAATTTAACCGGATCTAGTACAAATAGGCACAAGACAATCGGTTTAGATTCATCAAGATAAAACAAGATATTCCATAGTGAAGAGTAACAAAAAAGGACTACAATAATATTAACAGAATATATAAAACTTTTTGGACATTCATTGAGGAACCGAAAGTAGTGTAAATTTCGAGGCCAATGAGGAAGGGAGTGAAAATACGTCATGTAAATGTCTGATCAGTCCTGTTGCATCAAATTAAATTATAAGGAGGATATATATATGTATAATTATACAGAGATAAGCAATGCCGTCATCGAGGGAGATCGTGATGAGGTTCAAGTTCTAACGAAAAAAGCGATTGAGGCAAAGGTTGATCCGCTTGAAATTATTAATGAAGGTCTTATTGGTGGAATGAATGTCGTTGGTAAGCGTTTCAAAGTGAATGATATGTTTGTTCCTGAAGTCTTAATGTCCGCTCGGGCGATGAATGCTGGCGTTGATCTGATTAAACCTTTACTTGCCGGTGGGGAAATGACCAATAAAGGGACCGTTGTTATAGGAACCGTTAAAGGCGACTTGCACGATATTGGAAAAAGCTTGGTTGGTATGATGTTAGAATGCTCTGGATATAAGGTCGTCGACTTAGGTGTTGATATTTCTCCAGAAGAGTTTATGACGGCTATCAAAGAAAATGATGGAAAAATATTAGCCCTTTCAGCCTTACTTACAACGACGATGTTAGCTATGAAAACAACCATTGATGAGTTTACTGAAAAAGGCATGCGCAAAGATGTTAAAGTCATGATTGGTGGTGCACCAATATCTCAAGAATTCTCTGATCAAATTGGTGCAGATGGCTATGCGGGAGATGCTGCCGCAGCGGTGGATCTGGTTGGAAGATTACTAGCGTAGAATATGGAAATTACTAAGAATTAATATGAATTTATAGGAGGGTATTTTATGAGTAATGTAAAGTTTACAGAACTTGCTTACACTAATTTAGATGAGTTTGTTTATGGGACTGCTAAGAAACCTGTAACCTGCAAAAATGGAATGGTTATCGGCGGAGGAACTGTCTATCCGGAAGTTAATCTTACACTACCGACCATGTTAATTAATGAAGAAACTATGCCGAAAGTATTATCCCAATATGAAGAAATGATTCACGGCATTTGTTCTAAAGCTCATGAGCTTCATTCCCCAGGAATCATCATAGAAATTGAGCTTCTTCCTCCCTGTACCTTTAATCCTCAGTGGGGGATCGACGTCACCAAAGTCGTTAGAAAAGTTATGGATGAGTACACTACTAAATTTGAACTGAAAAGTGCCCTAAGAATGACCGTTGTCGATATCAGGGAAGGTAAAACGCTAACCCATATGTACCATGGCGAACATTGGGATAATGTGATGAAGACCTTTAGAGGCTGCGCTGAAGCAGGGGCAGACTTTTTAGCCATTGAGTCTATTGGAGGAAAGCATCTCCATGACGAGGCCGTCATGAATTGCGATCTGCCGAAAGCTTTGTTCTCTTTAGGCGTCGTAGGCTGCCGTGATATGGAAACTTTATGGGATGAAATCGTAAAAATTGCCAAAGAAACAGAGTGTTTGCCCTCTGGCGACACTGCCTGTGGATTTGCTAATACCTCTATGGTTATGGCTCACAAGCAATTTATTCCTAAAGTATTTGCAGCCATCGATAGGGTTATGTGTGCGGTCAGAACTATGGTAGCTGTAGAATGTGGTGCTGTTGGACCAGATAAGGATTGCGGTTACGAAGGGGTATATCTTAAAGCGATTACAGGAACACCTATTTCCATGGAGGGGAGAACAGCCGTCTGTGCTCATTCCAGTGCAGTGGGGAACATCGCTGCCTGTTTAGCTGATTGTTGGAGTAATGAATCCGTGGAAAATGTTAGGCTATTAGGGGGTATGGCTCCTACAGTCTTCACCGAAGAACTTGTCTATGATTGCCGACTCATGAATGTAGCAACTGCTCGTGGATCAGCCCTAGAAATGAGAGATATTCATGCAGAATCTGATAGAATGTACGATCCACAGGCCTATGTATTAGACCCAAGAGTCGTTCTGAAATTGAGTCAAGAAATTATTAAGGGGAAAACTCACTTTGAACGAACTAAAATAGCAGCGGCTGTTACGATGACTGAATTGCGTGCTGCTGCAGCAGAGGGTTTAGTACTGCTTGATGCTAAGGAACTAAAATATCTTAACATACTTGAAAAACAACTAAAGGGTGTACCAGATGACGAAGCTGAATTTACAAAAAGCATGATGGAATCTGTGACGAAAGATAAATTTGATCCTGCCAAATACGACATGTAAGGTTGGTAGTGTTTTTAGACTTTATTGGAGTACTGTAATCTAATCGAAACTTATGCTGGCGCTCTCGTCTCCCTAGGCAAATTTATTTGAACCTAGCCAAAGACGAGAGCGCATTTCTTTATTTACAACTTATATTGTCAGAATAGAAGATATATAGTAATAAAAAATGAAAATATGGTATAATGAGTAATATATGCTAGGAGGTGGTATTGTGAATCAAGAGGAATCACAATGGCTTGAGAAATTAGTAGGACGGAATCTCCTAGATAAAATGTTATCTTCATTTTCAAAATCTACTGGTCTAAAAGCGATATTTGTTGATAACAAAGGAAATGCCTTAATTTCTACGGAAAACTCGATCAAGGATTGTCGTTTCTGTGAGATAATAAGGGCCGATAGCCTTGGCGCAAAGAAATGTCAGCGTTCCCATGCCCGAGCTTGTACTGAAGCAGCTAAATATGGTGAGCCCTATATATTCAGATGTCATGCGGGCTTGATTTTGTGGGCAGCACCCATTTTACTCGACCATCATGTTGGTGCCATTATCTGCGGGCAGGTATTGATGTGGGAGCCAGAAGACTACTTTTTAGAGGAAATTGAGGAAATGGTCAAGGCCCTTGACGTGGATGTTGCTGCGGTTAAGTGGTCAGCAGCCCAATTAGAGGTATTGTCCATTGAAAGAGTACAGGCTGCAGCAGATCTGTTGTTTGTACTCGCTAATCAAATTATGCAAAGCGGTATGATGGTCTTAGAACAACGTAGGCAAATAACTGCTCAGCAGGCGAGGCTGGCGGAAGAGATTGAGGCTCGAAAATCTGCGGAAGTTGCGATACAGACGATTAAATCGAGAGCATTAAGTATTATCTCCTTGGACAAGGAACAGGAACTGAAAATGTTGGTACGGAATGGTAAAAAACCAGCTGCACAACAACTTCTCGAAACTTTATTAGTGGATATTATTGAAATAAATTCGGAGAATATAGATACGGCTAAAACAAGAGTGATGGAATTAGTGTTCATTATATCAAGAGCCACTGTGGATGGAGGCGCTGATTTGAGTGCGACGCTACAGCTTAATGTTGTATTCTATCAGGAATTACTTGCAATAATGACGTCAGACGAACTGTGTCTTTGGTCTACAAAAATGTTAGCCTCATTTATCGATCAGTTGGAAGGAATTAAAAACCAGAAAAATATTCAGGCGATACAAAAAGCAGCCGAATTTATTCGGCTGCTTTTTAAAAATAAGCTTACAATAGACGATATTGCCCAAGAAGTTTATCTCAGTCCATGCTATGTTAGTAGAATCTTTAAACAGAGTCTGGGTTGCACGCTGATGGAATACCTCACTCAAGTCAGAGTGGAAGAAGCCAAAAAAATGTTAAAAAACCCGAAATTTAATGTTATGCAGGCGGCTGAAGAGAGTGGTTTTGAGGATCCTGGCTACTTTACCAGGGTTTTTAAAAAGCTTGAAGGAATTACGCCTAGCAGCTTTAAACAAAATGCCTTGTAAACTGCAGTTGCCGAGGAGTGAACGCTGTTGTTAACTTCAGAATTAGAATTAATCACTAGTGCCCTATTGAAGGGACAGGCTAACCGGGTGAAGACCCTTACATTACTGGCGATTGAAAACGGGATCGAACCCCAAATGGTTTATGAAACAGCATTACTACCAGGTATGGAGATTATTGGAAAAAGATTTCGTGATAATACTATTTATATTGCCGAGGTTTTAATTGCTTCAAGGGCAATGCATGCGGGGTTACATGTCTTGAAGCCCCTACTGTCGACCCCACGAAAGGTTTCACTCGGTAAAGTTGTGATTGGTACTGTTGCGGGCGATTTACATGACATTGGAAAAGATTTAATCGTGATGATGTTTCGCGGTGCTGGCTTAGAGGTCATTGATCTCGGAATTGATGTACAACCTGAGGAATTTGCGAATGCAGTTATTGACCACAAACCGGATATTTTGGCTATGTCTGCGATGCTGACAACCACGTTAGGTATGATGTCTGAGACTATGAGGGAACTAGAACGCAGAGAACTTCGTAATAATGTAAAGATAATTATTGGCGGAAATCCTGCGACCGAGGATTTTGCGCAGGCTATTAAGGCCGATGGTTATGCTGTTGATGTATTTAAAGCGGTTGATTTGGCACTGGGAATTGTTAGATAAGTCAGAATTAATCAAGATTAAACAAGAAAATCCCTGTAAAAATACTTCGTTTGGGGCTAGAATTAGTGTAACAAATGAAATTACACAAGTTTGTGTTCACAAACAAGTGTTTATTTAATCAGGGGAGGAATATTAATGATAATCGTAGGAGAACTAATTAACGCAAGCCGCAAGGCCATGGGAGCGGCGATTAAAGCTCAAGATGTAGAGTATATTCAAAAGATCGCCAAGGAGGAATTTGAAGCTGGGGCAAATTATATTGATGTGAACGCCGGTATCTTTGTTGGGAAGGAACCCGAATACCTACAATGGCTTGTTGAAACGGTTCAAAAGGCTGTTGACGCACCTTGCTGTATTGATAGTCCCGACCCAAAGGCGATTGAGACTGCCTTGTCGGTGCACAAAGGCGTTGCGATGATTAACTCTATCTCTCTAGAAAAAGCTCGCTATGATGCCTTGATGCCCCTTATCGCAGGCACAGATCTAAAAGTTGTGGCGCTTTGCATGAGTGATGAAGGAATGCCTGAAACGATGGATCAACGGTTAAAGATTGCCGATAAACTTATCAATGGCCTTGTCCAAAACAATGTGCCGATTGATAACATTTATGTCGATCCGCTGGTACAACCAATCTCAGTAAACAGCACGTTTGCTGTAGAATTTATTAACTCCGTTGAAGCTATCATGACTCGGTTTAAAGGCGTCCACACGATGTGCGGGTTGTCTAATATATCCTATGGTCTACCCGTGAGAAAATTTATGAATCACGCGTTCGCAATTATGGCAATCGGCAAAGGGTTGGATGGTCTGATAATTAACCCTTGTGATAAAATGATGATGGCAAGCTTAATCACTGCTGAAACCCTGGCTGGTCAAGATGAATATTGCGTTAAATATCTCAAAGCGTTTCGGAATAAGCAGTTTGAGTTCTTAGGATAAGTATTCGACGGCTCAGCATCCCCTTCTCTAATAAGAGGAGCGGATGCTCTTTTCATATAATTAGTCGGAGTGAGGGGATCGCGATGAAGATTAAACTTATCGGATGTGATTCTACCAAGAACGAAGTTTGTTCGCTGGTCAATCCATTGACTATGGATTGTGAGTTCCTGGACTTTAATTACCACGGTAACTCAAAGCTGCTTCATGTGCGGCTTCAAGAAATTATCGATGAATGCCAGGACTATGAGCTAATTATTATGACTTATAGTCGATGCTCAAACGTTGTCGTCGGCTTGCTTTCCCAACGGGTACCACTGCTTTTGCCAAAAACGCATGATTGTATTTCTCTTCTGTTAGGTTCAAACCAAAGACAACTTAAGTTGCTCAAGGAGAATCCGGGAACCTACTATTTCAGTCGAGGATGGTTGGATCATGGTCGGACACCTTATGCTGAGTATCTAGAATATGTCACTAGCTATGGTCAGGAAAAGGCACTTGATCTTATTAAAATGTTGTATGGTAGTTATAATAAAGCGGTTCTTATCGTTACACTTGGGACGAAAGACCTGGAGAAATACAGAGAAAAAGTTCGTGAGATTGCTGATTTTTTTGGGTGGGACGTGGGCGAGGAAGAAGGGAATCTTCAGTTGTTAACCTCAGTATTAAAGGGAAGCACTTGTCAAGACACCGTTTATGTCGAACCTGGAAGGACAGTTACTGTAGATATGCTGGCAGGAGGTAAATTATGAAAATAACAATACTACCCAATCGTGTCATAATTCCAAAGGATCACGAGACCTTAATGGAAGCGCTGATTCGACATCAACTACCCGTGCAGGCTATTTGTAATGGTAAAGGAACGTGCGGTAAATGCAAAGTACGGATAACAGGGAATGTCTCCGAGCCTAGTGAGCGTGATTTAAAGCATCTTAATACTCTAGAATTACATGCGGGTTTTCGACTTGCTTGTAGTGTGCAGCCTAAAGAAGGAATGGTCATCGAACTTAATCTTGTGGAGAGCCAAGATCGCAAAGTAAGTGCGCTTAAAGATATGAAAAAGACTAACTTAGACCCCAAGGTTGAAAAGGTGTATATACAGTCTAGTAAACCAACACTCGCGGATGAGCGGGGAGATTGGGATCGTGTAGTGGAAGCTCTCAGCACAGTTACGGGCAGGAGTTATGACCAGACAAGTCTATATATTTTAAGTAAGGTGCCAGAAATATTGAGAGCAGATGAATTTGCACTGACGGTCACAGTCTCAGAAGATAAGATACTGGAAATTGAGGCGGGGGATACTACAAAAAGACTTTTCGGTGTTGCAGTGGATGTTGGGACAACGAGTGTAGCGGTTGCCTTGTTAGATTTAAAGAGCGGTGATATTCTGAAAGTTGTCTCGACAGAAAATGAACAGACCGCTTATGGTGCAGATGTTATTTCCCGTATTACGTTTGCTATGGAAAGCGATGCAAGCGCAATGGTCCTACGTGATGCAATCAGGAGGACCATTAATCACTTGCTAGAGGAACTCGAAGCTCAAACTGATGTAGGTAAGCGTGAGATCTTTAAAATGACGATAGTTGGTAATACCACCATGCAGCATCTCTTTCTCGGCTTGGATGTATCGCATCTGGCAGTTTCACCGTTTGTCTCTGTTTGCAACAGACCTTTAGAATTCTTGGCGATGGAATTGGAACTGGAAATCAATCCTCAAGCAAGAATCTTACTTTTGCCGAACATTGGAAGTTTTGTAGGCGGTGACACGATAGGGGCTATTGTGGGAACCCCTGAGGTTTTAGAGCAAGGAAATCATTTGCTCATTGACTTAGGGACTAACTGTGAACTGTTTCTAAGGACGGAAAATTCTATGATGGCCTGCTCTACTGCAGCAGGACCGGCCTTTGAGGGTGCTGGAATTGTTCATGGCATGAGGGCCAAACAGGGGGCCATTGAAGGTGTGACGATCACAGAAGAGGACGTAGTCTGCAAAGTGATTGGGGAGCAAAAACCCATCGGGATCTGCGGCTCAGGCCTTATTGAGGCGATTGATGAGATGAGGAAAGCTGGGGTTATTAACAAACAGGGGAAGATTGTCGATCCTGAAAAGGTTCCACCCCTTTCACCTGAGTTGCTAAAAAGGATTCGACCCATTGAAAGAGGTCGCGAATTTGTCTTGGCCTATGGAGCACGTCAAGGTCAGGATATAACTTTATGTCAAAAAGATATTGGGGAATTACAGTTGGCCAAAGGGGCGGTCTGTGCAGGAATTAAAACTCTGGTAGAAATGGCTGGAATCACTGTATCTCAGCTCGATTCCGTGACGTTATCTGGAACCTTTGCCACATATCTCAAGGCGCTTAACATTTTGAATATTGGTCTCGTGCCAAATATCTCCGAAGACAGAATAAAGACAGCAGGAAACGCTGCGCACGTTGGCGCAATCCTCGCTCTGTTAAACCAGCAAGAGCTGGCTACGGCAGGAGAGTTATATAGAAAGATTAGCCATGTCGAACTTGGAGGAAGTACCACATTTTCTAACTATTTCATGGATAGTATGTACCTTGAACGATTGAGTTGATAAGATATAAGAGCAGTATACTTAAAGCGATAGTCAGTAGGCAGATACTCTAAACTGAAATGAAAGTATTGGAGGGCGATTAGCATGGCAACAGGGGTAATACACGCTGGGGTCTGTGGCTTTACTATTAATATTAAAGCAGTCAGTGATGAGGATCATAAGGTGCTATTAGAGATAACCAGTGATTGTCCTAATTACCAAAAAATTGCGAAGGAATTAACGGTAGTTGATGCCTATAAAGAAATTTTCAGTAAGCTTCATTCGGGGAGAGTTTATGAAGTGTTCTCCAAATATAGCCCTCATCCCAGTTGTGCTGGAGTTTCTGGAATTATGAAAACGGTGGAAGTTGCGGCAGGTTTGGCATTGTCACAGACCGCTACAATTAGTGTAACGAAGGAATAAGGAAATAATAAGATGCCCATTGATTATAAAAGGCATCTTTCTTCGTCGCCAGCTGGTTCATCGAAAAAATTTAGTTAAATGATAATCGACAACTAAGTGACAGTAACAAATAACAAGCCACTGTATTCCCCCATTCAGGAATACAGTGGCTTGTTATTTGTGGCAATTTTGAACTTCTCTGGGTCTAGCTCTTATGGTAGTCCAAAAGGTCAGCATTGAGCTGGTCTTTGTGCGTGTAGGTTAATTCTTCTAAAATAACGATTTAGGCACTATATATGAGGAGGGGTCTGCGTTATACGAGGGGGTTTAATGATGAATTTCCCTTATAATTTGTTAAGTTCTTTAGATATATTAAAGAAATACCAGCGTGAAATTGATCTCTTGTTTCGACATGTGAGGTGGATTGATGCAATGACTGGAGAAATTGTTCTAACCGAAGAAATGATTATAAAAGAATTTATGCCTATTATTTTAGAACAGCTTCCGGAATCCATGAATGATTTTCAAATGACCTTTGCTGATGGTTCAATCCATATAACATTAAGAGGTAAGATCAAAAGTTTATCGTTGAAGGCTTCTAATGATGTTGCTATTGAAAAGTTTCAGTTTGGTACTGGTTCCCATAAGATGGTTTTAGCACTGAGTAATGAGTCTGTAGAAGCCGAGAAAGGTTTCATTAATGAAATGCTTATTAGGATAATTAGAGTCCTATTTAGGAAACGGATAAGTCAAGCGATGCAAAATAAACTAGCAGAAAAATACCCAGGGGTTACTTTGGACGATCATCGTAAAAACGTCGTTATAGACCTTGAGGTTTTACCGCAGTTACGAAAATATCTAGAAATAGTTGTTATGGGGAAACCACTGTTAGATCTTGTGGAAATGAAGTTTATGGATATAAGTGAAAAGGGAATTAGATTTAAACTACTTATACTTAGACCACCAATTTCTTCACGGAAAGATGTGATAGGGGTTTTAGGCCTGTGAAGCCTGCGTTAAATACATTATGCTAAATTGATCGACTAACGGGTCCTAAGATGATAAACAATAAAACTCACACACAAGGTTAATAAAGAGAAGATTAAGGCAAGCGTAGAAAAAGCGAGTAAATAGGCATTATACCGAGCGACTTGGGAAATATAACGATACGTGTTGACCTGCAGGAGGTTACCCAGTAGTGTCAGGCTAAATAATACTGCGTAAAGCGTCACGAGTCCCTGGGTGGCCCCCTTGATATCCGCACGACTTAACGCCATGTGCGAAGAAACGCCTAGGGCTATTAGGAGGAAAATCCAGAAATTTGGGTTCGATAAATTACTCAGCGTAAAGATGCTCTGGATTAAAATGAGATTGGAGCTGGCAAGTCCTTTGAAGAAGGTTAGATCAATGGAGTTCGTCATCATACCTTCTTGCAAATAGGTGGCAAAGACTTTGAATGAGTTGGGTAACAAATAATATAGGCTGAGAAACAGGGCGCCAATGCCACTGATAATTGGCGCTATGCCTATGAAGAAATTACCCACACTTTGATAGACACTCCTTTGATTATACGAATGAGTGACATATCCCAAGGTACCATCTGCTTGATGAATCATCAACAATCTCATGTCTATAATTTTATGACCAAAAATAAGGCACATCAAGGCGTGACCCATTTCATGGACGGGGGTTCCTATCCAAGCGGTTGCCAAAATCCCTTTATAACCAAATGCTGAGAAGAAGTAATGATTAGATTTCCGCTCCATGACACCTAAGACCAGGCCGACGACCATTAACAAGCCTACTAGGCTTATCATTTCTAAGACACTAAATTTGAACGCTTTTATGAAAAGTTGTTCCATTATTCTTGTGCTCATTTCATGTCTAAATTTGATCCGTAAGAGAAGGCAACTATGAACTGAAGTTAGATCTATACTCGCAAGAATATCAGAGATAGAGTCTGTAGTCCAACCGGCATTTTACTGAGTGGTAGAACGCCTTTGTTCATTATACAATTAGAAGGATATTCTGCTTGGAAAGGCGAAGGTGATATACATACGAACACATCACGAAGTCATTGGCAATAAAATGACGAAGCTATGGAGCCTATAAATTTTCCGAGAGAAGGTGAACCGTTTGGGCAACGCGCAAATGGAGAGCGCAAGAGAATTTCTTAGTCTGTTATCGATGAGCTCAGGGGTTTCCGGCTATGAAGGTTCTATCGCTACTTCGGTTATGGAACGATTAATTCCTTTAACGGATGAAGTGCGGTGCGACACAATTGGTAATGTATATGCTCTGAAAAAAGGGCATGGCAAACGTTCTAAAATTATGTTAGCTGCACATATGGACGAAATCGGCCTTATCGTAAAAAAAATTGATCCTCGTGGCTTTCTTAGTTTTACCTCCATTGGTGGGGTAGACCAGCGAACGCTCTTGTCTCAAGAAGTGCTTGTTCATGGACGACGGCCTATTCCAGGTATTATTGGCTGCCTACCTCCACACCTTTTACAACAGGGAGACCCCGCTCAAGCCGTTAAAATGGAGGAGATGTCCATTGATGTCGGTCTGTCTTTTGCTAAAATAAATGAGGTGATTCAAGTGGGCGATGTCATTACGCTAAGGCGAGAGACGTATCCGCTGCTTAACAACGTGATGGCGGGGAAATCGCTGGATGATCGTGCTGGGGTCGTAGTGATGATGGTTTGCCTACAAGAGCTCTCGCGTCTAAAGCATTCTCATGATGTCATAGCGGTCGCTACGACCCAAGAGGAAATCGGAGCACGGGGCGCCCTCACTAGTGCATATACGCTGAATCCAGATCTAGCAGTGGCCATTGATGTGACTCATGGAAGTACCCCAGATACTAAGGGGCAAGTTTCCATCGATTTGGGTAAAGGACCCGCGGTGGCTCTCGGTCCCAATATTCATCCCGCTATCTACCGTCATTTCTCGGAAACAGCCCAAGAGCATCGGTTACCCTTTCAAATCGAACCGACCCCAGGGCACTCTGGAACGGATGCTTGGCCTATTCAAGTGACGCAAGCAGGCATTCCTACGGGGTTAATCTCTATTCCCTTGCGCTATATGCATACCTCTGTGGAAACGCTGGATCTGCAAGACGTTCTTGACTCTGGAAAACTACTCGCTCATTTTATTGCCTCCTTACCAGACGATTTGGAGGGATTTTTATGTTATTAAAAAACCTGAGTGAATTAAACGGTACCTCTGGAGATGAACGCTTGGTACGTAATTTCTTGCACCAACACCTTGAACCCTTTGTTGAGACTATTAACGTTGATAAAATGGGTAATCTGATTGCGACGAAGAATGGACATCTTGGTGGGCCACGCGTTATGATTGCCGCTCATATGGACGAAGTAGCGTTGATGATCATGGAAATAACCAACGATGGTTATCTTAAATTCCAGCCGGTTGGCGGGATTGATCCTAGAATTTTGATCTCTAAACCAGTCCAAATCAACGAGTCCCTCGTCGGGGTCATCGGAGCGAAAGCGATTCATTTACAAAAACGCTCAGAACGTCAGAAGGCCTTGTCCTTTGACCAACTCTATATTGATATTGGGGCTAAATCTAAAGAAGACGCTGCCAAACAGGTGAAACTAGGCGATTATGCCTATTTCATGACGAAGTGTGAACCCTTCGGGGAGGGGCTGTATAAAGGAAAGGCGTTTGATGACCGGGTAGGGTGTGCTATCTTGGTAGAACTTCTGAAGAAGTCCTATGATTTCCCCTTAGTGGCTGCGTTTACCGTGCAAGAGGAGGTAGGCCTCCGGGGCGCGAAGGTTGCGGCTTACCACATCGCTCCGGATTTTGCGATTGTTATTGAAGGAACCGTGGCGGCTGATGTGGCGGATCGCGAAGAGGAGGGGTGGGTTACGGAGTTAGGTCAAGGCCCTGCTTGCTCGCTCATGGATAGAACGACCCTTTACAATCCCCAACTGATCCAGTGGGTGACGGAATTAGCCCGTCAGAAGGGAATTCCACTGCAGTTCCGGCGCGGATCTAGCGGCGGAAATGACGCAGGTCCTATTCATGTTAGCAAAGCTGGAATTCCTACGATTGTCTTAAGCGTACCGTGTCGCTACATTCATTCTTTCGCCTCGGTGATCTCAGTCAAGGATTATTCTGCCTGTTTGAACCTAGTGGATGAACTATTAAAGGAACTCCCAGGTAAGCTTGGGGTGGGCTCGATTGATAAGGAGGATAATCTGTGATGGATTTGGATTTTACAATACTTAGACAGTTAACCCAGATCTTTGGCCCGTCCGGTTCAGAAGAGCGGGTGGCGGAATTCATCGCCACACAACTGCGTCCCTACTGTGACGAATTAAAGACAGATGCCTTAGGAAATCTCATCGTTTCACGTCATGGAACGGGTAAAAAGATCATGGTGGCTGCCCATATGGATGAAATCGGTTTAATGATTACCCATATTGATAAAGAAGGGTTTTTGCGTTTCACCCCGCTTGGAGGCGTGGGTATTTCCAATCTTGTGGGGCGAAGAGTCAAGTTTAGTAGAGGAAGGGTCGGTACCATTGGCGTTGAAAAATTAGAGAAGCCTAGCGAATTCAAGCTTGGTAAACTCTATTTAGATATCGGTGTAGCCTCTCGTGAAGAAGCTGAGCAGCTTCTTCACATTGGGGACACGGCAGTATTTGTTGGCGATTTCGTAGAATTAGAAGCCAGGATTATTTCGAAGGCACTCGATGACCGCGTGGGTTGCTTTGTAGCAATGGAAGCCTTTAAACGAACGAAGTCAACCCACGAATTAGCCTTTGTTTTTACAGTGCAAGAAGAAATTGGCACGCGAGGCGCGCAGACGGCTGCCTATGCGATTGAACCTGACCTGGCCATTGCTGTAGATGTCACGGCGACGGGGGATACGCCTAAAGCTCACCCGATGTCTGTAGAGCTGGGAAGAGGGGTAGGGATTAAGGTGCTGGACCACTCCATGGTTACCTCTCCTCAAATTAAGCGATGGATGGCGAGTGTTGCCACGGATCGTAACATTCCCTTCCAGTGGGAGGTTTTAGAGTATGGGGGAACCGATTCTGGAGCGATTCATTTGTCCAGAGGAGGGGTGCCTTCAGGGGTGCTTTCAATTCCCACACGCTATGTGCACAGCCCCGCCGAGATTCTGGACAAACAGGATGTTGAAGCAGCGCTTGAACTATTAGTGGCACTGTTAGAAGGTCCTATCGATTAAACTTTCATAGCTAAGATTATGGCAAAAGCACTTCATTCAATAAGGATGAAGTGCTTTTGTTGTTTCTTTAAGGGCAAAATGCCCTTAATATATTTTGGACGTTAAATTATCACACCAATCAACTTGGATGACATATCATATCTTAAGTTTCGCACCCTCTAAATCGCTGCTTCTGTGATTTCCAGGTAGCCTAATGTGATTGTTGCCCTTTGATTATTAATGATTAACTAGCTTTTTCAAGGGTTTTTA
>Ga0209386_1000147_pt1 | contig 36329 bp, 27 predicted proteins | sample NGEPertwo_FD_184510 | JGI IMG/M metagenome (GOLD analysis project Ga0209386, IMG submission 184510) | Arctic peat soil microbial communities from the Barrow Environmental Observatory site, Barrow, Alaska, USA - NGEE Permafrost154B-two... | ecosystem: Environmental > Terrestrial > Soil > Wetlands...
GGCCATTTGCCCTAAAATCCCCGGTATATAAAATCTTCTCATTCCCGCTCTCAACAAGAATCATATAACTGTCAAATGCAGAGTGATCACAAAGAAAAGGAGTTACAATCATATCCCCTATCTGTATTGGCTGTTTATGGCTCATAAAACCCTCAATGCTGAATGTTTTTACTCCCTTATACTTATCCGACGTCGAAACGATTTTATAGCTGCTTTCCCCCATATAAACCGGTATATCTGAATGGACTTCATATGCAAGTCCAATGTGATCGCTATGGTAATGAGAAAGAAATAAACCATCATAGCCTTTATATTTAAATAAACCCTGAAGATCAAAGTGTTCTCCTGGCTTGCCATTCATTTCAAGACCGGCATCCAGAATTATTTTATTTGTCTTTGAGGCGATCTCTATTATATTACCACCTATTTGGTTTTCACCGCGGTGTATTTTAATTTCCATTTAAAAATTCCTCTAAAGTCATCATTCTATCCCTATACAACCCATAGCCCATATAGGAAGCCTGCGGTATTTTTATATCCACCAGTTTGATCAGTTCTTGGTAATAGGGTGCTTCTGTCACTATTTTTAATTCCCTTTTAAATGCCGACTTTGCCGGTTTATGATTGGCCATAAGAATAAGAAATTCTGGTTTTCCCTTTGAAATGTTAATAGTTTTCTTTACTCCTCGAACCAGTTCAAGTTCAATCTTTTGATTCAGCATCGTTTCTGCTTCCAGGTATATTGTAGCAACCTTTGATTGATCCGAAAAGAACCGAAATAAGTCTTCAAAATGTTTGGTAATGCCTGCACTGCCGTTCAGCGCACCATCTCCATATTTTTTCTCAACGAATACAAGCCTTACATCTTCAGCGGTTTTATGACTACCTGAAGTGGAATCCCATTTTACTGCAAGCAAATCAAATCGACTGCCGTTTTCCATATTTGCATACTCCAAATCAACAATGTAATAATCCGTATCATTGGATATGCTGCTGTTATTATTTTCTCTCAATACAAGCTGCTGATACTCCCGCTCCAGTTTTGGATGAACACTAAAAAAATGATCCATTTCAGCCTTCAGAAAAGGAATGGAATCCAACCATTTGTTAATATCTGATTGACCAATATCAGCAATCTCGCTTTTATAACGATGATAATAATGTGGGTCAAATTCTATTTTGTAAATAGACACTGTTGGGCTGATTTTCAAAATACAGCCTCCCCGGTATTTTATTCTTTGCTATATTGCGTATTGTGCCTTTCAGTTGTTCTGGTGTCATCATTCGTATTTCTCCTTCTGTATTTAGATGAGCACTTCCATATAATTTCGAATTTTATCTTCAATTCCGAATGCTTTTCCATATTGGAGTATTTTTCTAACATTACCACCAGGACTGAAATATTCTTTTATCGCATGCACATAAAGCTGCATATCCATTTCTTTTTTATTATTAATTAAATCACAAATACAGCGTTCTTTGTCGTATACCTTTACCTCTGCGCCCATAGGTGTTCGTATCTTAACAATTCCTAAATGCCATAATTCCTTCTTGACATAATGAAATCGAAAATTGGGATGGTCTTTTTTAATTCTCGAAACATTGTACCCTTGAGGCACAGATAAATCTAATATATGAGGCACTCGATCAGACATTCCATGTAAATAAAGCGCAGTGCCATAAGAAAAAATGATTTTTTCACTTCGCTTTTGTATGAGTTTATAATCATCTACAATATCTGTAGATAATGTATAGATTCCATGGGATTCACGTATCAACAATTCCTGATCTACATAATTTTTTATGACTGTCCTACTTAATCCAGCATCTTCTATCTGCTTTGTTGTAATAACGCCCTCCGAATTTTCTGCTACCTTTTTAATTATTAGAAATTTCGAATCCATAAAATCACCCCCCTTTAACCCAATTACTTTCGTTCTTTAATTATACTCTTTTAAAGAACATATGTAAATATGTTCTTTATATCTTTTCCCGTTTTACTTCTTTGGATTTCATTTTTTAATGAAATGCGGCCATTTTCTAAATTGGCCGCATTTCGTTGAATTTTATTGTATCTCCCCAATGGCGCGCTCAGACCCTATCTGATAATGAATCCTCGTCTGAATAGGACAATTCCATAATGGTGAGATTCTTCAATCCAGGCTTCGTATTAGAAATCTGCCTCAGCTCCACATCATAGAAAGGCGATATCAACCGATAAGGTACATAATTATATAATATCTTCCTCATAGCAATCACTTCCAGATCCTCCGTCGCTTCAAGAAATTCAATAATCTTCTTTTTAGGCTCGCTGGAAGAAATACCGTACTTCTGGCTAATATGTAATACAATCTTTTGCAGTGTATCCTTATATCCCAGGTTCAGCTTGTATTCCGCCACCATGTACCAGGCAGTGGCAATCATCTCATTGACCAGCTCTTCAAATTTTAATTTTTTCTTTCCAAGTACAACAAAATGAAGAATACTCTTAAACCAGAACAGCTTATAGCTTAGTGTAATATACTGGTCGCTCAATACTTTTTCGAGAATGCGAACTCTCTTTTTCAATTTATCTATCAACTACCCATCAACTAAATTTATTATCTGTACACCATTGCTAATAAAGGGTTTATCCTCAAAATCATTACACTTTTCTTTGAGGTATCAACTAACTATCAATTAAATTCCAACAAGCTATTTTGCATTTTACTATATTTTTCAAAAAATTCTAATTTGTTAACTATTTTAATGTTTTTATCAAGCTCTTTAGTCATATATTTTTTTGCTTCTTCAATCTTATTTTGCTTTATATATAATTCAATTAGCATTAAACTCGCTCTTGTATTATAATCTATCTCACGATATCTTTGATGAGGTAAATTAACTAAAGTTAATAAACACTTTTCAGATTCATTATATTTGCCTCTCAAATTTTTTACCGAACAAAGGTCAAACATTATCTTGCGCAACAAATCATTACTTTTATTATCCTTACAATCAAAGCCTATTGCTATAGTCACATTTTCTGTGGCTTTTAAAATCATTGTTTCTGCGGCAACATAATCTCTATCCTTAATTAATGATTCAGCCCACTTTTTATAATTTTCAGCAATGGATGTATAATTAATAATAAGATGTTTATTATGAGGACTATCATCACTAAGAGTTAATGCTTCCTGAAGAAGCTCATTTGCACGCTTATGCTCCCCAAGTCGGCTAAAGGTTTGAGCATACGAATTTAATACAAAAGAATCTTTAGGAGATAATGCATATGCTCTGCTGTAATTCTGATGCGCCTCTTTTATTTTATTATTTTTACGTTTCATATTTCCCCAAGCTAACCAGATTTGAGTATCATTTGGTTTTAACCTAGACGCTTTATCCATGAGTTTATCAGCCTCAACCCAATGCATTTCCATCGACTCCATGATTGCCCAATTTCTGTAAATGGAAGCCAGCCTAGGAGCAATATCTACAGCTTTTTTATATGATTCTACAGCTCCCATATAACTACCTGCTTGATATTTTTGATAAGCAGTTTGTGCTAACATTGCAGCTACCTTTTCTTCTTCTGTTATTGCTCCTAAATCAGCCAAACTATATCTGTATTGCTTTTTGGCACGTTCTGCTTCTTCTAAAGTATTATCAACCGAAATCATTCTCTTTTGAATCTGCATCTTCAAATCAATATCTTTATCCAACTGTGCTTTAACATATCCTCTGGTTAATGGTAGTAATGAAAAAAACGAATTAATTTGTTGATTTTCTTTATTCAGCACTTGCTCTGGTATTATTAGCGAGAAGAGCATCAATGCTTTTATTGAATCTTCAAATATTTCATCTTGCAAGTTAGATATATATTTTAATATACCTTTTGGCACTGCATCTTCATATAAACTTAATGTACACATTATTTGCTTAGATTCAGTTAATAGTTCCGAATAAATTTGCTCAAAGCAAAACTGCGAAATATCACTAGAATTTTCATTAATATTTTCAATAACAGATAATATATCTTTCCCCATTGCGATTTGTCCCAAAACCCATTTTATAGCTAAAGGATAGCAATATACCTTATTTACATATTGCTTTACAATATTATCCTCAAGTTTTAGTAGTGTTGTCAAATTCTTTTCTTTACAAATTATTCTAAAAAGTAAAGTTGCCTCTTTTTCTTTCAATTCTTTTAAATCATAACGTCTTTCTACCTGCCCTAGTCCCCTCCTGCTTGTTATTAATATGGTTACATTAGGGTGTGAATCCAATATAAAATTAATTATTCTGTCATCTGTAATCGTTTCCATATTATCGATAACTAGCAATATTCTTTTACAAGAATCAAAAAGCGTGTTAATATCTTTTTCCTTTTTCTCGATAGATTCATAGATTTCCGAACCAAATCCCATTACACTTAATATAGTATCTAATAATTCGTCATAATTTTGTAGAGTTGGCTCAATATCTTCAATTCCAAGGTAAGTTAATTTATTCTCTTTTGCGCTAACCCATACAACGCAATCAAAGATAATTATTTCTTTTTTTATAATCTCCGTGACAATATTCAACGCCAATGCTGATTTGCCAACACCTCCTGCGCCTGCAATTGTAATAACTTTGTGACTACCTTGTTTAATCATTTTAATAATCTTATTTTTATCTTCTTCCCTCCCAACAAACCCACCTTCATATTCATAATCGGCAATTGGTAAATTATTTAAAACTGAATATTTTACAATATCGTCAGTATAAAAATCAATTGGAACCTTTGCTACAAGTTTTTGAGGATCTCCAATTATATTATCAAGAAAAACAAAATAATCATTACTAAACTTATTCATATTTGATGCAATTGTTTTAACTTCACAAATCAAATTATTTAAATCTGAATTGGTAAAATAATCTCTTATATGAGCAATCTTACACCTTAATTCATTTAGACTGTCCATAACTCTTATAAAATCATCTTTTTTGAAAATCTCATTATTAAAAAACAAATCATAATTGTTTTTATAAATAATTATTTCTTTCAGATGAATAAAATCAACATTTTCTAAAAATTCATATATTTCATCAAAACTATCAATGCGTTTAAATGCAGCGTTTTTCACACCTCGAGGAATAAATTCAAGCCCATTATAGTCGGAAATTTCTAGTTCCGAGTTAATATTTTCCCTTAGTATATTTTCAAACTTTGAGATTATAGAATATCCAAAATCTCGTGCTTCAAAGCTTAATATTCCCATATTGTTCCCTCCAAATTTCTCCATTGTAAATAATCTACTTTTATCTTATCTACTAAATAATTAAAAAACTATCAATCTTCCCACACACAAACTCCCAAACAACCTTCTCCTTCGGATACTTCATACACACATACTCCTGAATTTCCCCTATCCCTATCACTATCCCAATCCCAATCCCCTCAAAACAATCCCTTATCAGCCCCTCATCAAAAAACCGTTTCTTCATCCCATCTTTTAAAAACAGTCCCCTCTGAATTTCCTCCCCTTGGCCCGCACCATGGTTAATATCTTTATCCGAATTTACCCTGCAAATCAATCTCCCCCCCGGCGCCAGCACCCTGCCGATTTCCGCCGCAATATGCCCCATCTCCTCATCGTCAAAATAATGCAAACATAAGTCCGCAATAATAACATCCGCCGCTTCAGCCTCAAAAGGAAACCCCTCAGTCATATCAAACTGGCATGTATCCACCAAAGGGTAATGCTTACATATCGTCTCAATCGCCTCACCAGAAAAATCGCAGCTAAGAAGCCGCGCAGGCAACTCAGCCAAATATCCAGTGTCATCTCCCCAGCCACAGCCAAGTTCAACAATCAATTGCCCCGAATCAAGCAAATCCAAATTGTATTTATCCAGCCAACCGTCGTAGCCAGACTCTGCCGGATTCAAATTCTTTATAATACCGTCCCAGTATTGTTTTTCCTTTTGCATAGTGCCTCCAAATCAATTAAATTTTATGAAAAATTCCCACTTATGCCCCAGTATTTTTGCCATATTACTTCATCAATAGGTGTTTCCATTTTTTTGTAGTAATCCGTTAGATCTTCGAACATTTGAGTTTTAATTTTGCTTATGTCATTTTCATTATTAAGCTGTTTCCATAACATAGAAGAGAACATAATAATATTCAAATCCTTTGCAAAGTGCATAAATCTCTTCCTCTCAAATTTCTCAAAGGGGTTAATAATAATATTCTGTTTCATTTTGCTATTATCATTTAGAAATTCCTTTGTAAATGGGCAGCTTTTTCTGTCGGGTGCCAAATTTCTATCCAACCTGTATTTATAAAAGTGTGAATACTCTTCAACCAAATCATCTAAATTCACTTCCCCATTAATATCCATTATTTTTATTATTGATAAGATCATTATCATTTTGTAAGATAAGGAGTAATCTCTCTGTTCTAAAAACTCAAAAAAATCTTGATAAATGGTTGTATCGTCATGTTGCTTTAGTTGAAGTTTTTTTATGATTTCATCTTTATAATCAGGAGAATAATAATTAATGCTATTGCTGCCAATTTTCAAAACAATACTAGGCTCAATTGTGCCTTTTTTAACCCAACTTTTAATCGTTCCGGTTGAAACGTAAAGTTCTCTTGCCAATTTTTCATCGCTGTAATACTCCGAATACATTTCTTCAAATGTAAATATATCTATAGGTTTTAGTTTTCGTTCTTCTTCATAAATACTATCTAGCAACAGTTCCTCTCTAGTAAGCTTCAAGTTAGGATTTAAAACATCTGCAAATGGTTTATAGTTTCCTATTCCTAATAATGCATGAAGGCTCCAAGGTCTATTGCTTATATTTCCATAAGCCCCATAATTATCTACAACATCAATGACATAAAGTGCTTCTTTTCTTTCCATCTTTCGAGTTCCTCTACCAAGTTGTTGAGTGTAAAGAACTTTTGATAAAGTTGGTCTTGCCATAACTATAATTGAAGTTCTTGGAGAATCCCATCCCTCATTTAATAGGGAACAGGTTGTCAAAAATTGTATTTTCCCGTTTTGATATTCATTAATATAGTTCTCAGATTTTTGATTGCTTCCGCTCACCGCTTCGCAAGTAAAATTAGCGGCTTTCATTAATTTAGCCAAATTTTCTGCATGTTTAACGGAGACACAAAATATAATCCCCGATTTGTAGTCATTCACATTTAAAGAGAAATATTTATTTAATACATCTACTATTAATTTGTCTCTTGAAGGAACAATTAATGTTCTCTGCAAATCTGTACCCACATAATCCCTGCCATTAAATCTAACTTCACTTAAATCAATATTACTCTCTACCCTAAAAACTTTGATTGGTACAAGTATCCCTGTCTCAATAGCTTCCTTTAAAGACATCGCCACTTCATATTTCCCAAAAATATCTTCTAGTCTTCTCTCGTCTAGTCTTCTATCCGTTGCCGTTAAGCCGATTAAAGTTTTAGGAGTGAAATATTGTATAACTCTGCTCAATGTTGGAGCTACTGAATGATGGGCTTCATCAACAACAATATAATCAAAATGTTGTTGTTCTAATTCATAGTATCTCCTGCTGATAAATGAATTCGTAACGACTGTAATATCACATCCGAGGCTATTACCAATACTTTTATTTATACCTTCTTCAGATAATCTGATTTTAATTTTGCTAATGGTTTGGCTTCTAACTGATACTTGGGGTACTAAAACCAGTACTTTGTTTATATTACCCTTCTTTATTTCATTTATCATGTCAGCAATGTATATTTCTGTTTTACCAGTGCCGGTTGGAAGAACAACAAGAAAATTTGTTCCTCCAGACTCTCTTTCATTAGATATCGTTTTTATCGTTACTTCTTGATGACTAAAGAGCTTTATCTTTCTAGTAACATTAAGTTTCTGAACTCTAACAAGGTTGTCTTTTATGCCAATAAAATTTATCAATTCCTCATAGAAGCTGTCTTTTGCCTTCATACCCTCTAAAGACCACCTGAATATTTTCATATTATTTGCCACAATAGAATTTTGCTTTACCAATTGCTTTTTATATTGTTCTTTTCCAATAATTAGCGGATGATGGTATGATTCTCCATTTTTTTCAACTGCAATTTTTCCATTTTGTGTTCCAATTAAATAATCAATATACCTGGTTTGTGAGTTCATATCTATAAAAGGCTCTTCTCTCAATACACTTTCTAAAGCTTCATTTCCATATATATCTATAAGGGCTTGTTCAAAATATGCTTCTGGAACTGACGGATCAATTTCAACTAAACTTCTATTGGCTCCAGAAAATTTTATGCCATTTTCATCAAAACGTTGACTCGAGATTATATTAAAATCAGCAACAAACTCAATGAGGTCTTTTTCAGTATCAACAACAAATCTGTAAAGACAGTCGAAACTACTCATTAGTAAATTCTGTTCTTTTGTGTACTGCACATAATGAAATGGTTTTGCACAGTTGCAAATATCAAAATCTAATACGATTGCTTGATTTTCTGTTTTATCAATAAAAAGGAACCCCCTCAAGAGATCTTTTTCATAAATATATCCATGCTTTTCCAGGAAAGCTTTTCCTTCTTGAATAATATTAGGTAATTTCATATCTTAATCTGCTTTCTTTTTTGATATTGCAATTGGTGTCTGGGATAAATGCCATACTTCTGACTAATATGTAATACAATCTTTTGCAGTGTATCCTTATATCCCAGGTTCAGCTTAGAGTAATATACTGGTCGCTCAATACTTTTTCAAGAATGCGTACGTCTAGTTTGTCGTGCTGGGGCAAATTGATCACGAGTGCCTCCTAATCTTTGGCAATTAAAATACCAATATGTTGCATTTGTTGCATTTAGAGTCTGGCACCAAACACCGTCATCTTCCATAAATCTTCACTAATTAAGATATCTACTTTTTGTGGTTCGTCCCATATTAAATTAATTACTTCTTTTTTGCAATGCTTCAATTAATTCTTCTTCTGAAACATCTTTGACTTTATAACACTTTAATCCCCAATATATAGAGCACACACTAAACAGGATTAATGCAAAGTAAAAAAAATAATTAATTAATTGAGCGCTAAAGATATACACCTCTTTAAATTCCGAAGTCAATAGTGTAATGAGTATAGTAAAACTCAAACTTATAAATGTAATACATTTTTGCTTCACATCTAATTTTGCACGAATTATTTCAGTATATTTTTTGATTTCATATTTCAATTTATACAATTCAAGAAATAATAATTTTTGGTTTATACTGCCTCTGACATCTATTTGTTTTTCAATCAAATCATCTACTTTACCCGAACTTCCGACTTCATATATTGGTTCCGATGTCAATCCTGAAGTAGTTGATGAAATAAACATAGATCCAGTGGAATTGTAATCATAGTATTTATTGTTGATTTTTGGGTTTATTATTTTTTTTTGCGGTGGAGCCTTTTGAAACTGCTTTTTTATTTTAGCTCCCATTTTATTTACCTAAAATCTTTCTTTCTATATCTTTTACTTTTTCAAAACTACAAGATAATAATTTTTTTGATATAGTATTTAAGTCATCGGTGGAGTTATTTAGATTTTGAATTTGATATGAATCCACATCAACATACAAGCCAATATTGGGTACTGATTCCCGTACGTAGTACTCCATAAAGTTAGCAAAAGCTTGGTCTCCCTTCATTGGCCCGCAATTAGTATTAATATTAATATCATTTAAATTGTAATTCAAAGGATATGCAAAATCAGAAAGATTCATGCCAATCATATCAATAATTTCTTGCGGAATCGAAATGTATCTTTCTTGGCAAACTTTTATCAGCTTTTCAAAAGAATGATCATAAGAAATACATTTTCTATTTCTTATTCCAATTCGAGTAATAATATTATCTGATAGAAATCCTAATGCAACGTTCAAATTGTTAAGATTTTCAACATGATTACCAAACTCCTCCGCTGTAATATTATTATAAGCAGAAATCCCCATATTTTCATGAGAAATAAAGATTTTAAAGCCTTCTTTTTTATTCTCTATAACAGAAATATTTTCTCCAATAGACCACTCTTCTAGCCTAAATATCTTTGCTGCATAATTAACTAGCTGTCCTCTATTATCCAATACTAGCGGATTTGCTTTATATCTAATTTCATAAACATTTTGAGAAATAGTATTTATAATCTTTCCCATTATTAAACCTCCTTAAATTGCTTTAATCTAATTAACTACCAATTTTTCATCAAACCACACCTCAGCCCAGGTCGTAATTAATTTTTAACCCTACTCCCTTTCCCTGCCTGCTTTCTAACCTAAAACTTGCCATTAGGTCCTTGCCGAGATACACTTTTTCTAGCATCCAACACAATCCCATTCACGATATTCTCAATCCATTCGGTATTATCCAGATACCCATATTCATCATACATATTTGTATTCTATACTATTATTTATATTTTTATCTTTTCTTATAAAATTTATTTATTATTCCTATAATCTCATCCCCATATTTCTCGCATTTTATATCACCAAAACCTGAAACCCCTTTCAGTTCATCCTTACTTTTGGGCATTTTGCATAATAAGTCATCTAGCTGTCTGTCATTAAACAAAAAATACGGTTTCACATTTTCTTCCCTGCTCTTATTCAAACGATATGCTTTTAAAAGTTTAACCAATTCAACATTTTGTTGAGTATCTTTTCCCTTTTTCTCAATTATATTCTCATCTAATGATAGTCCCACGTCTTCAGTATCTAGAATGTCTCTGTATTTTTTCGTGTAATCCATTTTGTTGACTACGCAAATATCGAGAAAGTATCTCGCAAGTTCCTCCATAGATTTTAAGCTGGAGTTTTCCACACCAGGTTCCATATTCACTTTTTTAATATATTCTATCAGTTGATCCGCTCTTATTACTTTACTTTTTGTCTCTTTGTTGGCATATTTCATATTCAGCACAGTTTTCGGGTTTGCTAGTACAACGATTGATCTATTGAAATCATCAAAGTATTTTTCAAATAATGCCTTCGTTAATAAATTATTATGCCTCTTTGCCTTTATCTTTTTTAGCAAATCAAGATGCCGCTTGTTTTGGGTGATGGGGGAATATATTCCTTCTTTAAATTTTTTCCCATTAAAGCCAATGGTTCTAACAAAATCTCCACTGCTATTCACTTCAATATCCCCATAAAGATTTTTGCATTCAATTATAAAAATCCTTTTTTGAGTAATTACCAAATAATCAATTTGGGCGGACAAATCTTCATCTTCAATGTAAACATCATGGAGAACATACATGGGGATATGGCTATTTTTAAGCTCAAAGGCGATATTTTTTTCCCCGGCGATGCCATATGAAAGCAGATTAATATCCTTTTCAATACTCTGCTTAACTTCTCCAGTTGCTTTTCCAAGCATTCTTTCAAGATCTTTTAAATATTCTTTGGCTTCACTTGAATCTTTAAGAAAAACTGGTTCCATTTTCTTATCAAAAATTCCCATTCTGACCTTCCTCCTTATAACTTCAAACTCTAGCCTGTCGTGCAGCCTCTACTCTGTCTGGATTATATGTATTTATGATAAAATGATATAGATTAAAGTAACTACCCGGCTGCTCTGGATTTTCATGTTTTGTAACAAGTACATTGTTAAGTCCAAAAGCGGTTTCAACTTTTTCGATTGATCTAAAATTACCATTAACATTAAATCCATTTAAGATTTCTATTCTTCTATCTAGAACTGAATTCAACTTTGTTTTCTTGTTAAATATTATTGTGAATCCAAAAGGAATGTTGTTATCCATATAACCAATTAATTGTTTTATTGAATTTTCAAATTTTCCCCATTCCTTATTTTCTCCAACTGCTAATTTACGGAAAACCCCACTGTCATCATATTTGTATATGGAAAAATCCAATTCACCGGTTTGTTTTTTTGAATATCCTCCTGGTGCCTCACGTTCAATACTAATTCCCTTTTTGTAGAAGTTATTATGAAGAATGTTTAGAATTAAATTGCTTAAAACAGTTTCAGAAAATTCTTCTATATCTCGCGGGTAACTCTCAAGACGTATTAACGCATTATATATACTTTTTATTACAAACTCTTCATCATCAGGCAAAATTGGAATTTCTACTGATAAAAGTTTAGATCTCATTGTCTCAAATTTTTCCTTTATGTCATCTGGCATCAATTCTATATAGTCATTCAATTCAATATTGAACATTCCACTAACAAGATTAGGATTTTGTATATAACATTTAAATAATGTTGGTACATCAAGGAAGTCCCAATCTTCAAACATAAAACTTTTATATTCTTCAATGTTATTTATATTTTTCGCAATATACTTTTCATCTTCATTTGATATTTCTGATTTAGAAATTTTTGCACCCATATCTTTCTCTGATATTTCCTGCCACCATTCAATCATCATATATAAAACATATTCATAAATGGGTTTCAAATAATCTCGTTCATAAGAATCTAATATCATATCTTTCATTTCATATATAATCTCCATACAGCGTTGTGGGTTTTTCCTCAGATAAAATGGCGGAAATACCTTTTGTAAAAATGCCTCTTCATCTTGATTTTTGCAATCTTCTATAAACCATTCAAAGATTAAATAAATATTGTGATTGGCTTTTTCAACCAAACTTTTTGAGATATCTAAATAAACTGGGAGCATATAGGTCACCTTTCTCTATGATGATTTTGTGTGCCAATGTATAGATATGTTCAATTTCAATAGTTTAATGTTGTAATTGATGTCTGGCACTTTTTGCAGCACCAATCCCTGCATGCCTTGCAATTAAAGTGTTTTCATCTCGCTCGTTGTGTTTGGTGTCTGAGAGAGCTCCGAAAAAGTATATATTTTCCAAAAACAGAGGCCTCAAACCCACATTATTGCTGGGTCGTTTTAGCTTAAAACAGACTTTTTCGGAGCTATCTCAGACAGGGTTCTTGAAGCACTTTCGCTTATACTTATAACGATAATATCCAGCAAATTATTTCTTCACTATCATCTATCAAGTCATCAACGGCATTATATACATCATAAAAATTCAATTCCTCAAAGTATTCAACATTCTGTAATCTTCCACCATGAGCAATTTCGTTTCTAGCATCAAATATAATCGATAAGGTTTCATAATAATTCGGCTCACTCTCTTTTAAAGAAGCGCCTTTAACTAACTTCAAACCATCATGAAAAAACTTTTCTAAAAACCCTTTTCCTTTTAAATCTTGAACTAATATTCCATGGGAAAATACAAGCGTTTTTATTAAAGATTCGAAAGCCATAGATAAATTCATGATTGACATTTCAAAGTAGCCATTCTCTAAAAAACAAAATGCCATTCTAAAAAATTCATCAGTGATATTTTTTTCTTGAATATTTACGTCCTCAATAATTCTATTTATATCCCTTTGAGATAATGCTCTAACTCCACCATTAGATTGCAATACGCCGTCAAGTGGCTGCCCTTCCATGTTAAGGATTAACATTTGACATTCAGTTGTAAAATCGTCACCATTAAAAATTTGATTTATAATGTGTTTTTCTACTTGGCGATAATATGCATTTACAAATGAATTTACTCTAACGCCAATTTTGCATGTAAGATTTTTCTCGAATTCAATCATATTACCAAAATCATAAGTATCTTTACATAATAAACTATCATCAATTACTGTGATATACTTAACTTCTATTGAATTGAAATACTTTGAACCAATAGTTTTAGTCGGCAGAATTGAAACATCATCATAAATAATTTCTTTTAATTCTACGCCACTACATATATCAAATTTAAAAGGTAACAATATTTTCCACATGCAAATTACATCCATATAAATTCCTCCTTTGTTAAACCTTCAACATCCTTGTATTAGTTTGATATTTTTTATTACAAATATAAAGGTAGGATTTAACGTAGTAATGGTCTTTTAAACTCAGCAGTGTATAGGCTTTTGCAAAATAAATGTCCTGATAGCCATCGTTAGAAAAAACACCTTTGCCTATAATACGCACGCTTGTCAAGACACACTTTGTTGCAACTGGCGTCTGGTAGAACTCCGAAAAAGTATCTATTTTTCAAAAACAGAGGCTCAAGCCCGCATTATTACTAGGTCGTTTTAACTTAGAATAAACTTTTTCGGAGCTCTTTCTGGCACTTTTTGCAGAACCACACCCTACAGTCTTTGCAATTAAACAATTTTCATTTTGCTTGTTATTTTTGGTGATTTTCGGAGCTCCCTCTAAACCTTGTTTATATATGATAAGCTCTTAGTCTTTGCGCACTATCTGACAATGTTGTTCCAAATCAAAACTTCAGCGTGTTTTGAAGCCACTTTACAATTTTTTCAACAATTGATTTTTCTTTTACATGCTTTTTTAATGTTTCATTATCATTTTTTGATACTTGCTCAATTTGTTTTTCAGTAAAACCCTTGGCCCATACTACCTTATCATTAGTTATAAAATAATGTGATTTGCATTTGTGACTCCAATTACCAATTGAAGGGAAAAGGGATACAGTTTCACCATCATAAATCATCTTCCATCGAGCTGGTGACAATGTTGTGACAATATCATCACCACAACCACATGCACATTTATGTACTGCTACATCAAATTCAATCGATATATATAAAATATTTTCTTCAATCATATCAGGTATATATTCCACGAATCTATGTTTCACTATACATCACCTCTTCATCTAATATATAAGTCGTATTATGGAACATATCTTCCGTCGAATAAAATCCATATAACTTTTTCCAAGAAATAACCCCTAATATCGCATTTAATGCATTCAACTCAGAAATTTGTATATTCTGTGAGTATAAATCATCATTATTTGTCTTTTCCATATTAATTTTACACAAATGTTTGTTATTATCTGGAGTAATAAGTGTTGCTCTGATAACTCCTCGCAATGACTCCTCAACAATACTAACATTCATTCCTAAATCAGCAAATGGGATTCCGTTGGTTATAAGGTATTCAGCAATTATTTTTTTTGCATCAGTCTTGTCAATTGTTAAAAAAACAAAATCAAACTCCTCAAGTAATATTATATTTGACTCATCAATGAAAATTTCATAAGCGACAATACCTTCTCTAAACTCACTATATTTTCTGTTTAAATATGCCACTTTACTCGTTTTGTTTGAGAGTTCCTCTAATGTCATTGCGCCGGGGCATCTAAACGCATTATGGTTTAGCATATCATCACCATCAAATAATGCAATTTGTGCAACTGGTGTTTTGGCAACAAAATCAAGCACATAAGCGCCAGTCCCACCTAATCCAATAATCGCAATTTTTTGGTTCTTTAACCCTAAAGATATATTTGATATCCCTGCTCTTGCTGAGTTTGTATCTGGATATTTAAATACACTATCTTCGACGTACTCTTTATATTCGAATTTTTGAGCAGATACGCTAGGATCAATTGATTTTGCCGGTGCTGATAATAATTCAATATATTTTTTCATTTTTTCATAAAAATCAACGTAATTCCCAGTATCCGGCTTTGAAGAGAAATAATAATTTCCGGTAATTTCAGGAGTCAAATTATTAATCTGGGGACTATTAACATATGTATTATTCTCATTGCCAAACTGATCACAGGGATGGTCCCCCATAAACCAAGCAGTATGGTCTGTGGGTGGTAGTGTTTTATCAGCAGAAAGAAGCAGTGGGCAATAGAGGGTTCCAAACAAAATTTTTCTCTCTTTATTTACATACGGTATTCCTTCTAATACTAAATTATTATTAACAATGCTTATATTATAATTTTCGTCTTTTAATTTTTTAAGATCTTCATTAAGATTTATTAGTCGAATCGACATTAATTCGCATACCCTCTTTCATTTTAATCTCGTCACCAAACGAATAAGAAGTTACATGTTTCCCTCCGTCATCATTTTTTTTAGTTGATATCATTGTGTATGATTTTTGGGTCTCATCATAACTCCCAAAAGCTAACGCAACCACTTCTTGAAAAGTATAGCTTTTTATTTCTACTTCTTTAGGCTGACCATTAATAATTACTTCAATTTGTTCTTTCATAAATTTCTCCTTTTACAATGTTTGAATTTTTATACTATAACTAACATAATTTTCTCTTTTATATTTATATAAACATAATTCTATGTACTAATATTAGCACTTTTTCAAAGAGCAGCATCAACTTATGCAATTGGTATCAGGCACTTTTTACAATGTCAAGCCGTACATGCCTTGCATTTAAAGGGTTTTAATCTCGCTCATTTCATTTGGGGTCTGAGAGAGCTCCGTCCTATTTTCTACCTTGAATTTAAAAAATAATGGATATAGCAATCACTCGGCTTCCACAAATCAACAAGACGCCCAATTCAAATATAATCAAAGCTCTACACAAATTTTTTAATTCATGCAGAGCTTTGATTTATTCTTTCATAATAATATTGCTTAATTCTTTTCCCATAATTTCAACAAGATTAACTATAAGCGCATTTCCCATACAAAAGTAGCGGAACCGAGTCGACATACCTGAATCTGTCCAGTTGTCCGGAAAACCATTCAGTCTTTCGCATTCTATAGGTGTTAATTTTCTTAATCTAGCAGATTGGGGATCACGAATAATATGTGTACTCCTGTTACCCGAAGCTTCACTTGTCAGCATCGTTCTTGCAGGTTTATTTATTGAATCAGGAAATGCTATAGCACCTTCGGAGAAAACATATTTATGTCCATCTCTATGTGTCCTCTCTATACGTTTCGATCCTTTCATATATTCCCACTTCGTGACATCTTCGGTTAAATAATACTCTTCTGGCACGTCACTTACTAATATATCAGAAAGTATTATCTGCTTACTCTCACATACTGGTAAAAGTTCTTCCGTATGCAACTGACTCCCTAACAAGCATCCTGAGTTATTAAATCGAAAACTAAAGGTATCCGATAAATCTTTAACATCATTGAATTCAAATTCTATAGTATTTGGCAAATGCCGTTGTTCTTCAAAATCTTTAGTTGGGAAAAGTCGTTGGAAAAATCCATCTTTTTTAACGAGCATTTTAGCAGATGAACCCAAAAATTCTTTTGCATAATTTGTGTCATTTTTAAATGCAAATATAAACACTCTACGCCGCCTCTGTGCAAAGCCATATTCTGCAGCATTAATTATGCGCCATTCAACTGAATAATTTAATTCTTTCAAACAACCAAGTATTATTGCAAAATCACGCCCTCTCTGTTTTGACGGTGATTTTAACAATCTATCTACATTTTCTAAAAGTACAAAAGGAGTATTCTTCTCTTTAAGTATTTTATAAATATTCCACCACAAAACACCTTTTTTCCCTTGAATACCTTTTGCCCCAGTAGCTGCAACACTATAGTCCTGACAAGGGAATCCTCCAACTAACAATGAATGATTAGGTATTTTTGAGACATCAATTTGATTAATGTCTAAATTGGAATGGTTATCACTTACACCAAAATGTGAGCAATAACAATCGTAGGCTTCTTGAACTTTTTTACTTGGCTCCCATTGATTTGCCCAAACTGTTTTGAAATTTTCGTCCGCTTTCTCAAGTCCTATTCGGAATCCGCCCACTCCTGCAAATAATTCAATTAATGTTTTTTCCATATTAAAGCCTCCAAACTCTTGTTTGCGAACGATCGTTCTTTTTTTAATTTTAACAGATATATAAGTATCCGTCAATAGACTTACTCATTATTTTCTATTTGTTTTGCAACATAATTTGCATTTAACCAAAAGCTTATCTTTCTCTCATAATTGCCTTGTGGTGTTAACATCACGTCATTAACATCCTTTGCTTTTGGTCTGATGTGACCCACTTCATTTTCCGTTGTTTTTAAAAATTCACCATAAATTCCACTTCTAATTTTTCGAACTGTATCTTCCCATAAACGGTAATAATGAGTATCCAAATCAATAATTGGCATATTCCAGTACATAGCCTTTTCAAAATATATATCCTTCAAATCAATTTCAGATTGAAGCTTATAAATGTTATGAGTCCTATAAACTAGCCATAAATGTTTTTTATTTTCGAATTTATCCCTAATAAAAGAATTCTCCCAGTCTTCAGAAATAATCTTGCAATAGTCGATTTGCTCAAATGACATCGACTCTTTTGGAACTCCGTTAGGTCCAATTAATATACATTTTAGTTCCATACCGGATTTTTCAAGCTCTTTGATTTTATTGAATGATTTTCCATATAAAATGCTAATTAAATCTTTCGAAAAAAGGCTCAGAAAATGCTTTGCATTTCTCTCTCTTTTAATTGATTTACTCGCCATTATTGTATCGACAGAATTTCCTTTAAGTTCATTCAATCTTTTCAGCAATTCGGCAAAAAAATCATAATGGCTTGCCGATGATTCTCTTTCTTGCCTGCCTTGTCGTTTAATAAGAAGTTCGTCATAAATAAAGTCAACATAATTCCTTTTTAAAGAAAAAGCTCGTTGCATTGCCCTACTCTCAGAATTAGGCTGTACTCGTGTACTTTCTTTTGTAGCACCTTTTGTACATGCTCCAAGATACATAGTATCGCCTTCTGACAATTCATGCGCCTTACCTTCAACTATTTTCTTATGTATTTTATGCCAGTCTGACTTGATGATTTGTAAATCTTGGCTACTCGGTTCCCATAAGCTGATTAGATTAAATTTTTGTTGATCAACTTCAACACTGTTATCATAAAGATAAAACATCAATAGCATGTGCATTTTTTTTCTAAAAGAGGCAGTTTCCCATTTTTCATTAACAACTTTGTCAAAATTAATAATGCTAATAATAATTCTTTCCTTGGCGCTCAAACCAAGCCTCTTAATCATTATATCTGAGGAAGGTTTTTTATTGATTCGCTTAACAGGACATACCTTGAGCTCAATGCCAGCCTCAAAAAAATCAGGTTCACTGCTGGAATTTAAGCCATAACCAAAAAAATCAGTTTCTACAAGTTGCCCTAATTTTCCTTTACCTCCGCCAACATTGTACTCTGAGGCAACTTCCCGCATTGTTTTTCCTTCCAAGGTTTTCGCAAAAGTCTCAATAGATTGTGGCGAAGATTTGTCGTATTTCATTGTATTACCTCTTTAAATATATGCTGCATAATATATGTGTAAAAATATTCAGTAGTAAGCTGAATCGCCTTCAGTAGCAAAACATTCAACTATCTGTAATGGAAATCCCACCAATCCCAAAGCTTAATTCAATCCCTTAATTGGTCGCCTGGCTTTAAAGCCTGGGCAATTTCACCTATGATATGCCCTATTTCCTCATCATTAAAGTAATGCTCTACCATGCAAACATTCAATGAAAATCTGTTTCCCGGATTCCAGCACTCGATTTTTGGGGTGCTGCTTATCCAAAGTTCTATATAAGTTGGAATCAGTAATTCCTTAAGTGATAATCCACTAATTCAATACTTCTATTGAGCTTTTATAGTAGTTCACTATAAAATCCCATATCCTTATCTTCATACGTCCCGACAATCAATCCTCGATCAAGGAAACCATTTCTCTCTTCGCAGCAAGTCTCAGGTAAAAGCGCACAAGCATGACATGCCGCAAGATTCAGCGATTCCCGCCCTTGTCCATGGCTGAGAATGCACACGGGATCATTTGAACATGTTTTTGCTCCGGTAATTGCCTTTTGAAAAATATGCGAAAACGCATCGGGTCTTCCTTGTCTTACAAGCCCGCCCAATGTACCTTCGGAATCGCCACTTGCGGTATAAATGAATATCCCCGCCATTTGCTTCCCTTCAGATTCTTCAGCACAATAAATACGTTCGCTCAAACTCGCTATACTATAGCCACATTCAAAACTAAGCTGCTTAATCAGCAAATGAGATAGTGTGTGCAGCATAACAAACTTTGGGGTTATGATTCGAGTATGACTTTGTCCTACGAATGATATGGCATAATTATCGCTGATTCGTTTCGCTCGCCCAAGAATGGAGTGGTTATTTGAAATCCAACTGTCAATATCCTTTTGTTCAAACTCAATAAAAATTCCCTCGCCTCGGATCTCATAAGCTGGGTACCACTGAGTATTCGGTTCTTTTATATGTACGAACCCAGCATCGTCTTTACCCATTACAGGATTGATTCGCGAAAACCCGATTAATGCGTTCACGACTCTAACTTTATCGATAAGCGAAATAGATTTAACATGAGGAAGGCGGTATGCATTATTTGGCATTCCTTCGCGCGAAAAATCACCCAAAGAGCCAGACGGTGCGGACACTTCTCCATTTAATGCTTCATATTCTTCTACACGATACTTTACACTTGTTATATCAATATCAGAATCTACATCGTCTAACCATTTACGGCCAAGGATATGCTCAATCTCGGATTTTACGGCTCCTATTTCAGATGCTATTTTTTCAACCCATTTCGGCAATCGTTTTATAATAGTAGCTATTCTGTCTTCGGGTTCTTCGTCTTCAATAATAGTCATGCAGTCCGCGAATGCCTTGCTCTTTTCTATTCGTGCGTTCAATTTATCCGCGTAAGGAGGAATTACAAGAGAACTGTATAGTATAGGGAAATATACTGATGATGAACCACGTTGAACAGTTTTGGGATGACAAACGCACTTTTCCCGTATTCGTTTATGAGGATGGCCGCCTTCACAATGAAAATCAATCGAATCAGATTCTTTATCGAGTTTTTCAAATCGATTTTTATCAAATGCGCCTTTGAGAGTCGCAGATGCACCACATGAACAAGAAATGCTTAACCCTTCCAGACCCTCCGTACCCGACGCCCCAGTTTTGAATTTTAAGGAAGGGTCACCGCATATCGGCTTCTTACTTTGACCATGCACCCATTTTACCCAAGGAAAATCATTGAGATGGCCATGTTCACATACAGTTACGATACGGGCGACGACCAGGTCTTGGTGACAGTCCAAACATTGCATATGTTTTACCATGTACTTATCAATTTCAAGAGTCTTCGCGTTTGCCCGTTTTTTATATTCGGAAACCCACTGAGCTATAGGTTGAAACTTCCGGCATTTGGGGCAAAAATACCATTCAGGAAATCTCATGTAAGATATATCTGTGGGCATAGCAAAATAATCTACGCCTAGAGCCTTTGCAAAACGGTCATCGTAGATTCTAGTAGTTTCGTTCCAATATTCCGGTGCAGCCGTGACAAGCGTCTGATCTGGGAAGTCAACCATAGCACCAACTCCATATTGCAGAACGGCTTGCGCCGCACGTACCGAATGTGTGACCTTGTTAAGTTCAACTTTATCTTTGATATGCTCCGTCATCGACTTACCCCTCCCAAATAATGATTTTGCCTTTAACTTGAGTATCTACATTTCTCATAGAAGTCAGCGTTTCTATCGAATGGTCCTGTCCTACAGTATTATAAGGTTTAAACAAACGTTTCACATCTGCACTTGGTGGATTGACCATAAATCTACGCCCGAAAAATAACGGGGTATCCGATTCAGTACATGAATCTACTTTCTTTTGCCATTCTGTGATGAAAGCATCCATTTCAGATTTGATTTCCGCAGAATCATCATTCAGTCCGTTATTGGAACGGATATTTATACTTTTAATCCTCTCAAGGATAAACCGCTCAGCATCAGTTATAACATCAAGGAAATACTCCCTATCGAAGTTCACCGCATCCTTATCCTCGCTCAAGCCGGCTTGTTGCCGTATGATTGAGGTAAGTACGGCGTGTAAGGCTCTCTCGCGTGCGGGCTTTGAAAACGGAGTTGCTCCAGTGGGTTCCACAAAGCGATAAAATGACTCATGATAAGCTCTGAACCGCTCATAATGAGAGCGGTCGCGACTCTTTGTGGCATCGTACTGTACGAATGCCACACCAGGAAACGAGCGACCGATGCGGCTCGATGCCTGAATATACTCACTAGTCAATTTCGGCTGTCCGACCATCAGCATGACGTTTAGCCTGGCAACATCAATGCCAACGGAAATCATATTGGTTGCCAGGAGAATATTTGAAGCATAACGCTTATCATCAATGTTCTTTCGCGAGTATTCCAGTTTCTCTAGTTTGTCCAGAGTTTCGTTCAGCTCCGTTGTTGTCACACGGCTCGTCAACTCATCTGCACTGATAATCAACCGCCGTGATGTGAGCATACGGTTTGCCGTTCGAATAATAAAATCTTTAACGTCGTCCTCCACAAGCGTAGATGCTTTGCCAAGGTCTTTCAGACTGTTAAAATATGTGGTCAATGTCCACATCTTGTCTTTTACTTCATCGGGTATCTTCATCATATAAATTCTTTGCAAAAGAGAGGCCATTGCGCGGATTTCGGTCATGGCTTTTGTTTTTCCAGAGGGCATAATTCCAACATACTTACGGCCGAACACACTATCTGTATATGAAACTTCTGCTTCACGCGCAAAAAAGGAATCATCTGAATTTAAACCGGGAGCTGGAAATTGAACCACTTCACGATTATATAAAACGGAACATTGTTCCTTTGCTCTGCGAATCGTTGCTGTTGACGCAATTATTTTCGGACGTATTCCTTTCCGACTACAAATTGCATCCACAGCTGTTTCATAAAGCCCAACTATTGTTCCGAGTGCACCGGAAATCAGGTGAAGTTCATCCTGAATGATTAATTCGGGTGTACGGTTGTCGGTTCCCATTGCGAAAAATGAGCCTATACGACCATCCCAAGGTAACATTGCAAACTTGTCCACCGTTCCAAAAAGCAAAGTAGGCGGATCTAGATAAAGTTCCTCGTCAATTATTTGAATTGGCAATCGTGTGGTAAAATCACATTCTTGTTGTGGACAGAACATGAAAAAATGTTTGCTATCTCTCATAGCGTATCCCCAATTACCGACTAGTTTCTTATCCTTGTCATCTTTGACGAGTTTCGTGCCGCACCAAGGGCATTTTAACACTTGGAACTTATTATGCCTGTCCTTCTCACTATGCACATAATAGTGTTCTCTGACATTCAATAGCTTCTCAAGATGAAGCTTTGCATCTTCATTTCTGTTCGGAATATGGGTGCCACCAATCCATAAACCAATGGTAATCGGTTCTTTCCCCAGCAGATAGGACAGATAAATGTGACGTTTTGCTTCACAATCCTTGCGGATATATTCGCAGGCGCATATCAAAGTAGCCGCACGAGTGAATTGTTGAGCCGCAAGTAATCGAAGCGTATATCTCATTATTGCCGTTGTACCGCCTGACTCTTTCGGGTATTTCAACCGACGATAGAAAATCGTAAAAGCGGTTAGTCCAAGGTATGCCTCAGTCTTCCCACCTCCAGTTGGAAACCATATAAGGTCTACAATGTCGCGTTCAGGCAATACATCATCAACGATTGAGTTGATATCCATCAGTAAAAAAGCTATCTGGAAAGGACGCCATCTGCTATCGTTGTCATCGGCTTCTCTATAGTCCATATTATGCAAAAGTGACGCAATTTGTTCGTCATCGGGATAACGGTCTTTATCAGCTGTGGAAGCCTGCATTCTAAGATGTACTCTTTGCATGAACATCGCTCTGTTGGCAAGCGAAAAAGCCACATATGCGGTATCATTTTCTTGCAATGTTTCAATGCCTAAATACATTCTATCATAAGCGCGTTTGCATTCCGCAATATGATTAACAGCGGCAGACTTGTACCGTATATCAATAGTCTCTGCGATTTTTTCCAGATTATCGACCCATACTCTGTATAGGTCAACAAGACTTTTTAATGATGAGAGTTTTTGTGATTTATCCGTTATATCTAAATCTGACAGATATTTCATTGAGAGTCGCTCCGCGGAAAGATTATCGTTGTCGGGCAAATCAAAACTCATTGCCGGAACTTCGGCTTCGGGGAAGAAATCACTCCAAAGACTGCCGATTCCCCCATTGTTAATATTCCAATCCACGGAAACGCCAAGGCCAGTGCCATATATTTTTTTGTCCCTATACATCAATTCAAGCGAACGTTCCTCGTCATCCATTTTTTCCATATCTACATAAGGATCGCTTTCAACAAATACAAATTCGTTATTCGCGGATGAAATTTTGATAATAGGCTGAAAAATACAATGGTTGGCTTTTGCCGGAGCTTCCTCAATATCATTAACCAGCATAATGGTCAGTGACCAAAGTTCATTTGAGATTTTTGTACGAAGGGCGGTGACTTTGGCGGTTGTGCTGTCAAGTTCTTTGTTGTCGTCTATATAGTCACCTTTTGAAAAGTCCAGTGTAAATTCAGCCGTATGAGGAACGCGGACATGACCGTTTCTGCAAAAATCGACAAATCGATAAGCTATCCGCCTCAAGGTGGGCAAGTCATTCTCTGGAATAGTGTCCCTTTCAAAAATATCCCTAATTTCTTTTGCGTTTACCAAAGAAATAAGCCGAATTGCCTTTAATTCTTTGTCATAAACCATTTTGTGTGCCAATTCTGGTGGCACAGTATAACTTTCAGAATCATCGGGTTTAAATGGCATTACACAATCGGAAATCTTTGCGTTTATGTATGTTGCAAAGGAAACTCTGCCTCGCACCACATCTGATTTACCTCTTACGATAAATGTAACGCCCATTGAAGAAGGCATATACTGCGCAGCCAAGCCTATTTCCTCATCTAAGTTTTCGTCAGCCGTTTCATCATATTCAAAGTTTCGAATAACAGCCGATTTTGTCTCGCACTGTTCTTCATTTTGTAAAATTATACCCTCGCTTTCAACTACGGCTTCTTCGCCATTTTCATCTATCGGCACTGTTTCATCGTTGTCCTGACAGACTTGATTCCCTTGGGGATATAGTATTCCGACAGAATATCGGCTGATAGGGCTACTTGAAATAAGCTCATGTTCTGCATCAGGCACCTCGAATTCCGAACCTGGGCCAAGAAGTTCTGACTTTATTAGGTGGATGTATTCTTCACGGGCAGCAATCATCTGCTCCCGAATTTCATTGTTTGTCATTCTGTAACCTCCCAATCTGTAATCGGTTTATTGGTTAAGTTAATAGGAACTGTAACGAACCCCTCAAGCAATGTGATTGCTTCCAACTCTAACGTCTCAGATAAATTTTCTACGTTGTCATATACAACTTCAAAAATACTGCCCACAGGTGGTCTGAGACCACTCAGTTTGTCCGTAATTGCTTTTCCAATGAGTTCTAGTATTTCCTTTCGTTGTCGCCGAACAATGCGACACGCTTCAAAATAGCTATGAGCATCACCGAGAATATTAGAATCCCGAGTCAGTTCTGCTATTTGCCGTAACGTAGCTTCATCTCTCGGTCCTACAATGTGGCTTTCCTCGATAAGCCACTGCCGTACAGTTACCTCTTGAAGAGAGCTTCCGAGTTTTTGAAGTCCCTTTGCAATATCTCTGTATGAAAGACTATGAATGACTTTGAATTCGCGTAAAGCCTCTTTCCAATAGATAGCCTTTCTGGTGGCATCTAAAACATCTGCTCTCAAGTGACTTGTTGCCTGCAAGTTTTCATATATGTAATCAACCATATTTCGGGTATGGTCGTCGCGTTTTGCAAATACTAGCTGATCTCCTACCGAAAGATCTTCCGCATCGATTTCAGATACAGTTCTCTTTGTAGAATCAAAAACAACCGCATTGTAGTATTTGGTAAATAATATTTGTTCTCCGCTCACGAAGCGCCCAATTGCGCATACCTCGGATGTCAAGGTGTTTCCCAACGAACCCGAAACTCCCGAAATATATTTTCTGATATCGAATGTGCTTATATTATCGATATATTGTTCCAAATCCACTTCTGCATCAATAAACGCGTCCAAGTTTTCAATCTCATTATCGTCGTCCGCCAAATCTCCTTGATTAAATATATCATTCGAAGCAATACCAATTTTTGAATTCAGTTTCTTCTCAAAGATTCCCGCTTTGTATTTTTTATGTTTAAACCTATACGTTTCACATTCATAGAGTAATACAATAATATTCGCTGCGGCTCTGCATTTCAGTGGGTCAAACCGTTTTCCGCTGAAATCGCCTACAACTATAATCTCATCATAACTCGAGGAGTTATCAAAGCGGTTGGCAGTAATTATTGTAATACCTTTTCTGTGAATCGTTTCGTCCTCACAAAGAATATCAATATAGTATGCTTTTGGAACCACAACGACAATTTTTCTTCCGTTCGAAGACTCAATGCGCTTCTTCAAAGCATAATGCTTAGAAGACGTAGATAAACTAGATTCATATAGCCGTTCTATGACATTGGCAACATATGCACAATGATAATCTACAGATTCAGCTTTGTCTGCCAAGTCCCATAGTTCCTGGATTCGTTGAGCGGGAGAGCATACTCCCACCATCAGCTTGCCACTCTCTAAAGATTTTTCCAATGCTTCAATCGGAAATATTGCAGTGATTAACAGATTAAGCAGAGAATGTGCCGATATTATAAAAGCATTCTTTGCATCATCATTCCATCCCGATTTTCTAATTATGTATAGTGCTTCTCTAGCTTTACGCAACTCTTCCCATGAACATCCACCGGCAACAATTTCTTCCGTAACGCTGTTATAAACAATATTCTTAACTTGTCTTTCAAGTTCGAGGGTTAAGATGTTTTTTTCTTGCGGAGGCAGAGAATTCTGCAGCAGAAATTCCCTTGTACATGCGAAAACGACAGCACTCTCTTGCGTTTTAATAATATCCTCTGCACACTCGGTGTCGATTCCAACTGCAATATGAGCGAATTTAAGCGCTTTTCTTCCTAATAGGTCTGCCAATTCGGAGCTACCTTTTGACGCAGCACTTGCTCCGATAACCATAAACCCAACGGTTGTGTTTCCATTCCTATCAAGCACCAAGTCTCGAGCGGTTGATACTTTTCCCGTTATCTTCAATACAGGTTCGGTTTTGGCGGGATTGTTGCCGTACTGATATTCCTCACCACTGTCGGTATAATACGATGCGGTTACAATATCAAGCAATCCTATGCTCTTGCCCTCTCCATAAACTATACGAAGCCCTTTGGATAAACGGTCAAAAGTACCACGTTCAGTAACGATGACCGTTGAAGCACCCGTAATACTTGGAACTTCGGTTATCTCAATACCTAATAAATGTGAAATGAAATCAGCCCTGTTGCCATTTCTTCGCCTAATGCCACGACCGTCAGTTGCATCCGAAGAACCATAGTATGGTCTTATTAAGCATTTATTTGTATCAAATGAAACCCAAAACATAGTTGAGCCATTTTTACCCCGCCCATCCTTTTCCAACTTCAGGCATTGCTTCCCTTCTTTAATTTCCAATCCGCGCCAATGGTATCGTTCATTTTTATAAAGAACCATATCACCTTCATTTAACGAAGCGATAATTGATTTAGCATCAGTTTTATCCAATGACACACATGCTAATGCAGCCGTAATAAACGAAACGATTTCAAAACAGATCGAACCGGTATGTAACGCTACACTTATAGAATGACCATCACCAGACAGCGCGGATACAAAAAAATCGGCATACTTTTTGACAATTTGCTCTTTAGAAATGAGCGCTTTCTCAAAGTATATGTCACACATATCAGTCAAGCGAAACAATACCTGTTCGTTCGTCATGGTACTATTACCTCCGCAACTTCAACAGGCTCGCAGAGCATTTCAAAACAGGAAAATACAAAGCGAGCCATCTCTTCAATGGCGGGTATGGTAACAGAGTTACCGAATTGCTTGTACTTTTGGACATCTGGCACACCACCCGGAAATGAGAACCCTTCGTTGCCATCTGCGTCCATAAAAGCGTAATTAATGAAACCTTGTAATTTCCCCCATTCGGTTGGTGTCATAACCCTAATGCCCATATTGTTAAGTGGTGTCTTTTTCCCTCTTATTTCCATTCCCACTATACCTTCTCTCGGATCGTATATCAAATTTCGTTCTTTGCCAGAGCCGCCAGTAGCTAACAAGGTATTTGCTACAGGGTTTTCTATCCCCAGTTCGTTTACTATTCTGTACCCGAATCCATAGCCTTTGCCTTCCTGCCTTTCGCGATGCTCTATCAATGTCTGAAGATACCCCGAAGCCATATAATATTTGGGTGCAACGTCATTTTCAAGAACATCGTTCAGATTATCGTAAAGTGGGTATTCACGTCCAGTTGGTAACATCACTGGCAACGCCGCCAATCTTTCAGGCTTGAATCGTTCTCTATCAAAACCGATTATGTAGGCTCTTGGTCGATTTTGAGGCACACCAAAGTTTCTAGAGTTTCGCACAAAATCTTTAGCATTATAGGTGATTACACCATCCTCAGCGTGAGTGACACCTATAATCTTGTATTTTAAATCGGCTTCTAGAATTTCGATTATTTTTCTGAACGTTGCCCCCTTGTCACGTGTGACTAAGTGGTCAACGTTCTCCAAGAAAAATGCGCTCGGTCGGGTGCGCTTTATAATTTCAGCAATATGGAAGAAGATTTTTCCCTTTGTTTCATTTTCGAATCCTTCTCCGAGACCGACTCGGCTGAAGGTTTGGCATGGGAATCCAGCAAGCAATATGTCATATGCTGTATGATCAACGATTTGTTTGAACGCTTCCGACATCATGTCATTATCAGGATTCTCATCAAATAAATGCTCATAGGTCATACAAGCGTACTTATCAATTTCGGCAGACAGTACGTTTGTAAACCCTCCGACCCGCTCAAACCCGCGGCGAATACCACCTATGCCGGCGCAAAGGTCTATTGTTCTGTATGGTGCTTGCGGATAAATTCTTAAGATGTTTTCTACTTCATTAACACAACCGATAATATCGTTCTCAATTCGCTTTCCCCAAAAGCGTAAAACTATCCACCCATCAAATTCAAGCCTATCATTGACTTCCTTATCTCGCGCCATGTTCTTTTCGATTTTAGGAATCCAGAAATCGCAGTTACTCTTTATTTTGCCTTTTTCAATTTTCCAATCGTACCCGTGCCAGAATTCGCTGTCGCAGAATATTGCGATTTTCCTGGCCGCGAAAACAAAATCCGGCTTGCCGAATACGGACTTATCATTCCTTATATAAGTTGTTAAACCGCGGCGGTCAAGTTCGTTAAAAAAAGTTATTTCAAGAGCCGAGTTTTTGTTTCGCACGCGGCTCATGTTGTTGCTGATTTGCTCTTTCGTTTTTTGAGACACAGTGCTTCACCTCGTTTCTAATGCATTATAAATATCTTCTGTTCCGTCGAGTAAAAATCTCAAAATATGAGTCATTTTACACCGATCATCCTCCCATATAAAAGCATTTAAATACGTTTCTGTCTTTGATTATTTGTTTCTCTACCACATGCCTACACCACATTCATTACCTATTTCCAACAATTTTTCATGTTTTTAAAGTCCAATTTCATCTTGACCTTTGCCTTTTATAATACTACAAAACAGCCCTAAAATATACCTATATTACTTCAATGATGGTTATTTCTCTTAACGATTATACTTACATATTTGTACAAATATTAGTACACCCAATCCCATCTTGCTTTCTTCAAATCCCCACCAGATTCCCACCCAGTTCCCTCGCCGTTTCCGGACTGCATGTCGTAAAAATCACCTGATGCTTCTCCGCAAATCCCTGGATCATCTTCACAGCCATTTCCTTCCGGTATGGATCCAGATCCACCAGGCAATCATCCAGCACCAGGAAACCTTTGCTGTCAGCCAGGATGCTCTCAAGTAATGCCAGTCTGAGTGCAAGTGCCACCGAGTCGTAAGTCCCGGTAGAAAGCAGACTGAGTGGTATGGTGGTTTCTGCATTCTTATCTATCTTGAAATTAAATCCATTGTCAATTTCCTTCACCTGATAGGCTTCCTTTGTCATCATGGACAGATATTTGGAAAAGGACTCGATGACTGGGTTAAAGCTGGCTTCATCCATCTGGCTGCGGGTTGCTTCAAAGGCTGCCTTGATTTTCAGCAACTTCTTCCCCTTTGCCAGTTTACCTTCAAAATTGCTTTCCTCCATCTCAAGGATTTTCACCAGCTCTTCAGCTGTGGATTCCGGCATATTCTTTTCAATCTCGTAATACTTCTGTTTCAGGCCTGCTAGTTTTCCCTGCGCCTCTTCATGGGCTGTTCGTATTTCAGACAGTTCTTTTCTGAAGCTGTCAGCAGAAGCAGTTCCCTCTGGCATTGGCGCCAGTTTCCCTAGCTTTTCTACCTTTTCATTCAGAAGCATTTTTTTAGCAACCATGACATTTAAAAGCCCATCCGTATTCTTGTATTCCGTTACCCATTTCTCAATAATGTTTTCCATCGTCTTTTTATTAGAAAGATTGTCAATTCTAATTGTATCGATTTCCCTAAATTCAGCCTCTATTTCACTTACTCTTCCATTTGTTAATAAATATTTATATGCTATCATCGCTGAATTAATTTCCTCTCCAAGACAATGATATTCATACGCTATCGCTTTTTCTTTACAAAGAGAATCCAGAGTTGCACACATAGCGTCTAGCAACATTATGAATGCTAGACTGTCATAATACCTGCGATAAATTTATAAATAAATCCATTATACTCATTCCCCATGCTCAAACACATAATAATCCTTTTTCCTCTGCTATTATATTGATATACTCCCTCATCAAGCGGTTTATATTGTTTTTCTATCACTTCATCTGTCACCGGTATAATATAATTAGAATTATTATATTGAAAAACACCATTCACCTTTTTATGAGGATTGCCAAAATCCGCTCCTTCAATAACTACAGAAAGCTTCAAAGATAAGACTTCAATAAGTTTTAGCGAATCATTAAGTAAATGGCCTTTATATGATGGTATACGATCATTTTTTCTATGCCGTGCTTCATAACCATCAATCCACAGATTATTTGTAAAAAAGTCTAAATATTCATTAATGATTTCGCCATTTAATACCCCTATTTTCTCCCATTTTTCGTTTTTAATTAAATAGTTCTCACTTTGATGCCCACTCCCTACATATTCTGCTAAATCAATCTCTATGATATCGAGTAATTTTGGAATTTGTGGTACACAATCTTCACATTTACATCCATTTCTACGAATACATTCCTCCTTATCATGAAGTGATTCACTTTTACGATTACTAACAGGTCTTATCCAATTCTTATCATGAATATCTTTTCCTGCAAAACATTTACCATCGGGTTTTCTTGAATTTGCAAAGCATACTATTTGTTTTAGCAATTTAAGGCCCTCCTATTAGAAAATATAAATTATAAATGAATAATATTTAAATCAGGAACAATATTTTCAATAAATTCAACAACTAATCTCCTATGGCATTGATTCGCCTCTGATTCACTGCAAAGAAAGCACAGCCCATCAATATCATGCAAATACTCTTCTTTAACTATTTTTTCAATGTTTCTATTTAGCAATATTTGATTAAATTCATTTTCGTATTCATCCCATTTTACAATCCCAGCTTTATATTTTTCCAACAGATCTTTAGTCGGCGCGAACCTTACATCATGTTTATAATTAATATTAAGAATTGCTCCTGCGAAAAACTCCAAATCTTTACCTTTAGCAAATCCAGCTAATTGAGAAATGTTATTCAGTCTAATATCAATTATTTTTTTCACATTATTAGTTTTAAGTATTTCAAAAAATGTTTCTGCATTTTTCTTGGTAAACCCAATTGTATAAATTCTCATTTACTAATCTCCATCCTTTCGATAACCAATTTCATAATTAGCTTTTTGGTAAGCTTCTGATAAGTAGTCTCTCGGTTCATCTATATCAAATATGCATATTTGGTTCCTATTTGGGAAATACTTCTCAATTAGCTCCTGTTCAATTTCCTTATGCTTCTTTAAGGAACCATCAGGTAAAATGTGTACACATTCAATACCAATCAAACTTAGGTTTCTAGAAACTAGAATCGTTCTATGGCATTCTAACGGGTCTTTTTCAGTACACATTAAAGCTATCTTATAGCCTTTTTTCATTCCTTTTTTAATTCTATTTATCCCATCCAGAAATTTACTGTCTTTTGATACTTTTTCAAAGTCAACCATCCCATCGGTCAATAAGTTTTTTTCTTCTCGCCTTGCTCCAAACTCCTCTCCTAAAAATATGTAATTAATATTTTTTGATAGCAAAGCTGAATTTATATTTTCCCGGTTAAATTGATCTGTGAATCTAGAATATGGAACACTTCTAACATCACAAATACAATTAATTTCATATTCATTTAAAATTTGTATAAAATCTTCCACTTTATGATTTGAGTGCCCAATTGTAAATACCAAACTAGGTTCACCTCCTTCTTGTTAATATGTGTCACTTTTATTGATGCAGCCAAACAAAATTATAACATCAAGAATAAATCTCCTCACATCCCCACCAAATTCCCACCCAGTTCTCTTGCCGTCTCCGGACTGCAAGTGGTAAATATCACCTGATGCTTCTTAGCAAATTCCTGGATCATCTTCACTGCCATTTCCTTCCGGAACGGATCCAGATCCACCAGGCAGTCGTCCAGCACCATAAAGCCTTTACTGTCAGCTAGGATGCTCTCAAGAAGCGCCAATCTGAGTGCAAGTGCCACTGAGTCGTAAGTCCCTGTAGAAAGCAGAGTGAGTGGTATGGTGGCTTCTGCATTCTTATCTATCTTGAAATTAAATCCATTGTCGATTTCCTTCACCTGATAGGCGTCCTTTGTCATCATGGACAGATATTTGGAAAAGGACTCAATGACTGGATTAAAGCTGGCTTCATCCATCTGGCTGCGGGTTGCTTCGAAGGCTGCCTTGATTTTCAGCAGCTTCTTCCCCTTTGCCAGTTTACCTTCAAAATTGCTTTCCTCCATCTCAAGGGTTTTCACCAGCTCTTCAGCTGTGGATTCCGGCATGTTCTTTTCAATTTCGTAATACTTCTGTTTCAGGCCTGCAAGTCTTCCCTGCGCCTCTTCATGGGCTATTCGTAAATCAGACAGTTCTTTTCTAAAGCTGTCAGCAGAAGCAGTTCCCTCTGGCATTGGCGCCAGTTTCCCCAGTTTTTCTTCCTTTTCATTCAGAAGCATTTTTTTAGCAACCATGACATTTAAAAGCCCATCCGTATTTTTGTATTCCGTTACCCATTTTTCAAGTATATTTTCTATCGTCTTTTTATCAGTAATCTTGCCTATTTTCATTTCCGTAATTTCTTTGATTTCAGCCTCTATTTCAGCCAGGCTTTTCGTCTTACCCAGCCCCTCGATCTCCTTCACCTTTTGTACCAGGCCCTCATAACTGTCTTCCCCAGTTAGCTCTGTGATTTGTCCCTTGAATAGTACCAGGTTTCTTTTCAGATCATCCTGCTTCTCTTTATTCAGCTTGGCTTCTTCAACAGTCCCGGCTTCCAGCTTTTTAAGGCCCTCCTCCAGTCTGGCTTTGCACTCCTTATACTGATTTCGCAGTTCATTGAAATCAATGTCCCCCGACTTCAGCTCCAGGGTCGCCGCATTCTCTATCTCTATTTTAATATATCCGTCCGCATCAAAAGATTCCCCGACTCCAAGTTTGACTCTTTCATCCAGGTCCTTCGTCACAAAAACCTCTGCCCCGCTTGAAAGCTGATTCAGCTTTCCAAACATTTTGCCGGCCTTCATCTTGGCTTCTGCAGTCAGCATTCCTCTATGGTCTCTTTCCAGCGCTGTAATGTCTTCCGTGGTAATACTTTTCATGTCCTTCAGTGTTGTCTCAGTCTCGGCAATGCGGGTGTTCAGGTCGCTGATCTTACTGATTGTCTTTTCAATTGCCTGTTTTTCTGCACCTTTACTGGCAAGGACTTTCTCTTTCTCCAGATCTGCCAGTTTTCCATTCAACCTCTTAAGTTCTTCCTCAATATGAGTAATCTTTTCCTCATTTCTAGGCCATTCATTATTGATTTTATTTAGGTTACTAAACAAATTGTTTAGTTCTTTGATTTCCGGCTCGATTTGCGCTCGTCTAATCACATCATCTTCAATCTGTCCCATGGCGTCTTTTTTAGTCTTCAAGTCTGCCAGTAATGACTCCGTTTTAGTCATTTCCTTATAGATTTTTTCTATATCCTCTTCCGCCTTCAACGCTTCCTTCATAGCTTTTCTGGTGGTTTCCTTCTTATAGAAACTCTCCACAACCTCACCAATTCCAACCTTGTACGGATTATTAATTCCCTTATTGTTTTCGGGATAATTCATATCCATATCCCATCTCTTCAGTAGATTATCGATGTCTTCATTAATTCTCTGCTCCAGCCTGTCAATTGAAACCCCATCCAGTTCCATGATGGCTTTTCGAAGAATCGAGCTGACTTCCCCGGTGGTTTCACTGTTTTTAACAATCTTTTCTATGGCATCCTTTATGTTGATCTGCTTGGAGAAAAAGATACTGCTGTAAGTTGCCTCACCGAACTGCATTACAGCCGCAAGCGCACCGCGTATTCCCTCTTCATCCTTTAAGATCTGCCCCCCAGGCGTAATAAGCTTTGAAAACGAGTTTTCTCCCCACTCCCTGGACAGCGCATACTCCCCGGAACCGCCATCACTCCCAGACCCGCCATCACTCCCGGAACCGCCGGATATTACAACCTCGCCGTCAATGGTATCCCCTGACTGGATTGGCATAAACCTGCTTTTAAATTCTTTGTCTTGAACAGTCTGATTCCCTAACTTGCTGGATTTGAAAAGGACAGAATAAATCCCTTCCACCACCGTGCTTTTCCCCGCCTCATTAGGCCCAAGAATGACATTCAGGTGATCTTCAAACGTAATACTTTTATCTTTAATGCCTGCGAACCTATTACACTTGTAAGACTTTATTATCATCGCCTTACCTCCATAATCATTTCATATGCAAGTTGAAGCGCCTCTTCATCGTCTTTCAGGGCTGTCAGTAACATGGACGGGAATGAACCGTCGGAAAACTCCTTGTGGATCATCTCACTGGTAATCTTAATCCCCACCTCTGAGTCATCAAAAATCAAACAGGCCAACGACTCATCAAGTTTTTGCCTAACCTCATTCCTGTAGTTAAACGTCTCTTCATCAAGCTTGCCTTTTATGCGAAGCCGAGCGATGGTATTACGTGGATCATCCTTCAAAAGGTCCCCCATTATTTTTTCAAAATCTGCCTTATTCCTGACTATATGTCTCTGGTCTTTAAACCTGTAGCTACCAGTCGTGATGAGTTCTCCACTAACTTCTTTGTGATTAGCCCCCGCCGCTTTTGTATCCGAATTTAACGCTTTAATGTCCGAATTTCCCGCTTTTGTGTCATCAATCGTAATGATCCAGGCATTTCCTGTATGTTTGCAATCAAGCCCGTCCGGCTCCGGTGTCCCCGGGTTGAATATCTTCCATCCGGTTACCTTCTTCTTGTCCGGATACGTGATATGTGTATGCCCTAGAAGCCATACGTCCACCGGAGCGCCCACAAGCTCGGCCAGTGACATATTGTAGTAGGAGCTGTCTAAATCCGGTGATATCCCCTCCAGCGCTCCATGGGAAATACCGATGCGTATCTGGTTTTTATCTATATTTGGACCCGCGTATTTCGTTGCATCGGCATCTTCATCTGTCTTGGCTTCAGCATTCTCGCTGCCTGCTTTTGCATTACTCTTAGTCTCTTTTATTATTTCATCTTTGATCCATCTAATATTATTTACATCCGAATGTTTGGAATGACACGGCGCTGGATAGACCACAGCGTTCAAATCATAATCCGCCAAGGAATACGGTCTTTCCTGATTAATAAGTACTATATTGTGGATATCCTGAGAAAGCTCCTGAAAGTTCTTCCAAAGCTCCACCATGTTGTTGTCATAATCATGGTTCCCCGGCAATACCAGTACGCATTCCCCGTGAAACCCCTTCAGTGCAGTGACCACATCACCTATTGTCTTTTTACTGTTACCGTTGATGCTGTCAAACAGATCTCCGGCCACGACAAAAATATTGCATTCCTGTTTGTTTGCAATACTCACCATTTTACCAAGAACACTCCCCCGTGCCTGCTTCAGCTCGCTTTGGACTGATTCCGGATAGTTATTAAATTTCATGCCGATATGCAGATCAGCCGTATGGAATATTTTCATCTGTCTCCTCAAAGCCCATTATAAGCATCCTATATTGGGCTTGAAGCCCAATGTCGGATGCTTATAATGGGCTTGTTTTTCGCTCAAAAAAAATACAACAAAAAAAAGCTTTTATTCTTTCTTTGCTGTTATAAAATAAATTGAGGTCATTTCTCACCCACCTGAATTCTATTAGTTGCAGTTCTTTTGCCCGCAGATCCCTATTAACCCGCTGGCTTATTATTTAATTTCGATTATTATTACTTCA
>Ga0209386_1000148_pt1 | contig 36139 bp, 31 predicted proteins | sample NGEPertwo_FD_184510 | JGI IMG/M metagenome (GOLD analysis project Ga0209386, IMG submission 184510) | Arctic peat soil microbial communities from the Barrow Environmental Observatory site, Barrow, Alaska, USA - NGEE Permafrost154B-two... | ecosystem: Environmental > Terrestrial > Soil > Wetlands...
CCGAAAGGCTCTTTAAACGTTTTTTCAAGGTTTGTATTCCTCACTTTGTTACCGTCCTGGTCGGTAAAGGTGATATGTTTCCGACTGTCCGTCCACTTCGTTTGATAGCCTTGCTCCTGCATTTTTGCTATAAAGTCCTTTTGGCTCGTCGCTTTCTCTTTTATTGTTGATACGGTTTTATAACAATCAAGGACATAGCTTTTATAACCGCCTGTAATGGATTGCTCTAAAGCTTTGTATTTGCCTAGTTTGTAAGTGGTTATGTCTTGTTGCTTCTGACAAATACTCTTGCCGTGTTCACGGCAAATGCTGTCGGACATATCTTTCATTCTTTGAAGCTCGAACTTGCTCCAATTAAGTTTATAACCGTCCTCATGGTTTACGCTGTTCACGACAAAATGGGTATGGATATGGTCACGGTCTTTGTGGGTAGCTATGACCACCTCATAACCTTTAAAACGTTGCTCCGCAAGTTCTTTCGCCATGGCATGTGCTTCCTGTGGCATGATCGTTTCCTCTGACGAAAAGCTCTGCACGAAATGGTAATATTCTCTACCGCCTTGCTTTCTCCATATTTCTTTCGTCGCTTTCATTTCATCAATGGCCGTTTGAGGATTGCAATCTTGGCCACTAATAAGCTTTTCCTCGGTTTTTTCGTCTTGGGTGACATAGTTGACTAATTTTCCGACACTTGCCCTTGAGCTAACCGCCTTAATAACCGCCATACCTCGCTCATCGCCTCTCCGATACGGTGTATCTCGTCATAGGTTGCTTGGTGTCCTTGATTACAGGTCTTGGCTATTTGGTTTAAGTTGACGCCGATCCGCTTTAGCTCTGGAGATAATTCTTTTAATCCGTCCGTATTCATGACTGCCTTTCCAGTGCAGCACCGTATCAAATAGTCCTGCTGACGCATCCCTGATTTTTCTACTTTCTTTTTTACCGTTTCGTATTCTTCCTCGCTCATTCGGATGACTAGTTGCTTTGATCTTGTTCTGTTCATTTTCGGATCTCCTTTCTTGCAGGGCAGGAAAAAAAGAATAAAAAGGGATCTCAGCTCGCTTGGTTCGTCAAGAAACCGTGGAATAAACCGGACCGAAGGGAGGATTTATGCCGCGAAAGTTCTTGACGATGAGCTGTCGTATAATGGGCTGGCAAGCTCACCACCCCAAAGAGACGACCCCTAAAAAGTGAGTTTGCCTGCCCAGTGGCGAACGACCGTCCTCTTGGGGATTGAAGGGGTAACACCCCTCACAAAGCTGGCAAAGCTGGCAAGTGTAGCCGAATGGCTATCACTTGCCGAAGCTTGCCCGCCCGTCATCATTACGTACATTGATCATAACATGATCAATGACAAAAGCAACACACTTTACCTTAGGTAAAGTGTGTTGCTTTTGTCTCCCCTCCTGGATATGCTCAAAGAGCTTATCGGGAGCGTTGCCCATCCTCGTCGTTTCGTAGATTGGGTAAGTTTGACTTGACGAAGAAACGCCCTAGTTGAACCAGGGCGTAAATTATTCACAGTAAAGAGTGGCAAGCATGGGTCCTTATAGTAGCTATTTAATTTTATTTGAGTCCTATTAGTCATAATATGACAAGTTGCATTAAAGCTTATAGAAACGTAATCAGACCTTGGGCGAGGTATTCTTGTAATTTATGACGCTGGTTTATAATAAAAGTTGTTAATTATATCTTGAGTTGTTATCGCTGGTTGATGACCTGCTAAAGTTAATGATATTATTATGGTAATGATAAAAAGAATAATGTTAATGTTTTGATAAACATGTGGGTGGGTCTTAGGCAATAGTTCAAGGATAGAAGTTAATTCAGGGACTTCTTGATGAACCTGTTGCCTAATTTCATCAATACCTAGGCCTTTTACTTGAGAATTACGTAAAATTGTTGCTAATTTATTAAGTTCATCTACAGATTTTTCTGGGTCATTTAAAAGTTCAATAGTTTTGTTGATAACATTATAAGTGCCCTCTGGTATATGCCCCATGGCTCCACACTTTGGGCAAGGTCCGGATAAGTTATCGCTGGGGGTAGCGTTTATAACGTTTTCAAAAAAGACACCCGAAGGAAATATTGCTCCACATGTATCACAAAACGTTGGCAAAAAGGGCATTCTGGATTCCTCCTAATAAATACATTTTAGGGTATTCTATCACATTATACATTATCGAAATGAAGTCATGACTCTTGATGCTGCAGCGTTTTCCCGACGGTTTCTTCTTAATGTTCTACCGAATCGCTTTGTTAAGATCAGACATTATGGTCTTCTGAATTTTTAAAATTACTTATGCGGTTCATTTTTAGAGACAAGGATTGAATAATTCATTGCCTCTAGGGAAACTTATTTAAGTAGAACATTTAGCTGCTGGTGATTAGTTCACACCAGTGGTTCTTTTTTCGCCCTTTTTTAGGTTCGGGTCCGATAAGAGTGATTACGTAAAGCACCCTCATCCTTATTACTGATTGAACGAGAGTGCTATTTATTGGAAATGTCCTAGAATTCCTTTGTACGAAGAGGAATAGCTTTTTTTGACCATATGAAAGTTGCCATCAGTAGTTGAGGAACCAAGCACACAATAAATATGATTGCTAAGGCTTTAGGGACATTTTCAAACCCGCCGTAGTTGCCATTCACTCCGTGGTTGTACATATAACAATTAATTTGGGTGCCTACCACTAACAGAAAAAGTCCAGCAAAGCTCGTTACAGTCGACACTAGACCGATTTTAACACTCCTACTGATTCGATATAAGACAAGGAAGCTAATGACATTGACAACAACCAAGAGCAGAACAAACCTAATACGAGGGGATACTTCGGATAAGTAAATAGCTGTCAGGATAAACCCTTGACACCAAATTATGGCTTTACTTATATTCCTTGGAGCAAAAATAGCTGCAAGTGAAGATATGATCACAAACACTCCGACTAGGTAAATTAGTTCTCCTAGATTTGGGATATATATCCCAAACACTATTTGATTTCCCACCCCAATAATTCGTAATAAATTGTAACCCATATCCGCTGTCCCTAAAATAACTAGAACTAAAAGTATACCTAGACCCAGACCAATAAGCCTAGGTCTATGAGCACGGTCAAGTTGCTCTCCGACAACAATAGGATCGCCCATCTCTGCAATTGCCTTATTGGTTGCCTCTTCTTCATTAAGCCCATCACTTACAAAAGTGTTCCTTTGATCGATTATGTGGTTATTAATTTCCTCTAAAATAGGAGACTGAGCCTTTTTCCAACGTATTTGTTGGCGCACGGCTTCTAAATACTCGGTAATTCTTCTAGGCTGTTGCAAAACTTGCACCTCCTAAAACATCATCTACCGCAGCTGCGTATGCTTTCCATTCTTCTTTTTTCTCTTTCAAATGCTTGCGACCGTTTTTAGTTATACTATAGTATTTCCGTACCCTTGCATTATCGGCGGTTTCTTCGTAAGAAGTAAGCATATTTTTCTGCTCTAAGGTGTGGAGCAGTGGATATAATGTTCCTGCTTTTAGCTCAAAAACATTGTTTGATTTTCTTCTAAGTTCTTCAATCATCTGGTAGCCGTACATATTCGTTCCATCAAGTAGTTTTAGGATAAGCATAGTAGTACTTCCGGTTAAAAGGGTTTTATCCATTGCCATATTCGCACCTCCATATATAGATAATCTATATACTATTGTATATAGATTATCTATATATGTCAATTAAGTTGAGTCCGATAAAAGTGGTTACGTAAAGCCCCCCTCATCCGGTGAGGTGGGCTATTTTGAACTAGTATATCCTGAAACCCCTAGATCAATTGTATTTCTAGTTTGGAATAGCAAGCTTGTTTGTAGATAAATCCCAGATGCGGCCTGATTCAATTTCTACATCATATGTACCAATTGTTCCAGAGCCACCGTTAGCTTGCATAGATTTAGAACTGGCTTTCACTGGGTAACACTGAAACCCGTTATAACTTTCAACGTCATTATATGCCACGGCTACGCCTTCATTATTGTTGAAAATAGTTTTTTTTACTAATGCCGCTGCCTGATCTCCATTAGTAATTTTGCTAGAATCTTTAACTGTTGAACTAGGAGTTGTTGGAGAACTCGTTGAAGGTTTAGTCGTTGGAATTGGAGTTGATGGAGTATTTTCCTTACTGGGTTGAGTGCTTGTAATTGCTGGCTGGTTATCTGCCTCTTTTGTTGGATTAGTTGCTTTTTCACTACTACATGCGACCGTTGTAATTGTTAACCCAAGCGCTATAAAGACAAGAGCTAATCTTTTAAACTCCAATATATATTTCCTCCTAAAAAGTTCGGACTATGCTATGACATTAGCACCAGCATTTTCTATCCCTAAAGGGCGCTGGTGCCAATGTAAGTCTTAAACCCATTTAATTTCTATTGGGTTATTCAGCCATATTTAGATTCCTGTTGGCTTAACTACCGTCTCTAATTTAGGAGGTGTAAATATAGTAGGTTTGATATTTACGGGAATCTCAATTCTATTTCCATTCTCATCTTGATAAATGACCTTTGTTATTCCATTCTCGTTAAGGTCAACGTCTACACCTGTGCTGAATTTAAAGACACCAGGACTATTTGGCTTACCGATTGATGACCAATTTTCGCCATTGTACCCTTGGTCGATTGAGTCGTACCCCTTATAAACCTTATAAAATTTCCCACTAGTCCCCACTGCACCTAAAACCTTGCCTTTTGGGAGGAATGCTTTGTCCTTGCCCATGGCATTCTCCGCATAGAAGAAGAGCCCGTAACTCCTCGCAGTATCAGATTCTTTGTACGGGGAATGCCAGCCAAAACCTTCTTTGGAACCTCCTAAATTTAGCACTTTCACAATACTCAAGCTCCAACCTTCATTGGTCACCAATTTGTTGGGTTCAATTTTTACAGCTTGGGGATTATTCTGGGGAACGACATTCGCCACTGTCTCCACATTTTTAACAGTATTAGTAGTGCTTACCTTAGCAATTCCAGCAGTGTTAGGAGTGCTAGCATTCGTAGCTGTCGTCAACGTTACGAATGCTAGAGCACCTACAACTGTAACAGCTAATAATGACCATTTTAATGTTGCTTTATGAAAAAACTTCAACATCGTGATTCTCCTCCTTATTTGTGACCTTGAACCCGACAAATTTGCTAGACTAGTAATTCTTGATAGTCTCGAATTAGTCTCTACTAACTTGATAAGTGTGTAGGCATACTCCTTAGCGTCATTGATGCCAATATGTTCAAGTGTTATTGCATCACAAGCGATTTCTTGGTCTTCTCGCAATTTGTAAAAAGCGTACCAAAGTATGGGGTTAAACCAATGTAGAATAAGCAATCCCCGTGTCAGCCAATTCACCAATACGTCTTTGCGCTTAAGGTGTAATAACTCATGAACAAAAACGTGATTAAGCTGTTCAGAGTTAAATTCCTCTAGAATACCAACAGGTATTAAAAGTCTAGGACTAAATAGGCCGAATAGGGATGGGCTTGTTATTTCCATCGTTTGAATTAAAGGAACCTCTGCTTTGATATTCAGTTTGTTTTTAGCCTCTTTCAAAGCCATAAGTAACTTTGTATCAACCACAGATTGACCTTTTATTCTCTGTATAAACCTTCTATTGACCCATACTGTAGCAGCAATAAATACACCAATACCGATAATCCAAATAAAGAACAAAAGTCTCTGTGTAAACGGGGAGGTGGCAATTGACTTAAGTGATTCGCCAGTATTGATCAATATATGTTGTGGTTTCTGAGCCGCGGTAATTGGCTCTAGGCGATTACCCGTTTCCACACCAGAAAATCCGACATCCACAGATGAAGTGATTTGAGATGTGTTCGCGCCTCCGATGATAGGGGAATTTTTTTGCATTTCAAAATTGGTGAGATTATAAAGGCTAAAGGAACTTTGTGGAGCCCATGGCAAAAGCAGACTAACAATCAGAACTGACCATAATAGGTAATGTAGACGTGCTCCAATTTTATTTTTAAGAAGATACTTCACCAATAGTAAGAGAATAATTAGGACGCTCACCCTGGCTGATGTATTCCAAACCCAATCAAAGATAGAGAGATAATCCAAATGGATTTGTGGCACCTTCACCCCTTCCTTTCTTCAAGGAGCTTTTTGAGTTCTTCAATTTCATCCTGAGAGAATTGCTCATCTTGAAGAAAAGTAACTAACATTGGTTTAAGTGCACCTCCAAAAACTCGTTTAACAAAAGATTTGGTCTCAGACTTGATACACTTATTCTCACTGACTAAGGGGTAGTAAAGATACATTCTGCGCTCTTCCTCGTACCCCAAAGCCCTTTTCTTCACCAACCTTGTGATTAATGTCTTTACCGTGTTGGGCTTCCAATCCGCTATGTCCTCTAATGCATCCACGATTTCGTTCGCGGTAAACGGAGAAGTCCTTGACCAAACTATTTTCATCACTTCCCACTCAGCCTCTGATATCTTGGGTATCTCAGACATTTAGTTCCCTCCTTGACATTAACTTTTACATCTGTAGTTATTATTACAGATGTAAAAGTTAATGTCAATTTTTCTACCATTTTAGTTTTTTATATCTTTATTTGCTTCGTGGGTCCTATAACGGCTATTATGTTCAGTCGCGAAAAACCGATTTCCCCATATTCAGCCAAATACGCCTCTGTGGGACGATTTGGTTGTTTTTGTTTTCCTACTTTTAGCCCCCGAAAAGTGTGTTTTTGATTAAAAGGCCAAAGTCCGTTTTTCTCTCACTCACGTCCATTTGCTATAGTGATTGTTTCGAGTTTTCTTGTTCGTTATCCTGGATGGGTGGACAGCAGCCACTCCTGTTTTTTTATTACATCCAAGCAATTTCCATCCCATGGCTATACCCTTCGGTCCTGTCTTCATTCGCTGACGCGCGAACTCAGGCAGTGTTTACTATCACGTGAATCTATTTTAAATTAAGTGAGAGAATCTCTCCCCCCGGAGTCCGAAAGTTATCCACACACAGTATAAGGGACACTTTCGTGCATATTCATCAAACCAAAAGCCTGGACACTGTTCCTTGGTTGATTCCTAGCGTCTTAGCAATCTCTAATTGTGTCATACCATTTGCCTGAAGTGCTTTAACTTCCTTGATTCTATCCTGCTTTGCCTGTTGTCGGGCTGTTAGTCCTTCATCATTCCTTCGATTGGCATCTCTCTTAACCTTTTTTCTTCGATACTTTTCACTAGAGTTTATAATCGTCTTCATACTCTGTTGTTCCAGCTCTGTGATCTGGAGCCTTCGGATCAGTGTCTTGTTCGTGTACCAGTAGCCGGACTTATCCCTCATACCCTTGGTAACTCTTTTTATTATTCCACTTCTCACCCCTTGTTCATAGTCGATGAACTTTTCAATAGCTTTGTTAATTGATTTGCAAACTCCCTCAACTTCGTTGTCAGGTAGTGAACTCTTAAAGGTTTCATTGAAGGCTGAAACTTCGTGTAGAAGTCGGGCCTGATCTCTGACATAGATTCCTGTCCAGTAACTGAAACAATGGAGAATGAAATTTCTAAACCCCTCAACGTCATACCCTCTTAGCTTGCACAACGTCGTTATATCCTCGGCCCGGGTAATATGTAGACTGTAAGAATTATATATATTCCGTACTATAAATTCTTTTTTTGTTTTATCATCCTGTGTTTTGATAATTTTCTTTTGCTTGTGCTCTTTATAATTAAGATACTTGGCCCTAAGTTCGTACATGGAATACTCAATGTCGTTGTTTATGCTGACGATCTTACAGGTTGCATTATTTCGGCTATTGATCGTTCCTGGCAATCTCAAGACCCTGGCGCTGTCTGTTGCGCTCAGATCGGCGCCTAGTTCTTTGAGCTGGTAGTAAAGATAGTCTTCAAGTTCTTGAAATGTCTGGATGGCTTGCTTTGGAGCATTCTCAATCCTGAAATATAGATGAAATCCTCTTCCGCTGTCCGCGATCATACTTGGTTCCGGAATCTTATTTTGTTTCACCAGATTCGCTATATGGGTCATTGTTTCTTCTTTACTGTGCTTTCCGTACTTTTCTACGTCCAGGTCAATAAACAAGCTCCTATACTGCCTTATGTTGTTTCCAGAACGTTTTGGAATGAAATATGTGTTGGGGCTTATGTATGTATCTTCTCTGCCTTCCGTATCTTCTACAATGGTTTTGAGAGACTTCAGTTGAGTGTTATATACCCTGATAACCTTTTGACCGCCTAATGCTTCACTGCCGATCTCTATAAGCGAGATATATCCGTCTGTTGTCTCATCAAATAAATGTTCGCAATAGGCTATGTTATCCTTCATTCTTTCACCCCCTTTTAAAATTAAATTTGAGCAATATAAAAGCCGGCAGCTTGTACGCCACCGGCTAAGAATTCCCAAACACACACTTTTATATCTTAACAATTTACCAAGTTTTTTGTATTTACCTTGGTACATAGTCCGTGATATAATCGAATTATCTTAGAAATCTATGCTCACGTGGTCGAAACGCTTGAGCTGTGATTGACCGGGAATACCGGCCCTCTGAGAAAGCTAGAGTTGAAGCTCTAGTTTTTTCAGTTTCTAGGGTTAAATAATTCTCTACGTAATATACAATTACCTTCTTTTCCTGCGAAACTTGGGGTTATATTTTTATTCCGAACGATAATTAAAATTTTCGTTCGGAATTTTTGTTATTCTGTGGCTTGAGTGTGGCAAAGTAAGAGATGAACGGGATCGAGGTATTATCCCATCATTTTAAAAAGCTCCAAAAAGATTTTTTTTGACGCGGCTCGTCTCTAACTTTTTCAAGGTACAACAGAAGTTTAGTATTTTCAGCCTGTATCGCTTCCGTAAATTTACTAGTTGCTTTTTCTAACTCGGAAGATAAACGAGCTTCGAACTTAGCTTCAAGCTCTTGTTCACGTTCTTGTATAATTTCAACAATAGTATTTTGAAAAACTTCCTGCATCTCTCCGACGCTTAGCGCTTTAACATCTGATTGGGCTAATCCTTCTATACGTTGTTTTTCAATGGTTCCCGACTCCTGGAGGAAGACTTTTATTGAGCCAAGAGTTAAGCATTTGGTTCTCCAATCTTTAATTTGAGTAAGAAGCTTTATATCAGACGTTGTATATAGTCTATATTTATTTGTATCTCTTGATATTTTGAGATTTAATTCCTTTTCCCAACTCCTCAATGTTACTTCTTGCACGTCAAGTATTTTAGAAACTTGTTTTATTGTATAGGTAGTTTTAGCTAAATCTTCTTCAGTTTGCATGGTGAAGCCCTCCATCCAACGTTATATAAACGTTATATATGAATTTATAGGCTATAAGTACAGCATTATGGCCTATAAATTCTAAACATTGTATTAAGTATAAGAGTATAATAAAGACTATATATAAGCATTATTCAACGTTAATAGGGCTAAATCCTTCTCTATATATGAAATATTTTACTGCCCCTTGTCACAGATCATGTGCTTTCTCATCTTCATTTTTGATTGCTTTTACAACTTTATTGTTGTAAAATTGTATACAACAATAAAGTTGTATATTTTGAGGAGCAAAGTGCATAATATGAAAGTAAGGATGTACCAGACAAATGGAGGGAAGAACTTAATTCTTGATTATATATTAAATCTCGAAACTAAAGAGAAACAAGAAGGACTTACAATCATAAAAAAACTAAAGGATGAAGGCAAAGATGCTCTTGAAGAGTTAGACACAAGGCAAATAGAAGGTAAGCTTTGGGAGATAAAGTTTCATCGTCATAATAGGATTTTCTATTGTTTAGTGAGTAATGAAGATATTTATTTCCTTCATGCCTGCCAAAAACAAAAAGGGAAAGCCGAAAACTTTAATATTAATACGGCTAGAAAAAGGTTGAGGGAAATTTAAAGGAGGGAATAATTATGCCGTTTATAGAAGTTGATATTGATGCAATTATTGAGACTGAAAAAGCCAAGGACCCTGAATTTACAAAAGGTTTCGATCTGACCCAACGAGAATATAAACTGATTGGTGAAATGATAAAGGCTAGAAAGAGAAAGGGCCTCACGCAAAAAGAACTAGCGCAAAGCCTTGGTTTTAAACAACAAGTTATATCAAGGATCGAGACCAGACGTGAAATTCCTAGCTTAAGCAATGTCCTCAAAATTTCAGATGCGCTTGGATTAGATCTCTGTTTCAAATAGAAACCGATGTCTGCGGCACTCTCATTCGAGGGTGCTTTTTATATGTCGTGGGTTCCACCAAATAAACCGTTTTTGATGCTCACCAGGGCTTCACAGACAAACTGATAGTTTTCGGCTGTTTGGGCGAACGTTTGGCGAGTTGTTAGTAGCCACGCTGCACACCCCCTACAATCTCTCTACCGTTCCATGCTGCACACCCAATGATCGAAAGCATCAGCCATACAGAAAAAATATTGAAGGGCAGAATGCTTTTTATTGGCTCATAAAACCATAGGCATATAAAAAACAGAGAAATGGCAATATCGGCGGATATAACCCCTTTGAATATTCCATCTGTGTACTGCGCTTTAATGGCTCGCTTTTTATACCCTATCTGTTCAAACAACCAGCGACAAAGAAAGAATAAGCCTACAAGCAGGGCAAGGGAAACAATGCTTGCTATCACATAGCACCATACCGCTGACAATTTCCAATGCTCGATCATCAGCGTGACGGCTCCCATGTAAATACTTTTAGACCATAGGGCAATACTTTTGATATTATCTAAACGGTCTGGAAGCCAGTTTAATACCTCTGTAAGTACGCTACGCTTACTGTAAGTCATTAAAAGGGCAAGGACAAGGGTAAGCGCACCGTTGCCGATAAAAAGACTCTTATAGACCGTTTTTATGCTTTCTTTCTCGCCCTCAGATTTTCTTGCCCTTTCCTGTGCTTTATACCGTTCCTTTTCATCTTGCTCTGCCTGTTGCCTTGCGCGCTCAGCTCTGTTGGCTTCTGAGATCGCTTGCTGTCTTGCTTTCTTGGATTCCTGTAACGACTTATCGCTCAAGGCCTTGGCTTCTTTGGCGTTTCTCAAGAGCTCTTTGTTCTTTAATTCCGTTTCGTTCACGCTGGCTGCTCTGTTCGTGAGCGATTCGATCTGCTCGTTGGCTGTCATCACGGCTGATTTCATCGTTTGATTTTCCAATTGTAGCGTGGAGTTTTCCAACTGCAAGGTCTGTATCCTTTGCTTGCTTTCTTCCAATCGTTCGGTCAAGTCCTGTATCAGCTTCAAGTCCTCGGCTTTGCTCTGTGGCTCGGCGTCTAATATGCTCTGCTTCAAGGTTTCTTTCAAACCCATGGTCTAATTCCTCCTTTCCGAAAGGCTCTTTAAACGTTTTTTCAAGGTTTGTATTCCTCACTTTGTTACCGTCCTGGTCGGTAAAGGTGATATGTTTCCGACTGTCCGTCCACTTCGTTTGATAGCCTTGCTCCTGCATTTTTGCTATAAAGTCCTTTTGGCTCGTCGCTTTCTCTTTTATTGTTGATACGGTTTTATAACAATCAAGGACATAGCTTTTATAACCGCCTGTAATGGATTGCTCTAAAGCTTTGTATTTGCCTAGTTTGTAAGTGGTTATGTCTTGTTGCTTCTGACAAATACTCTTGCCGTGTTCACGGCAAATGCTGTCGGACATATCTTTCATTCTTTGAAGCTCGAACTTGCTCCAATTAAGTTTATAACCGTCCTCATGGTTTACGCTGTTCACGACAAAATGGGTATGGATATGGTCACGGTCTTTGTGGGTAGCTATGACCACCTCATAACCTTTAAAACGTTGCTCCGCAAGTTCTTTCGCCATGGCATGTGCTTCCTGTGGCATGATCGTTTCCTCTGACGAAAAGCTCTGCACGAAATGGTAATATTCTCTACCGCCTTGCTTTCTCCATATTTCTTTCGTCGCTTTCATTTCATCAATGGCCGTTTGAGGATTGCAATCTTGGCCACTAATAAGCTTTTCCTCGGTTTTTTCGTCTTGGGTGACATAGTTGACTAATTTTCCGACACTTGCCCTTGAGCTAACCGCCTTAATAACCGCCATACCTCGCTCATCGCCTCTCCGATACGGTGTATCTCGTCATAGGTTGCTTGGTGTCCTTGATTACAGGTCTTGGCTATTTGGTTTAAGTTGACGCCGATCCGCTTTAGCTCTGGAGATAATTCTTTTAATCCGTCCGTATTCATGACTGCCTTTCCAGTGCAGCACCGTATCAAATAGTCCTGCTGACGCATCCCTGATTTTTCTACTTTCTTTTTTACCGTTTCGTATTCTTCCTCGCTCATTCGGATGACGAGTTGCTTTGATCTTGTCCTATTCATTTTCGGATCTCCTTTCGCTGGGTTCGTCAAGAAACCGTGGAATAAACCGGACCGAAGGGAGGATTTATGCCGCGAAAGTTCTTGACGATGAGCTGTCGTATAATGGGGCTGGCAAGCTCACCACCCCAAAGAGACGACCCCTAAAAAGTGAGTTTGCCTGCCCAGTGGCGAACGACCGTTCCAACAGGGATTGAAGGGGTAACACCCCTCACAAAGCTGGCAAGTGTAGCCGAATGGCTATCACTTGCCGAAGCTTGCCTCTCCATTACGTTACATTGATCATAACATGATCAATGACAAAAGCAAGACACTTTACCTAAGGTAAAGTGTCTTGCTTTTGCTTCCCTCCTGGATATGCTCAAAGAGCTTATCGGGAGCGTTGCCCATCCTCGTCGTTTCGTAGATTGGGTAAGTTTGACTTAAACCGCGAAATGTAATTTAGCGATATCCACCCATTCTGATAATGTTATCCTAGATTAGGAGGGGAATGCACGAAGCAAATATGGGCATATCGTACCAGTTGGTTTGACTTAGAATAAGGGAAACCAACCCTTTTGTTAAATATTGTCTTAGCGTGGTTTTACGTCATCTCGTTGGCTCTACCCCTAGTAAGGGTTACGTTAAGTAACGGCTGAAATACACCATAAGGATAAGAAAGACCACTCATAGCCATATTATGAGTGGTCTTAAGCACTAACCTTTAAATCCTGCACTCCGAGAAAGATGATAAAGAATTAATTGATTAAGGCTTATATTTTCCTTTTTGGCGAGTTCAGCTAAATATTTGTGAAGACTCTTTGGGACTCGCACATTAAATTTCCCTGAGTAGTCGTCTTTAGCCGGTTCAGAAATTTCGATGCCTTGCTCCAAGGCTATCTCTATCCATCCTTTTTTGGCGTCCTCGATCATGGCCAATGCTTCATCAGCGTTCTCAGCCTGGGTAATGCAACCCGGCAGATCAGGTATCTCAATTACATATCCTCCCTCTTCGGCTGGATATAAAGCGTATTTGTATGGGAGTGCTAAGTAATAATCAAGCCCCTTATTCGTCATCATTAATCTCTCCTTCCAACAGTTCTATGGCTCGTTCAACGTATATGACTTTAATATGTGGTTTGTGAAATGGGACCGAGAGAAGTTTCTCTCCCTTTGTGTAGTAATAGTGACTTGAGCCTCCAGATGATTGACGTTTAGTAAATCCGTAATGGATTAATATTTTGTCTAATTCTTCAAATCTTACGTTCTTAGGATTATTCCGAATACGTTCAAGTAACTTTTTAAGCTTGCTCAACCGCTCCACCTCCTATATCAATAGTACCATATATAGTGGCAAATTATCAAATATATTTAATTAATGAGTCCGATAAAAAAGATTAAGTAAAGCCCCACAGTAAAATGAACTGTGGGGCTTTACTTAATCTTCATACAAATAATTTACGCGGAAACGCATTAAGGGTATTTTTGCACAACCCGCAGAAAAGGTATTCATCTAATTGGTATAATATTGAAAAATAATTGACTGCTAAAAATATCATGCTTCAGCTCTGGCCGTACCCCTAAAAGGTTGACATAACGTTAATCCCCCATTTTGGCGGGTTGTGCAAAAACACCCACGTTATATATCATGATCTTTCTTACGAAAAAAGAACAAAAGGCCCCAGCGAGATTTCTCTCTCCAAGGCCCTTTTGCAGGGGAAGCTCCCGCGGAGCATCGTTACTGTACTATTGCAGTGACTGGTTCAATCACTATAGTAATTGCAGTGGGTGTTGTTACTGTTGCTATTGGCGCTACTACAATAGCTGCTAATCGAGCTAACAAATCTTGTTTGAATGTTGCTGGAGCTACATCTGCTGGTAATGCATTGACAAGCAGTGTTGCTGCATCTACATCAGCTTGAAGCTTGGTTACTTCTGCTTTTACTACAGCTAGGCGAGCTAACAAATCTTGTTTGAATGTCGATGGGGCTACATCTACTGGTAATGCATTGACAAGCAGTGTTGCTATATCTACATAAAATTCATTCTTGCTTACTTCTGCGTTTATTACAGCAGCTGTTGCTGTTTGTAAAGCTGTTGGTGGTGCTGCTACAGTACCTGGATCTACAACTGTGTTCATAATCAAAGTGACTGCAGTCTGTGCCAACAGTCGGCCATTGATCGATGTATTCGTCGCCAGAGAGATATTTGTCTTACCCAGTATGATTCCCTCAAAGTGTGCATCCGTTCCAATCGCAACGGTTTCACATGCCTGCCAGAAGATGTTCTTGGCTTGTACTCCACCCGATAGGGTAATCCTGGTGCCGCTTGCTTGGGTAATGCCTTTAGCTATTTGGAATATGAAAACATCGTTAGGTCCACCATTGAGAGTGACATCCGAATTAATTAAAACACCGGTTCCCCATTTGTAAACACCAGGTGTTAGTGTTTGACCGCTAATGTCTCCAGTATACAGTTCAGTATAATCGGGGGCTCTTCCAGCAGCATCGGTGAACGCTGTTTCCATGTTACTTACTGCTGTAGTAAGATTACTGGAAGTTGGAGAAGCATAGTCTGGAGCATAAGCCTTTCCAATAACTTGAGTTGAAGTTGAAAATTGATTAGTGGCATCCTCTGTCAGAGAAAAACCAGTCATGGCCGTCGAATCAATGGGGCTAACTCCTATATTTCCTGTAATAACAGAATTGGGTACGGTAGAGATTCCTGTTTTTGACAAGATCACATAATTGTCAGCCGTACCAAGGTTTACGGGAGCGGTCTTGACTAATGGTGTTTTATTTACAACATTAGAATAGACACTTTCCACAACTGTGTCTGCTGCAGATGTTTTGAAATAATACAAACTACCATTTGTTAGATCAGTTACATCATAAGATGCTGTAGTTGCTGTAATTACTGCAGCAGGAGAGCTAATCAAATTATAGGTTATATTGTCTAGTGATGCATAAACGTTATAATAAGTAGCTCCTGTAACTGACGACCAAGTTAAATTAATGTGTGAATCTCCAGCAGTCGCAACAAGGTTTGTTGGCGCTTCGAGAACTGTTGGCGTAGCAGCAAATACTGTACCAAATGAAAGTAAAATCATACTTATACTAAGAAGAAACGTCAATAGCTTTTTGAATGATGTGCTTTGTCTTTTCAATTTAATCAATCCTTTCAATTTAAATTTATCTCTTCACCACGTTATAAATAAAGTACCTACTTCTTTAAACACGTTATTCGACTTGTCGGTTTTTCCCTTAACAAAACAGTGTATTTGCAAGAAAATACACTGTTATAATTCATGCACCTACTCTCAAATAAAATTAAGGTTAAATTGATACCTATGTAAATATATCAATGTATTATATTATTTTAATTGATATAATACATGTGCCAAAGGTCCTAATGTGTCATTATTAGTGTCAATTCCTGAAATTTCTCTCTATTTCTTTGCCCTTAATACTCTTTCATCTCAAATACTTTTCTTTAGAACCACTGTTTTATATTTACCCTTTTAAATTTGGGTCCGATAAGTAACATTACGTCAAGTAGATCCCAGGGTTGTCATTGCATCGGCCCTAGGACCATTGAGTCCGATAATAAGGGATTATGACAATAGCACCAGCATTCTATCAATAAGGACACGGGTGCTATTGTTTATATATTTCCATTGGTGAACAACTGGCAAAATAGTCCCAACAAAAAGAACGTCCGGAAATTCTAAGCCTAATCTACGTGGGAGTGTGTCATTCTTAATAATTAGTGCCTCTTCATATTCAATCAGTAATACAGGGACGTGTCCTCTCGCTTGCCGGAGCTGTTTAATTCAATCACATTCTTACATGAAACGCATAGCATATTATGAATCAAATACATTAGCCTTATTCTGTGCCTTTCAGACGGAGTAACCCTTGGAGATCTGGACGATAGAGACATTGCACGCACTCTGTTTCCCTTAGTCGGAAAACTCCTTACGACCCACTCCCTTATTCTTGTTATGTACTTTTGTATAGGAGGAAATTTCATGTTCTTGAAAAAGTTTGTAGATGCATTACCTCTTCCGCCTGTATTGAAATCTGTTGATCAAATTAATTCAGTCCCCTATTATGAAGTTAAAATGCAACAAGTTAAGCAAAAACTGCACCGTGATTTACCGCCAACAACTGTCTGGGGTTATAACGGAATGTATCCAGGCCCCACTTTTGAAGTACGCAGAGATCATCCCATTTTCGTTAAGTGGATAAATCAATTGCCCTTTGAGCATTTATTGCCCGTTGATCGCACGGTGCATGGCGCACATCCAGACCAGCCATCTGTCCGCACTGTGGTGCACTTACACGGAGGCCGCGTGCGGCCTGAGAATGACGGTTATCCTGAGGCCTGGTTCACCCGTGATTTCGAAAATGTTGGAACGAAGTTTCTACACAAGATCTACTACTATCCAAACTGTCAACGTCCGACGACACTTTGGTACCACGACCATACACTTGGGATTACCCGTCTAAATGTTTATGCTGGTCTTGCTGGATTTTATCTAATCCGAGATGAGCAAGAGGAACGATTGAACTTACCTAAAGGGAAGTTTGAAGTTCCCCTCGTTATACAAGACCGCTCATTTTATCCCGACGGAGAACTATTCTATCCGCAACAACCGGGTAATGAACCACCTCCGTCTCCGCAGCCACCACCGCCAATCGACCCGACCCTACCAAATCCGTCAGTTGTTCCAGAGTTTTTTGGAAATACAATTTTGGTCAATGGCAAAGTATGGCCCTATCTCGAAGTTGAGCCTCGCAAATATCGCTTCCGCATTCTGAACGGATCCAATGCCCGCTTTTACCACATTCGATTAAGTTCTGGTCAGAATTTTGTGCAGATTGGCACCGAGGGTGGCCTCTTAGAGAAACCAGTTACGCTTCCCGATATCATTCTTGCTCCGGCTGAGCGGGCCGATGTAGTTATTGATTTCTCGGGCCACGCTCGGCAAAATATCATCCTGACTAATGATGCACCGACTCCTTTCCCGGATGGTGGCGTACCACTTACACCTGATCTTCAGCAGATCATGGAGTTCCGTGTAAAATCACATGTTTCCATGCCGGATAGAAGCACCATTCCCTCAACACTTAGCTGCTTGGAACGCCTTGATCCTACTGATGCTGTAACCGTTCGAAAAAACATTCTCGTTGAAAGCACAGATGAATTTGGGCGTCTGCTTCTGCTGCTAAATAACCTAATGTGGGCGGACTTGCCGATTACAGAAACTCCCTATAATGGCACTATAGAGATCTGGGAATTGTTTAATACCACGGTTGACACCCACCCGATCCACTTACACCTTGTCCAATTTCAGATTCTTGACCGGGCACCGTTTACTGGTGATCCGAATAGTCCCGACCTCGTAATAGGCCCGGCTCAACCGCCCGACCCTAATGAAATGGGCTGGAAAGATACCGTTCGTGCCAACCCCGGTGAGGTCACTCGTATAATTGCTCGATTTGGACCGTTTACCGGCATATATCCATGGCACTGCCATATTATTGAACACGAAGACCACGACATGATGCGTCCGTACGAAGTCCTTAGAAACCATAATTTCGACCCATGTGTGCCAATCCCCGGTGAATGTCCCAACGATTCATTCACCCAATGTTGTGATTGTGATTCTCCTTGGACAGTCACCCAAAAAGGGATAGCCAATGATGCTGGCTACCGCTACGAGCATCACAACGGTTATGTAATTTGTAAAAAGAAGTAGTTCTTTGGTCAGTAGGTGATTCCGTCTGCCTCCCAATTGAAAAACTTTGAAGCATATGTCTATTGGCTTTTAAAGTAATATAGAAATTATAGTTTTGTTAGCAGTTTGTAAATCATAAAAACCGAAAAAAGAGCTCTCCAAAAGCTTACAAAAAAGAGGCATTGGAGGGCTCTTTTTTGTAATAGTCGTAGCGGAATATGCCACAGCTAGGTATCAGAAACTAGTGAAAGAAAAGATGAGTCTAGGTAAGGAAATAGGTTTATGTAATTTGAGTCCTATAACGAACATTACGTACAGTTGAGAAAACATTATTTCCTCAAAAACAGCCAAATACGCCTCTGAGCGACGTTTTGGCTGTTTTCATTTTACTACTTTTAGCCCCCAAAAAGCGTGTTTTTAGTTCAATCATTGAAGTTCGTTTTTCTCTCATTTGCGCCGGTTTACTATAGCGTCTATTTCAAGGTTTTCTTTGTCTGTCCATAACCGAAACACATTGTACATCCCTAACGATATTAAACCCTAGTCGCTATCCTTCGGTCCTGTCTTCGTTCGCTACGCGAACTCGGCCAGTGTTTATTATCACGGGGATCTTTGAGAATTAGGTTAGGCAAACTCTTCATCCAGGACCGAAAGACTGGCTCAGGGGATGCCCCCTCTAATATAAAGAGCTTTTCAGAAATATATTTTAGATTTCGGATGGGGGAGACGAAGAAACGCCCTGGTTCCGACCAGGGCGTGAATTATTTTCAGGTAGATTTCCCTCTTTTGATTTCCCTCCTGTCTATTCCAACTTTCCCCTCTGCTTTTACTATGACAAATCCCTCTGTCTATTGGGAGTTTTCCGACTGTTTTTTGCTCTCGTTTTTACCTTGTTTTTTTTCTGTTTTTTTTCACGCCTATTAATAATATATTTATATATATTTAGAGTATATTTAGAGGGCAAAAAAACCTAGACACCGCAAGGGCTAAGGGTTTACTACTATGGCTTTTAGTGCAGTCTACTATGGCTTTTAGTGCAGTCTACTATGGCTTTTAGTGCAGTCTACTACGACTTTTAGTACGGTTTATTGTGTCTTTTAATCCATGTTACTATGGCTTAAAGTGCAGTCTACTATGGCTTTTAATTGACAAAGACACAAAAGGGAATATAATTTTATTTATTACAAATTAGAAGTCGGGAGAGTGATTATTATAGCAACGGTAGAAGAGAGAATTGAGATACTTGAAAAGAGAGATTTTTTAGTGGTTAAGGGTAATGAATTAATACAAAAAAACCGTTTTGAACTTTCCTTGCCGGAACAAAAGACAATAGCTTTTATTATTTCTATGATAAAACCTATAACTGAAGCCGGTGCAAAAAAATCTCCATATTATCCGGATTCGCCCTGGCAATTGGAATATGAATTTAATATCCGTGATTATTGTAAAATTTGCGGTATTGAATATGACAGTGGTAAAAACTACGCAGATATAAAAGCAACTTTGAAGAAATTATCTGACCGATCCATGTGGCTCGATGATGGAAATGGCGAAGTTCTTGTACGTTGGCTTTCAAAAGCAAGAACCAATAAGCGAAGTGGGATGATTTTAATAGAGATAGATAGAGATTTAGCACCATTTCTCTTTGAATTAAAAGGAAAATTTACTCAATATCAGTTATTTAACATACTTGCCATGAAGTCTGCTTTCTCCGTCCGTATCTACGAGCTGATGAAATCATATGCTTATCAAAAATCAAAGACATTTGATCTTGATGAATTAAAACATCTACTAAGCATCGAAAACGTGAAGTCTTATAAAAACTTTGCAGAATTTAAAAGACGTGTTTTAGATAAAGCACAGGAAGAAATTAATGAGCTGACAGATCTCAATATTGCATTTGAGCCAGTAACTAAAGGACGGAAAACCGTGAGTGTTATCTTTCGAATTGAGACAAAAAGCGAAAGAGAAACAATTCTGTGCGGAAGGAAAGTTAATAATGTTTTAGGGTTACCCGAAAAAAAATAGGAAAAATCGAATGAATTCTAAGAAGCCACAACGAAATTTAAGTTTCTTTTGTCAGGATTCATGCTTTGGCCAAAGGCACACTGAGCCTTTAGCTTTCAGTGAAACACATAGTTCCATGTCCAAGGCTTCCGCTATTTTCTTGAGGAAGTTAATACTTGGATTATAGTCGCAACTTTCCAATCTGCTGATATTCCCCTGTTTAGTCCCTACTCTGTCTGCAAGCTCTTTCTGAGATATTCCCTGCTGGGTTCGTGCCTGGATGATCTGCCGAACTAATTCGTATTCGCTGAATTTCGGATCTCTCAGAAGACTGATCTTTTGAGCTGTATCTTTCCGAATCATCTTACACCCCCATTTTCTAACAACTATATCATATATGATATAGTTGTTAGAAAAAAATTAAAACAAGTCATTAATACGTTTCAGATCCTTCACTATCCAATCAATGCGCTCAGGATCTCCTGAAATTAACATACGAACGAGTTGTCCAGGGCTTGTGAGGTTGAGCGCCTTAACGACTTTGTTAAGACGCTTCTGTTCGGATTCGCTTAGTGTCATCGTGATCCGTGGAGTCCTAGCCATTGACGTTCACCTCCTCAATCCGATCACAGAGTTCGAGGATTGAAAATGCAAACGTTCGGGCATCTTTAACACTAACAATTGTCGAGGTGAAAATTTCATACGGCAAGGCTCCTGTGTAACCTAATGCAGAATTCTCATTATCCCCTTTGTTCCCTGTTTCGAAATTGATAGCATCGCGTAGTTCTGCATTTTCCAACTTCGTGTAAGCACATTCGACGCTTAGATAATCTTTAGGTTCGTGGGTATCGTGTAAGAAAAATCGTTCATTCATTTGCCAGCACCCCTTTGTTTTTGTTGTTACCTTATTATATATCATAGGCTAGCACGTGTCGACCTAAATAGTAGGCGTTTCTTGTTTAATTTTCAGCACGTCTGTCTTTTGGAGCTTTCAATTGCGCCCCAACCCATCTGACTTCCCCCTTGATAATTTGTCATTGTTCTTACACCCTTCCAAAAAATCTTGAAAATAGTCCTTGCTTCTTCGGTTGTGCTTCCTGCTCCACAGGATCAGCACCGCCCTGAAGCTCCAACACCTTATCCGCACCGTGTAATTGCTGTGCTTGATTTGCCATTTGATAAGCTTCGGCAAGCCGTGCGTTCAGCTCGTCAATTTGCTTGTTTTTTATTCCTAATTCCTTGCTTAATTGCTCATTTTGTAACTCTAAAATTTTTAATGTTGCTTGAAAAAGACTTGAAAAATCACTTGAATTTTCTTGTGGCCTTATATAGCTTAAAACCCTTTTATCAAGCCGTTTTTTGCCGTTTTCAATTTTTAAATATGGCTTTAAATCTTTTTCAAGTCTGCTATAAACTGCCTGAACCGTTATTCCTAAAAGGTCGGCAACCTCTTTGACGGTCAAAAGCTCCTTAGTAGCCACGCTGCACACCCCCTACAATCTCTCTACCGTTCCATGCTGCACACCCAATGATCGAAAGCATCAGCCATACAGAAAAGATATTGAAGGGCAGAATGCTTTTTATTGGCTCATAAAACCATAGGCATATAAAAAACAGAGAAATGGCAATATCGGTGGATATAACCCCTTTGAATAGGCCATCTGTGTACTGCGCTTTAATGGCTTGCTTTTTATAGCCTATCTGTTCAAACAACCAACGACAAAGAAAGAATAAGCCTACAAGTAGGGCAAGAGAAACAATGCTTGCGATCAAATAACCCCATACCGCTGACAATTTCCAATGCTCGATCATCAGCGTGACGGCTCCCATGTAAATACTTTTAAACCATAGGGCAATACTTTTGATATTATCTAAACGGTCTGGAAACCAGTTTAATACCTCTGTAAGCACGCTGCGCTTACTGTAAGTCATTAAAAGGGCAAGGACAAGGGTAAGTGCACCGTTGCCGATAAAAAGACTCTTATAGACCGTTTTCATGCTTTCTTTTTCGCCCTCGGATTTTCTTGCCTTTTCCTGTGCTTTATACCTTTCCTGTTCCTCTTGCTCTGCCTGTTTCCTTGCGTGCTCAGCTCTGTTGGCTTCTGAGATCGCTTGCTGTCTTGCTTTCTCGGATTCCTGTAACGACTTATCGCTCAAGGCCTTGGCTTCTTTGGCGTTTTTCAAGAGGTCTTTGTTCTTTAATTCCGTTTCGTTCACGCTGGCTGCTCTGTTCGTGAGCGATTCGATCTGCTCGTTGGCTGTCATCACGGCTGATTTCAGCGTTTGATTTTTCGATTGTAGCGTTGAGTTTGTCAACTGCAAGGTCTGTATCCTTTGCTTGGTTTCTTCCAGTCGTTCGGTCAATTCCTGTATCAGCTTCAAGTCCTCGGCTTTGCTCTGCGGCTCTGCTTCTAATATGCTCTGCTTCAAGGTTTCTTTCAAACCCATGGTCTAATTCCTCCTTCCCGAAAGGCTCTTTAAACGTTTTTTCAAGGTTTGTATTCCTCACTTTGTTACCGTCCTGGTCGGTAAAGGTGATATGTTTCCGACTGTCCGTCCACTTCGTTTGATAGCCTTGCTCCTGCATTTTTGCTATAAAGTCCTTTTGGCTCGTCGCTTTCTCTTTTATTGTTGATACGGTTTTATAACAATCAAGGACATAGCTTTTATAACCGCCTGTAATGGATTGCTCTAAAGCTTTGTATTTGCCTAGTTTGTAAGTGGTTATGTCTTGTTGCTTCTGACAAATACTCTTGCCGTGTTCACGGCAAATGCTGTCGGACATATCTTTCATTCTTTGAAGCTCGAACTTGCTCCAATTAAGTTTATAACCGTCCTCATGGTTTACGCTGTTCACGACAAAATGGGTATGGATATGGTCACGGTCTTTGTGGGTAGCTATGACCACCTCATAACCTTTAAAACGTTGCTCCGCAAGTTCTTTCGCCATGGCATGTGCTTCCTGTGGCATGATCGTTTCCTCTGACGAAAAGCTCTGCACGAAATGGTAATATTCTCTACCGCCTTGCTTTCTCCATATTTCTTTCGTCGCTTTCATTTCATCAATGGCCGTTTGAGGATTGCAATCTTGGCCACTAATAAGCTTTTCCTCGGTTTTTTCGTCTTGGGTGACATAGTTGACTAATTTTCCGACACTTGCCCTTGAGCTAACCGCCTTAATAACCGCCATACCTCGCTCATCGCCTCTCCGATACGGTGTATCTCGTCATAGGTTGCTTGGTGTCCTTGATTACAGGTCTTGGCTATTTGGTTTAAGTTGACGCCGATCCGCTTTAGCTCTGGAGATAATTCTTTTAATCCGTCCGTATTCATGACTGCCTTTCCAGTGCAGCACCGTATCAAATAGTCCTGCTGACGCATCCCTGATTTTTCTACTTTCTTTTTTACCGTTTCGTATTCTTCCTCGCTCATTCGGATGACTAGTTGCTTTGATCTTGTTCTGTTCATTTTCGGATCTCCTTTCTTGCAGGGCAGGAAAAAAAGAATAAAAAGGGATCTCAGCTCGCTTGGTTCGTCAAGAAACCGTGGAATAAACCGGACCGAAGGGAGGATTTATGCCGCGAAAGTTCTTGACGATGAGCTGTCGTATAATGGGCTGGCAAGCTCACCACCCCAAAGAGACGACCCCTAAAAAGTGAGTTTGCCTGCCCAGTGGCGAACGACCGTCCTCTTGGGGATTGAAGGGGTAACACCCCTCACAAAGCTGGCAAAGCTGGCAAGTGTAGCCGAATGGCTATCACTTGCCGAAGCTTGCCCGCCCGTCATCATTACGTACATTGATCATAACATGATCAATGACAAAAGCAACACACTTTACCTTAGGTAAAGTGTGTTGCTTTTGTCTCCCCTCCTGGATATGCTCAAAGAGCTTATCGGGAGCGTTGCCCATCCTCGTCGTTTCGTAGATTGGGTAAGTTTGACTTGACGAAGAAACGCCCTAGTTGAACCAGGGCGTAAATTATTCACAGTAAAGAGTGGCAAGCATGGGTCCTTATAGTAGCTATTTAATTTTATTTGAGTCCTATTAGTCATAATATGACAAGTTGCATTAAAGCTTATAGAAACGTAATCAGACCTTGGGCGAGGTATTCTTGTAATTTATGACGCTGGTTTATAATAAAAGTTGTTAATTATATCTTGAGTTGTTATCGCTGGTTGATGACCTGCTAAAGTTAATGATATTATTATGGTAATGATAAAAAGAATAATGTTAATGTTTTGATAAACATGTGGGTGGGTCTTAGGCAATAGTTCAAGGATAGAAGTTAATTCAGGGACTTCTTGATGAACCTGTTGCCTAATTTCATCAATACCTAGGCCTTTTACTTGAGAATTACGTAAAATTGTTGCTAATTTATTAAGTTCATCTACAGATTTTTCTGGGTCATTTAAAAGTTCAATAGTTTTGTTGATAACATTATAAGTGCCCTCTGGTATATGCCCCATGGCTCCACACTTTGGGCAAGGTCCGGATAAGTTATCGCTGGGGGTAGCGTTTATAACGTTTTCAAAAAAGACACCCGAAGGAAATATTGCTCCACATGTATCACAAAACGTTGGCAAAAAGGGCATTCTGGATTCCTCCTAATAAATACATTTTAGGGTATTCTATCACATTATACATTATCGAAATGAAGTCATGACTCTTGATGCTGCAGCGTTTTCCCGACGGTTTCTTCTTAATGTTCTACCGAATCGCTTTGTTAAGATCAGACATTATGGTCTTCTGAATTTTTAAAATTACTTATGCGGTTCATTTTTAGAGACAAGGATTGAATAATTCATTGCCTCTAGGGAAACTTATTTAAGTAGAACATTTAGCTGCTGGTGATTAGTTCACACCAGTGGTTCTTTTTTCGCCCTTTTTTAGGTTCGGGTCCGATAAGAGTGATTACGTAAAGCACCCTCATCCTTATTACTGATTGAACGAGAGTGCTATTTATTGGAAATGTCCTAGAATTCCTTTGTACGAAGAGGAATAGCTTTTTTTGACCATATGAAAGTTGCCATCAGTAGTTGAGGAACCAAGCACACAATAAATATGATTGCTAAGGCTTTAGGGACATTTTCAAACCCGCCGTAGTTGCCATTCACTCCGTGGTTGTACATATAACAATTAATTTGGGTGCCTACCACTAACAGAAAAAGTCCAGCAAAGCTCGTTACAGTCGACACTAGACCGATTTTAACACTCCTACTGATTCGATATAAGACAAGGAAGCTAATGACATTGACAACAACCAAGAGCAGAACAAACCTAATACGAGGGGATACTTCGGATAAGTAAATAGCTGTCAGGATAAACCCTTGACACCAAATTATGGCTTTACTTATATTCCTTGGAGCAAAAATAGCTGCAAGTGAAGATATGATCACAAACACTCCGACTAGGTAAATTAGTTCTCCTAGATTTGGGATATATATCCCAAACACTATTTGATTTCCCACCCCAATAATTCGTAATAAATTGTAACCCATATCCGCTGTCCCTAAAATAACTAGAACTAAAAGTATACCTAGACCCAGACCAATAAGCCTAGGTCTATGAGCACGGTCAAGTTGCTCTCCGACAACAATAGGATCGCCCATCTCTGCAATTGCCTTATTGGTTGCCTCTTCTTCATTAAGCCCATCACTTACAAAAGTGTTCCTTTGATCGATTATGTGGTTATTAATTTCCTCTAAAATAGGAGACTGAGCCTTTTTCCAACGTATTTGTTGGCGCACGGCTTCTAAATACTCGGTAATTCTTCTAGGCTGTTGCAAAACTTGCACCTCCTAAAACATCATCTACCGCAGCTGCGTATGCTTTCCATTCTTCTTTTTTCTCTTTCAAATGCTTGCGACCGTTTTTAGTTATACTATAGTATTTCCGTACCCTTGCATTATCGGCGGTTTCTTCGTAAGAAGTAAGCATATTTTTCTGCTCTAAGGTGTGGAGCAGTGGATATAATGTTCCTGCTTTTAGCTCAAAAACATTGTTTGATTTTCTTCTAAGTTCTTCAATCATCTGGTAGCCGTACATATTCGTTCCATCAAGTAGTTTTAGGATAAGCATAGTAGTACTTCCGGTTAAAAGGGTTTTATCCATTGCCATATTCGCACCTCCATATATAGATAATCTATATACTATTGTATATAGATTATCTATATATGTCAATTAAGTTGAGTCCGATAAAAGTGGTTACGTAAAGCCCCCCTCATCCGGTGAGGTGGGCTATTTTGAACTAGTATATCCTGAAACCCCTAGATCAATTGTATTTCTAGTTTGGAATAGCAAGCTTGTTTGTAGATAAATCCCAGATGCGGCCTGATTCAATTTCTACATCATATGTACCAATTGTTCCAGAGCCACCGTTAGCTTGCATAGATTTAGAACTGGCTTTCACTGGGTAACACTGAAACCCGTTATAACTTTCAACGTCATTATATGCCACGGCTACGCCTTCATTATTGTTGAAAATAGTTTTTTTTACTAATGCCGCTGCCTGATCTCCATTAGTAATTTTGCTAGAATCTTTAACTGTTGAACTAGGAGTTGTTGGAGAACTCGTTGAAGGTTTAGTCGTTGGAATTGGAGTTGATGGAGTATTTTCCTTACTGGGTTGAGTGCTTGTAATTGCTGGCTGGTTATCTGCCTCTTTTGTTGGATTAGTTGCTTTTTCACTACTACATGCGACCGTTGTAATTGTTAACCCAAGCGCTATAAAGACAAGAGCTAATCTTTTAAACTCCAATATATATTTCCTCCTAAAAAGTTCGGACTATGCTATGACATTAGCACCAGCATTTTCTATCCCTAAAGGGCGCTGGTGCCAATGTAAGTCTTAAACCCATTTAATTTCTATTGGGTTATTCAGCCATATTTAGATTCCTGTTGGCTTAACTACCGTCTCTAATTTAGGAGGTGTAAATATAGTAGGTTTGATATTTACGGGAATCTCAATTCTATTTCCATTCTCATCTTGATAAATGACCTTTGTTATTCCATTCTCGTTAAGGTCAACGTCTACACCTGTGCTGAATTTAAAGACACCAGGACTATTTGGCTTACCGATTGATGACCAATTTTCGCCATTGTACCCTTGGTCGATTGAGTCGTACCCCTTATAAACCTTATAAAATTTCCCACTAGTCCCCACTGCACCTAAAACCTTGCCTTTTGGGAGGAATGCTTTGTCCTTGCCCATGGCATTCTCCGCATAGAAGAAGAGCCCGTAACTCCTCGCAGTATCAGATTCTTTGTACGGGGAATGCCAGCCAAAACCTTCTTTGGAACCTCCTAAATTTAGCACTTTCACAATACTCAAGCTCCAACCTTCATTGGTCACCAATTTGTTGGGTTCAATTTTTACAGCTTGGGGATTATTCTGGGGAACGACATTCGCCACTGTCTCCACATTTTTAACAGTATTAGTAGTGCTTACCTTAGCAATTCCAGCAGTGTTAGGAGTGCTAGCATTCGTAGCTGTCGTCAACGTTACGAATGCTAGAGCACCTACAACTGTAACAGCTAATAATGACCATTTTAATGTTGCTTTATGAAAAAACTTCAACATCGTGATTCTCCTCCTTATTTGTGACCTTGAACCCGACAAATTTGCTAGACTAGTAATTCTTGATAGTCTCGAATTAGTCTCTACTAACTTGATAAGTGTGTAGGCATACTCCTTAGCGTCATTGATGCCAATATGTTCAAGTGTTATTGCATCACAAGCGATTTCTTGGTCTTCTCGCAATTTGTAAAAAGCGTACCAAAGTATGGGGTTAAACCAATGTAGAATAAGCAATCCCCGTGTCAGCCAATTCACCAATACGTCTTTGCGCTTAAGGTGTAATAACTCATGAACAAAAACGTGATTAAGCTGTTCAGAGTTAAATTCCTCTAGAATACCAACAGGTATTAAAAGTCTAGGACTAAATAGGCCGAATAGGGATGGGCTTGTTATTTCCATCGTTTGAATTAAAGGAACCTCTGCTTTGATATTCAGTTTGTTTTTAGCCTCTTTCAAAGCCATAAGTAACTTTGTATCAACCACAGATTGACCTTTCATTCTCTGTACAAACCTTCTGTTGACCAATACGGTAGCAGCGATAAAAACAGCAATACCCATAATCCAAATAAAGAACAAAAGTCTCTGTGTAAACGGGGAGGTGGCAATTGACTTAAGTGATTCGCCAGTATTGAACAAGAAATGTTGTGGGTTTTGAGCCACGGCAATTTGCTCCAGGGGATTACCCGTTTCTTCACTAGAAAATCCGACATTCACTGAGGCAGAAGGTGGGGATGTTTTCGCACCCTCGTTGATAGGGGACGTTTTTTGCATTTCCAAATTGGTGAGATTATAAAGGCTAAAGGAACTTTGTGGCGTCCATGGCAAAAGCAAACTAACAATCACGACAAACCATAGTAGATAATGTAAACGTGCCCCAATTTGATTCTTGAGAACATACTTCACCAACAATAAGAGAATTATCAAGACGCTCACCCTGGCTGATGTATTCCAAACCCAATCAAAAATATTTAGATAATCTAAATGCAATAGTTGCACTGTCACTCCTTCCTTTCGTCAAGGATTCGTTTGAGTTCCTCAATTTCATCCTGAGAGAGTTTCTCATCTTGCAGAAAGGTAACGAGCATGGGCTTGAGTGCTCCGCCGAAAACGCGCGTAAGAAAGGTTTTACTTTCAGATTTTACACACTCTTCCTCTGTTATTAGTGGATGGTAGACGTAATTTTTCCCGTCCTCTTTATATCCAAGCACTGCTTTTTTTACAAGTCTCCCTATTAACGTTTTAACCGTATTCGGTTTCCAATCGGTATGATTTTCTAAAGCCTTTACGATTTCATTAGCGGTAAAAGGAGCGTCCATAGACCAACAAATTTTCATAACTTCCCATTCCGCATCGGATATATTAGGATTTTCCAACAACAATGCACCTCCTCGCGACTGCAATTACACCTGTAGTTAGTTTTATTATTACGCTTGTAATCGATTTTGTCAATAAAAATATGTTCAGTCTGAAAATGCTGGCTAATGCATTACATTTCTATTTTGAGACTGAACACTGTTGTTGGCCTGTACCTAAACGGATGGCTGACCCGTTGCCTCTTGTAGGTAAGAATCACCCTATGTTATTTCAATTCAAAACATTATATGAAAAGTGTCACAATAAGTAGGGTTTTTGTGATGGTATAACTCTATGTCACAAAAGTGTCTATTTTATATTTTGTGATATCACAAAAGTGGTGGAGGTACTTATGTGCTCGGTTTGAGGGGTAAATGATGCAGTTATACTTGGAAATATATGTCTTATGGCTGTATTTTACACGAATCGTTGCCGTACCCCATTTAGATTCTAAACTATATGACGGTATTAAATAGCAGAATCTGACGTTTGTAATAATCAATGCGATATCGAGTGTCATATTAACTTGAGTCCGATAAGTATTATTATGTTCAGCCGCTAAAATTTTATTTCCCTATATTTAGCTAAATACGCCCATGAGGAACGATTGACACGTTTTCAAACCGATTCATTTAGGCTGCAGAAAACGTGTTTTTACGTAATCACACAAACCTCATTATCTCCATATTGCTCCGATTTACTAGGCTTCCCATAGTCAATAAAAAAGCAGTTGAGCACAAAGGAGTGTTATTGGGCCATCTCCCACAATTCTCTTAATAACATCTCAGACCCGACATATTTTTTAGTTTGACTTGTAAAAAAATTAGAATCGATAGATCCACAAATATGGTCATCCATCAAATTATTAATAGCACCAAGAATTAAAAATCTACAATGATTAAGGCAATTGAAATAATCAAAAAAGCCAGAAGCAAAAGAATCCTCCAAAATATCGGCAGCGAAATCCTCTGAAGACTTATATTGTTCCATTTTTCTCATCCTCCTTAATTGATCCTCTTTACAGGTTCTGAAGTAGTAGCGGCCTCGTCTTTCAGTATCTTAATTTCTTTCCATGCTTCTTGGATAAGACATTGACGAGTAAAATCTGTTGTGATAGCCGGTAGGGTTTCCGAATTAAGAGCTTTTGCAATAAGATAAGCCATAAACCCAGCGACTAAAGAAAATTTACCATTATCCAGAGGGCGAACAATAATCGCCCTCTGGATATCATGTTTTTTAAATGATATGAATCCAAATGCCCGAAATCCTTTTAAGTGTTCTTCCTCAGTTAATACAAGATCGGCGACTTTAATATCCAGAACATCTTTATGATCTTTTCTCCAATGGCTAAAAGCATCAGCCTCGTAATCCGCTTTTAGCTTTTTAGGTTTAGTCGGTGTTTCATGAGAATCGGTTTTTTTATCCAGGGGTTTGATCTCCTGAACCACCTCAATTTTTAGTGGTTGAACTGGTTTAGGTTGCACAGCCTTTTTAGGTTCACATTGACTTTCTTTAACCTTTGGTTCTATGACGGAAATATCGAAACAATTAACTAAGGTAAAGGGGACTCCCTTGACCGTCACGGCTGCTTTAGGTTCGCCGGTAAACATGATTTGGTTACCCTGAAGTTTATCCGAGACTTTTTTCCACATTTTTTTACTCACCGTAATATTGTAAGTGGAAGACCCCAGTTCTTTTAAGCCATTTGGAACAGCGATGCTAGTATCACCCTTAATAATGATATTTACAGTACCGTCCTCATGAACTTTGAATTTTTCAATTTCCCCGATAATCGTTATTTTTGCTTTTGCCATGATTAAATCGCTCTCCTTAATAAATTATATGTCGATGCTAGGACCTAACTATTTAATCAAAGGTAGAATTTATCATATTTGCCTGAGTCTGTTAAGGAAAATGAGACTACAGAAAATCACACCACTAATACTAATACTAATACTAATAATATTAAAATTAACAACTTATCCCCTGGTCAGATATAAGGGTCAATTACTTTTCCTGCCGTTACCGTGTATTTTATAATTAATCTCTGTGGTCATTGAGACAGGTTCATCATTCACAGAGTTGTATAGGACTGCCTGGGTGTATTGCTTCGGATTTCTAATGCCCTTTTCCCTAGAATATTCCTCAATCTTTTTGTAAGTGTGCTCAATGCATTCAGGGGTCAATTCTCTTAAGGTTTCTCGAACAAGTGATTTAGGAATTGTAGAGTTATCAACAACGAAGTTTGTTTTAAAATATAAATCTCTGATATACCCACGTATACTCTTAAGAAAACTAGCACTGACAACATTCGGGTCTTTTAAGGATTCGTCATCTAGTACTGCTTGAATTTTTTTAAGATCCTCAATATCTTTAAGTTCGTCCGTCCGTCTGTCCGTCTTCTTTATAGACAGACGGACGGACGGACTTATACACTTAATAGTGTTAACACTATTAAGACCGTACGGAACGAAAGGTCTTATAATACCTTCGGTATTAGCTTGGTCAAAACGACTAAGTGGCTGATCCATATGGTCGTTTTGGCTAAGTGGCACCACTAGGTCGTTTTGACTAAGTGGACTGTCCTCCATACGCGGACTAACCACTAGGTCGTTTTGACTAAGTGGTTCTTCATCTTCATATGGGTTCGTAATTCTTGTATTAAGGTGATATACATTGTGTTCCCAAGTTCCCTTTTTATCTTTTTTGGTACTCCTTTCCTTCGTTACAGTGATATATCCGTACTGAGTAAGAAGGTTAAAATGAACGTAAAATCGTTTAGCAGTCATGCCCATATCCTTGAGGATCATTTCCAAACTAGGGAATGCAGTAGTTCCAGCTCCTGCATAGCTTGCTATATAGCCATAGATTCCTTTTGACTCAGGAGTAATTCTCCTATCCTTGCTAATCATCTTAGGGAATGTTCCGAAACCCTTTGAGTTAATCCCTACAACTATGAGAAGATCATGATGATCCTTAGTTGACATAATAAAAACCCCCTCTTTCTAATATTTAACAGAAGCAAATACTAGCAGAACGGATTAATTTATGTTAGAATCAATAGCATAGCTAGAGAAGACATAACGTAAAAAATCATCTACTTGGGCCCCTTGAAGTGATTTAGTTTGCAGCCGAATACACTTTTCAGGGGTTTTGCTATGTCATTTTTTATTTAAAGCTTTCGATGGTTTTGAGGTTCTATTTTATCTTGTTCTAATTTTAGCAATGGAAACATCAAATATTTAAGAAGAAATACATCTTTGAATTTGTTTGTTCCTATTGAATTCTGATTTGTTATTAATTGTATCAAATAAATAACATACAAGTAAGGATCACTTTTCTTACTAAATCATCTATAAATTACCTAATTACAATAGAATACAACAAAAAGCACCTCTTAAACCCTGTGATACCAAGGGCTTAAGAGGTGCTTTAATATATTTAAACGTAACCACTTCTTCCCCTAGTATAAATAAAGCGTAACCACTTCTTCCCCTAGTATAAATAAAGCGTAACCACTTCTTCCCCTAGGTGGCCTTTTTTACAATTCTATATTTACATGTTTAGTGTCCTTTTTGGTATAGGCACATATAAAACCTTGATCCTTAAAGAAGGTCAAGGCAAGCCCTATAGCATCCCTAATCTTCTTTTTCTTATTTCTTCCGGCCTCTGGAGACTCTGACGATAAGTTCAGATATTTATAGATTGTTTCATAGATAATAGTTCTACTTAAATTAGAGCTTTTCATAGCTTGGATTTGTCTCCGTAGATAACCCTCGAGGACTATGGTTTCTTCGTTTTTATTTGACGGTGTATTTAAAAGCTTTATATCCAAGCGCCCAACTTGATTTTTACTGGACGCATAACCGTACAAAATGGGCTCCCTTAAAATATGAATCCACTCATTTAATTTACCCAAATGCTCAACTCTGACTTTCTCAGTGTAAATAAGGTTTCCCTCATAAGTAACCTTTTTCATTTTATGGATTAATTCTATCGTAATTTTAATAGATGAGCATTTTGCTACGCTTTCTAAAATAGCACCTCGTTGCTTGGCGAGTAATCTACCGTTTGGGTTTCCTATCATTGTTCGATAGATCATCAAAGGGGTTATGTATTCATTTCCTCCGTCTATATATAAAGAAACTATGCTGTCGTGCACTTCACGATCATAGGGGCTTAAATCTCTACTAATTGAAATATTTTCAAGCGCATCAAAATTTATATTAACATTGTCCGTGAGTTTCTTTTTACTACTCTTTTCCTCCATTTCAAAAGGGGTTAATTCTTCGCTCAATCCACCGTTGAACAAAAGATTACTCACTTTGTCTTTTGGGGTAATCCAATTTCCCGGATATTTGGTAGGTGGAATTTTTTTGAAAAACTCCACCTTAGATAAACCACTTTTTTTTCTAACAAGCTCTACAATTTCGGGCGTGTCCATTGCGTCAAGCTCTTTTTGTGGCAACCCTGTTATATCAGACCAATTTTCAAATTTATCAAAGACATCTCTGTTATTGTTGATAAAGTGGCTGAGATTCGATAATTTTTTTATCATATCTACTGTAGTTAAGTTCATCGTCGGTACTATTTTAGCGACCTGGTCAATAGCTTGATGTTCTAAGACCTTCCTTATTTCGCCAGTAATGACTTTCTTTTCTTCATCTGCGTAATCATCGAAATTCTCAAAGAAATTTATTTCTATTGGTCTTTCATTATCCATATGTAATCATCTCCAAGCTGTCACTATTTATAAAAAACTTAGCTTCCAAAAATATTTCAATAAACTTGTCCCCTGTTACAAGAGGTAGTTTATTTAGAATGATCCCTCATTACTTTCCACTGGGTTAGATAGTATTCAGGTATTGCAGATCGCAAGAGTTTCCTTACAATGTCAGATTGATCCCCCTTTTGGAGTACAGCCATTAATTCTATGGCGCCATCTATGTCATGATCGATATAGTACGTTTTTTTAACCAATGATTGAGATTTAGCTTTTTTACGTTTAGGCGTCTCGTCGTCTCGCAGTTCTAACGCTTTGTCACCTAGGTGATTAAGCGTTTCATCAACTAAACGCTTAGACTCTTGAACGTTTTGAGGTATAACTTCTGGTAGACTAAAAGATTGAGCGTCTAGCGGTAAGACTTTTAAGATTTTAGACGTCTGAACGTTTTGAAGTATTTCCTTTTTAGCGTCTAACCTTTTAGAAGCTTGGACGCTTTGCGGTTTAACTTCCAAGCGTTTTGCGGTAATTTCCTTTTGCTGGTTATTATTGGGCTGGTTACTGACGGTCTCTGTAACTGAAGAAATTTCTACTTCACTCTGGATAGGGATTGACTTCTTATCCCAAATTCCTGGGCGTTTCAATGCGCTCATAATGCAATAATCTCCTCTGCTAGTGCTACATAAGAGCGTATAGTATCATTTTTAGGATAAAGAATAATTGCCGGTTTTCTATAACGAGGGGCATCTCCAAATTTTACGGAACGAGGGATAACGGTGTCAAACATTTTGATGCCTGATTCAAAGAAATGTTTTCGAGACTCTTGTACCACATCTGAGCTGAGATTGGTGCCGGAAATATACATAGTGGACACTACCCCTAGCAGTTGCAGTTTAGGGTTAGTGGAGTTTTTTGCCTGTTCAATCTCCTGTAGCATAGTTTCTACACCATCGGTTGCAAGGTATTCACATTGCATAGGGATGAGGACTTTATCGGCAGCTGTAAGTCCGTTAATAGTGAGAGGACCTCGGCTAGGAGGAAGATCTATAAATATGTAGTCGTACTTATCTAGAAGTGATTCTAGGGCGTCGCGCAACATAACACGGTGATCAGGATAAACATCTCGGTTCTCCTCCGCGAGACGATCTAGACCAGCAAGGTCTTTTTTAGCCGGGTATACATCTACTCCGAAAGCCTTACAAACTATATTTTTCATTTCTTTGTCCTGAAGAAAAACGTCAAATAGAGAATATTTTAAATCACTGGGATTAATTCCCATACATTTCGAAGCATCCCCCTGGGGGTCAAAATCAATTAAAGCGATCCTATATCCCATGTTTGCAAGTACACAGCTTAGGTTTACTGCAGTCGCTGTTTTGCCCGATCCGCCTTTCAGAACGGAGACGGCTATGACTTGTCCCATCTTCAACCTCCTTTTAAGATGACATCACATTAAGGTATCACCTTTTCTCTATAAAAAATAATTAGTTTTTACTCTTCTATTTTGTCTGGGATATATTGAAGGAGATCGCCAGTCTGACAATCCAAGGCAGTACAAAGTTTTGTTAATACTTCAAAAGTAATTCCTTTACCCTTTTCGTTATATAGACTACTAATAGTATCCCTGGCCATCCCCGTTTTTTCGTGCATATCAGTTATCTTTAATCTTTTCGTTCCCATTAAGGTGCTAAGATTACATTTAATTGATGCCAAGTTAAACACCCCCTTTATATTGTAGTATACTATCTTACTTATGCAAGTACAATACTTCTTTTTGCAGTTAATATTATGTATAAAGTAATTGACAATATACATAATAGTGTCTATAATATGCAGTATACAGTAGTCTATTTGCAGAGGATGCTGTTAAATAGAAAGGGAGTGCTGAGAGAAATGCGTGATGTGCAGAGCTTGTAATGGCTTGCTTATGGGACATAGAAGTACGAAATTGAAAAAAATGTGTTTTGCTTCAACGTGTCACGAAAGCCCAAAAGCACTTGGGGAAAACCTTCCATAATAGAGGAAGAAGATCAGTAATCTCTATACACATACTCCCATTTGTCAAAATTTAAGAGTAAGGATGTGTTTAACATTGAGTATGAAAATATTATTTAACAAAGATGAACTCAATTCAATTTGCGAATATTTAAAAACTATTAGAAATGATGTGGATGAGTACTGCAGGGAAGAAATTTATAGTGTTTACTGGAAATTCAGTATTGCTTTATCCAACTCTGAGGAGAGTCTTGTTTTGAGAAAAGATGAAGTTGTTTTGTTGGGAGGGATGCTATTCTATACCAATGGTAAAAAGCTTAATGATGTCTTTATCAAAATAGCTGAAGAATTGCGAGCATATCATGCACTTAACGGTTATTATTACACAACGGATGGCCTTGAGGCGATTCAATTTTAATTTTTATTT
>Ga0209386_1000149_pt1 | contig 36066 bp, 43 predicted proteins | sample NGEPertwo_FD_184510 | JGI IMG/M metagenome (GOLD analysis project Ga0209386, IMG submission 184510) | Arctic peat soil microbial communities from the Barrow Environmental Observatory site, Barrow, Alaska, USA - NGEE Permafrost154B-two... | ecosystem: Environmental > Terrestrial > Soil > Wetlands...
AAATACAAATCAAAGAATTTACAATTTCAACAAAGTGAAAGAGCACCACGCAGAGGGTATTAGCACCAAAAAAATCTCAAAAGTTATAGGAATATGCCGCAAAACCGTTCGCTCATATATTATTCAGGAATCGTTATCACCCAGAATCAGCCCAACCTCTACAAATATTGCTTCATTTACCAAACTTATTTTAGCTCGGTTAAACACTAAGGGCTATAAGATAAAAGACATAATTGATGAGATTCTTTTATTGGGATTTAATGGTGGCAGAACACAGGCCTATCATAACATAAACATCTTAAAGTCGGAGTTCAAAATTAATATCCCCAGTTTCACTGAGGTTCAGCAATACACTATTCCTTATATTAAACCGTTAAGTTCAAGAAAATTAGCAAAATACATTGAAGTCTGTATTAAAGATATAGCTGACCTCGACGAAAGAAACTATATGGAAATGCTTTTGGATAATATTCCTGAATTACGTATAGTTCGGAAATTAGTTAAAATTTTTAAAACGATGCTCAAAAGCGGCAGCGGTAACATTAGAAGATGGATTGATTTTATAATGCGATCAAAGCGTAAGTTGGCGGGATTGAAAACATTTGCCAATGGCTTACTGCACGATATTAAGGCTGTTGAGAATGGAATACGATTACCTTGGAGCAATGGAGCTGTCGAAGGTCACGTTAACCGCATTAAGAGCATAAAGAGACAGATGTATGGCAGAGCTGGTTTTGAACTGTTACGAAGGAAGGTGATTTTGTCTCAAACCGGATAATGCTTCCCCAAACGAAAACCTGAAAGAGAAGGAACAATGTCCTTTCTCTATCAAGTTTTCCTCTTAATCTATTTCTGATACCCAAAGAATTAAAACTTAGGTAAAATGAGTCAAATCAAAATCAGTGATAATTCATGGATTCAAATTGACCTTTGTACAGATTTTCTGCATGTTACTAAATATTAAGATAAGTCGAATGTAACTGCTATTTTACTCCGAAGTCATATACCTTATTAACAACCGTAAATCCTGTAGGAACACTACCAGCATACATAAAGCAAAATTCTCCCTTAATAGGCCTGTCAAAGTAAACCTTATAAATCCCAGGTGCAATTCTATCAGATTTAAATGGAATTTTGTTTTTATCTGCAACTCCAGAAGATACACCCAAAATACTGGCTGAACCTGTTTCAACATCACGACTTTTCTTTTTTACTGTGAAGTCCACTAATATGAATTCATTGGGGCTGGTAGCAGTTGAAAACCACCAATTTGGCGTTTGACTCAATGTGTTCTTAGTTATATCAAAATAGAAATAAAATACAGGTTGTTGTTCTTCAATTTGCATTCGAGAACTAGTTCCATCTAAAGTCACTCCCACTTTCACTTTTGCTATTCCATAACTTAAAGCAGAAGCAAGTGCACCACCACTTTTACTTTGACTATAAACAGTTGGTTCCAAAGGAACAATTTCAGATGATCCCCCAGATTTTTTAAAATAATAAATGCCAGATTCATGCATATCCGTTGGGTTGTTAGGATCGATCTTGGTAAAATGTCTTGAAGCATCCCCAGCGGCATCAATCATTGCATTGATAATATCTTCTGGGATTTTATTTTCAGTAAGTTTAATCAACGCCTCAGTGCTGATATCGAAAGTATTTTTTGCAGTCTTTAACCGTGAGGTTATAATCGAAGCTGGTAACCCTTTGGCATACATGCCTATAATTGTTTCATTTGAAAGTGCATCAGATTGTTGACCCAAAACACCAAACCCACTAAATAACAACATACAAATAAATAAACTTTTTAATGATTTCATTTTCAATCGTGTTTTGCATTTTCCTACTCATAAGGCTTTTCGGTATCGCCCCGTTTTTAAAGTGGTTTCTGGACTCCACTTAAGTTTTTACATAAAGAAGTCAACCTATATATTTCGATGAAAGTTATATTAAATAACAGTCTACAAAGCAAAATCAGTCCCGAATACAACGAACAGAAAAACCAAGATTTTGACCACAAAAGTATGATCCTGCGTTGATCCATTGGGACTCAAATAGGAGGTAGTAGCATTCTCCTTGGCTCCACCAGTAGCCACTGTAGCTTACGAGGTCATCAGGATGGTACATGTATTCACAACTACCACGACAACCACCTGGAAGAGCAGTAAAACCAGTAGTATTGTTTTTTGTTAAATCATTTCCAACAGAACCTGCGCCATTATCAGAAGCCCAGTCAGTTTTAGCGGCTAAAGCTTTGGATGCAGAACCTGACGTACCAAAGTTAGCGGTTGCGTAATTTTTGAGCGTTGCCCATTCGACATCGGTGGGTACATGCCAGCCAGTGGGAGCGATTTTTCGGCTGTCGCTCACTGCATACCAATTGTAAAGTTTGCCATATTTAGTGCCATTGGTTGCATCGTTGTTATAATTACACTGTGCACCAGTTGTAAGATTGTTCCATGCAGTGCCATCTGTAACATTGGGTATTAGATCACCATTACGGTATTTAGTGGTTTTAAGATTCTCGACCATCCATACCTGAGTACCAATGGTAACTGTGTGATAGACGTTACCGTCGATGTCGGTTACAGTTCCGCTCGGTGCGGGATTACTACTGTCATTACTTTTACTGCAACTACTTGCAATTATTAAAACTAACACAGTCATTAATAATAGTCTCCAAAATTTGCTTTTCTTTTTCATTTGTTAGCAAGATTTATTTTTCCTACTCATAAGGCTTTTCGGTTTCGCCCCGTTTTTAAAGTGGTTTCTGGGCTCCATATATTGTTGGTTTTTCTATTTCTTGCCAAATTTGTAACCGACAGAAATTCCCAATACGCGGTTACTTACTTTAGTACCATCGGAAGTGTCAGGAGAAATATTTGCCAATCCCAAACCATAGGTCAATCCTATTTGAATAGCTTTTATCTCAACTCCTGCTCCAATAATCAGTCCATAGTCTAACCGTTTAAAATCATCACTGTCATCCCATATCGGATTTCCTTTGTCATCAAAATCTAACTCACCAGTTCCCTGATATGAACCCCACTTAATTTTTGTTCCTTCGCCATCTTCATATGTCTGACCACCCAAACCAATGCCAATGTAAGGCCCAAATACTCCATAAAGTTTTACTCCACTTACATCAAATGTAGCTTTAGCGGTTAATGGAATATCTAAATATGTAAGCTGTGCTTTGTAATCTGTATCAATTCCATTGGGTGAGCTTTCAGTTCTTTTTGTCCCTTTAGTTGAGAGTTGCAACCCTGTTTCAAAAGAGAACATTTTGGATAAAGGAAATTCTGCTGTTGCACCTAAATTAAATCCAGTAATCATTTTGGTATCTAAATTACCAATATCATCTTTAGCCTGCATGTTTGCTAAATTCAAACCACCTTTAACTCCAAAGATTTGGGAGTAACCTTCAGAAGTCATTGTCAACATTAAAGCAAAAATCAATAGTGTTCCAAAATTTTTCATACTTTTATTTTTATTAATTTGTTTTCCTACTCGTAAGGCTTTTCGGTTCCGCCCCGTTTTTTAAGTGGTTTCTTGGCTCCAATGATTAGTATTGTTATTTTAAGGGTTTCAGAAAAAACAAGTGAAGCCTTCACCTTCACTTTGTCGGAACAGTCAACTATTACTGTTTAATAAAATCAGCAGTCAAGGTGCCATTCTCAGCAATAGTTATCGTTTCACCTTTAATAGTGCCTGTAGTTGGGCCATCTCCAAAATTGATGGTGATTTGATTCCCATTTAAGGAATAGACCCCGGCATGATACTGCGTGAAAATAGTTCCACTCTCAAACTTTGACCACTCTTCAGCGGAAGTTTTGGAGGGAAATTTTAGCATAAGATATTCCGGATAAGCTATAGTTCCTAAGTTGTTTGTTTTCCAAGATGTACCGGATAAATCCGTTGGAGTAGCAAGGTCATCTTTTTTTGAACATGATGAACATGCTACTGTTGTTAAAACTAGGGCAATAAATAGTACTTTTTTCATTGTATCATAAATTTTAATTTCCTACTCATAAGGCTTTTCGGTACTGCCCCGTTTTTAAAGTGGTTTCTGGTCTCCACATAATATTTATATTTCGTATTTAGTAGTTTGAAACACTTATTATAGTTCAGAGTCCATCATATTGAAATTAACATACAAGACAAAACTTAAGTGTTTACATTATGTCTCAGCACAATTAATCCTTGATGCAACGGACTGACTTCCCAAATCGCCAGTTGTTGCCATAGCCATACTCATAATTATCTATGAATAAGCCACTATCGTCGTATGATAGGTTGCAAAACCATGCTGCACCACCGTTGCTAACCCCTGTAGAACTCCACCATATGCCGAACTGGCCAACGCTGTAGTGCCCTCCATCGCTGCCAAACCCTCCACCTCCGGAACGGTCACCACCAGGAAGTCCTGAAAAACCGGTTTCATTGGTTGCTCCCGTATTAGGAGAAGCCCAACTTGAACCTGTTGCTTTTAGTTTTCCTCCGGCAATACTTTCACCTCCCAAAAAAGCTGCCAATATTGACCACTCGTCATAGCTAGGCACATGCCAGCCTTTAGGGGCTAGTTTGCCAGTATTGACAGCATAAAAATTGTACAACCTGCCGTAATTTGTTGCATTAATTTTTGTATTACCATAGTTACAATATGCCCCTGTGGTAAGGTTACTCCATGCTGAAAAATCGGTAACACTGGGAATTGCTGTTCCATCGTTGTATTTTGTTACTTTTAGATTCTCAACCATCCACACCTGCGTTCCAATAGTAACTGCGTGATAGACATTACCATCGATGTCGGTTACTGTCCCGCTTGGTGTGGGATTGCTACTATCATTACTTTTACTGCAACTACTTGCAAATATTAAAGCTAACACAGTCATTAATAATAGACTCCAGAATTTGCTTTTCTTTTTCATTTGTTAGTAAGATTTATTTTTCCTACTCATAAGGCTTTTCGGTTTCGCCCCGTTTTTTAAGTGGTTTCTGGACTCCACATATTTTTTGTTGTTGTAATTGATGATTTGTCTTATTTTTTTTAAACTTTTTAAGCGACGACAAGCACTGCCTAAAAAGTTTAAATTGTTCACATTTGTGCAATACACATTACTTTCGCGTAATCGAATCAACTTTATTTTTAAATTTTTTTACAGTATTATTAAGTTCATTTTTCCTCAAAAGGGCTATTTCTGAGGCTGAAACAAGTATTGCCATATTGTATTTAGTCCCACCTAGCACTTTACGTACATAAGATATACTAAACCTTGTTTTAGTCGCAATATCTTCAATATCAGCTTTTTTTATGAATGCAGTTAATTTTTTTAAATCCTCTTTGCTTACTTGGTTCATCTCTACTATTTAAAAGTGTTAAAATGGTGTTACATTAGTGTAATGAAAGTACGAAGATAGTGTAATTAACAACACAAAGTATAATACTAAACACTTTTCGTGTTAAATATTATACTATTTATAATTAGTAAAAATAAAATAGTATGAACACTTCAGTCGGAGAGCGGATTAAGAGTTTATTGGATGAATACAGATATAAACAGGTAGATCTTTTAAAGCATTTGAACTGGGATGTAGAGGAAAAAAAGGGAACAATAAGTTACTGGCTTAGACAAAAAGAGGACACGCCATACATTGAATTTGTGAAAGGGGTTTTGGAGGTATTCCCTCAAATTAATCCTTATTGGTTGATAACTGGCGAAGGTGAAAAACTAATAGCAGATCAATTTAATCCTGACAATAATCAAAAACACTCATTAATATCGCAAGAACCTCATCAAATCTATAAGGGTGAAAAGGTTATGGGCGATAGACAACTAAATAGAGTTATTGATATGCTTGAAAAACAAATTTATGAGAAGGATAAGATGATTAATCGATTAATGACGCTGTTAGAAGAAAAGAATAAAAAGGAATAGAAAGAAGAATCAGAATCAATTTACAATATTCCTTCTCTGGTTCTGAAGTAATAATATTTCTAAGTCTCTTAATAATTTTTCTTCATCATAGAATTTGAAATACTCTTTATTTTTTCGATCGAATACATTACAAATCTAACCATAATTTACTTAGATGTATTTATAATTAAAAACAAATAAATTTTCTTACTTTTGAAGTACTAATTAACCTTTTATGAAAAAAACCTTCTTGTTTCTTCTGGTATTTTCTTTTTCATTCATTATTTGTTTTTCCCAGCCAAAGAATATTAATGAAAGCTTTCAAATAAAAAAAGAACTAAATGACAGTATTGTTAGACTAAAAAAACAAATTAGTGGCCTTGAAAATAAATTGAGTGTATCAGATTCTGTTTCTGAAAACAATTTTAAAGTTCTATCACAATCGTTAGATTCAGCAAAAAAAAGTATTGATGACACTAGACTTCGTGAATCGCTTAAATCTGCTGAATCTATTATTAATAAACAAAATTCATTAATTGATGGGTTTGGGAGTATTTTTACATTCCTGACAATATTAATGGGAATATTAGCGATTGGGATTCCAATATTAACTCTCAATCTTAATAAAAATATTAAGAGAGAAGTTAAAGAATCAATAAAAGAAGCACAAAAGATACAAAAAGATATTATTAGTGACCATAATAATTTGAAAGATCGAATTGATACGCAAATTTTAAACCTAAGTAAGGAAAAAGAAACATTTTTTGATGGAATTAAAAATGAATTAACTAATAAATTTGAAGAATTTCTTCATAATAATAAAAAGCAACAAATTGAGCAAGCACTTATTAATTTATCAGTAGATGAAAATGAATTTAAGAATCCAGCGATTAGCCTTCTAAACCACACTGCAATTTCATATTTTGAAGAAGAACATTTATTTAAAATTTATAAGATAATTAAAAGGACTAACCTTGATCTTGATAAAAAGATAATATTAATTAAAATTTTGAGTGAAATAATTAGCGAATTTAGTAATGAATTCTTTTTATCATTGCCACAAGACCAAACACATAACAATAAAGAAATTAGACATTTTGCATATATATATTTTGCTAAGGAAAATATTTCAAAATACGAAAAAGTTTGTACTCAACTTCTTTTAAGTTCAGAAGACCCAACAGCGGAATATAAAAATCTTATAGATTGGTATACTTCAATATACAATAATGTTGCAATTCTTGAAATACTTAATTGGCCGATCCTTAATAAATCCAAAAAAATTAAGCAAAAAGAAATAGTTAAAAAATTGAAAGCTATGCAACTATACACAAAAAACAAAGAGGTTATTGATAAATCAATATTATTTAATGAATTGGCATTATGAAAAAATTAATATTCAAATTTTGCCCAAATTAATTTTCCTTTTTTAATTAAGAAATGACTCTTACAACCATCCAATTTATTTATTGAGGGTGAAATAGTTGCCCTCCCAAATTTATCCTGATTAACTGACCATGAAGGAGAGTTGTTTTTATTTAGAGATAACAATATCGAATCGTTACAACCACATGGACATTTTATATATGCCCATTTCACATATTTTTCCCCACCGACAACGTACACAATGTCTTTTTTTAGATTGTCGGGACTTGGATTGTCGGGAATAATCTCAACTTTATATTGAAACTGTTTGAAAGTCCAAAGCATATCGCGAATTATTCTATAAAAAATATTTAGCTTATTCATTTAAACAACCATGTCTAAAAAAGGTTGCATATCGCCTCTGCCCCAATAATTGTTCATACCACAAATACGACATTCGTTATTGGAAACATTTCCCGGATGAATTTCCATACCCCGGTGAAAGAAGAAGATTTTATGTGGTGTTTTCAATGCTTGTATATTATAGCCCTGTATCCGGTTTAGTAACTCATTAACAGCCATCGTTGCAATCTGGGTAGTAAACGTAACTATAGCTGGAGCAGGATTTCCTTCGCCTATAACATAAGCCTCCGCTTTCAGTTTTTTGTAATTTTCAGGTTCGTTTCTTTTTAGATTTTCTGCATAGGCAATGTCCATATTGATATTACCTTTAGTTACAAGGCAATCACCACCAGGGAAAAGATATGAAATACGGCCTTGCAAATTCTCTATTTCATAAGTATCCTTTTTTACAGAAATAACTAATCCCATATCAATTACAGGTGTCAGATAAAAGTATGCAAAACGATTCAATAAAATCCTGCCTGCATTATCGTCAGTACAACCAAAGACCAGATCACTTGTTTTCAGCTGATCAATACATTTTTTATCAGAAACCCATCTTTTTTCTACTGAGACTTTAGTCCCTAACCCAATTTCGCTGATATATTTTTGCAGTACATCTACCTTGTATTTGCCAACATCTTTCATTGTGGCTCCGTGCAGCCGGTTCAGATTCGATTCTTCAATTGTATCTTTATCGATAAGACACAATTCACCGACACCTAATCGAGTCAATAACAATGCAGTTGCGGAGCCCGTTGCCCCAGCTCCAACAATGGTTATTTTTAATTTCGATAAATCCTGAACTAATGAGCTACCAAAAGCTAATTGCTGCCTGTTAAAGGCCTCAGGTGATTTAAAACCTGAAGTCCTTCCAGGATAATTGAGTTTTAGAGATTCCCCAATAATTCTAATTTTCGAAATAGGCTCATTCGATAAATCAGGCTTCCAGACTCTGCCAATTAAAGAGCCATCAGGCATCATTATAAGACTGGCATGAGAACCATTACCTCTATTTCGATTAAAAGCCAGTTTAAAAAGATGGTATTCGCCCTGATCATCAACAGAAGAGAAATGATTAAAACCTTCCGGATGATTGTGTATTAATACTACAGCAAAATTTTTAGATTCGGCTTTCCCTAAGATCCTTATAAAGTGATTATTATTCCAGCTTACCTGATAATGTTCAGATGAAAGAAGATCAGTGTCAGATACTATATGAACTTCTTTTGTCAGTAACCTTTCCTCAATACCATTCACCAACGAACGACCACAAATAATAAAAGCAACTCTTTCTTTACCATCCTCCTGAATAAGATGATTTTTGAGTTCCCTATAATGCTGTTCTTGTATGGTTATTGTATTCTTCATGAAGCACTTTCCAAAGCTGTTTGTACCTTTTTTAAGTAAGTGTGAATGCCGTCAATACCACTCCTCCACTCATTCGCAGGATAATGTCTTGACCACCGTTGCCAAACTTTTCCTTCAAAATAAATATTTACTTGCGTTTGTCGGGCAGGCCTATTTGAAGGAGCCAATAATAATGCAGGACTAAAATACCACATATCAGGTCTGACCTCAGGATAGCCATTTGGAATCAAAATTAACAAGTCTGATGTCAGCAAATTATACTTTCCAACAGGCAACAACCAGTTTCTTAAAATCAGTCCATTTCTATTAGCATCAATCTTTTCTTCAAATTGATAACCTTTCTCCAATAAATAATCTCTGTCGAACTCTGGTAGAAACATTATCCTTCAGTAGTCGTTTTTGCTCCTGTAAAAAAATGCTCTCTGCCAGGTTGCGCTAAATCAACCTGTTCGTTATCAGCGATTTCTTTATCAGGATCAGACCCATTTACTTTAAGCCAAACACCATAATTTGCAGGGGCACCAACTTTGGCTTTAATCTGCGCTCCTGTAATAAATTTTTCTTCAACCTCAAAAGGTTTCTGATCAATCATGATCTTAAATTTTTGTTCAGGTTTGGACATAATAATTGAATTTTAAATTAAATTTCATTTTTTTTAATAATACAAAGATACAAAAATGTGCCCAGTTAAGTTACACTCTCTTGACAAGTTTTGCTTTGAGTTTTCGTTTGTGATAAATGATAGTATGACACAATCGGTTTTGAAGCAATTCTTAAAAAAAAGAATGATCAGGATATTTTCGCCTTTAATTGCCCGATTAGCTGTCTCTTTTGCATGAACGCTAACTAGAATATTGCGGAAAGTTAATAGTACTTTCCCGTTTTTGACTTTTTATTTAAAATATTTTAGTGATTAAATATCAGCAAATTAGATTGAATTTTCGAAATGTTTTTAATCATGTTCAAAATTAAGTGAAAACTTGAATATTATGAGTTAAATAGCGAAAAAAAGTTCAACAAGGTTAATAAGTAAATTTCAATAATTCATTTAGTCTCACTTTTATTTTATTATTAATTCTACTTCCTTTTGCTCTCTCAATCCTAGATAGTGTTGTCGGGTCAATTTTTAAGATTTCTGCCAGTTCCTTCTGAGATATTCCTTTTTGAATTCTGTATTGTCTAATCAGGTTCTCGTTGAATGTTGGGGCATAACCCAAGAATGAAATGATTTTGGGAATTAGGGTCAGGGTTGGTGTCCCTCTATTTAATTCCCAATTTGTAATTGAATCTGTTGTTACGTTGATTATTTTTGCCACCTGAGGTTGACTTAAGTTTAGGTCAAGACGTTTCTTTCTTAAATGGTCTCCATAGGTATTTAATTCTTTAGGATATGGCTTTCTCTCTGGTTTTAATGCTTTCAGGATGATATGGCAGATGGGCAACGAAACCATGTCCATGCGGGTTTTATAACCACCCAACAAAGCCGTGCGTCTGTGGTCCTGGAATGGTACAAAAGTATCTGAACAGGATCTCGGGACCGCTGCTGGACCGAATCGATATTCACCTTGAAGTAGTTCCTGTCCCTTTCAATCAGATTACAACAATGGATCCTGGTGAGAAAAGCGAAATTGTCCGACAACGCGTAATTCGTGCACGCGATATCCAGCGGGAGAGATTTCAAAACACAGAAATTTATTGCAACGCACAGATGAGTACAAAATTGATGCATCAACATTGCGTTCCAGATGTTGCCGGGCATCTGCTATTAAAAATGGCCATGGAAAAACTCGGGTTGTCCGCGAGGGCATATGACCGCATATTGAAGGTTTCCAGAACAATTGCCGATCTTGACGGTTTTGAATCGATTGAGTCGGAACATATAGGTGAAGCAATCCAATACAGAAGTCTCGACCGTGAATCGTGGGGCGCATAACAATTTGAAAAGTATATAAACAATTTTATAATCAAGAACGATTCAACAGTCTAAATTTTAAACAATACATCTTTTTCATTGTTTTAATTAAAAATCAATCTATATGCCAGATAAATTCTCAGATCCTATTGGACGGCTCATGGGCTTGCGCTACAAGTCGCATCCCTGGCACGGTGTTCACATTGGTGACTATGTGCCCGAAAAGGTAACTGCTTTTATTGAGGTGGTTCCAACAGATACAGTTAAGTACGAAGTTGATAAAGATACAGGCTACCTCAAAATCGACAGGCCTCAGCAATATTCAAATGTAGTTCCAGCACTTTATGGATTCATTCCGCAGACCTACTGTGGCAAAAAAGTAGCCAAGTTTTGCATGGATAAAGCAGGCTTAAAAGGGGTAAAAGGTGATGGCGACCCGCTTGATATCGTTGTTCTTACTGAAAAATCAATTCATCACGGCGATATCCTCGTCACAGCACGTCCAATTGGTGGATTTAGAATGCTTGACGGTAACGAGGCTGATGATAAAATTATTGCAGTGCTTAACAATGACTTTGTATACGGTCATTTTGCCGATCTGGCCGATGTGCCTGAAACCATCATTACCCGGCTTCGTCATTACTTCCTTACTTATAAAGATTTACCCGGAGAAGAGAAAAAATCGGTCATCACCCATGTCTACAATAAAGAAGAAGCCTTCGAAGTGATTCAATGCGCAATTGATGATTACCATTCTCGTTTTGAAAATCTTGGAAAATTGCTGCTGCTCGATGATTAAAAAATGGTTTTTGCTATTGACCAGTTAAAATAATTCACCTTTCAGACACCCGGAAATTCAGTTTCAAGAATTTCCGGGTGTCGTGTTTATATAATTCACCGCCCTGCAAAATTTTTCGTTTTCCTGCAGAATGCCTAATAGTCCAATAATTAATAACCTTCCTGCCTTGCAGGACGAGAAAACTCCAGAAGGGCGTTAAAACACGGGAAAGACTGACTTTCCCTATTGCAACACACTTTTTTTATGTGAGAAGCATGAGAAAAACGGATCATCCATTTAAAAAAATATGATTACTTTTCGACGCTCTTTTCAATATGAATCCGGCAACCAACAAATCGTACTTATTGCATTCAAACCGAATTAATTAAGGTTATGGGGATCAGGTATCGTCTTACATTGATGAATTTTTTGCAGTTTTTTATCTGGGGATCATGGCTGATCTCACTCGGCAGTTATATGGGAAATACCCTAAGTTTCACCGGGGGACAGATCGGAAGCATTTTTGCAACAATGGGAATTGCTTCGTTATTTATGCCAGGATTGCTCGGTATTGTTGCAGATCGCTGGATCAATGCTGAACGTGTTCTTGGGATGTGCCACATCGTTGGTGCATCACTCCTATTTTGGGCATCTACCGTTACAGATCCTCACCTAATGTACTTGATTATGCTGTTTAATGCAATGGCTTACATGCCAACAATTGCCTTGAATAACACGGTATCGTATAACGTCCTCGAACAAAAAGGTTTTGATGTGGTGAAAGATTTCCCGCCAATCCGTGTTTGGGGAACCATCGGATTTATCTGCGCCATGTGGGTAGTCGATTTATGCGGATGGAGTCTTAGCCCGTTGCAACTTTATATCGGAGCAGCATCTTCATTCTTCTTAGGCATTTATGCATTTACTATGCCGCCATGTCCACCAACGAAATCTCATGGAAAACGTTCGATGATGTCGGCACTTGGATTCGATGCCTTCGTGCTGTTTAAAAGGACAAAGATGGCAGTCTTCTTTATTTTTGCGATGTTATTAGGAGCTGCGCTTCAGATTACCAATACGTTTGGCCAGATGTTCCTGCATGATTTCAACAAAGGTTATGCCGACTCGTTTGCAGTTACCCATCCAGGATTATTAATGTCCATTTCACAAATATCCGAAACGTTGTTTATCCTTACAATTCCTTTCTTCCTTAACCGCTTTGGAATAAAAAAGGTGATGATAATCAGTATGTTTGCCTGGGTATTGCGATTCGCTTTATTTGGATTGGGCAATCCCGGCGAAGGTCTGGTTCTGTTGGTTATGTCGATGATCATTTATGGTATGGCCTTTGATTTCTTCAATATTTCGGGTTCACTTTTCGTTGAAACGGAAACAGAACCGGGTATCCGTGCAAGTGCACAAGGTTTGTTTATGATCATGACCAACGGTTTCGGTGCCTTCATCGGTGGTGTAACAAGCGGTTGGGTAGTCGATTTATTTACGGTAGGCGGAGTCAAAGACTGGCGCAGTATCTGGTTTGTCTTTGCCGGATATGCATTGCTGCTAGGAATTATCTTCCCATTTGTTTTCAGGTATAAACACGAACGGAAAGTAATAAAGTTGGTTCAGGCAGAAGTGGCAAGTGATAAAACAACATTTAGACCTTAAAATCAATAAAGGATTCAAATCCTCACAAGATCAATATTTGAATAGCTAAAGTTGTTTTTATCATCGAACAGCGTTTCGCGCGACTGCTCTTTCCACTCGATAAAATCGATCTCCGGGAAAAAGGTATCCGCCTCAAAATCCTGATGTGCCATTGTGAGGAAAAGCTTCCCTGCAATGGGATAAAACTGCCGGTAGATCATCCCTCCACCAATTACAAATGCGAGTTCTTCATTTCTGACAATCTCAACGGCCTCATCAATCGAATAAACCGTCTCGCACCTATCAAAGGTTTCACCGGGAACATCCGTAATCACAATGTTCCTGCGATTGGGAAGCGGTCCGTTGGGAAGAGAAAAAAGGGTTTTCTTTCCCATAATTACTGCATGACCAGAAGTTATTTTCTTAAACCGTTTCAAATCATTGGGAAGATGAAACAACAGGTCATTGTTCCTGCCAATGGCGAAGTTTTGCGCGATAGCAACTATTATCGCGATATTTGGATAGATCATATCGAAACCTCCCCTTTTATATGAGGATGGCACTGATAATCAATCAACTCAAAATCATCGTATTTAAAACCAAAAATTGATTTTACATCCGGATTGATCTTCATCTGAGGCAACGGGAATGGCGTACGCGAGAGCTGTAGGCCCACCTGATCAAAATGGTTATTGTAAATATGCGCATCGCCGAAAGTGTGTACAAAATCACCCGCTTTTAATCCTGTAACCTGCGCCACCATCATCGTCAGCAAAGCATACGAAGCGATATTGAAAGGTACACCGAGGAAAATATCGGCACTACGCTGGTAAAGCTGACAAGATAACCGCCCTTCGTTCACATAAAACTGGAACAGCAAATGGCAGGGAGGAAGATTCATTTTATCCAGATCACCCACATTCCAGGCGCTTACAATTAATCTTCGCGAAGTCGGATTGGTCTTGATATCGTTGATTAGTTGCGTAATCTGATCGATAAAAGTACCTTCGGGTGTTGGCCACGAACGCCACTGATAACCATAGATATGACCAAGATCCCCGTTTTCATCGGCCCACTCGTTCCATATCCGTACGCCGTTATCCTGAAGATATTTCACATTCGTATCACCGTCGAGAAACCAAAGCAATTCATGAATAATCGACTTCAGATGCAGCTTTTTTGTAGTTACGACAGGAAATCCCTCTTCAAGGTTAAAGCGCATCTGGTAGCCAAACACACTTTTCGTTCCTGTTCCGGTTCTGTCTTCGCGAGGTCTTCCATGCTCAATCACATGATGCAAAAGATCAATATATTGTCTCACTATTAAGGCTTTCTTTTATTAAGTTCGTCCCTGATTTCAGAGGCTTTTTCGTAATCTTCGTCGGTAATTGCAGCGTCGAGCAGTTCGTTTAATTCATCAGGAGAATAATCCGAGTAATCAACATGTCCTGCAGAAGATTTCTTACTATTCTCAACATCTTCGAACTCATCTCCTCCTTCTCCCGACTCATCAAACTCCATGTTAATACCTGCTTTGTCCAGGATCTCTTCAGTAGTAAAAATGGGACATTCGAACCGAAGTGCAAGCGCAATCGCGTCCGAAGTTCTCGAATCAACCCTGATTCGGTTAGAATTTTGTTCGCAAACAATTTCCGCGTAAAAAATTCCCTCTTCCAGTTTATGGATAAAAACCTCCGCAATTTCGATATCAAAGGCTAAGGCAACATTTAAAAACAGGTCATGCGTTAAAGGTCGTGGAGGCTTTAGTCCTTCCAACTGTATCGCAATAGCTTGTGCTTCAACTGCGCCAATAATAATAGGGATTCTTCTATTGCCATCAGCCTCAGAAAGTACCAGTGCATAAGCCCCTGTTTGTGTCTGGCTGTACGACAAACCAAGAATGTTTAATTTTACTTTTTTCATTACGGAAATGAAGTGCTTAGATAATTGAACAAATATAAAAATAGTTTTCCGTGTATTTTATTTTGTTCTTACAAAAACCAAGGTTGTATTCTTCTTTCCCGATTCCTGTTCATCGATTTCAAATTGATCGAAGCTTTTGATTAAAGGTACGAGCTTTTTAAATCCATAATTTCGCGGATCAAAATCGGGTTGCTTCTTCAGAATCAGGTTACCGAGATCTCCCAGGAATACCCACCCGTTTTCATCTGCAAGGTCATTAATACTATCAGAAATTACCTTGGCAAGTCTTTTATTTTCTATTTCGATTGTATTTACAACCGGAGTTGGTGCAATCTCTTTGGATTTTGTTCGGGTTTTGGATTTTGCCTTCGGGATCAGGACCTGTTTTACGACCGATTCAACTGGTTTTAGGATTTCAAGATAGATAAACTTGTCACATGCGGCGATAAATGGAACGGGGGTTTTCTTCTCCCCTATTCCATAAACTTTCATTCCTGCTTCACGCAACCGGGTTGCAAGCCGCGTAAAGTCACTGTCGCTTGATACAATGCAGAATCCATCAACGCGACCGGTATAAAGAATGTCCATCGCATCGATGATCATTGCAGAATCGGTTGCATTTTTACCCGTGGTATAACTATATTGCTGTACAGGTGTGATGCCGTTCTCGAGAAGGACCGTTTTCCAACCCGATACAGTCGGCTTCGTCCAGTCGGCATAAATCCTTTTAAATGTAGGTGTTCCATATTTAGCGATCTCAGCAAGCATTCCTCTCACATTAGAGTAAGGAACATTATCTGCATCAAACAGAACTGCAAGTCGCGGGTCTCTAGTATAATCCATGATTTATTTTACTTTAGTTGATCTAAAAGCTTTTTAATCTAAACCTCTGCGTTGTAACAAGGATTTGATATCAGGCTCTTGACCTCTGAATTTTTTATAAATTGTCATCCCTTCATCCGAACCGCTTTTAGTCAGCAATTCACGAAACTTTGCAGCCAATGCTGGATTGAATATATCGCCACTTTCTTTGAATGCATTAAAAGCATCGGCATCGAGTACTGCGGCCCAAATATACACGTAATATCCGGCAGAATAACCTCCGCTAAAGATATGAGAAAAATAGGTACTTCGGTATCTTGGCAAAATTTCAGGAATAAGACCCTCTTTTTCAAGCGATTCATTTTCAAATGCACGTACATCCATAATTACAGGAGAAACAGGCGCATGATATTTCATATCCAGAATTGACGCGGCAAGTAATTCAACCGTTTCGAATCCCTGATTAAACTGACGACTCTTCTCAATCTTGGAAATCAATTCATCCGGAATTGCCTCGCCTGTCTTATAATGCTTTGCATACACCTTTAACACTTCTGGTTCCGAAGCCCAATTCTCCATGATCTGTGATGGTAATTCAACAAAGTCCCGTGGCACGTCACCTGCTGTACGGTCGTAAGGCTGGTCCTGTAACAGACGATGCAATGCGTGACCAAATTCGTGAAACATCGTGCTGACTTCGTCGAAGCTAAGCAAAGCCGGGACATCGCCGGCAGGGCGGGTAAAATTCATCACCATTGAAACTACCGGCGTTATCTTTTTCCCGTCACGGTATTTCTGACTCCGATAAGTAGTACACCATGCACCAGCTCTTTTCCCATCGCGCGGATGAAAATCAAGATACAGAACCCCAAGATGCGAGCCATTTGCCTCTTTTACTTCGAATGGTATCACTTCCGGATTGTAGATTGGAATATCGCTTCTATTTTCAAAGGTGATTCCGTATAACTTATTGGCGACATAGAAGATACCTTTCTGAACATTTTGGAGGCTGAAATATGGTTTAATTTCTGATTCGTCAAGATTGTATTTTGCTTTTCGCAGTTTTTCTGCATAGAACCACCAGTCCCATGATTGTAATTTGAAGTTTCCACCCTCTTTTACCACGATCGATTGCATTTCCTTTAATTCGCTTTTCGCACGTCCTAAGGCTGGAGTCCACAGCTTTTGAAGAAAGACATCCACATTTTCAGGAGTTTGTGCCATATTTTCTGAAATAACAAAGGCGGCAAAATTTGGATATCCCATCAATTTTCCTTTTTCGTCGCGGAGCTTAACTATCTTCTTTATGTTTTCCTTGTTATCGGAACTGTTGTCATTATCTCCCCGCATAAAATATCCCCGGTAAAGCTTTTCGCGCAAATCACGGTTTTTTGCATATTGGAGAAATGGAAGCATACTCGGTTTTTGAAGCGTAAAGCTCCATTTGCCAGGCATTTTGTCTTTACCTGCCTGATTAGCTGCCGCTTCGATAACATTGCCAGACAATCCATCCAGATCCTTTTTATTGTCAACCACCAATCGGAAGTTTTTATTGGTTTCAGCCAATACATTCTCACCAAACTGAAGACTTAATTTCGAAAGTGCTTCATTAAGTGTCCTGAGTTTGGCCTGATCAGCTGCCGACAGGTTTGCACCACCACGAACAAAATCGTTGTAAATTTTCTCTACAACTCTTAGCTGGTCGGCATCGAGTCCAAGCGCTGTTCTGCGTTCGTAAACACTTTTTATTTTCTTGAAAAGCTCAAGATTAAGCGAAAGATCATCACCGTGCTTTGTCATTTTTGGTGAGATCTCTCGCGCTAGTTTCTGCATTTCGGGGTTCGTATTGGCTCCGTTAAGGTTAGAAAATACCCTTGAAACTTTGGATAACAACTCGCCAGAGTTGTCGAAAGGCAATATTGTATTTTTAAAATCAGGCGTTTCCGACTATTCAATAATAGCCTCTATTTCAAGATTATGCTGTGCGATCCCTGCATTAATGGCGGGTAAAAAATGTTCCAGCTTTATTTCGTCAAAAGGAGGCACCTGAAATGGGGTCTTGTATTCCTTAAAAAAAGGGTTGTCCTTATTCACCAGGTTCTCATTTTTCTGTGCAGCAGACCCCAGAGACATCATCAGTCCTACAAATACAATAGTTAGTTTTCGCATATAAAATCATTTTTTTACGGGGCATAAGATAGCGTTTTTGAATTAAACCATTTATGATATTTAAGGTTTAAATAAGCAATTCAACAGCAGCCCAAAACTGAATGAACCGACAAAATATTCTGTACTTTGCACTGATTATTTACAGAAATCTGGTTACAGGATTTCCATACTTAGTCATTTTCTAAAAGTATCCGGGAAATGGATGAAAATGGTTGTCGAGCAACTGCCAGATTCCGTACAATATTCCTTTTAAAACTTCACCCTCTCATTCGTGCATTATTTTTCTTTGAAATGTTTTTTTCTCGGAATTTATTTAGATATTTGTCTAATTATACAATCATCGAAGTATGAATATTTTTTTCAAAGCTTTAAATGACCCTACACGACGCGAAATACTTGAATTACTGAATAAAGAAGATCTCACCGCAGGTGAAATCGCTGATCATTTCAGTATGACAAAGCCTAGTATATCGCATCACCTCGATTTGCTTAAGCAGGCCGGACTTGTTGTTTGCGTGAGAGAAGGTCAGTTTCAGAAATATTCCATCAACACAACCGTTTTCGATGAAATTGTAAAATGGATGATGCAATTCAAATAATAAATTTATAAGCTATGAAAAATCAAACAATCCGAAAAGAGTTACTTCTCATTTTGCTGACCGCAATTCCCATTGCCTATCTGCTCTTTAACTGGAGTTTGCTTCCGGATCAAATGCCGATCCACTTCGACTTTAACGGAGAACCAAATGGCTATGGATCTAGAATCGTCTTTTTATTTTTACCATTGGGACTATATCTACTGATGCTTATTTTACCACTAATCGATCCAAAAAAACACAATTATGAAATTTTTAGCGATACCTACTTTAAACTGAGAATTATACTGAGTGTTTTTATCGGGATAATTGATTCTTTAATAATATACAATGTGCTGCATGGAATCGAAAAAATGGGGTTACTAATTCCAATTTTGATAATGCTTATCTTTACCCTTTTGGGAAACTATATGGGTAATATACGTCCCAATTATTTTGTAGGGATCAAGGTCCCATGGACCCTCAACAATGATGTGGTTTGGATCAGAACCCACAAACTTGCTGGAAAATTATGGTTTTGGGGAGGACTTATTGGCATAGCTGCACTCTTCATTTTTAAGAATCCCACGATGGTAATGGTGCCACTCATGCTAATTATCACAGTTGTCCCCATCGTCTATTCGTATATAATTTATCAAAAAATTGCAAATCAACACTAAGGCTTAAGCGAACCTATGCCTTTCTGATTTATTACAAATCTATTTCTTTAAATCTAACTTTATAAAAATTCAAAATGAAAATCATCACCACCCTTGTTCTGATATTTACGCTTACAATACAAATTCTTTACTCGCAGACGGAAGAAATTGTCATACTGAACACAGAAACAGGCAATATCGAAGGTACATTAATGATGCCTCCATCAAATCCGACGAAAACGATCGCGTTGATAATCGCCGGATCAGGCCCGACTGACCGGGACGGGAACAATCCAGCAATGAAGAACAATTCATTAAAAATGCTCGCTATTGAACTTAACAAGAATGGGATTGCTTCGCTGAGGTACGATAAAAGAGGAATTGGAAAGAGCATGCAAGCCGGACTAAAAGAGGCAGATCTCAGGTTCGAGAACTATGTAAATGATGCAAAAAAATGGACAGTCTACCTTAAAAACAAGCTGAAATTCAATAATATCATCGTGATTGGCCATAGTGAAGGATCTTTGATCGGTATGATTGCTTCGCAGAACAATATCGTTTCCAAATTTATATCGATTGCCGGAGCAGGGCAATCAGCCGATAAAATTATCAGGGAGTAATTAAAAAGTCAGCCAATGTCGGTTTCAATCCCTTCAAATACACTTCTTGATAAGTTAGCGAAAGGAGAAACGACAGAGGAGGTTCCGCCTATTTTATATTCGCTTTTCCGACCTTCTGTACAACCATATATAATTTCTTGGATCAAATACGATCCGCAAAAAGAGATCTCCAAACTTAAAATACCGGTGCTGATAGTTCAGGGAACCACAGATATTCAGGTAGGTATAGATGATGCAAACCGCCTTGCCAAGGCGCTTCCAGATGCAAAACTCGTCGTCATTGATGGGATGAATCATATCATGAAACAAGCACCCATTGACCGACAAATGAATATACTCACTTATACGCAACCTGATTTGCCACTTAAAAAAGAGCTCATTGAGAACATTATTATTTTCCTCAACAGCAAATAAGAAAGCAAAACGATTTTAAATGGTTTTGCTATATTCGTCGACGTTAATTTGCGTACTGAATAGTAATGAGTGATCAATGAAGAAAATTATCGATTTATTTAAAAGAGACAACTTTGCCAGGAGTTGCGGAATTGAAATAATTGAGGTCAGACCAAGTTATGCCAGATGCTCAATGAAAGTAACTGCAAATCACCTAAATGGTATTGGGATACTTATGGGGGGTGCATTATTTACATTAGCCGATTACACGTTTTCACTCGCTGCAAACAGTCATGGAATTATTGCTGTGACACGCGATGCCTCTATTACTTACATTCGCAAATGTTCAGGCGGATTAATAACTGCGATTGCATCTGAAATCACACGAAATGATAAATCAGGCAGTTATTCCGTCGAAATCAAAAATGATGAAAATGAAATCATTGCACAAATAAACGGAACAGCACACTTTACTGGAAATACCATCCATGCATGAAAACAGCGTAAAGCGACCTAGTATAATTCGCAAACAAGTTTAGGAATAAGGTTTAAAAGTTTATTCTTGTTTTTCAAAAGCAAACATTGTTCATGAAAGCAAGGTAAAACAAAGGTCCACCAGGAAATCTGGCACTTTGTAAAATCATGTTAGAACTTAGTTTAATTCAATTTAAATTTGAAAGGCCGGCAACATGATTGACGCAAATAACCCTTCAATTTTTCATTAACATTTATATAGATCAACATCAAAAAAGAAGACATTAATAATTACCTATTAATTATCCTTTATATTAAACTATCTTATTATTTTTAGACCGGCAAAATGCACCAACAAACCGACTACTTTTTTATTATCCTGGCGTAAATAATAATCCGCCTTTTTATGTTGCTTTTTGTTTGTATCTTCACTAATATTGGATGTTGAGTAATGGTTAAACTAAATCTGCTAATTCTGTTTATTCTCCTGACTGGATTGTCTTTGATGGCAAGATTGCCCATGGTTGACAACTTTAAGGTATCTGAAAACAGCAAGGCTGACACAACCAGCGTCAAGCTTCTTAATCAGCAATGCTGGTCACTCAGGAGAACAGATCCTTTGTCGGCAATCACTATCGGTAAGGAGGCATTGGAAACAGCCAAAAAGATTGGATACAACAAAGGCGAAGCACAGGTCCTAAATTATTTGGGTATCTGCTATCTAAGACTTAATGATTCTCCTACTGCAGCAGATTATTTTTATAAAGCACTTTTATTTAGCGATAGCTTAAATATCAACATCGAAAAAGGATACGCTTTAAATAATATTGCAAGTTCGCTACTTTCCGAGGGTCAAAACCGACATGCCCTCATCTTTGCTCACAAAGCTTTATCACTTCAAACCCAGAATAAGGATCCCAAAGGGATTGCCTATGCCTATTTAAGATTGTGTGATTCCTACAACAGCCTTCAACAGTATGATTCCCTACTAATTGCAGCCCAAACAGCTTTTGAACTATTAAAAGATCTGGGAATGACAGAGACCTCATTGATTGCTTTGAAAAGTATAGGCCGTGCATGGGAAGGAAAACTTCAATACAAGAAAGCATTGAGCTGTTATTTGGAAATTGTAAACACAACATCAATTTCGAAGGCAACTGTCCGCAATGTCGACACGGATCTTGCACGGGTATATAATCTACTTAATTTACCCGACAAAGCTATTTTTTACGGAAAATTGTGGCTAAGTACCGAAAAAGGGAATGATCCTATTCTTAGACAAATGGCAAAAGCCTATGCATTAAAGGAGAATTGGAAGGAGGCTTTTCGATATGAATGGATGAGCTTGGCTGTTATGGATAGTGTCGCAAAAGAGGAGAAACTGAGTCAAATTAAAAACCTGCAAATCCTATATGAAACCCGAAAAACTGAAAGAGAGAATACAAATCTGAAAATAAAGCTGAACTTTAACAAGCTAGTTGTTAGTGCATTTACTGTCATTATTGTCCTGATTGGGATGCTTTTATTTATTCTTGAGAGCAAGAAAAATCAACAAATACGTTTGAACAAATTATTGAATCAAAAGAACCAGGAGATTTCGGAACAACGCGATCACCTGGATGAACTAAATCAGACAAAAAACAAATTGTTTTCCATCATTGCTCACGATTTACGTGGTCCAATCGGCAGTGCTTATACATTTCTTGAACTTCTCACAACGCACGAAAGCGAATTCACAAAACAAGAAATACTCGACAACCTGATTTTGATTAAAGATTCGTCAAACGCAACTTTTAAATTATTGGAAAACCTTCTTACGTGGGCTCGTGCACAAAAAGGTGAGATTGTGTTTAATCCAATCAAAAGCAACTTATTTAAACTGGTACAATCTAATATTGATCTGTTTATCTCTAATGCAGAAACCAAGAAAATTCGAATAACAAACGAAATAGATTCTGATCTAACACTCGAATTTGACCTGGAAATGATCAATACCGTGATGCGAAATCTGATCAATAATGCCATTAAATATACGAATGAAGGCGGTCTGATAACGATTTCAGCAAAAGAGTTGGACGATACTGTTGAGATAAGCGTTACAGATACCGGAGTCGGTATGGACAGCGACACTACAAAATTGCTTTTTATTACTGATCTTAAACGAAAAAGAAGAGAAGGTACAAAAGGGGAAAAAGGAACCGGCTTAGGTCTGATTCTTTGTAAGGAGTTTGTTTGGAAACATCAGGGAACTATTTGGGCTGAAAGCGAACCGGGAAAGGGAAGCACCTTTAAATTTATACTGCTGCGAAGGCATCCTAAAAAAGAATTAATTTAACTGGTTTTCAAGCCGTCCCATTAAGATTGCAAAAAACAAAATTAAGAATATCAGCAAATTAAGAATGTGGATTTGTAAAATTCAGCATGAACCCCATCCCCGGATTTCTTTTTGAAACAATTATTTTGGGATCCTGCGGATTAAAATAAAAAATGCCCCATTTATAATTTTTGGAATTATTTCTCATCCCATCCAAATCAGCAGGTTCAAATTGTCGCCCATATTTAAACGGGTTTATTATAGAAAATTTGTATTGCTCAATTTTTATATTCATTAATGGTTTATCAGATTCAGGGTAATTAACAGATCATATTAACTTACGGATATCCGAGTAGTATCTGTAGCCAGAAAGGTCTGAATCAGGACTCGCTGTGCAATACGGCTAAATGCCCATGGATAATAGAATCCCAGGGTAATAACTGTCAATAGGATCTGCCCCCACATAAAAAAGAAGTCAGAAAGCAAATCACCATCATATCCCATCGATATCTGCTGACCGTTAACAACATTGCTTTTTGTATGTCCCGTGAAATAACGGTACAACTTGAGGTAAGTCATCGGGAAATAGATACCAAAGGTAATTACAGCCAACAAAAGTTCGATCCCAATCTTTCCGGTTGCCGGGAAAAATTCAGTATCCCATCTGATCAGGTAATCTTTATACCTGATATCGAACATCCATTTCAATATCAAATAGATGTTCGGTACCAGACTGAACATGACGATCAGCTGATAAACCAAAAGAAAATTCTGTGACTGAAGATCAATCGATGATTTCAAAATACTAAAAAGCAGTATTCCAACGAGAAGAAACGGGATAAAAATGGTCAGTGACATGATCCAGAAAAGCTTGCCGCCTTTCCCTTTAAAAGAGAACCTATGTGAATTGTATGAGACCCCGTTGGTGAAAAACCGGTGCATATTTTTGATAAACCAAGGGAGGTAGATCCCAACTGTAACAATTGAAAGTAATAATCCTGATATGATTATTCCAATATATTTTCCTAAATGATAATTGCATAACACCTTCTCACCTTTATATTCAAGGCTCTGAACTACCAATTTGACCATATAATAAATAAAGGTGTAGGCCATCGCCAAAACGAAAGCGAGATAAAGGAAGAATAATTTTGATGGTCCTTCTGCAGAAACTTCCGCGCCGGTCAAGGTTGTCAACTCTCCGATCAGAAAATAATAAGGAATCATAAAGAAAAAAAAGAACGCAATCCATACTGGCAGAAACTGAATTCCCTTAAGCGTAAAATTCAAATAATTTTTCATCAACAACAATTATAATAGTTTGAATGGCAGTGTTTTAAAAAATATTATCATCATGAAATAATTATCCAAATGACTGATTATCTGACCGATCTTCTCATCTAACATTTCGATATAAAATTACAAAGTTCTTCTGACAAAAAATCAATCATCAAAAGCTTAATGAAAAATTGATGTTTCTCTTTAAAGCTGTATTCGTCAAGGTTCCGCGTAACATTCCGGAAATCTTTATGGGGCAACTGACCAGTCCCTTTTCAGCAACAACAGCAGAAAAAACAGCCCAATTACAAAGAACACCGCGATTGCCAAGACAGAGTAACGCATACTACCAGTTACCACCTCAATAATCCCAAAACTGAAAGTTCCTGCAACCGTAGCCAGTTTCTCCATCACATCGTAAAAACTAAAAAAAGAGGTGTGGTCGGTAGTTTCAGGGAGCATTTTCGAATAGGTTGAACGAGCCAGCGATTGCGAACCGCCCATCACAATTCCAATAAATACAGCGGCAATAATAAAGCCGGCAGTCCCTTTAACCATAAAGACGTAAAAACAAATAATAATCCAGACAATTACTGAAACGACAAGCGCTTTCAGATTTCCAATTCTTCCTGAGAGCCGGGCAAAAAACCATGCGCCAAACATACCTACCAATTGCACCATTAAAATAGTAGGAATCAAAACGCTATCCTTTAATCCCAACGCCTTTTCTCCATAGGTTACTGCCATAAACATCGTTGTAAGCATCCCCATCATTAAAAAGAAAAATGCAGTCAGATATATACTTAAACGGTACGATTTTCTGATTTCATTAAAAACAATTCGTAATTCCCTATATCCGTTCGTGAGAATACGACTTGTACCAGTACGTTTTCGAAATACATATTTTGGCAAATACCTGAAAGTGATAGTTGAGAAACCAATCCACCAAACAAAAACGGTTAAAAATGAGATGCGTGCAGGCATGTCCGACTGTTTGTCGTACCCAAAAAGCTCCGGCTTCATGATCATCAGCAAATTAAATAGAAGAAGAATCACTCCTCCCAAATAGCCCATCGAATAGCCACGCGCACTGATGCGATCCTGATCCTCGGGTTTGGCAATAACAGGAAGAAATGAGTTGTAAAACACAATGCTGCCTCCGTAACCTAATGTTCCCAAAGCAAAGGCAATCACACCTAATTCGATATGATTGGCATCGAAGAAGAACAGCATTCCGCAACCCGTTGCGCCAATGATAGTAAACGCACGCATAAAACCTTTTCGACGCCCCGTATAATCGGCCATGGAGGAAAACAACGGCGAACCAATCGCAACCAGTAGATATGCAGCTGCAATCGCCCATGAATACAAGGCCGTATTGACGACTTTGTATCCAAAAAACGAGACCATAAAATCGGTTCCGTGACGCGTCACCGTGTTGTAATAAATCGGGAATATAGCAGAAGCAATGGTTAACTGGTAAACCGAGTTTGACCAGTCATACATTACCCACGCCCGCACAACTTTTGGATCACCCTTTTCGATAACCTGAATATCTTTCCTTTTTATCAATGGCCTAACTATTAATATCAGGCCTCAAAAGTAGAAAATTCCGAAAGATCGTGTGCTATTCTTTCAAATATCATTATAAAAGCAATTCGATGATTTTGTTAATTAAAAGAATCTGAAAGATCAGGTTCAGTTAATGGCAAAAACCTCACCCCGATCATAATTCAGGAGGTGAGGGTTAAAATTCGGAATAATGAATAGATAAACAGAGTAGTTATACTAAACTTTGATTTTCACTTCTATAATCTTTTAGAAGTGAAAGGAATAAACCGAAACCGACTACAAACATGGTTATCGAAAGGAATGGCGCTTGTTTCAGAATCAAAAACTGTATATCATTTTCAGAGAACTGAAAAGAAAGCGGGACTAAAATATACAGAATTGCAAGTGCTATCACTTTTTTGTCGCTGATCGTTTTCCGGGAACGAATCATCAGGAAAAGGGCAATCCCTAAAATTAAAAAGCACCAAACGACATTAACAGGCGAATTGACCAAATAAAAAATTTCTCCATTCGAGAATGAATTGGTAAGCGGGAAGATTGCGGCAATTATTCCAAATAATACCGCGATGCGTGAAGATTTTTGAATTTTCATATTGTCTGACATTTAAATGATTAATGAGACAAATGTATTGTGCTGCGAGCGGATGTACTAGCATTTGCGGGTGGAAAAAGGGTGGAGCAGAGGGTGGATAAAGAATCAGACCAACGATATAAGGAAATATCAAAGTGAAAATCTGTTACTAAATTTCATTTTGATTTTCGGCAAGCCGGGCAGCTTCTTTGCGACTGGATATCCTCAAAACTCTGTAGATATTATTGATATGAGTCTTCACGGTACTCAGGCTTATAAAGAGTTCGTCCGCTATTTGTTTATTAGCTTTTCCCTCCCCTATTTTTTTCAGTACCTCCCGTTCACGTTCCGAAAGTTTCTCAATGAGTGGATTAACGAAACCATTTCCTTTATTCGCAAGATCCGAAAGGATAGTTTTTAACCGGTTATCCTGATTCTGCCGTTCGATTATCAACCAGATTTTTGATGTTGCAAAAGTCAAAACAATTAATAGAACCGCCATATAAGGGGACTTGCTCCAAAACCAGTCAACCCGATCATTTCTAAACGAAAAACCGATCGCCGATAAGGCAGTGAAGATCATTATCCCGATTAAAACTCTTTGTATTTGCTTATTGATCAGCATGCATTAAAAAACAAAGGATTAAACATTACTAAAAAAATCAGATAACTAATTCTCTTTATCAAACTGTACCCCTTTAGTAAATTCGACCTTGAACTGACCGTCTTTATCAGAATAGATCAGATACGCATCAAGTTCAGGATGTTGTTTCAAAAACTGACGCGACCCTTCAAGTCCAAGCACCATTAGCGGAGTGTCGTAGCCATCGGCAGTAAGTCCATCTTTGGCAATGATGGTAACGCTGAGCAGGTTGTTTTTATAAGGATAACCGGTGTGCGGATCGATGATGTGCGAAAATTTCTGACCATTTTCTTCAAAATATTTCCTGTAATTGCCTGAGGTAGTTACCGATTTGTTATCGAGCAGGATAATTGTTTGTAAACTTTCACCCGCAGTATTGTTCCCCTCAGTAGGTTTATCAACACCAATTCTCCAGAAATCACCTTTCGGATTTTTCCCTTTTGTCCGCACTTCGCCACCAATCTCCACCATGAAATTTTTGATTCCAAGTGACTCAAAGTAACGATAAACAACATCTACGCAATAACCCTGGGCAATTGAATTGACATCAATTTTAATTCCGGGAAGTTTTTTAACAAGCTTTCTGCCATCAAGCCTGATTTTTTCCATTCCGACATATTGCAGCAGACTGTCAATTTTCGAGGAGTCAATCTTCACCTTTTTTTCGGGACCGAAACCCCAGGCATTGACGAGCGGTCCAACGGTGAGATCAAAAGCACCATTGGTCTCCCGATTGATTTCTACTGATTTATTATAAACCTCGATAAACATATCGTCGAGCTGAACTGTAGAATCGTTTTCATTGATCCTCGAAACGATTGAGTTGGGAATATATTCCGAGAAAGTGAGGTCGAAAGCGCTGAATATGGAATCGACCTGTCCGGAAAGGTCCTTATCCGCCTTATCTTCATAGGTGATATGGAAAGTAGTTCCCTGTGTAAAACCCGCAATCTTCCGGTAGGGAGAAGGTTTATACGTTCCGCAGCTTATTAAAGTAAATACCAAAAAGGCATATAAAGGAAGATGTAATCGCATTTCTGATCAATTATTACAAAATATTTAAACGCTTCAAAGATAAAAAGATTGGAGAAAAGTTAACGGAGAAAAATTAAAAGTCTCATAGATGATGAATTATGTGAGTGAGGCAATATAAACGCTATACTACGCAAAATTCCCTGTCGGGATCATCAATTACTGACAGGAATTCCGGGAAATAGGGATTATCCTTCAAACCCATTTTCTCATTCTTCCTCATTCATTATCAATTACGCTGCATCACCTTTCTGAGCTGCTATCCGGGCTTTGTGTAACCGTTCCTGCCTGATGACCGAGATCTTATAGGTAGCTGAGGCCATTAAAAAATAGACGATCATCTGTATTATCAGGAATGTCAGTTCGGGTCGCACATCGCTGATCGAAACACTCATTGACCGGATCCTAAGAAATGCAGGAATCATCGAAGTACTGGGGAAAATATGCGACAATTGATACAACAAACCAGGGATCGCATTTTCAGGCCATGACAATCCACTAACGAACAACACAATAGGAGACACAAATACGAGTGTCATTATAGAATGTTCGCGGCGGCGAAACAACATTGAGATCATTAGCCCAAGGAATATTACAGAAAAAAGGTAGGGTACCAATAATATACAAACATCGGTAAAGTTCCCTTTGTCTGGAAAGCCAAACCATTTAGGCAGATACACCAATGTAAACGCAATATTTACAAGGTAGAGCATAAAATAGGCCAGCCCTTTACCGAAAACAACTGAAAACATCCCCTGCCGGACCCTAATACCTGGTTTAACCACCTGGTTGTTTCTTCGTTCTTTTCCTGCGCCACCGATCATTCCAATCCCGATCAGGAGCGTTTGTTGCAATATAATCAAAATAATCCCCGGCATTACATACGAGCCGTATGAACCAGCCGGATTGTAAAGATTATAAAATTTTGCCGGCATCGGATCACGTTGCTGCATTGCCTGCTCCTCTCCGCTCCCGCCTGCCATCAACCTTTTGATCTCAATACCTGCTGATAACGTTCCGGTTGCTTGTATCGTCGCACTAAGCGTTTCTTTATAAATCAGGAAATAACTTGCATCGCAATAAACGCTAACAGATGTTTGATGCCCCTGTAAAAGCTCTTTTTCAAATCCTTCAGGAATCAGGATCACCCCTTTTGAATTCCCATCCCAAAAAAGTTGCCGCGCTTCGCGAAGACTGCCCACTTCCTGTGCAACAGCAACCTCTTTCGTCGCACCAAGCATCCTGATCATTTGCCGGCTGGAAGCAGTATTGTCGAGATCGACCACAGATACTGGAATATCACGGACAACATTATTTTTGTAGGCAATTGAGTAAACTAACGGATAAGCCAGAACCGCAAGGAAAAAAATAAGCATTGCCCCCTTATCTTTAAATATGGTCTTCAACTCATCGACGAACGAGAACCAAGTGAGGTCAAGTCCTGAGATAACAGCTTTCGGAATATTAAATAATCGCATTGTCTATTTTTTTAATCAATTTATTCGCCGCAATGAATTGATGTTTCATGATTACTGGCGAAACCAGTATTTGTGATACGTCAGTTTCCTTTTCATCCCCGGAAATGCAAGAATTCCTCCCAGGATAAAAGGGATGAAGGCGAGAAAAGGAAGCACTACTTCCGAAATTGGCTCACCTCTTAATGTTTGACTCATAAAAATTTGTAGCCAAAACGTATACGGAAAGATCAGCGAAAATAACTTCGCAAGGAATGGCATCGCCATCGAGGGAAAGGTGAGACCCGAAAAAGTGAGCGCCATCATTGTGTAAGCACTCCCAAGCGATAACGATAACCTTAGATTTGCAGTCAATTTTAAAAATAGAATAGCCAGAAACTGGTATGAAATAATCAGCAAAATCTCTGATACGAGAATAAGAAACAAACTTCCGTGCACAGGTGTCCCCAATGTCTTCATCAGGATGATATTCATAATCATCATATCCATAAAGAACAAAAAGGTATAAGGAAGCATTTTTCCGACAAGTGCCACTGCAACATTATTTTTAGCCAGCGAGATCAGGTCACCAGCAGTTCCCTCTTTCAACTCCATACCCAACGCATAAACAGATCCAAGAAAGATGAAAACGACTGCAAGAAGGGGTAATAACCCAAGAACCAGAAAGTACGAGTAATTTCCGAATGGATTAAAAAGAAGATGAGCGTTTACTTTTACAGGCCGGGCCGTTTCAATTGCCTGTGCAGGAGTTTGCCCCTTTTTAATGGCTACCTGCACTTTAACACCAGCTGAAATTGTTGAAAGTGTCGTATATAAGCCTGATTTTAAAGCCCCGCCCTTTACTACATTTGAATTGTTGATATAAACAGTAATTGCGGGGGATCCGTTGTTCATCACTTTTCGCTCAAGGTCTGTTGGTAAAACAACAATGGCATCTATTTTACCCGCATCCATCATTCGTTTGGCTTCGCCTGTTGAACTCAACCTCCACATCACATTGCAAACAGGTGTTGCATCAATTATTCGTGTGATCCTCGTGGAAAACGCAGTATGATCCATATCTACCACAGCAATCGGCAAATCGCGGACAACGCCGCCGGAAAAGAGCCAGATAATGATTAAAAATGCAGCTACAGGAGCAATCATTGTCGTAAATACCAACACCCAACTGTCGGCTATTCGCCTTGTTTCGCGACGGATGACCCTGGCAAGGGATGTATTCATTAACTTGTTTAGCATCTTCTTTAACGATCCTGTTTCTTCACTGCATCCCAATTGACCAACGCTGACATTCCAGGACGCAATCCCTCAACTTTATCGACCGGAACGGCATGAACTTCAAATGTTTTCATGTCGAAGTCGCCTGAAGTTTTTGTTGCATTCCATGTTGCAAATTCGCCAAGTGCATTAATGTAACTCACTTTAAGTAATACCTCTTTCATTCCGAGCGCCGGGAAACGGGCTTTGAATGTTGATCCCTTATGGATCGCAGCCAGCAAATCTTCGCGAAGGTTAAATGTTACCCATACATCCGCTAAGTCTACAATCGTGATAACCGGATAACCAGCAGGGACAAGTTCACCACATTCGGAAATTATGTTGGCTATTTCACCATTTACCGGGGCAAAAATCCGGGTTTCGGAAAGATATGAATTCACTTCAGTTAATACGCCGTCGGCTTGCATTACAAGAGCGCCGGCAGTGGCTTTATCTTCGTATCTGGCGCCTTTTTTCGCCTTATCGTACAACGATCTGGCTGCTTTCTCCGTTTGGACGGCAGCTTTCATTCTGGTTTCAGCTTCATCTTTTTGTTGTTCTGCAACAACTCCAGATTTGAAAAGATTATCAATTCGTTGGAAGGTTTTCTCTGCAAAATCAGAAGCTGCCAAAGCAGTTTTCCATGAATTAAATGCAGCTTGTATATCTTCTTTCTGAGCACCATTATCGGCTTTCTCCTTCTGAGCTCCGGCTGCCTTTCGGACAGCGGATGCCTGCAGATATTTGGCATCCAATTCAGGACTGCTTAGTGTGAAGAGAAGAGTTCCGGTCTGTACTTCGTCACCTTTGTGAACCAAAAGGCTGTCAATCCGTCCAATCAGTTTTGATGCAACCTTCACCTGGGTAGCCTCTACTTCCCCCTGAACTTCAAGTGGAATTGGCTTTGCCAAAATCCAGATGGCGAAACCAATAAAAATAATCACTGCAAGAATTGCACCTGCAATCACGTAATGTTTAGTCTTGTTCATAATTTATGTATATCCTTTTTGTTTTTAATATTTTTGTTTGCGACTAGCCGCTTGCTACGATTGCCAACAAAAGACACTTTAATACCTGCCCTGTTTCGCGTCAGGATTATTCATGTAGCTTACAAACTTGTCGGACATTCCGGAATAATACAGCAATTTCGACAATGAAACATCCCATGCATAAATCGCCTGCAACTTTTCGATTTTTGCTTTCGCAACAGCCAGATTCGCATCCGATACCTGTGATGTGGTCGCCATTCCTTCCGAAAAAGCTTTTTCCCTTGCACGTGAATATTCGGCTGTAAACGCCATTGCAGCATCAAGTTCATTGATTTGCTCAAGGTACATATGTAACTCCTGGTAATATTTGGTGATGGCTGAATATATATCAGATTCCGCTTTTGCATAGAAATCATCTGCCTGCATCGCCTGAAACTTAGCTGCTTTTACCTTCCGGCTTCGGGCAGCTCCATCGAACAGGCTCCATTGTAATCCCACACCCACCATGTAATCGGGAAGATAAGGTGAAAGATCTTTATTCACAATATCATAAGTTCCAGTGGCAGCAATTGTAGGTAAATAAGCTGATTGTTCAACCTTTATACCTTGTTCTGCCAACTCCTTTTTCTTGTTGACCTGACCCAATAAAGGGCTGTTCTCCTTCGATTTAAGCTTATAAAAATCAAGTGACTCAATTTTATCAATATAAAATAGTTCCGATAACGGATTGATTGTTGATTCTTCCGACTCCGCAACTGTATTTAAAACAGCGTTGTTCAATATTTCAACCTGGCGATCTGACTTCTTCAGTTCGCGGTCAGCATCAGCGAAATAAACCTTTGCATTTAAAACCTCAACCTGGGCGATCATCCCTTCATTCGCAAGTTTCTGAGCATCGTCGAAATGCTTTTGCATGCCGGTTTTCACCTCTTGGCGTACTTTCACAGCCTGATTAGCCAAAATCAAACCGAAATAACGTTCGACTAATTCACTTGTAAGTTCGTGCGATTTTTGGATTGTCTCTATTTCCGAGGCTTCAAATTTAATTTTGGCCGCTTTGTTCGCTGCATTAATTTTACCTCCAGTATAAAGTGGCATCACAAATCCGGCATTTACCATTCCGAATTTTTTCTCCTGAATAGTTTTGATCCATTCGCCATTGTTGACTGTTTCGAGACCTTCGAGCATTTTTCCTCGAATAACTGCTGTCGAAACATCATCAGGAAGAAAAGGCATAATACTATTCGTCGTGGGATCAGGATTCGGAACGCCACCAAATTTGCCGTAATGACCCAATGTGCTGTAAAGCGGAGTTATTGCATCCCGTACCGGCGTAAGGTCAAGCTCCAGATTATCCGACATATAAATATAAGAAGCACTCAGTGAGATCCTCGGCAGGTGTAATCCTTTGGCCGCTTTCACCTCTTGCTCCATCTGAAGCGATTTGTTATTGTACTGTTTAATCAAATGGTTGTTTTGAAGTGATAGGCTCAGCGCTTCTTCAAAAGTGAGATTTTTCGTCAATGTTGAGCTGTTTTGCCCGCAAAGTGAAAATCCGGTCATTAAAAATAATGCTATCAATATATTAGCTTTCATTCGGTTTTATTTATTTTATGGCGTTGATTGAAAACTCTGCCACACGATTTTGATCTTCAGTTGTCCAGGTGGTACTTCCAAAAAAACCTTTCATCCTAAGATTAATAAATTCAATGGGGTAAATAACAACGATTCCATATGCTTCCTCGGGGGAGATGTTCCCGCTAACCTCACCGTTTTCGATTCCAATTCGGATCACTCTTTCGCATAGACTCTTAATATGCTGTCGTTGTTCTTCCGATACCTGAAAATTATAATCATGCATCAGAACGTGAATAAATTTGATCTCCTCCGGAGAATCGGAAGCCATTTTAAAAAGCTCCCCGATCAGCTCATTGATCACCTCTTTAATTCGGGTACAGGAATTCAATAAAAACTCAAGTTTTTCAATAATTTGTGCAACCTTCGTATAAAGTAGTTCCGTAACCAGTTCCTGTTTGCTCGTGTAAAAACGGTAAAGGTATCCCTCTGCAACCCCGGCACGTCGTGCAATTGAAGAAATTGAGGCTCCTCCATAACCATTCTGAACAACCAATGCGATCGTTGCCTCCCTGATTCGTTGAATCTTACCCTCGTCAATTAATCGTGCCATTCAAATTCATGCTTAATGAATGATTATTCATTCATATTTTAATGCGAAAGTATATAAACAATTTAAACGACAAAATAGTTTGGTTGTAAATTTTACAATTAGTTAATACACAACATTGATATAAAGACTAGTCCTAATTCACACAAAATTGGTTATCTAACTTTACAAAATCAACCGCTTGCCGGAAAATCCTTTAAGAGGCTGATTTGAGAAGTGAGGAAAATGTGATACAATCCGCCTTAAAATTCTAAGATGTCGAGTACAAAAGCGATGATGAGTATTCAGATGATGATGCCCTCACATGCAAAAGGTTATAAAGATTCTAAATAACTGAAAATAAACGTACCAAAACTTTTTTTTTTCAATTTCATATAAATATCCACTAAATATTGCTTAATTTTAAATTGTAATCGGTTCCGAGTCATTTCTACGCCCCGTTGCCGGAAAATCGATCCGAAATGCGAACTTAAAGGACGGAGGAAAGCGATATGAAAACAACAAATTATTTTCCAGTACTGCTCTTCTTTGTCACTTCAACTTAGAATTGAGGTCCATTTTTTCGACTATCTATTTTAGTATTGTGTTGAGAATTTATTCACAACCTTATAAAATAAAATACTATGAAAACGATAAAAATCATGATCCCTGTTATGGTGGCGTTTATGTTTGTATTTTTATCAGGCAGTGTTTCCGCGCAGACAGATCTGGAAAACCACACCCACCTTTCCAGTATAAATCAGGTAATAATGATGCATACCAATGCTATTGCATCAGGAGAGGCTAAAACCAGGAATGATATTACAACGCACTATAATGAATTCAGAAGAAGTTTAGCAGAGGCGAAAAAAACGCATAATCTATTGAAGAAGGCAATATCTCAAAAAGCAATATCGGAAGCAATCGTGCACCACGATAATATTGACAAGTATTTTGCATCTGCAACGGCTCATGCTAATTCGATGCTTGCAGAATTGAAAAATGAAAAACCAGACGATTCAAAGATGAAGGAACTTGCGAAAAAAATTCACGATGAAATACAAATGGTTGAAAAAGAACATCAGGCGTTAATTAAAGATACCCATTAGTTCCATGAGTATTTAGTTCATCGCTACTTTGGGTAAAATTCAATATCGCCTTCGGAATCGACTTGGCTCATTAACCGTAAAACATGATAAGAGAGTCAGAAATTAATCTGACTCTCTTATCATTTAAGAGCGGAAAACGAGACTCGAACTCGCGACCCCCAGCTTGGGAAAATAAACAGCATATACTTCATAATTTAAAATTAATTTTTGTACAATATCAACATATTGATTATCTGTTTTTTATATTATTTTTCGCCTTCCATTATTGGAATTTAATTGCACATTTTTTATCTTTGTGGTTATTAAAATGGTTATAGAAAAATGGTAACTTTAAAGGTAATCTTGCATCCAATAAACAAAGATAAGGATGGCAAACGTGCAATTGTTCTTCGGATGACACATTTCGGGATAAAATATTTAATGCTTATCCGCAAAGAGTCCTATTGTAAATTTTAGATTTGAAATCTGGAGAATAGGAAACGGCAGTAATAAGTAACCTGTCGAAGGTTTTATCTCCAAAATATCTTCTATTAAATTTGTAACAGTACTCATTCAGATAATACTGTAAGTATTCGTTTTTAAGTTTATGGTGTACGTCCAATAATAATCGTTTAGCGTTGCTGATTGCAATATG
>Ga0209386_1000150_pt1 | contig 36047 bp, 24 predicted proteins | sample NGEPertwo_FD_184510 | JGI IMG/M metagenome (GOLD analysis project Ga0209386, IMG submission 184510) | Arctic peat soil microbial communities from the Barrow Environmental Observatory site, Barrow, Alaska, USA - NGEE Permafrost154B-two... | ecosystem: Environmental > Terrestrial > Soil > Wetlands...
GGTCGGAAAAATCCCTTACCCCAAACAGGAAAAGCAAATCCGCACCATCCTTACCGGTGCCGAAGCCAAGGCGCTGTTCGGGAAAACAAACAACATCAAACACCGACTTTTGCTTAAACTGACTTATTCTTCAGGTCTGCGCCGCGGCGAGGTTATCTCCATACAGCTTGCCGACTTCGACTGGAAGAACATGCAACTTTTAGTCCGTCAGGGAAAAGGGAAAAAAGACCGGTACTCAGTCCTTGCCCATAGCCTGAAGCCCGATTTCGACCAATATGTAACACAATATTCACCGCAGAAGTTCCTGTTCCAAGGACTCAAAAAAGGTCAGCCACTTAGCGAGAACTCAACCGGCTGGATCATGAACCAGGCCATTGCGCGTGCGGGCATCACCAAGAGTGGCGTATGCCTGCACTCCCTGCGCCACTCTTTCGCCTCGCACCTGCTGGCCATCCATACCGATGTGGTAACCGTGCAAAAGCTGATGGGACACGACGACATCCGCACCACCATGCAATACTTCCACCTTAGCAATCGGCCCAATTCAGCCCCGCAGAGTCCCATGGATACCATCTACCCCAAATGGTGAACAAACCACTTTTTGAAGTGGCCGACATTGCACGGGTGCATGGCTGCGAACTCGCTGAAAGGGGTAAATTAACGGCACATCAGAAAAAAGTAATGACAGCCATCTGCAACTGCCGCACCGCGGAACTTGGCGGGCACAAAGAGCGGTGCAACGATCCGGGATGTTCATACGAACGCTATGCCTACAACGGCTGCCGCGACAGGCATTGCCCCAAATGCAACGGCATGAAGCGCGAAAAATGGGTGGCAGACCGCAAGGCAGATGCCCTGCCCGTGCCCTATTTCCATATCGTGTTTACCTTGCCCGCCTCGCTCGAAATCCAGTGCATGAAACATGGACCCGAGATGTACAACCTGTTGTTTGCATCGGCATGGGAAACGATCGGTGTATTTGCCCGGCAGCACAAGTACCTTGGGGCGCAAATGGGCATGGTGGCGCTGCTTCACACCTGGGGGCAGAACCTGATGCGCCACACCCATATCCACTGCCTGGTACCAGCCGGGGGGATCGATGCCCAGGGGTGGTGGAGGGAATGCAAACAGGAGGGCAAGTTCTTTGTCCATGTAAAACAGTTGTCGAAGGTATTCCGCGGAAAATTTACCGACGGGCTGATCAAACTCCAGCAAAAAGGCATTGTTGAGCTTGAAGGCGGGCCGTTGGTTGCCAAAAAGAAATACCTGCACCCTTTGTACCGGACCAAATGGGTGGTTTACGCCAAGAAACCGCTCCCAACGAGCGACAACGTGGTCGAATATATAGGGCGGTACTCTCACCGGGTGGCCATTAGCAACCACCGTATCAAGGCGTTTTCTGAAGGAAAGGTGATCTTCTCGTGGATAGACTACCGGACCTCGAAACCTGGGCTGATGCCCCTCAAGGCCACCGACTTCCTGCAACGCTTCATCAGCCATGTGCTGCCCGTTGGGTTTATGAAGGTAAGGCATTTCGGCATATTGTCTTCGCGAAACAAAGCGGACTGTATTGCTAAAATAAGGGAGCAGTTTGATGTTGCGCCCATTGCCAAACCTGCAAAAGGCATTAACTGGATGGAAACCTTCGAGATGCTTTATGGGCGGCATCCAAAGCAGTGCCCTTGTTGTGGAAAAGGCATTATGCTGGTAGTGGCAACCATTGAATCAGGCTACTGCATTCGACAGCGCGACGGGCCTAAACTAACGGTCAATCCTGGTTTCTGCAAACGGCAAGCATGAAATAGCCGCAACTAAAGTATGCCCCGAATAACCGGGGCTGGAATCGTATTGCCCAAACTGACCGAAACTGACCGGATTTACACCGGAAACCTGGGAAACAGGCTGAAATAAAGTTCGGATAAATAAATAAAAAGCCATCCTGAAATAAAATGGCGCATCGGGGAAACAAAATCCCCACTCTTCAAAACACAAAATCCCAATTCAATTCCTATAAGAGGCGTGCTGCCGGAGGTAACGTTCAACACCGTTCATAATCAAACTGCGTTCCTGGTTTGGATTATGATCTAATTGTTAGCAGTAGGCATTCTATTCTTCCTGTTTTTTGTCCTCGAAATAATCTAATTTACCAATTTTTCCTTTAATATAATCCAAATGATTCACTTCGTTAAGATCAATAGATCCTAACGAAGTCATACCAACGTTCAATCTAATTTGCTCCGATTCGATGTCGTAAATTATTTGATTTATAGACTCCTGCTTTTGGTAATATTTATATGCAATTTCTTCAACTTCAGCCAGAGTTATCTCTGAAATAATAAACCTGTGCATTACTCTATTCCTATTTTCATAGAGTTCATAGAGGTTGTCAGATATTGTTTGGTCAATAATTCCTAAATCAAGAGCTTTTCTATATACGTCCTTTTCCGATTTCTTTTTGTCGGTTAGACCTTGATAAATCCATTCAACTTCTATTTTTCTATTGCTGTTGATAATTTGGTTTTTCAAAACGATTCCAGTTCTTAACAATGCATCAATTTGATTTGCTAAGATGCAAGTAGCTTCTATAAACGCTTTGTTTTTCACTGCATTACTCAAAATTAGTGAGGTCGCGCCAACACCTTGCAAAAACATATCAAATCTGTATGAATTTATGATCTCAATACTTTTTGTACTGTCAATAAGTTTGAACCCTTTAATTATAGAATGAGCAGTCTGAACTTTGTCTTCAATTGAACGATTGTCAAGATCTGGGTCTGGATTGTTTGGGTAAGTCAAAGTAAATTGGACTGCTTTATCTCCATATAAAGCAGTCCAATACTTAATTGTAGATTTAACATCGATGCTATCTGGTAAGCTATAGAAATCTTTTCCTTCGATTGTTAATACCGTTAAGTTTTTTGTTGAAAGTCGAAAATTTGTTTGCTTTTCTTCACTCGCAAAATCTAAAATCGAAAGTTGAAAAGCGTCAGATTTCCAAATTTCATACTCTTGAAAAGTGTGAACCTTTCCTTCTTTTAATGAGTATTTCCAAGTAAATGGAACCTGAATTTCAAATGTTCCTTTGTCGTCGATAAATCGTTTCATTGTCCGTTGATTTGTGTCGTGTTGTGCACTTATGCTTACTGCTAACGGTTAGTATAAGAATAGTAGCCGATTGCGGGCTTCATTCCTGTCAAGTTACACAAAAGTTGAAGCGGGCTTCAACCCTTGAATTTACTACTGAACCGGCTATTATTTTTATACATTATGCTTAGTGTTTTATTCGTCACTTTTTGTCTCACTATATTTATCTCTAAACTGCCTGAATTCAGAGATTGCTTTGTCACCGAATTCACAGCATTTTTCTAAAAACTCCTCATAACCAGTTTCATTTAATATTTCAATCGGAATTCGGTCAGTCACTTCTTTATTTTCTTTAATTCTATCAAAAATTGGAAGCGAAGGAATCGTGCTTTTTGTCAGCATTCTCGCATATGGCGTAAACATCATTATTATCCAACCAAACACATCATACTTGTCTTTTAACATAAAATATGAATCCTTGTCATCTTGAGTCATTTTTTCAAACCATTTAGGTAATATTGGTTCGCTGTATGTAAGTATTGGGTCAAGTCGGTTTGCTATTTGTGGTGAAAAATATGCTTCATACCAACTCTCAAAAAAGAGTTCTTGAAAACTCTCCCATGTCAAAAGTTCAATATTTGTGTATTCGGATGTATTTACAGCCCCTGATTGAAAATCACTTGTCGTAATTACATAACCAATATTACATCCTAAATCATTGACAACTGTCCTAAAACCATGAATAACATTTTGGGGAATATTTGATTTCCAATATTTACATTCGCAGACTATAGAATATTTTCTTCCTTTAATTGTTTCTTCTGCATAAACATCCAATTCAACTTTACTCCGAGCTGTTTCTGTGGTTTTTTCTATCTCAACACTGAAGCCACACCGCTCCAAAATCTCTGACACTTTATTCTGTAAATCCTTCCAGTCGTTAGGTAATTTATTTGTTATCGTCATTTTCTAGGTTGATATTTTCTTGTTGCGTCTTTTAACATTAAGCATAACTTGTAAATAGCAGTAAATGTATGTTACTTTTTTTGATGTACAATTATATTAAGCAGTTTAATTCTGATTCTTTCTGTTCAGATTTGTCGGGGAACAAAAGGTCAAATGGACATAAGCGTGACTACGATAGGTTTTGCTGGATGTCTAGCAACGTGAGGGTGTAAACAGACAAGACCATACATGCGCCGTTTATTTCAATGCCGTTAGGTATATCTGCGGATGGTTAGGGTTGATTGCGTCTATTGATATGTTAAATATAGATATTTGATGATGCAAAAATATACGGAAGTGCCCCTCTTAGGCTACCAATGTGAAATATTCAGCGTGTACCAAAAATATTCTGGAAGTAACATTCCCAGATTTGATATATCGGCCACGGGTGAGGGGATGCAATAAATCGACAGGTTTTTATTCTAACGATCTATGGCTCTCAAACCATGGTGTACCTGACTGATTTTTTTCCTTGTGACTCCTGTACGGCCTAATAATTGGGGTAGTTTGATCGCCCGTGCCAGTATCTTGATGTTTTGCCGCCTTTACCTGATCAGGTTTTAGTTTTTGTCCGGTAGGCTGTAACATATCGTTAGTAAGACCAGGTGAAAAAATCTTTCCTGAAACGGGATAACCATTCATTAAATTGTCTGGGAATGTATGTGTCAAAGGAAGGTATACTCTCCTTTCTATTTTTAAATCAAGCCATTTACTAACGTTTTGGGGAGTAAGGATCACTGGCATGTTATCGACACCTATTCTTCGGAGCATTGGATTTGAAGCTGCTGTTAAAATACAGAATCCTGTTTCATAAAGGTTAGTTTCAGGATCCAACCAATTGGCGTAAATCCCTGCTATTGCAAAAGGTCGCTCCTTGTTTTGCATATGTATAACGTATGTCTTATTATCCGGTGAGGTTACCAGAAAAGCATCAAGCAAAACAGCGCAACGGGAAGAATGTAGTGCAGCGGCAAATTCGGGCTTTGTAAATATTCTCATTAGCCTGTCGTATTCATCTTCATCATCGTCTCTATCGACTTCCTCAGTCCTCAGGTTGAGCCTATCCATACGCTTCTGCGAAACCTCACTGGTATACCCGAATTCCATACTCTGAAGCGTATCCGGCGACCTGGATGTAATTACCCAAGCCTTATCTCCCCCAGAGATGATTGAAGGGCTGTGGATGGGAAAGCAGAACTCGTTCGACCTGAGACTATACCTGGCTAATGCCTGACCTTGTGAACTTACTATGACAAAATTTTCACACATGATTATATTTTAATCAATTTATATGACTTAAATGTAATCATAATGGCATTTCTATGCAATATTATTACATAAATGCGATATTTTAGAATGTTAGTTCACCGATAAAAACCATAAAAATGAAGAGTCTGATTTCATACCCCTGCGTTTTTAAATACAAAACAAATGCGGAAGCAATAGCCTACAATGTATTATGAATCAGCGTTTTTCCTGTAATTCCTATTCTACATTCTAATTACACTTTTCCAAATTCTCCGTTCTAAGGAAGAAAAATGCTGCTTATCTCCATGTTTTTGTGCCTGTTTTGCCACATGAAATTGGAATTTCTGTATTCTTGTGTATTCTATTCTGTAATGTGGATGTTATTTCTATACTTCATGTGTGTTAATATTCTCTTTTATAGGTTATTACGACAGTAATGCAATGTTTATAATTAATGCCCTAAACCACAAATCAGGGTTTTCCTAATTGCCTGAAAATCAACAATTGGTAAAACACCATTTTCAACAATTGGTTTTCAATTTGGTTTTTCATCGTAGCCAGGGAACCCGGACCAGTATGTTTAATTCATGATAGGCGAAAATCCGGCTGTCCTCAACTCTGGGAAATGGTTATAATAAACCGCTTGACACAATGGTATGTTCTTCAGAGCGACGGACCCAAACGATTCACAAAACTTAAAAATACAGACGCAATCATTCAAACAGTAACCCGAACCGCTTAAACCTAAAAACCGTGAACGGAATCAAGATTTTCAACAATCCTAAATTCGGAGAAATCAGAACAGTAATAAATGAAATTAAACGACCGTATCCTCTCTTTTTCGTAACCGTAGGTGCATAAATAACTGTCTGCGATGGCAGATTTTGTTCAACTTCAGACCGTGTTTGAATGTTGCTTTTGGGGGAATAACGCTGATGGCAGGTATTTCATATCCACACTCAATACAATATTTATTCAGCTTGTTTGTATATTCATTCAATCCCCTTTCCCAGGAAGAGTATGGGTGTGAGTCCAGAGCAAGCCTCCTTCCTTTTTGTTTTGCCTGATAAACTGGTAGATACGCTCGTGTGATACCATTGGGATATTGTTAAGTCCTGCAAACCCTACAATTTGTATTGGAGACCATTGCTCTTTTTCCAGCTTTTCAATAACGAACTTCCTTGTCTGATTGATAAACTTACGAGGGCGTCCAAATCGTTCTTTTCGCTCAGTGCAAAGCTGTTGTGCAAAACTGGCTGAATAGGACCGCTTTTTCTTGTTGCGGTTAATCTCCCGATAAATGGTGCTTTTGTCTGTATCCAGAAGTTGAGCTACTCTTTTTATTGGCGTATTTGTTTTTAATAATACCTCAATTTGGTTCCTTTGTATTGAGGTTAACTGTTTATTTTTCATCGCAAATCAAAAGTATTAGTTTAACCTTACCATAGGAAGCTTTCGGGCTTCCTATTCTACTTTTGTTGCATTTGTTATACCAATGACTCCTTGCTTGTTGATTTCGAGAATAACTTTCTTAACGCTTTGCTAAAAGTTATTTCCCGACTTCAACAACATATAATCATCAGCATTCTATAAATCTATCATATTAAAAATTCGCAGTTACTAATTGAATTTCCGAAACTATTTATCAGCAATTCCGAAAGAAAACATTTGAAATAAATTGTTGATAAATTCACACACTTATTCAACATCAACTAATAAGCTGTTGTATCAAGCGAAAATTAAGAAGTAGATTGCACATCAGAAAAAAGTAATGACGGCCATGCAAATTCTGGAACCATTCGGACACCCATTTCGTAACCAGAGAAGTATACCAGTAGTTCAGTCCAAAAGTACTGGCTCCCGGATTTTCGGTTTTTCGTTTTTTCATCATTTCTCTTGTTTCTCTTAACCGGTATGATTCTCCATTCATGTTTACCAGATGTGCCTTATGGGTCAACCTGTCCACCAAAGCTGCGGTGAGTACCGCATCACCAAAGATCTCTTCCCATCGGTCGAATCCCAGGTTTGTTGTGATAATGGTTGCCTTGCGACCTGCCCGGAGCGAGAGATGGTTAAAGAGCAATTCAGCTCCTTGCTTATCAAAAGAGATATAGCCAAACTCATCACAAATTACCAGATCATATTTTTCAAACCGAAGTTCCATCTGCCGCAGAGTTGGCTGGGCGTGAGATTCGCGTAATTGAGTGAGTAGCCCGTGTACGGTGGTAAAATAAACCTTATAACCTTGCAGGCAGGCTTTCAGACCCAGTCCGATAGCAATATGGGTTTTGCCTGTTCCCGGATTTCCTGCCAGTATTATATTTCGTCCGTAAGCCACAAAATCAAGCCGTTCGAGCAGGATGAGTTTTTCTGCGGCATCAACCGGGAGCAGCTCACGCTTTAAATCGTGCAGGTATAGTTTGGCTGGAAAACCAGCCTGCCTGATCTATGCTTTCTTCCGGTTTTCCAGGCGGGTATCATATTCCCGTTCCATTAACCGAAAAAGGAATGTTTCATAGTCGGCTACTGCTTTGCTCGAGATGGATCCATTTTACGAATTCAACTTAAGTTATTCTATTCCCTGAATCGCTGAATATCGTTTTGCTATTTCTATTTATTTGACCCATATTTGTTGAAGTTTCGTTAAGGATGTAATATGTCGGAGAGTCTAAAAAATAGAATTATTTGGAACGAATTCAGGAAAGGCAATAAGGAAGCCTTGGAAATAATCTATGAAGACAATTATGCTTCATTATATAATTATGGTATTAAGTTTAGTAATGACAATGGTCTCATTAAAGACCTAATTCATGAATTATTCATCGAACTTATTAATTCGGGTTCCAAATTATCAAATACTGACAACATACGCTTTTACCTTCTAAAAGCACTACGAAACAAATTGTTAAAGCAACTTTCTGAAAACTCAAAGTTTACAAATAAGTTTGAAGAATCAACCGGATTTAATTTAATTGACTCGATCGAAAGTCAGTTAATCAAAGAAGAAATTGAGCAACAACTTCATAATCAGATAATTACAGCGATTAATAAGCTGTCTCTCAAACAACAAGAAATTGTATATCTTCGGTTTTACAACGATATTTCATATCTGGAAATTGCCGCTTTATTTGATGTGAATATTCAAACCGTACGTAATTTAATGAATCGGGCAATCAATTCATTAAAAGAAGATTTGCGAAACAATAATTACAGCAAACATCTGATTCTATTTGTTTTAAGCCTTTCTATTTAAGCTTTCCCAGCATTAAATTTTTCTGATTTTAGTTTTTAATTCTTTCGATGTGTTTTACAGCACTTATTTTAGGTAGTATGGAAATCATCTTTTCATCATTACCTTATGAACACACCAGAAAACGTGTAATGATATAGGAGATGAAAGCAGATTCAAAATACAAGAATTACACAGTTGAAGATTTCGCAGAGGATAAAGACTTTCGTTGTTGGATTTATTCTCCGAACGAAATATTAAATTCCTTTTGGATAAATTTCCAAAATGATTATCCTGAAAAATCTGAAATGATAGAGCTGGCGAGTCAAATAGTATCGGCTTTATTTATTGAAGAAAGAGCCATTTCTCATGATGAATATCAGAATTCATTAGACCGATTAAAGACTTATCTCGATAAAAGATCATCAAATCGAAATAAAATCAATTGGCTCTATGGTAATTGGCGAAATGTGGCTGCCGTCTTACTTCTTCCGATAATCTTTATAAGTATCTATCTGTACAACAACAAGCCACAGAAACAACTTTCAGGACAAGTTGTACAGTATGTTGTTCCTGAAGGGCAGAAAAGTAAGGTGATACTGGCTGATGGGACTCAGGTGTGGCTAAATTCGGGTTCCACACTTTCTGTATCGATGGATGAGTCGAACAGGAGAAAGGTTCAACTATCTGGTGAAGCCTATTTTGATGTAACTAAAAATAAGAAAGTTCCTTTTATTGTTGAAGTCAAAAACTATTTAGTGAAGGTTTACGGAACCCAGTTCAATGTTCGGGCTTACAACGACCAAATTGAGAGTGAAACCATTTTAAAGGAAGGATCGATATCAATTTTTACGAATTCAAAAGAAGAAATAAAAATGGTGCCTGGACAACGGTTTCTTCTTGATCGTGAGAAAAGGCAAACTTTATCTGAAGTCAATCCTGAATTATACCTGAGCTGGAAAGATAATGTTCTGAAAATAAATAATGAAAAACTTCAGGATCTTATTGTGCGCATGGAGCATTGGTATGGTATTAAAATTCAGGTACATAACTTTGATAGTGTAAAAGATTTGAAGTATACTCTAACCATCAAAACAGAAAGCTTAAGGGAAATGCTGGATCTAATGAGTTACGTTACACCACTCAAATATAAAATTGAAGGAGAAAATGTTATAATACAATATAGTCTTAATTAATTGCCTATGAATTAGTTTTTTAACAAAAAAGCAGGAATATGCTCTAACATACCCCTGCCTGTAAATTTAAAAATTTACCATTGTCGAATCCGGTAAACAAGTATTAAACTTTAAAACAAAATTATGAAAAAAAATGAAGTCTTTTCATTGAAGGGAAAGAGATTTATGCCTATTGGCAAAATTTTGAAAATTATGAAAGTATTTACATTTGTCATGCTCGTATTTGCAATTCATGTCTCAGCGTTGTCGTATTCTCAGAATACAAAACTGAGTATTAATTTGCAGAATGTATCGATCAAGCAGGTTCTGGCTAAAATCGAAGATCAATCCGAGTTTCGGTTTTTGTACAGCGATTCAAAGATTAACGTTGAAAAAATTGTAGCTGTTGACTTTAACAATAAACAGATTGAAGATATTCTCCGAAATCTGTTTGAAGGCAGCGGTATTCAGTTTAAAGTATCCGGAAGGCAGATTCTGCTTTCTAATTCTTCTGACGGCTTTGATAACTTACAACAACAAAAACCAATTTCAGGAAAAGTAACCGATTCGTCAGGAGCTTCCTTGCCGGGAGCTTCAATTGTTTTGAAAGGAACTACAACCGGCTCAATCACGGATGTCAACGGAAATTACTTCATATCGAATATTCCCGCCGGATCTACTCTGGTCATTTCGTTTGTTGGAATGAAAAGTCAGGAGATTAAAGTTGAGAACAATTCACTGATCAATGTGGTGATGGAAGAGGATGCGATCGGACTTAATGAAGTGGTTGCCATCGGCTACGGTTCGGTTCAAAAAAAGGACTTAACGAGTGCCGTTATCAGTATTGCCAGTAAAGATCTTTTGCAAGGAGCATTTAACAGTCCCTTAGAAATGCTTGACGGAAAGGTAGCGGGCGTTTCGATCTCGAATCCGGCTGCTGCTGACCCCAACCACGGCACCGATGTTCAGATACGTGGCGCTTCCTCTATTGAAGGAGGAAATGGCCCATTGATTGTTATCGATGGCATGCCAGGGGGAGATCTCCGCAATGTGGCACAACAGGATATTGAATCAATGACTGTTTTAAAGGATGGTGCAGCTGCTGCTATCTATGGTTCACGTGCAGCCAATGGAGTTATTCTTGTTCAGACAAAAAGGGGGAAATCCGGGAAAGTTGTAATCACTTATGACAGTTATATCGACCGTGATGTGGTTGCAGCCAAACCAGATATTCTATCACCTGAGGAATTTCTTTCACATAATATTGATGTTGACCGTGGTGGTCGTACAAATTGGTATGATGAACTGATCCGAAAAGATAATCTAGGTCAAAACCACTTTCTTTCAGCCTCTGGAGGAAATGAAAATACTATTTTCCGCATCTCAGCCAATTTCCGTGACAAGAGCGCCATTGACATTGCCTCTGAACGTCAGGAAACAGGTATCCGTGCAAGTTTCCAACAAAAAGCAATGGATGGATTTTTAGAACTAAGCGGTAATTTATCTTATAAATCTGCCCAGGAAGAATATACAGATTATGGTGTATTCCAACAGGCTGTAAAACTGAATCCAACAATTCCGGTGATGGATCCAGCGGATCCATCAGGTTACTACCGTATGTACGGCTATGATACATTCAACCCTGTACAGGATTTGAAAGAACGTGAAAACGGCGCTGATCAGACGTATTCAATTATCGACTTCAATATTAAAATGAACTTATTGAAGAATTTAAATACTGAAGTAAAACTTGCCCGTCAGGATCATGATGAATACAAAAGAGAATATTATACTTCAAAATCCAAAGAATCAGTTGATAACAATCGTACAGGCCGTGCCCGTTTGCAAGATGAAAAATGGACTGACTATACCTTGGAATGGTTAGGAAATTATTATGCAACCATGGGTAGAAGCGATATTAAATTGATGGGGGGTTATTCCTATCAGGAATTTAATGATCATGGATTTTATGCTGAGAATATGGATTTTCCTTCTGATGCCTTTAGATATAATAATCTTGATGCCGGGAGTTGGCAGCTTGAAGAAGGTCGTTTAGGAATGGACTCATGGAGAAGTAAAGAAAAGACCATCGCATTTTTTGGCCGTGCCAATTACAATTACGATGACAAAATCCTACTTGCAGGATCCATGCGTTATGAAGGTAATACCAAATTTGGAGCAGATAACAAATGGGGAATGTTCCCTGCTGCTTCGGCTGCATGGCGGATGTCAGAAATGTCGTTTATTAAAGATGTTTCATTCATCGATGATTTAAAATTACGTGCCTCTTATGGCGAGACCGGACGTTCAGGGTTTGGCCGTTACTCTTCACTGGCCCGTTATCAGGGTTTTGGCAAATGGCAAAACGATGAAGGCCAGTGGATTCAGGTTTATGGACCAGCCAATAACCCGAACCCTGATTTGCGTTGGGAAAAACAAATTTCGTATAACCTAGGAGTTGACTTCTCCTTATTTAAAAACCGTTTGTCGGGAAGTGCAGATGTCTTTATACGTGATGGGAAAGACGTCATTTCAAATTATGATGCTCCTTTACCTCCTTATTTACACGATCAAATTTTCACAAACGTTGGATCAACGAGAGCAAAGGGAGTTGAATTGAATATAAACTGGGTGGCCCTACAAAAAAAGAATTTCTCTTATAAGACGAATATCACCACTTCTTATATCTTATCCAAACTGGATAAATTCTCGAACGGAACCTTCACAAAAGGATATATGGATCGCTACTCCTTACCTTCGCCAGGAAACCCTGGTTATGCACAGCGCCTGGAAGATGGTACTGAAATCGGTAGCTTCTACGGTTATAAATATGCCGGTGTAGATGAAGAAGGAAAAATTATGATCTGGCGCGATGGTGTAGTTGGCAGTGAAAAAGTCAATGCTTCATCTGAAGGCAAAGATACTGATAAAACATATTTAGGGCACGGCTCTCCGCGTATTGAACTGTCTTGGGGAAACAACTTTACATTTAAAAGTTTTGACCTTTCCTTGTATTTTCGCGGACGGTTCGATTATCAAATCATGAATACTTATCAAATGTACTACGGATTGGTAGCAGAACCTGGAGTAAACCTGTTGAAAGATGCTTATTCTCGAAACGGACAAATCACCTCCGGAAAAGTTATTTGTGATTATTTTCTCGAAGATGGCGACTATATTAAACTTGACAATTTAACTTTAGGTTGGTCTCCAAAAATCAAGAGCAATCATTTCCGCAACCTACGCCTTTATGGAACAGTGAAGAACGTTTTCACGCTCACAAAATTCACAGGGCTGGATCCAACAACTGTTAGTATTTCAGGGTTAGAGCCAGGTATTGTAGACTTAAATGTATATCCAATTACCCGAAATTATACACTCGGTGTTCAGATAACATTCTAAAATTCAATTCACCAATAATTAACAAGTAAAGGATATGAATAAAATTAAAATATTTTACTTTTTTCTCATTTTTGCCTTGGTAATCCCATCATGTACCAATTTAGATGAGGAAGTGTTTGATACTCTAACAGCTGATATTTATTATAAGGATAAGAGTTCAATTGAAGCAGCTTTGCTTCGCCCCTATGAACACGGCCACTGGTGTGGTTGGGATGGTGACAGATGGATAACCCAGGAATTAACTGCTGACCAATTTATGTGGGCACAGAAGGGAAAGCACGGCTGGGATGGAGGTCAGTGGATCCGTCTACATGGACATGAATGGACAGATAACGAAGGAGTAATTTATGGTTCATGGGTAGGACCTTATCAGGGAATCGCTCAATGTAATCAGTTCATAAGTGATTTTACAGGGTTGGATTACCCGAAATTTGGATTGACCGAAGCCGACAAAGCTGAGCATATTGCAGAATTGAGAACCTTGCGGGCCTGGTTTTATCTATTCCTTATCGACTATTTCCGTGATGTACCGATCGTAACAAATGTTAGTGAATTAAAACCACAGTCAACACGTCAGGAAGTATTTACGTTTATCGAAACTGAGTTGAAAGAGTCCTTGCCGGATTTGTTGAAAAACGCACATGCTGGTCGTTGGGATCAAGGTGGAGCAGCTGCCTTACTGGTTCGTTTGTATCTGAACTCGGAAGCATGGACTGGAATTCCTAAATATACAGAATGCGCTGCGTATGCTCAGGATATTATCAGTGGAAATTACGGAATTTACAACATTGATCCTGATTATACAGGTCCATTTCGCTCTGGAATAAATGGTTATCGTTCGAAGGAAAATATCCTGGAATTCCCTCACGCCAAAAACATTTATGAATTTGGATGGATGTATAACGCAATGATGCACTATCAGGAACGTTTTTCTTTGGATAATGACTGGGGTGGCTGGAACGGAATTACCTTGACTCCTTCGCGCGATTTGGAGGGAAACATAAATCCCTACAAACTAGGCAATCCCTATGAAAAATTTTCTGATGACGACAAACGCAAACAACCATTTCAAACAACCGATGTCAATGGCAACCGTGAAGGATTTTTCCTCATTGGCCAACAATATGAATTTAATGCTGCCAAAGGTTTTGGCTTCGATAGTACGAAAATGGTGTTAGGAACTGAGGAATGGTCTGGAAAGCCGCTTTCATATGTCGACCAGTGTGGACGTTTCTCTGAAAAACCAGACGGACGTTGGAACGAAGGTTCACATGTAAGTACTGGCGAAGAAAATACAGGAGTTCGTTTCATTAAATTCCCCTGGTTGCCAATGTCAAATAATCAATTCCAGTTTAACTCCGCTACTGAAATTCGTTTGGCTGAAATGTATTATGCCTTGGCCGAATGTAAGTATCGTGCCAACGACAAAGTTGGAGCTGCTGCCTTGCTTGATGTTGTCCGGGAACGGAACTTCAAACCCGGAACCTGGGAAACTCAAAAATACACCGGGAATACGGCATTGCTAACCGATGATGAATTTGTTGATGAATTAGGACGCGAATTCCTGGGAGAACGCCACCGCCGTACTGACCTTGTACGTTGGGGACGCTTTGGAGATGCATGGTGGGATAAAACTGCTGATACAAAAGACAAATCAATCTTCCCAATTCCTTCAAGAGCTTTGAATGCGAATCCATTGCTTGTACCTAACGAAGGAAACGAACAAACTAACTAAAGAACCATTAGCCAATATAAAAAGCCGTTCCATGCATTTGGGACGGCTTTTGTCATTGAATACAAGTGTGCCTGGACAATAATATTCACCTATGCTATTCCCCTTACGCGATGGAAATATTCCGGGCATATCTTATGGACTGTCCATAGCTGACAATATGAATGGCCCCCGGTATCAGGCTTCAGGCTATACCTTTTACAGCGACTGGGATAAATACAGTTACCCCCCAAGGTGCGGCATGGATGTATGATTACCATTTCAGATGAAGAATACAACAAACTGGTCAGCCATTTTGGTATTGATCCGGGAAACTGACACGACCCGGATAAACTTTAGGGGACTTCTATAATTTAATATTTGATAATCAGATAATTATTAGTATTTTCATGGTTATTAAACCACAGGAAAATGCAAGCACAAAAATACAAAAAAACAGGAAATAGAGGATTGTTTGATGAGCAAGAAACAGCTTCGTAGATTCAAGTCACAAATGTAGATAAAACGGTCGAAGTTGGTTCTTCGTCACATTTGGGGAAGCATTATCCAGTTTGAGACAAAATCACCTTCCTTCGTAGCAGTTCAAAACCAGCCCTGCCATACATCTGTCTCTTTATGCTCTTAATGCGGTTAACGTGACCTTTGACAGCTCCATTACTCCAAGATAATCGTATTCCATTCTTAACAGCTTTAATATCGCGCAGTGCTTATTTCATCCGAGAAGTATACCGCTTGCGAAAAGGAGGGAAACTTTTCAGATTCGAGAGAGAAGAGGTTCAGTGGAAAGCAAATATAGATCGACTGCTGGAGCTTTTGGATATTGAACAGCTTGACCAGAAAATAATGGTTGCTGAACTACATAGAAATCTTTGGGAGTTTGAAAGATGCTTGGAATTAATCAACAGCATTGAAGATGCCGAATTGGAATGGCTTAAAGCTGGATTCAACAGAGAATGTAATAAAAAGAATCGAAATGTATTCCTATTAAGCACGACTCAATAATGGTAATATTTATGAAGACAATCAATCGAAAAATTCTTTCTTAGTTATTACATAAATGCGATATCTATGCAATTTTAATGCAATATTATTACATAAATGCGATATTTTAGAATGTTAGTCCACCGATAAAAACCATAAAAATGAAGAGTCGCATTTCATACCCATGCGTTTTTAAATACAAAACAAATGCGGAATCAATAGCCTACAATGTATTCTGATTCAACGTGTTTCCAGCAATTCCTATTCTTCATTCTAATTACACTTTTCCAAATTCTCCGTTCTAATGGAAGAAAATGCTGCTTATCTCCATGTTTTTGCGCTTGTTTTGCCACGTGAAATTGGATTTTCTGTATTCTTGTGTATTCTATTCTATTTATGTGACTGTACTTATGATACTCCATGGTTATTAACATTCTCTTTTATTGATCATTGTGAGTGTGATACAATGACTGCAATTAATGTCTGTATCTGCAAATTATGGTTTTCTTAATTGCCTGAAAATCAACAATAGATAAAACACCTTTTTCAATAATTATTCAGCAATTGTATTTCAATTTGGTTTTTTATCATTAAGGAGGTCAAGAAAGGGAACTTTTCGTTTTAAGGCCACAACATGGTCTTTTACTTGGGTTTCTTTGTATGATGGTATTTTTAATCTATGGTATGCCTCAGAAAACGTTGTTAACCAACAATTAAATGAAATATCCTTCTTCGATATCCATCCAGAATTATAAAATATTGATGCTAAAGCTGTAAAATTCACTCCATTGGCCTTTTGTGGGTTTATTAAGCTTGTGCTAAGATCTTTGATAACGCTTTTGAATTTTTCCCTGTGCTTGAAATTGATTTTGACGCTTAGTTTTTCAATTTCAATTATGTCGGGAATAGTTGTGTCAATGGGCTTCGTGGCACTCTTGTTTATTGGAATTTCACTTCTATTTTTTATGGATTCAACCAAGCTGATATTTATGATTTTGGTGTTTGTATTTTCTTCTCGAAGTCGTTTTAGTTCTTTTTCCCTACTCTCAATTAAATATTCCCCTCTGATATTAAGTATATTGGTTACTTCATTTTTAAATTCTGTTACTAAATTTGGTTTTTGTTTACATAAAAACTCTGTCCCCAACATTGCCTTACGAGCCATATCCCAAGTCCTAATTACATTAATCGAATCCTCTACGTTTTTAATTTTATATGAAAGATATTTGATTCCATGAATGATTTCTTTTCTCGCTTTTTCACTTGCTTTTTCATTGTAAAATTTCATCGTATCCCTATAGAAATTTATGGAATACAAATCAATCTTATTTTGTTCCTTTTTGGGATACAATTCATAAAAATAGATAGGTAAAAAGATGTCATTTTCCATAGTTTGATTAGTCTAATAGTTTTACAAGATCAATCTTCATTTCTTCGTCAATTTCCCGGTAACGTGCAAATGCCCTACTCCCTTCGACGTGACCGCTCAAAGCTCCTACCAAATTGGGGTCTTTAACTTTCTTGTAAAGATTCCCGACAAATGTCCTGCGTGCAAGGTGGCTACTGGCAATTTCATTCAATGGCCGTTTTTCTTCGTCTCCGGTGGTGGGATTGATAATCGTGACCATTCGTGTTAGTTCGGCTTCTTCAAATATATCTTTGATAGCGTAATTGTAATTTTGTTCTGCGATGAATGGCAAAAGGGTTTCACCTTCGCACTTTGAGTATTTAGTTATTATTTCTTTGGCTGTGGCGTTCAACGGGACACGAACGGTGACCGGGCGACCTTCTTTTGTTTTTCTCGGTACGTATTCAATCGCATTATTAATAACGCTGTTTTTATTCAATTTAAGTAAGTCACCAACACGGCAACCAACTAGGCACTGAAACACAAAAATATCTCTCTGAATGGCTAATTGCGGCCTTTCTGATAGGTCACAATTATAAAGAGTGTTCCTTTCTTCAATACTTATAAAATAAGGGGTTCCATAAACGTCCTGATCAATTTTGAATTTAGGGATTGAAACAATATTGGTTTGTTTTTCCTCAAATGCCCAACGAACAACAGTTCTGAAATACCGAAATATTTTATTTGTACTGTTTCGCCCTCTTTGTTTTGGTGGTCGGCTGTCAGGTACTGCAATGTAAATATCAGGATTCTTTTCAAACAATGTATGTTCAATGTGGATAAAGGATTCAACGTCCCTCAATAGCTCGGCGTCTATACTTTCAAATGTAAAGGCGAAGGAAGGAACAGACTTTTGTTTATACAGTTCGTAACGCTGCAAAATTCGTTTTACGGATCGGTAATGTTGTTTCATTCGCTCCGTTCCGCGGTAACTGGTAAGAAACAATTCGTAAACGTCAAAAAGTGTTTTAGGCTTGCTTTCCTCCCGTAAGTATTTTTCAGGATGCAAAGCTTCGTCAATTTTAACATTGAGTAATTCCGATGTTAATCCGGTCGCATTGTCATAAATGGAACGGATAAGGCTCTTCCTTTCGGCGACATCGTTATTGAATTTTGTCCGTAGTTCTTTTGGATAAATTACTTTCGCTTTAACGATCTCATTATTTTTATCAAACAAATCTGGATTGATTTCTATTTCTGATTTATGAAAAAACTGTATGTTCCTGCCATCAGTCAACCGGAAACGGATATTTACTTTCTCAACATTTTTCGCTGATGTTCTGATAAATGCTTTGACTGAAGCCATGTTAGAAGTTTTACATATTCGGTTGTGCAAGTATAGTGAATTTGCACAACATATCTGCAATTCATTGAAATACTTTGTAGTTTAATGTAGTTTGATTGCAAAATATAAAATATTGATTATCATTGCAGTGTTATTTACTTATGCTTGATTTATTGATGTTTTGGAAAGTATGGCTATTGCATATTTCGATTCCCGGTGAGACCACAGATAGTGCTTATAATGAATACATTACACGACACACACCCACGCTTACACCCAGCAATGTAAGGTTGGGTGCCTTTTTTAAAGTTTCCCTATTCGGCAGTACATTTTGACCCAACCGGCTCAATTATTATTTCATTGATTTAATTTGGTAAGGGATATTTACTCAATGACACATATTTCTATGAAGGAAATGTCAAATTTCGGGTATGATGTTGATGTGCTGTTAAAATGGGAAATAACTGGTATTGGCAGGTGTGCAGGCAGTTATTATCATTTTTAAAATGATTCAATGATTGAAACAGGTGAGTAACCCTTGTTTGATCCTGGCAGTGGCAAATCCATGCAGCTCACAACTTGCGATTTTAACCCAATTTTATCTAACATTTGGCGTAAAAACACCATTCCGCCCCATGGTGTAATTTCTTGATTGGTATAGCTTATGTTGAATTCCATATCACAAATATACCTAACGCTAAGTATTAGAAATTCCTATCGAGTAATTTGTGATTACCCTATTAAAGACGTGAGACAAAGGTTTTGTCAAACTGATAAAATTTTCTGTTATTTACCACCGATTCAGTCGATCGATCTCGAACTAATAAAAAACATTACTGTGGAATTGGTGACCAAAGAGATAATCTTGAAAATTATATCTGGTGACGAAGCTTCGTTTGAGAAGGTTTATCGTTACTATTTTCCACGGTTAAATTATTTCGCAAAACAATATCTTCTGGAGGCAGAAGCTTCAAAAAATATCGTTCAGGATGTTTTTACTGAATTGTGGGATAAAAGACAATCCTTGCGAACTGATACCAATCTGAATGCCTGGTTGTTTACTGTTACTAAAAACAAGTCATTAAAGGTAATCAGTCAGCTAAAATCACGGCATAACTACGACAACTTTATTAAATCCAGACAGTTGGATATAAATTATATATCCTTGGCCGAATTTGACACAAGCCACCTGGTTTTTGAAGAGTTGCAGAATCAAATTCAGGCAGGATTGGATAGACTATCGCCGGCTTGTCGTAAAGTTTTTGAGATGAGTCGTTTCGAAGACAAAAAAAACAGAGAAATTGCAGAGGAGTTAAATCTAAGTATTAAAACGGTTGAAGCTCAAATTTCCAAAGCGCTACGGTCGCTAAAAGCCGATTTAAAAGATTACCTTCCTTTGTTTTATATCCTGTTTCTCTTTCAGAAATAAAAAATAACTTTTTTCAGTAAGGGTAAACGGGTTTGATTAGGTTTTACAATTAAATCTCAAACTTCCATGAACGAAGAAAAGTTAATCAGGTATATTAAAGGTGAATTCTTCTCAGATGCAGAAATTCTGGAAATTCTGCATTGGATTGAATCTGCACCTGAAAATCAGAAGACTTATAATCACCTGAAAAACTTGTGGGTAGTTACCGGTTTTGAATATCCTGATGAAGTTAATGTTCCAGATTTTAACTTCCCGAAAACAAAATCAATTTTTCTTCAGAAAACGGGATTAAGTACTTTACTAAAATACGCTGCAGTTTTTATTCTTGCCTTTTCGCTGGGCACGGCCAGTTTTTACTTTATGAACAGCAATCAGCAAAAAGAATTGGCCAATTTATACAATACCATTGATGTACCTTATGGTGAACGTTCACGAATAACCTTGTATGACGGAACCAGAGTCTGGCTTAATTCAGGAACTAAATTCAGGTATCCAGTTGTTTTTAGCCCTCAAACACGCGATGTGTATATGCAAGGTGAAGCCTATTTCGATGTAGCAAAAGATTCGAAACATCCATTTATAGTTAATGCAGGCCAACTTAAAGTTGAGGTTTTAGGTACTCATTTTAATGTTTGTGCTTATACTGACGACAATGAGTTTTCGGCTACACTGGAAGAAGGATCTGTAAATGCAGTAAATACATCGAGTGGTAAAAGTATGATTATAAAACCGGGAGAACAGGTTGTCGTAAACCGGGAAGCAAATAACCTGAAACGTCAGGAAGTAAATACAGAATTGTTTACTTCCTGGAAAGAAAATCTGCTGAAATTTGAAGACGCTCCATTTGAAGATGTAATAAAAAAAATGGAACGATGGTATGATGTAAACATATCTGTTGATCCGGCAATAGATACCAAAGAGCGATATACTATGACGATCAAAACTGAAAGTCTGAGGGAAATGCTGCAATTGGTTACCCGAACAACAAATATGAAGTATGAAATAAATGAAAATAATGTAGTGCTTAAAAAACCATGATAAAAAAAGGAAAGTGCTGTAACACTTTCCTTTATAATTCATGCTGTAACATGAATCATGGATAAAAACCCCCATTAGGAATGGGATATGTTTAACCTTTACAATTACAAATTTATGAAAAAAAAATGGTTTAATGATGAGGGGCCTTATCGCTCACTCTTAAAATGGTTACGTATTATGAAACTAACTGTGTTTTTTATTCTTGTCGCACTGATTCATGTAAGTGCAAGTGTTTACTCTCAGCAAACAAAGCTGAATATCTCTTTAAAGGATGTGTCCGTAAAGGATGTGTTAAGAACAATAGAGGATAAAAGTGAATTTTTCTTTTTGTACAAAAACGAGAATATTGATGTGAACCGAATCGTGAGCGTTGAGGTAAACGATAAATCTGTTGAATTTATGCTCGATCAGCTTTTTAAAGGTACGAATGTTACTTATGAAGTAGTGAACCGCCAAATTGTTTTGGTCGACAAACTAAAAGGCAATTCTGAAGCTCCTATTCAGCAGCAAAAACCTATCTCAGGTAAAGTTACCGACTCCAATGGTGGGTCACTTCCCGGCGTTTCTGTGGTGGTGAAAGGTACAACCACTGGAACAATTACTGATGGAGATGGAAAATATTCGCTAAACAATATTCCAGATAATGCCACTATGCAATTTTCGTTTGTTGGAATGAAAAATCAGGAAGTGGCCGTTGGAGGAAAAAAAATTATCAATGTGACATTAGAAGAAGAAACTATTGGCATTGATGAAGTAGTTGCAATTGGTTATGGCACACAGAAGAAATCTGATCTGACAGGAGCCGTTAGTGTTGTTAAAACTGATGAACTTTCAAAATCGTCATCTTCTTCAATTAGCCAAACATTGGCTGGTAAAGCCGCGGGATTATCAGTTACACAAATAAGCTCTCAACCAGGCGGAGGTTTGGATCTTCAAATTCGTGGGGCAGCGAATTCTTCTACTGGACATGATCCTTTGTATATTATTGATGGATTCCCGGTAAGTTCAGGTGGTGTAGAACCGACAAGTGGAAACCGTTATGAAATGGGTAGCAGGAATCCGTTAAACTCAATAAATCCAAATGATATCGAATCTATTGAGATTCTGAAAGATGCTTCTTCAACCGCAATTTATGGTGCACGAGCTTCAAATGGAGTAATAATTATCACTACAAAAAAAGGGAAAGCAGGTAAAACTAAGGTTAATTATTCAACCAGTTTTTCAATTCAAACAATGGCTAATCGACTAACGATGTTAAGAGCTAATGAACTGATGACTGAAGTTAACAGGACTGGATATGAACGGTGGATGATTAATAATAAAATCGCACCATATGGAAATGCTGATTTGAATTCTGTTTCTGCTTATACTCCAAAATATACACAGAATCAAATTAATGCAGCCGGGGATGGTACAGATTGGTATTCGGAAGTAACCAGAAATGGACAGATCCAACAGCACAACCTATCTTTTACCGGAGGGAATGACAGGACAAATTTCATGGTTTCGTTTAATTATTTTGGACAAGATGGTATTGTTAAGAGTTCTGGGCTTGACCGATATTCAGGCAGAATAAATTTGGAATCGGAAATTAGTCAGATGTTTAAGTTCGGAATGAATCTAACGATTAGCCAGGTTAACAACAGCAATGTTCCATTAGGGAATCGGCAATTTGAAAATTCTGGAGTCGTCAATGCAGCAATACAATACGATCCAAGACTACCAGTAAAAGATGCTCAGGGGAATTATTCACTACAGGTTGGTGCAGAACCAAATCCGGTTTCTTTGCTTGAAATTACTGATATAACTGCCCAAAAACGAATATTGGGCACCACCTGGATACAGGCAAATGTTACTAAAGGCTTGAATCTAAAATTAAACGTGGGTATCGACAATCAAATTGGCAAAAGAAGCAACTATTTGCCTAAAACGACATTGTATGGTCTTCAGGCACAGGGTTCTGCTTCAATTAGTGAAAATACAAAGTTTGATAAACTAGGGGAGGTAACTGCAAATTATACAAAAAGCCTTTTTGGAAGTAAGCATAATCTTACGGCTCTAGTGGGCTATTCATTTCAGGAATTTAATAGGGATGGTTTTAGCGCTGGAAGCGCTATCTTTCTAACAGATAATTTCCTGTATAACAACTTACAGTCAGGCGAAGTACAGCGCCCATCCGTTTCATCATACAAAGGGAAAGAATTAATGGCCTCCTATTTTGGCCGTATTAATTACAACATGTACGATAAGTATTTATTAACATTATCCATTCGTAGAGATGGATCTGATAAGTTTGGCGCAAACAACAAATACGGAACCTTTCCTTCTGCAGCAATTGCTTGGCGTATTAACAACGAGAATTTCATGAAAAACATTTCAGCCCTATCAAACCTGAAATTAAGGTTAAGCTACGGTCAAACGGGTAACAGCAATATCGGCTCTAATGCAAATGAATTTTACACTGCCTCTTATAACAGTTATGTGTTCGATAATAAACTAACAACAGGAGTGGCAAAACAACAATTAGCCAACCCTGATCTGAAATGGGAAACTGCTTCAGAAATTAACCTTGGACTCGATTGTGGCTTCTTTGCTGAGCGGATTACTTCTACATTCGAATATTTCGACAGAACTATTTCTGATTTATTGGGATACAGGCAATTACCTTCGTATTACGAAATACGCCAGGTTGCGGCTAATTTAGGAAAAACCAGTAGTCGTGGTTTTGAAGCTACAATCGTGACAAGAAATCTGAAAGGAAAGTTTGATTGGACAACAACCTTTAATTATTCAAAATATGTTGATCGGTGGAAAGAAAGAAGCCCCGATGTTGTCTTAGCTCCTTATCAAAAAGTAAATGATAAAATACGGGCCATGTATGATTATACAAGCGATGGGATTTTGCAAGCTGGTGAAACACCTCCGGCATATATGCCCGGTTTGTTACCTGGTCAGATGAAAGTAAAAGATATCAACGGATTTGATGAAAAAAATAAACTTACAGGAAACCCTGATGGGAAATTAGATGAAGCTGACATATCAAATATTGGATGCAACGATCCAGGGTTTACAATTGGTATTGGGAATAGCATGGAATATAAAAACTTCGATTTGAATATTTTCTTCTATGGTATGTTTAACAGGTTGGCATGGAATGATCTTCGCGGAACTTATGGTCCAGGTGCTCTACAAGGAATATTGGATGGATTTAATGGCAATTCACTTACTGAGGTTAAAAATCGTTGGACACATGATAATCAAAATACCAATTTACCTTCAGGTGTCCCAAACCCATATCCGGGAACCGGAACATGGCTACTTGAAAATGGAGCATTTTTGCGCTGCAAAAACATTACTTTGGGTTATACATTACCACAAAAATCGATATTCAAATACCTAAACAAAGCAAGAATTTATATTGATCTCAATAACCCATTTGTTATAACAAAATATTCAGGAATAGATCCTGAAATGACAGGTAGGTCGATATACCCTCCTCAGAGATCGTTTGCGATGGGAGTTGATGTAACATTTTAATAAACTTAATCCTAAATTTCACCATTATGAAATATTTAATTATATTGCTGATAATAAGCATTTCTATTATATTTTCTGGTTGCGAGGGAAGTCTTGAACCTCAAGTATTTGACCAGATTGCACCTCAAAGCTTTTTCAAAACAGAAAGTGATTTTAAAGCGGCTGTAACTGGCATATACCATAAGTATAGACAACATACGTGGGGGTCATATAACTTTGCCCAAAATAGTTGGTGGGCTAACAATGAAGGACAGACTGATGAATTTGATTGTAACTGGGGCTGGACTGACGAACAACAATTCTTGTGGACAGCCAGTACTGGTTGGGCTACTGCATTCTATGGAATTTACATTCCTGCGGTTTCGCAATCAACAGCCTTAATTGCGCGGTTGAATTCAAGCGAAGTTGCTGAATCTGTAAAAAAGGAATATATGGCTGAAGTAAGATGCATGAGAGCGTTTTTTGCTTACGACTTATTTGATTTCTATGGGCCTGTCGTTCTTGTTACAGATCCTGAAATTGCTCTAAATCCGCAAAAATATGCCGATTATAAACCAAGTCGCCCAACAAAAGAATGGTATGTGAATTTCCTTGAAACGGAACTGAATGAAGCTGCAGCAGATTTGCCAGTCAACGCAAGTGAATGGGGCAGGGTAACAAAAGGTACGGCTTTAATGGTTTTGGTAAAGCTCTATTTGCACGAGAAACAGTGGAGCAAACTGGCCGACGTTACTAAACAAATCATGGATTTAAATTATTACCAGCTTCAATCTGATTTTGCTTCGATCTGGCATTATACAAATAAGAAAAATAAGGAAATAATCTTTGCCATTCCATCTCTAAACATTAACGATTATGGTAATAATTATCTTGCACATGTCTTACCAGGAGATTACGTATCAAAAAATGGGATTAATCTAACAAAATGGAGTGGATTCAGAATGCGCTGGACATTTTACGATAAAATCCCGGATGCCGATAAGAGAAAAGAAAGGTTTTTAGCCAGTTACTGGAACGGGACAACTTATATTAGCGACAGAACTGGTTCAAGTTTGATTAGAGGGGCAATCCCAATGAAATATCAGGAAAACCCTATAACAGATGGCCAGAATGATGCTTCCGACATTGTAATTTACCGTTATGCCGATGTTTTATTAGCTCGTGCCGAAGCGCTGAATGAGCTTAATGGCCCTAATCCGGAAACTATTGATTTAATGAATACCGTCAGAAAAAGAGCCTTTGACAATTACGACACTTCAGTTTATAAACTTGAATTGTCGACTTATACAACAAAAGAGGCATTACGCGATAGGATTTTGGCCGAAAGAGGTTTTGAACTGGCATTTGAAGGATGCAGAAGACCAGATCTGATTCGTCACGGGAAATATATATCCAGTGCAAAAGAAAGAGGGATGACCTTCGCAGATGCACATCATGTATTATTTCCTATACCAATGTCTGCAATATATGAAAACAACAATATCCAACAAAATCCCGGATATTAATTTATTAAGTTTTCTAAACATTATGACTTGTTAGAGTAAAGGCCGACAATTTATATAGTTGATTATGAATGTCAGGAATTCAATTCATTCCTGACATTCATTAATCCTTTAATTCGTTAACCGGTTTTCTGTTTCGGTTATTTGAATCCCAATTATACGAAATTGCTGTTTTTTATTGAAACTCTAGTTCAGTAAAATGTACCGTTATGTACATACTCAACCACTAAAAATCGTCAATGAAAAACTGTGCTATTAGGTTAATATTTATATTCTTATAGATTTAACTAAATGGCTTTGAACAGTCGAACGAAACAATTTCGCAATTGGCATAGAAAAGCAACGGAAACTATATTGAAAGATTGGTATAGCAAAAAATGAACTAACCCCATAGATAATGAAATTTTTTTATACTGTAATAATTGTGCTTTTAGTATCAATTCACTGTTTGTCACAAACTTTCAAATTGAAAGTGACTGTGCCTGTTACAACCAATGTTTGCTACATCGGGGGAGATTTCAACGGGTGGAAACCTGAACCTTTAACCTTGTTATCAAACAGCCAGTCATCGAAGGTATTTACAATCGACATATCAAAGGAGAAATTTACAAACGCATTTAAAATCCTTTCCGGACCAGAATGGAAATACGAACAAGTGGAAGGCGACTGGGCGGCAGGGGATGTCAAGGAAGATGTTGGCATTACAATCAGTGCATTTAAAGCAATTTATATTCCAAGTGCAAATGCACAACAGCAACCGGTCAGTGCGCACCATACCGTTTACATCGAGCCTGCGAAGGGCTCCTATTCGTTCGTGAATAATGATTTTGCATTTTTCCAGACCAATTCGGAGGTTTTTTTCGGAGTCATAATCACCTCATTACCGGCCAATGGAACTTTAACTTATAACAACAGCGCTGTAAGCCCAACGAACGTTGAAGAGGCTACCGTTTTTACCGACCGCACAAAATTTGCATATGTGGCCGATGCCAACCGAAAAGCAAGTTCCTTTTCTTTTAAGGTGAAAGATTCGAAGAATGAAGTTTCGAAAATTGCATACATCATATCGATAAAATACAATTTACCGGTTTCGAAACTGGTAAGGACTACCGATAAAAACTATATTGATTACAAGGGTTTGCCGTTTTTACTTTATGGCATCCAAATGCGCATCGACGATTACCTGGGATCATCGCCCTACGGCAATGCCACTAAATGGGCTAATATCGACCAGTATTTCGAAAAAGCCAGCCTGGCCGGTTTTAGGGATGTTGCCATTCCTGTTCCCTGGAACTACATCGAAACCAGCGAGAATACCTTCAATTTTTCGATCATTGAGGCCTATTTGACCCATGCCAATAAAAACAATATGAGAATGCAGTTTCTCTGGTTTGGGTCTAATGTGTGTGGCTGGTCAAATTTGCCCTCATACATCAACAATAACACCACCGATTATCCTAAAATATCCAGTGTATCAGGTGCTGGGGTGGTTTTTGCCAATCCGAAACTTATTGAAAAAGAAAAAAGAGCCGTTGCTGCTTTAATGAATTACATCGCTCAGAATGATCTGAATAAACGGGTTGTTTTGATGCAGGTTGAGAATGAGCCTGATCACATTGGTCCAACACAAAGTTTGTGGGGCGGTGGTCAGAAAGATGGTGGATACCAAATGCTCGATTCGCTCGGGCAGGTTATTCACCGGAGCGAAGCGGATATGGTTACCCGGGTGAACCTGGCAGGGTATACGAACAGCACAGTTGCCGCAGCTGATTTTGCCTCCATCAAAGGGATAAACATTGTAGGAAGAGATTTTTATTCCGATGGATTGTCGAATTTCCTGAATGGATCTGGGTATTTCATTTATCCGTGGAACTTAAACCACACACCTGAAAATGGAGCTCAATACAAAAACCTAATTAATCTTACACTTGCAGCTTTCGACAAAGGTGCCGGCTATATCAATTATGAGTTGCGCACCACCGGCTGGCGGGCCACCCAATACGATCTGGGCTTGTATCGAAAAACGTCGAACAACGACTGGGTTGAGCGCGATGGAACCCAAACAGTGGCCTATTCACTGAGCAATACCGATTTCCGGACAGAAGTGAAAATGAGTGAAGTCAAAGATTTTAACGAAATGATATACAAGGCAGATAAAAAGATTGCCAAATCGTCCGATTCTAAAAATGCGGCATTTAACCTCAGCGATGTTCAGGGAGCGGTAACCGAAATAAAAACTTTTGGAAGTTATTCAATTACCTATACTTCGCAGGTCGGTGGAGAAGCGTTTGCCATGGAAGACGACAAAGGCGATATCATTTTAATGAGTCTGAAAGATAACAGTTCATTTGCCTTTCAGGAATTGCCAGCCAATTTTCATGCTTCCATTGGTTATTTCGACGATAAAAATGGTTGGCATCAAACCACTTATAGAACCATTTCAGACAATAAAGTCATCCTTAATGCCAAAGAGGTTGCACTGCTCAGCACTACTATTTACTCCGATGAAACAACTGGTATTCCAGCCGTTAATAAAAAATATCCGATCTGTATTTTCCCCAATCCAAATCAGGGAAAATTCAATATCAATGTGGCGTCGCTGGATTTTACTCCCAGATTACTGGAGGTCTTCAATTTAGATTCCCGACTGGTTTATAACCAGATCTTATCCGGTCAGGAGAATTTATTTGATATTAATTCGCTAAAGAGAGGGTTATATTTATTAAGACTTTCAGGAACTAATACTGGGAAAGAATATTGCGATAAATTACTAATCAACTGATAATCTATAAATTATGAAATTTAAAAACATTCTGATCGTTTCTATCACTCTAACGATCTCCTTGTTGACTCATGCACAGCAACATGCCTCCGGTCAGGGGTTTGCAGTAAAAATAAATGCTCAATCCAACTGGTGGTGTGGTGTTATTAACCATGGATCGATGATGCCTCTGAAAGCCGGGTACGAAGCCGATATGTATGGTAATAATTACGGCAATCAGATTCAACCATTGCTTTTATCCAATCAGGGTGAAGTAGTATGGTGTGAGCAACCCATTTCGATTAAATATACTGCCGATAGTCTGATTGTTGAAAGTAAAACCGAAAAAATAAATTATACAAAAGCTGGAACTACGTTGAAACAAGCTTATCAGTTTGCCACTAAAAATTATTTTCCATATAGTGGAAAAATACCGGACAAACTGCTATTTAGTAATCCACAATACAATACGTGGATTGAACTGATGTACGATCAAAATGAAGTTGACATCATGAAATATGCACAGGCGATTGTGGATAATGGTCTTACTCCCGGGGTATTGATGATTGACGATAACTGGCAGGAAGATTACGGAACGTGGACATTCCATCCCGGACGATTCAAATCACCCAAAGAAATGATCGCCAAACTACATAAAATGGGTTTCAAAGTAATGCTATGGGTATGTCCATTTGTGAGCGCCGATTCAAAAGATGGACGCGAAGTTGCAAAAACGAAAATTGTATTTCTGAATAAAAATAATGATCCTGCCGTTTGCCGTTGGTGGAATGGGTATAGTTTGCTGCTCGATTTTAGTAATCCGAAAGCTGTTGATTGGTTCAAAAATTCGTTGAACGTATTGGTTTCAGAATATGGAGTTGATGGTTTCAAGTTCGATGCCGGCGATATTGGGAAAGATGAAAGCAACCTGATATCCTTCCGCAAATTTACTTCGCCTAATGAATACACTGAGTTGTATGCCAAAATCGGGCTTGACTTTCCGCTGAATGAATACCGCGCGAATTGGAAAATGGGAGGTCAAGCCATTGCTAACCGACTTGCCGATAAAGGTCATAACTGGAATGACCTACATTCCCTAATTCCTAATATGATATTGGAAGGTTTGATGGGATATGCTTATTCTTGCCCGGATATGATTGGTGGCGGCGAATTCACTTCCTTTCTTAATGCCAGCAAAATTGATCAGGATTTAATTGTCCGTTCAGCGCAATGTCATGCGTTGATGCCAATGATGCAGTTTTCGGTTGCACCATGGCGGATTTTAGATAAAACTCACTTTGATGCTGTTTTAAAGGCGGTGAAACTCCGAGAAAAATTCACTGGCTATATTCTTAGAACAGTTGATAATACTGCAAAAACGGGTGAACCTGTTTTACGTCCGTTGGAATACGGGTATCCAAATAACGGTTATGAAAAAGTGAAAGACCAGTTTATGATTGGCGACAGCTTGCTGGTGGCTCCGATTTTAGAACAAAACGTTACAAAACGTACGATATTGGTGCCAAAAGGAAAATGGAAGGATGAGTCAGGAAAAATTTTAAAAGGGCCGCAGGTAATTGAGGTCAATGCCGATATCAATGTTCTTCCCTATCTAGTTCTAACAAAATAACAGAGTTCGGCAATCAAATCGGATGTTTAGGACTAAAGTCCGTTTATAATGAAGTTTATTTCAACTTCATCATATAAATTATTCCCAAGCTTAACCTTTAGCGATTATGAAAAAAAAAATTACACTAATCTTGTTGCTATTTGCATCGTGTTACAGTTTTGCCCAGAACTTCACTTTAAAGGTGACGGTGCCGGCTACTACTATTGTTTGTTACATCGGTGGGGATTTAAATGGATGGACTCCGCAACCTCTTACGCTTCTATCCTCGAATATAATGACAAAGGTTTTTAAAATCGACATTCTGAAAGAGAAATTTACAAATGTTTTTAAAATCCTTTCTGGTCCTGAATGGAAGTACGAACAAGTAGAAGATAATTGGTCTGCTGCTGATGTTAAAGAAGATGTTGGTATTACGGTGAGTGCTTTTAAGGCAATTTTTAACCCAACTACATCTGCAATGAGTATTGATTTTAATAAACCTACCCAAGCTCAAAATTTATTAGATGGTCATTGGAAGTTCACAACCGGAGATAATCTCAATTGGATACGAACCGACATGGACGATAGCAAATGGACAGAAGCCCAAATTGGGGAAAATTGGGAGAAATGGGGGTTTTCAAATTACGATGGGTTTGCATGGTATCGCAAAACAGTTATAATACCTTCAAAACTAAAAAGGGAAGTGGAGAAAAAAGGTGGCTTAGTCCTTAAGCTTGCCCGAATTGATGATGTGGACTATACTTATTTTAACGGTATTTTAATAGGTAAAACAGGAGAAATGCCACCTAATTTGCAATCGAAATGGGAGGTTGACCGCGTATATGTCATACCGGCAAATTTAATTGTATGGGATAAACCTAATTCTATAGCTGTAAGGGTATACGACAGCAGTGGTAACGGTGGCATTTATGGTAAAGATATTTCGTTAATGATTCGTGGTGCTGAAGATATGTTTAAACTAAGCACTGCAATAAAAGAACCTGATCATGTCATAAAAGGTGTTACCGACTATAAATTACCATTTGAATTACAAAGTGAAAGTTCTGATAAAATTTATGGAAAACTTAAAGTTGTAGTCTGTAACGATTATTTCGACACCATAGCCATAAATGTAGAGTCAATTAAACTTGATTCAAATTCCAAAAAAACAATATACATTCAGAGACTGTTTAAATTTTATTTTTTAATTCTATTAAGCATTAGTTTTATCATTGCAAACTGAATCATAGCTTCACTTGTGTCTGTTCTGTATTCGAAGTCTTTACTTAACCTTCGATAACTTTCAAACCAGGCAAACGTTCTTTCGACAACCCATCTTTTGGGTATTACGGTAAATTTACTGGAATGGTCTGATCTTAAAACGATTTCAAGTATCCATCCGAATGCGGTTTTGGTTTTCTCAATGAGTTCTCCACGATAACCGCCATCGGCAACGATCTTGACAAGTCTTTCGAACCGTCCTTTCAATAAGGCAATTACATCACTTGCGCCCTTGCTGTCATGCACATTTGCAGCATGTACAACAACGGCAAGAAGTAAGCCCAATGTGTCTGTTATAATGTGGCGCTTGCGCCCTTTAATCATTTTACCACCATCAAAGCCGCGACATTCGCCGCCCAATCTGGTTGTCTTAACAGACTGACTGTCAATGCAAGCTAAGCTTGGCGATACATATTTCCCTGCTTTTTTGCGTATTTTGTCGCGAAGCAGTTCATGTATTTGTTCAATGATACCGATGTTCTTCCACTTCGTGAAATAGTAATATACTAGCTCCCAATTGGGAAAGCAGCCTGGTATCAAACGCCATTGACAGCCTGTTTTAAGCAAATAAAAGATGGCATTGAAAATGTCCCGTAAAGAATGTTTTCTCTTGCGGTTGTCGCTTAAAATGCCACTTAATAGCACCCATTGGCTATCGGTAAGGTTGGTTGAATAGTATTTCATACGTTCTTAACAGTTTGGAAACCATTAAGATAGCAAAATGAATTCAATTAAACAACTGATAGTCAATGTATTATACTAATATATTTTAAATTTAAACAGTCTCTCAGTTAAAAGGACTAAAGCCTGGAATATATTTAGTGTCTGCAACATTTTCGTCCTCATTGGCAAATAAATGTATTAAATTTAATTTTGCTATTGATCCAGAAAAAATGACAACCTTATCTGATACTCCATCAGATTTTATCAATTATTGGGCACGAGCTAAACGTGAATTAGCTGCCGTTGAACCACAATATAAACTCATTAAAGTAGATAGTTTAAGCACTCCTGCACGAGATTGCTGCCTTGTAGAAATGCGCTCGTTGGGCAATGTGTTGGTTCGTGCATGGTTACTAACTCCCAAAAAAGCAGGTAACTATCCGGCAGTACTTTCTCTGCCGGGTCACACTTCTTTTATGCAACCTAAAACGTTGTTTAACGACGATAAGTTTGTAAGTATGGGCTTGGACATTCGTGGTCATGGTAATAGTAAAGACAATGTAAATCCGGGATTTAGTTTCCCCGGTTATATATGTTATCAACTTGAAGACAAAGAACAGTTTATATACAGAGGAGCTTACATGGATTGCGTAAGAGCCATTGAATTCCTTTTTTCACGATCCGATGTAGATACTTCTCGCGTAGCTGTGGAGGGGGGGAGTCAGGGCGGAGCTTTGAGCTTTGCAACTGCAGCATTTTGCGGCAATCGAATAAAAGCAGTTGTTGCGGCTGTACCATTTTTGAGCAATTTTCCTGAATATATGAAAGTTGCCCCTAACTGGCCATCTAACGAATGGAAAGAATATGCAAAAATTCATTCACTGGATATTAGCAGCGTATTAAAAACGTTAAGCTATTTCGATATAAAAAATCTTGCCCCCTTAATAACAGCACCTTTATTTATGGGCGTTGGTCTGGTAGATATAACCTGTCCGCCACGAATAAATTTTGCTGCTTACAACAACCTTAAAGTCGAGAAGAAATATATTGTATATCCTAATTCAGGGCATGCTATTCCGGGTGAGTTTAGAAATTTAATGGAAAAGTTCATTAAAGATAAATTAGGTATTATTTCAACACAATAATTTTATGAAAAGAAAAATAGTAAAAAATAAAATATTGATTTTAACAGTATTACTTCTTTTATCCAACTTGACCCTTTTGGTTGCGCAAGGAACTAAGGTAAGAGAAAAATTATTATTTAACAGTGATTGGAAATTTATTGCTGATGACAATCCGCAATATAGAAACCCTGAGTATATAGATGCTTCATGGCGAATGTTAAACCTGCCTCATGACTGGAGCATAGAAGGCGCTATAGATAAATCCATTGGCGGTTCGGGTGGCTTTTTCCCGATTGGAATCGGTTGGTATCGCAAAACGTTTACTTTGCCGGAATCGAAGAAAGGTAAACAATTGACTCTTCAGTTCGATGGAATTTATATGAACAGCGAAGTGTGGATAAATGGTCAGTTCTTGGGTCGACATCCATACGGATTCACGACTTTCCAATACGATTTGACCGAATTTGTCAAATCTGGTAAAGGCGAAATCAATACCATTGCTGTTCGGGTTGACAATTCAGTAAAAGAATCTACCCGCTGGTATACAGGTTCCGGAATTTATCGCAATGCTTGGCTGATTGCCACCAATTTTGTGCATTTCAACAATTACAAAGGCGTTTACATAACAACGCCTGAAGCCACCACTGCAAAGGCAATGGTAAATGTCAACTACGATTTTGCAAGCAATTTCTTTACATTAGAAGCCATGCAGAAGTGGAAGGAAAATGTGTATGCCAAACAGGCGGAGGTTACTAAGAAGCTTATTATTCGTTCCACCATTATTGACAAAAACGGAACTGAAATTGCAAAAACAGAATCAGAGAAAGAATGCAGCCAATTTCAGGCAAGTAATTTGCTGAACCAGCAAATTGAAGTGAATAATCCCAAACTCTGGTCAATAGATTCGCCGACTATTTATTATCTGAAAAGTGAAATCCTTTGCGAAGGACATGTAATTGATGATCAGGTTACTTCGTTTGGAATTCGTAAACTCGAATATATTCCAAACAAAGGAATGTTTGTAAACGGAAAAATGGAGAAATTAAAAGGAGTTTGCGTTCATCAAGACGTGGGTTCATTTGGGGTTGCCGTTCCAATTCAGGTTTGGCATCAGCGATTGATGAAGCTGAAAGAAATGGGCTGCAATGCGGTGCGTACTTCACATCATCCATTTGCACCTGAATTCTATGACTTGTGTGATTCAATTGGAATGTATGTTATGGACGAAGCTTTTGATGAGTGGACGCGCGGCTGGCCTTATAATTACACCGAAAATAACCAAGGGAAAGCGCCAAACGGTTATCATCTTTATTTCGACCAATGGAGCGAAACGGATTTGAAAGCTATGTTACAACGTGACCGCAATCATCCTTCCATTATCATGTACAGCATTGGTAACGAAATTCCGGATCAGAAAAATGCCGAAGGATATAAAATTGCTCAAAAATTAGTTGCCATTTGTCATGCTGAAGACAATACACGACCGGTAACCTCCGGCTGTGATCAATATATGGATGCCACCAATAATGGTTTTATAGATGCAATGGATATTTCAGGTTATAATTATATCGACCGCCATTTTAAAGAAAAAATGTACGAACCGGAACACACTAAACGACCCGATAAACTTTGTCTCGGAACTGAAACAAGTAGGACGGCCCGAAATTTTATTGCTTACCGAGATAACGATTATGTGATTGGCGGATTTATTTGGGTGGGCATTGATTATTTTGGAGAATCAGATGTTTATCCGCAACGTGGCTGGACACGCGGGTTAATTGACATTGCTGGTTTTGAGAAACCGGAATTTTACCAGTACAAAAGTTTTTGGAGTGACAAACCGACAGTTCATCTAGCTGTGGAACAAAAAGAAAAAGGAAACCCACAAACAGAGTTGAAATGGAATTGGAAATCCACCGATTCATTGACGGTAATTGTGTATTCAAATTGCGATCAGGTGGAAGTGTTTCTCAATAATCAATCACTTGGCAAAAAGCCGATTGACAAAAATACGTATGTTGGAATTTGGCCAGTAAATTTCAAACCAGGAACGCTCAAAGCAATTGGTTATAAGGCAAATAAAAAAGTCACAGAAGATGTTTTAAAAACCGCAGATGAAGCTATCCGAATGGTGGCAAAATCAAATAAAAATACTTTAGTCGCTGACGGGAATGATATGTTGTTGATTGAGATTACATTAATTGATAAAAACGGGAATCCTGTTAATGATGCTGATAATACGATTTCAGTAAATGTATTGGGCGACGGTTCATTGGCAGGAATTGATACCGGCGATATGTTTTATACCGGAATTTTTAAAACCAACATCAGGAAGGCATATAAAGGCAAGTTACTTTTAACGGTCAAAAGTGCTGATACCGCTGGTAAAATTTCCATAGAACTGGAATCGGAAAAGCTTGAAACATTAACCCACATTGCAGCTATCCGTCCATAACGATCTGACAATCTGATTTTTGATTTTTTAAAATTTCGCCAGTGTGCCACACGGATTTTTTTCTGGGCAGGGGGATCTGCTGATATTTTAGCTTGATGT